>ERZ795031.422-NODE-422-length-52218-cov-47.132489_pt1 | contig 52218 bp, 47 predicted proteins | sample MGYA00375123_ERZ795031 | MGnify/ENA primary metagenome ERZ795031 (study PRJEB30166, sample SAMN05720159) | activated sludge metagenome | isolation source: anaerobic digester from wastewater treatment plant | place: USA | collected 2015-04-21 ...
GGTTGATGGGTTCAAACCGGGTGGGCACCTGTGGATGGATGTCATAGACAAACTGGAGATTACCCCCCGGGTTGTGACCCGCCCACCAGTTTAGCCCCTGCTGGATTTCCGCCACAACCGTATTCATCCGGCTGGCATCCCAGTTTTCGGTGGAAGGGTCCTGGGCGCCGTTACTCTCCGGCAGGACGATGCCCACCGCCACCCTGCCAGCCATGAATCCACTCATGTCATAGTAGCCCGGCGCGGCATCGATGGCAGCGGGGCGCTCCGGCAGCAATTCCGGGTCCAGCCGCATCACCTCACCCGCCAGCGGCTGTGCCTGGGGGCTGATTTCCACTGGCTGGGGCGGCTGCACATGGTTGCTGTTCCAGGCGTGCGCGGCAAGCTCCGCTTCGGCGCCATATTGCGCCAGCATTGCCGGGTCCACGGCATCACGGTACACGCTTGCACCGGGCAGGGCTTGCAGTTCCTCCGGCAGGTAGCCAATCACTGCATGGGGAGGGAGAAAATGCACCACGCACCCGCCAGATGCCTCCAGGGCGGAAAAGCCATCCGCCAGCGGTTGGTCGAAGATGACCAGCGCATTGGATTCACAGTCCTGCAGCTCTGCCGCCGTGACTGCCGCCGGGCGGGGCTGGAAATTGGAAAATATCAATCCCCCCAGGATCAGAACCCCCATCAGCATGGTGAACGGTATCTTATATTTCATGAGCCATCCTTGCAATAAAATGGTTCCGCTGCAGCACGTTGATGACAATGGGACGAAACTTTTTCCATTATACATGGACTCTGGTACATTCCCGGATGAATTTTTGGATTGGGAGGCGGATATATTCCATCCATATCTCCAAATCAGGTTAAAATAAACAAAGTGACGGGAACTTTTCCGCCTGTTCATCCGTCCTCACATATGGTATTCTCAACTCATCTCATCCATACAGGGTGCGCCCATGACCGAAGAACTGGATCTTGACCTGACTCAGGAAGAACAACCACGCCGGTGGCGGTTTGACTGGATTCTGCCCACCTTCCTCCGCCCCCGCCGCACGTTTGTCCAAATTGCGGAACAGGAAAAACCCGCCTGGCTGCTGCCCATGCTGCTCCTCAGCCTGCTGATTCTCATCAACATCCTGGTCGTTGGACCGGTGCGCCGGGAAGCAGCCCTGATGAACATGAGCGGCGAACTGCCGCCGGGGTACGAATGGTGGCTGCCCGAAGAACAGGCACGCTACCAGGAAACCATTTCCAAGTCTGCCGGATTCTTCTCCATTTATGTAACGCCCCTGCTGGGCAGCCTGGGGGGGTTGTGGATTGCCTGGTTCCTGCTGGGTTCCATCCTCCACCTGGGGCTGACGCTGGGCGGATCCCGCAGCAGCAACACCTCCGCCCTCAACCTGACCGCCTGGGCAAGCCTGCCGCTGGGTGTACGCACCCTGGTGCAGACGATTGCCGTGCTTGCCTCCCGCAGCCTGGTGAAAACACCGGGGCTTTCGGGGTTTGCCGCGGCAGAACCTGCCGGATTCAGTGCCTTCCTGGCAGCCCTGCTGGCGCTGATTGACATCTACCTCATCTGGCAGTTTGTGTTACTGCTGGTGGGCGTGGTTCCCATGGCGGGGATTGCCCGGGGCAAAGCCTGGATCATCACCGCCATCGTCTTTCTGCTGATCCTGGCGCTGCGGGCGTTGCCCGGCTTCATCGGGATGCAGTTGAGCGGGTTGAACACCGGCGGAGGCTTTTTCTACTTCTAATGTTTATGGAAAACGAACCCTTCATCCAGATTCGCCATCTCCGCAAGACCTACATCATGGGTCGCTCCAAGGTCCATGCCCTGGATGGTGTGGACCTGGACATCCCGCTGCATTCCTTCACCGTGGTGATGGGTCCCTCCGGCTCCGGTAAAAGCACGCTGCTCTACCTGCTGGGCGGATTGGACCGCCCCACCTCCGGTTCCATCCAGGTCAACGGGCAGGCAATTGAAAAGCTGGATGAAAATGCGCTGGCTGTCTACCGCCGCAAGCAGGTGGGGTTCATCTTCCAGTCATTCAACCTGGTTGCCACCATGAACGCACTGGACAATGTCTCCTTCCCGATGCGCTTTTCCGGCGTTTCGGGCAAGGAACGAAAAAAACGCTCCCTGCTGGCGTTACAGCAGGTGGGGTTGGAAAAGCGCACCCACCACAAGCCCACCGAACTTTCCGGCGGGCAGCAGCAGCGGGTTGCCATTGCCCGTTCCCTGGTGAATGACCCCGCCTTAATTCTTGCCGATGAGCCCACCGGCAACCTCGACACCACCACCGGGTACACCATCATGCAGCTGCTTTCCGACCTGCACCGCAGCGGACGCACCGTGGTGGTGGTCACCCACGACATCCGCATGAAGCATTTTGCCACCCATTTCGTTTATCTGCTGGATGGTCGCATCGTCTCCGAAGCCGAGTACGATGCCGCCTCAGCCTTTCAAGGAGAAAGTGTGCCCCAATGAAAACCCGCCTGATCCTCCCCCTGATTGTCATCCTGGTCCTTGCGGTGGCAGCCAGCCCCGCCAGCCTGGTGCGGGCGCAGGAACCAACCGCCACGCCCACACCCACAGCCATCCGAACCATCACGCCCACCCCCACCCTCACCAACACGCCGGAGCCCCCGGTATACGCCCGCCCGATGGTGGTGATCTCCTCCTATGGTGCCGGGCAGAACCCGATTGAGCCGGGGCACGAGTTTGACCTGCAAATCAATCTGAATAACTCCGGCGGAGCGGCGGCAACCAACCTGATCATTGTCTTCACTTCCACCGATTTCTACCCCAAGGAGACCGGCGGCGTGCATGCCGTTTCCCTGCTGGGTGCTGGCAGCTCGCGCACCATCACCCAGCGGATGCTCGCCACGGAAGACCTGTGGGGGCGCTCGCTGGGCACGGTGACCGTCAGCGTCACCTATAATTCCGTGGATGGCTCGGGAAGCTTCAGCGAGACCTTCCAGCTGACCATTGATTTGAAGCAGCCCAACTGGGGTCCGCTGGCGCCCACTGCCACCCCCACCGCCATGCAGATCAACCGCCCGCAGATCGTGGTGGAAAATTACACCACCGATATTGACCCGCTGCAGCCAGGTTCCATCTTCAACCTGGCATTAAACCTGCGCAACCTCGGCAACGCCGATGCCCGCAGTGTCACCATGGTGCTGGGCGGCGGGGTGACCATTGACAGCTCCGGCACACCCCAGCCGGGCGGCGTCTCCGGCGGCGGCAGCGACCTGACCACTTTTGCCCCGCTGGGTTCCTCCAACCTGGTCTACCTGGGCGATATCCCGGCTGGCTCGGTGGCGGCATCCACCGAGAAGTTGATTGTCAATGTCTCCGCCAACCCGGGCGCCTATACGTTCAAAATTTCGTTCGTGTACACCGATCCCAAGGGCTTCCGCCTGCTCGATGACCAGGTGATCACCCTGCTGATTTACCGCCTGCCGCAGGTGGAGGTCAATTTCTACCGCGACCCGGGCATCTTCTTCTCCGGCACGCCCAGCATCCTGCCCATCCAGGTTACCAACCTGGGGCGGGGCAGTACCGTGCTTGGCAACCTGACCATCAGCGGCGACAATGCCGATATCACCAACAACGTTTCCCTGGTGGGTGCGCTGGACCCCGGCGGATACTTCACCCTGGATGCCAATATCGTCCCCTTCCTGCCCGGGGCGCAGGATTTGAAAGTCCTCATCACCTACACGGACGATTTCAACCAGCCCCGCACCATTGAGCAAATCCTGACCATCAACGTGGAGGAAATTCCCACCGAGGTGGTGAATCCGGATTACCCCAACGGCGGAGAGGTAATCCCCGAACCGGAACCGGAAACCTTCTGGGACAAGGTGGTGCGCTTTATCAAGGGCTTGCTGGGGTTGGACAGCGGCAAGCCGGTGGAGGAACCCATTCCTTCAGAAATGATACCGGAAGAAAAGGAAATCATCCCCATCGTTCCCAAGGGATAGGAGCCTGAACGCATGCATTTTTTTGACCTGGTCAGCCTGGTGTTCGACAACCTGGGGCGGCGCAAGGGGCGCGTTGCCCTCACCGCCATTGGCGTGGTAATCGGCACGGCAGCCGTCATCATCCTGGTTTCGCTTGCCATCGGCTTGCAGCGTTCCGCCACCAGCCAGCTCTACGGCATCGCCGACCTTACCCGGATTGAGGTGTACCCCAATTACGGCGAGGTGTATTACGAAGAGAAAATGGGCGGCGGCGGGGGCGGCGGAGGTGGAGTAAATACCCAGGCAAAACTGCTCACCCCCCAGGCAATTGAGGAAATTAAAGCCATTCCGGGCGTCAGGCAGGTCATTGCGCGCGATTACCTGCAAACCCAGGCAATCCTCAAGTACGGCAAACTGGAAAACTGGGGCTCGGTGATGGGCGTGGATGTAGACAACCTGGATGTGTTTGAATTTCCCCTCCAGGAAGGCACCACCCAGCTGGACCACGGCACGGCAGTGATTGGCGGCTGGGTTGCCAAGAATTTTTATGATCCACAGCTTCGCCCCGGGCAGGACCCGCCGGAACAGCCCCAACTGCTGGGACAGACCCTGCGGCTGGTAATGAGCAAGTGGACGATGGATGGAGTGGAAGTTAAAAAGACGGTCAACCTGCGCATTGTAGGCGTACTGGCGGAGGCTCGCAGCGAAGCCGATGGATTCCTCTTTGTCCGCCTGGATGATATGACCGCCTGGAACGAGTGGGCAAGCGGACGGCGCATCAACCGCAACAAGGACGGCTACAACAACGTCATCGTTAAAGCGGAATCGGCAGACCAGGTGCTTGATATCACCGACCAGATCAACGCCCTGGGATACCAGGCGTACGCATCCCAATCCTACGTGGAGGGAATCAACAGCTTCTTCACCATCCTGCAGATTATCTTCGGCGGGGTGGGCGCAATTGCCCTGCTGGTGGCAGCGATTGGGATTGCCAATACAATGACCATGGCAATCCTGGAGCGCACCCGCGAGATTGGCTTGATGAAAGCCATCGGCGCCACCAACCGCGACATCCTCAGCATCTTCCTCGGAGAGGCTGCCGGCATCGGCTTGATCGGCGGGCTGGGGGGTGTGGCAGTCGGCTGGCTGAGCGGGCAGATGCTGAATGCCGCTGCATTGACCTACCTTGCCAACCAGGCAGCAGAAGGCGGGGCAGCCCTGCCCTCCTCGGTGGTGGTCTCACCACTGTGGCTGCTGTTGTTTGCGCTGGCGTTTTCCATCCTGGTGGGCTTGATATCCGGTCTGTACCCCTCCCTGCGGGCAGCCGCACTGGTGCCGGTAAACGCCCTCAAGTACGAGTAACCGTCCCATCAAATCATGCAGGAAAAGCCGGATATTCCCGACCAGGTGATCCTGTCCTGCCTGCAAACCGAATACGGGCTGGACTGCCGCAGCGTGGAATTTCTGCCACTGGGCGCGGATGTGAACACCGCCGTGTACCGGGCGGAATCCGCCAGCGGGCAGGGATACTTTGTGAAACTGCGCCGGGGGGATTTTACAGAAATCACCGTAACCCTGCCGCACTTTCTAAAATCCTCCGGAATCCATGCCATCATCGCCCCGCTGGAAACCAGCTCCCGCCGGTTGTGGGCGGAACTGGATTCCTGCCGGGTCATCGTGTACCCGTTCATCCCGGGCAGGGATGGCTACGAACAGGCACTCTCGCAAGCCCAGTGGCGGGAGTTTGGCAGAACCATGAAAGCCATTCATACGGCAGCCCTGCCACCCGCCCTGTCCAACGCCATCCCCCGCGAGACCTTCCCATCCGAATGGCGCGAGCAGGTGCTGCACTTCCAGTCATTGGTGGAGGAAAAAACGTTTGCCGAACCTGTTGCGGCAAAGCTGGCGGCATGCATGCAGGCGAACCGTCAAACCATTCACCAGGCAGTCCGCCGGGCGGAACAGCTGGGCAGGTTGCTGCAGACCCGCTCCCGGAAATTTGTGCTGTGCCATTCCGACATCCACCCGGGCAACCTGCACCTCAGCCCGGAGGGAGCCATCCACATCGTGGATTGGGATCAGCCGATCCTTGCACCAGCAGAGCGCGACGTGGCATTGATTGGGGGATGCCCCGCCTGGAGCAACCCGGCTGCCGCGAACTGGTTTTTCGAGGAATATGGCAGGGCTGGATTGGATCCGCTGGCACTGGCGTATTACCGCTACGAGCGGGTGATCTGGGACCTGGCGGCGTTCTGCCAGCAAATCCTGCTGACGGACGCGGGCGGGCAGGACCGGGAACAGGGATACTGTTACTTTGCCGGGAATTTTCTACCCGGTCACGAGATGGACCTGGCGCGGGCTGTGGATCCATTCCCTGACAGTTGAGCTCCAAACCCGGGAACACATGGGCGGCGTTTTGTGGTTTAATCAAGCCACTGTGACTGCTCCCCAACCCTCCCCCAAGCCCAGGGGCTTGCTTGCCCGCCTGCAGAATCCCAACACCCGCCGGGGGACGATTGTCCTGCTGGTGATTGGCGGAATCTTCATCGCCATCAACTGTATCCTGCTGGTATTTGCTTCGGTTGTGCCGCCCCTGCAAACGGTGGATTCACCCTACGCAGCCCTGCTGGAAGGGACGTGGGTGCTGGCGGCGGACAGCCCGCGCCCCTCCGGGTACGATGTGCAGATCACCTTCCACCCTGGTCGGCGGGTGAGCCTGGTGGATCGTTCCACCGGCGAAGGGCTGCAGGCATCCTATTCCTTTGTTGCCGAAGACCGGGTTGCCATTTCCATTATGATTGGCTTGCCAACCTACGAATTTCGCTTTACGGTCACGGAAGATACGCTGGTGGTGGAACCGCCCGCAGAACTGGGCTGGGGAACCATCACGCTGCTGCGACAATAAAGCCGTTCACCGGCACATCCAAAAGGGGGATATGGGAGGATTGTTTTCATTTGGAATGATGCATGACACTATCCACCCGCCACAATTGGGCGCATAATATCATTAGACACTTATTTCTATCAGTTTTATCCGAATTAAGGATGTGGGAAGGAGAAAGACGATGGATTTACCCATCCAGGAACAGGTGGTATACGAGCATCCAGTGGCGTTACTGGACGTCAGCACCCACTACTGCCCGGGCTGCACCCACGGCGTGGCGCACCGCCTGGTGGCGGAAGTGATTGACGAGATGAACCTGCAATCGAAGACCATCGGCGTGGCTTCGGTGGGCTGCTCCGGCTTCATTTACAACTATTTTGATGTTGATTTTGTGGTCGCCGCCCACGGGCGCGCTCCCGCCATGGCAACCGGCATCAAGCGCTGCCTGCCCGACCGGTTTGTCTTTACCTACCAGGGCGATGGCGATCTTGCCTCCATCGGCATGGCGGAAATTGTCCACGCTGCCACCCGCGGCGAAAACATCTCCGTGATCTTTTTGAACAACGCCAACTACGGCATGACCGGCGGTCAGATGGCACCCACCACCCTGCCGGGGCAGAAGACCACCTCCTCGCAGACCGGGCGGGACGTGGAGCAGCAGGGCTTCCCGATCCGGGTTTCGGAAATGCTTGCCAAGCTCGACGGTGCCAGCTATGTTGTGCGGCGCAGCCTGCACGACCCGAAAAACATTCGGCAGGCAAAGAAAGCCATCCGCATTGCCTTTGAGACGCAGCTGCGCGGGCTGGGCTTCTCGATGGTGGAACTGTTGTCTGTATGCCCCACCAACTGGAACCTGACCCCCGTCGATTCCATGAAATGGCTGGAAGACCACATGGTCCCCTACTACCCGCTGGGGGATTACAAGGTTCATCCGGCGGTCGCCGAAATGCGCATCTGATCGACACCCGCCGTCCATTTGTTACGGGTGGGATCGATCCGGATGGGATGGATTGCAGGATACATTTGGTATTTTTGTTTTCCAGTACAATGACGCATGACACTATCTACATATTAAAAATAAGAGCATAATCTTAATGGAATTCATATCCCACCGAAATTATCCAATTTCGGCGGATCCAACACGAACAGGAGGATGACATGCCCCCCAAGGGACGAATTGAAGTAAAAGAAATCATCTGTAAAGGTTGTGGGCTGTGCGTGGACGCCTGCCCGCAGCACGTCATTATCCTCGCGGAAGATCGCATCAACGCCAAGGGATATCATCCAGCGGAATTGTCGCTGGACGGCTGCACCGGCTGCGGCATTTGTGCCATTATCTGCCCGGAAGCCGCCATCACCGTTTACCGGCAAGTTGCACCTGCCAAAGAAAATCAATAGGAGAGAAAAATGGCTCGTCAATTGATGAAAGGCAATGAAGCAGTCGCAGAGGCAGCCGTGCGCGCCGGACTGCACGCCTATTTTGGCTATCCCATCACTCCGCAGACCGAACTGCTGGAATACCTTTCCCGCCGCATGCCGGAACTGGGACGAGCATTCGTCCAGGCGGAAAGCGAAGTGGCAGCCATCAATATGGTGTACGGAGCTGCCTGCACGGGCAGCCGTGTGATGACCTCCTCTTCCAGCCCAGGCTTCAGCCTGATGATGGAAGGCGTTTCCTATATGGCTGCAACCGAAATCCCGGTGGTAATGATCAATGTCATGCGCGGCGGTCCGGGACTTGGCAACATCTCCCCCTCCCAGGCGGATTACAACCAGTCCGTCCACGGCGGCGGACATGGCGATTACCGCCAGATCGTCCTGACTCCGGGCAGCGTCCAGGAATCGGTTGACCTGACGGTGCTGGCGTTTGACCTCGCCGAGAAGTACCGCATCAATACGGTCATCCTCAGCGACGGCAGCATTGGTCAGATGATGGAGCCGTGCGAACTGCCCGAAATGCAGCCCCTGCGCGGCGTATCCACCGAGCCGTGGGCAATTACGGCAACCATGGGGCAGCGTGAGCACCGCATGCTGTCCTCCATCTACCTGAAAGTATCGGACGAGGAAAAAACCAACATCCGCATTCTCAACCGCTGGCGCCAGATTGAGGCGAACGAAGTCCGCTTCAAGGAATATTACCTGGACGATGCCGATTTTGCCATCATTGGCTTTGGCTCTGCCGGGCGCGTGGCGCTGACTGCCGTGCGCCAGGCACGCGCCGAGGGCATCAAGGTCGGTTTGCTGCGCCCCATCACCGTGGCTCCCTTCCCTGTTCAACAGGTGGCGGAACTGAGCAAGCGGGTGCAGGGCATCCTGGTGACCGAAATGAATGGCGGACAAATGCTGGATGATGTCCTCCGGATTGTCAAGGGCAATTGCCCGGTGGAATTCTTTGCCCGGTTGGGCGGCGTGGTTCCCTTCCCGGATGAAATCCTGAGCGAAATCCACCGCATTGCCAAGGGACCGCTTTCCGTCGATGTCGATCCGCGCAGTGCCTGGCTGGATCGCATGGCTGCGATTGTCAACTAGTGTCGTCTTCCAAAGACGAGGAGGAAAAATGACCTCTCAACCAATTACTGAACAAGTTGTTTACCAGCGCCCCGAGGCTCTCTCGGACGTCAATACCCACTACTGCCCGGGCTGTACCCACGGCGTGGCGCACCGCCTGGTGGCGGAAGTGATTGACGAGATGAACCTGCAATCGAAGACCATCGGCGTGGCTTCGGTGGGCTGCTCCGGCTTCATTTACAACTATTTTGATGTTGATTTTGTGGTCGCCGCCCACGGGCGCGCTCCCGCCATGGCAACCGGCATCAAGCGCTGCCTGCCCGACCGGTTTGTCTTTACCTACCAGGGCGATGGCGATCTTGCCTCCATCGGCATGGCGGAAATTGTCCACGCTGCCACCCGCGGCGAAAACATCTCTGTCATTTTCATCAACAACAGCAACTACGGCATGACCGGTGGTCAGATGGCGCCCACCACCCTGCCCGGACAGAAGACCACTTCCTCCCCCCTGGGTCGTGATGTGGAACAGCAGGGCTTCCCGATCCGCGTTTCGGAAATGCTTGCCAAGCTTGACGGTGCCAGCTATATCGTCCGCCGCAGCCTGCACGACCCGAAGAATATCCGGCAGGCGAAGAAAGCCATCCGCACTGCCTTTGAAACACAGGTGCGCGGGCTGGGCTTTTCGATGGTGGAACTCCTTTCCATCTGCCCCACCAACTGGAACCTGACTCCGGTCGATTCCATGACATGGCTGGAAGACCACATGATCCCGTACTATCCTGTCGGTGATTACAAGGTTCATCCGGCGGTCGCCGAGATGAAAATTTAGGTCCGGAGGAAACCAATGCAAAACGAAATCATCTTTTCTGGATTCGGCGGTCAGGGTGCGCTCTTTGCGGGTCAGCTCTGCTCGTATGCCGCCATGGATAACGGGCTGGAAGTCACCTGGATTCCCTCATACGGTCCGGAAATGCGCGGCGGTACCGCCAACTGCACTGTCATCATCTCCAATGAAGAAATTGGCTCCCCGCTGGTGCGCAATCCATCGGCTGTTGTTGCCATGAACCTGCCGTCGCTGGACAAGTACGAACCCCTGGTCAAGCCCGGCGGTCTGCTGATTGTCAATTCCTCGATGGTCAACCGCGCCCCCACCCGCACGGACATCCGTGTGGCGATGGTTCCCGCCAACGAACTTGCCGAAAAAATTGGCGACAAGCGGATGACCAACATGGTTCTGGTGGGTGCCCTTCTGGCGAACCTGCCCATTCTGACCCAGGAAATGATGGAAAAGGCGCTGCAGGAACACCTGCCCGCCCGCCACCACCGCTTCCTGCCCCTCAATTATCAAGCCCTGCGCGAAGGCGCAGCCTACATCGCCGCACCCGTCGCATAACAAATTTTCCGCCTCCTTTCCATTATCGGTTTTGGGTAACGGGTTGGGTTTTGCCGAAGTCCTGATCTCCTTCAGGGCTTCGGCGCGTTAAAACCCCGCTTTCTTTTTCATGGCGATTTCATACACGGGCACCCGCTTTCCCGTTAAAATAAAGGGACGATCACTTGACATCAACCACCACTGGAGGCGCAATGTCCACCTTTACCACCCCCGAATGGGTTCATCATGCTGTTTTTTACCAAATCTTCCCGGACCGGTTTGCATCCGCCCGGTATCCGCAAATCCCCAAGCCAGCCAACCTGGAAGCCTGGGACACCCCGCCCACCAGCCACGGCTTCAAGGGCGGCGACCTGATCGGCGTGCTGGAAAAGCTGGATTACCTGCAGGACCTGGGCATCAATGCCATTTACTTTACGCCGGTCTTCCAGTCCGCCTCCAACCACCGCTACCATACCCACGACTACCTGAAGGTCGATCCCATCCTCGGCGGGGATGCCGCCCTGCGCCGCCTGCTGGACGAGGCGCACCGCCGCGGCATCCGCATTGTGCTGGATGGAGTCTTCAACCATGCCAGCCGGGGCTTCTTCCAGTTCAACCACATTCTGGAATGCGGCGCCTCCTCGCCCTACGTGGACTGGTTCCGGGTGCATGGGTATCCCCTGCATGCCTACGAGGGCAAACCCAACTACGAATGCTGGTGGAACCTGCCCGCCCTGCCCACCTTCAACCATGCCAATCCGCAGGTCAAAAAGTATATTTATGAGGTCGCCCGCTATTGGCTGGACCAGGGAATTGACGGCTGGAGGCTGGACGTGCCTTTTGAAGTCCAGGAGGAAGGGTTCTGGCAGGGCTTCCGCGAGGTGGTCAAGACCGCCAACCCGCAAGCCTACATCACCGGCGAAATCCCCTGGGATGCCACACCCTGGCTGCAGGGTGACCAGTTTGACGGGGTGATGAATTACCTGTTCACTTATGCCAACTGGTCCTTCTTTGGGGGCAGGAATATCCACCGCGAGTTGGTGGGGCATTGGGAGGGGCACGGACCACAATATTTCTCCACCTCCGGCACGGGCTTCCTTGCCAACCTGGAAAAACTGCTGCACCTCTACCCCATGCCCGCCGTGCTGGCACAGCTCAACCTGCTGGACAGCCACGATACCGCCCGCTTCCTCTCCATCACCGGCGGCGACCCGCGGCTGCTGAAGCTGGCAACCCTTGTCCAGTTCACTTATCCCGGCGCACCCAGCATCTACTATGGCGACGAGGTGGGTGTGGAAGGCGGGCAGGATCCGGACTGCCGCCGTTCCTTCCCATGGGACGAATCCCGCTGGGATCACAAGCTGCGCAGTTATTTCCAGCTGCTCATCCGCCTGCGGCTGGCTCACCCCGCCCTGCGCACGGGCGAATTCATCCCCCTGGGATCTACGGAAGATGCGGTTGCCTACCTGCGGCGGCTGGATGGAGCCTGCTTTGTGATTGTCATCAATAATTCCGATGTCCCATTCCACATCACCTTCCCCGCCGGTCCGCTGGCGGACGGCACCGTGCTGCAGGACCTGCTGGGAAAAGGCACCGCACGCGTGGAAAACGGCAATTTTGCCGGGCTGGCACTCCCGCCAAGGACCGGGGCATTGCTGCAAGCCGGGTAACCCTGCCATGACGGATTGGCTGGATCGCCTGGTGGAGCTGGAAACGGAGATTAATTACCGCACCCCGCCCCCGCCCGGCGAGCCGGAATTTTACCACCGCGCCGGCAGGCGCCCGCTGCTGATCTCTGCACCGCATGGAGCGGCGCATACCCGCGCCGGGAGAATCAAGGACGAGGAGGATTACACTGCCGGGATGGCGTTCCTGCTGGCAGAGCTGACCGGCGCCCATGCCCTGGCAGCGGTTGCCCTCTCCTCCACCGACCCCAACTGGGCAGCCGATGCGCCCTACAAGTTCCGCCTGGCGGAACTCGTGCGCCGCCATCGCATCCGGTTTGTGCTGGACCTGCACGGAGCCGCTGCCTACCGGGACTTTGGGATTGCCATCGGCACCCTGCACGGCAGGTCCTGCCCGCCGGGGGTCATTCTGCAGGTGCTGCATGGGCATGGCTTTGGCGAGGAAGCAACCTGGCTCTCCCGGCTGGACGTGGATGAAACCTTCCCCGGCACAGGCGCAGATGGGCAGGAAACCATCACCCGTTTTTGTGCGGAGACGCTGCACGTCAAAGCCGCCCAGCTGGAGGTGAATGCCTACCTGCGGGTGGTACGCCGCCGCCCCCTGGCAGCCGAGCGCAACCCGTTTGACGGTGAGCCGGAACACATCCGCCGGACTGTTGCCGCCCTGGCAGACCTGGTGGAGCAGCTCATCCGCACGCGGTGGTCATTTCCACCCGGAACCGGCATCCCCCGCCAGCCACCGGCTTAACAAAACCGTCATTGCATTTCGAACCAAAATCGGCTACAGTGTGGCAGGAAAGGAACCCGCCCATGAAGCAATTGCTGGCAAGCTGGATTGTGATTGCATTCCTGCTGTCCGCCGCGTCCCCCGCACCCCGCCCGGAGACTGAGATTTCCGCGCCGGTGCTGCAGTGGCAGCATGGCGGATGCTACAGTTCCTGGTGTGAAACGGGCTGGTATTCCTCCCCGGCAGTTGCCGACCTGGACGGGGATGGGCAGGCGGAAGTGATTGCCGGGGCATATTCCTTGTTCATCCTGAACGGCAGCACGGGGGCACTCAAGCAGCCCGCCATTGACCCGCCCGGCGGGCGCATCTGGGCGGATGTTGTCCTGGCGGACCTGGAAGCGGACGGCGACCTGGAAATTGTGGTGGCACAAAGCGGATATATCAGCGTCTATACCCACCTTGGAACCCTGGTCTGGTCTGTCCAGCCCACGCCATCGCATGAGTTGCGCTCGCTCGGGGTGTACGACCTGGATGGGAATGGCGACCTGGAAATCCTGGCTGCTTCCACCATTGATGATAACCAGTGGTGGGTGTACGAGCATACCGGCAGCCTGCGCAGCGGGGATTGGCCGCAGCATGATCCCGATTCCGACACCAATGGCTACACCTCCGGTTGTTTCAATCAAAACCTGGCTGCCGCTGACCTGACCGGCGATGGTTTTGCCGAGATCATCGGTCCCAATGACACCCACTACCTGGCAGCCTTCCATGCCGATGGCAGCCAGGTGCGCGCCAGCAACATCTACGGCACAAACCCGGACGGCAGCAACAAATTCTGGAGCCGGGTGGGGGTGCATGTGGATCACCTGGTGGATTTGCGCGGTTATGCCCACTGCGGCGAAGAACACCGCCCCAATTTTGCCCATTCCGCTCCGGTGATTTCCGACTTGGACGGGAATGGCACGCTGGAAGTGATTGTTGTGGGGAATATCTACAACTGTGGCACCAGCCCTTATACATCCCTCTATGAAATGCCGTACATCTTGAAACCGGACCGCACCCGCTGGGCAAATGCCGGGTATGACTGGACAATCCTGCCGGAACCGGATGGCAGTTCGGCTCCGCTCAGCGAGGATTGGGAGGTGATTGAAAACAGCCACCCCAACCCGGCAATTGCCGACCTGGATGGGGACGGCAGGAAGGAAATCCTCTTCCCGTCTTATGATGGTCGGCTGCACGCCTACTGGCTGGATCAAACCGAGCATGGCAGTTTTCCCTACCCGATCCACTCCCCCGGGGATGATTATTTTGCTTTTGCCTCCGAGCCAGCCATCGCCGATCTTGACAACGACGGGCAGGCGGAAATTCTCATTACCACCTGGGTGGAAAAGGACACCCACCAGACCGGCAGCCTGGTCATGCTGGGGTCGGATGGCACCCTGCTGCACTCCATCAGCCTGCCGCCTGCATTTGGCTCCCCAACCTGGAATGGGGCAATGGCGGCTCCCACCCTGGCAAACATTGACAGCGATGCCAACCTGGAAGTGGTGATCAACTCCGCCCATTCGGGGGTGCTGGCATATGAACTGCCCAATACCGGCAATGCCCGCATTTTATGGGGCAGCGGGCGCGGAAACTACCTGCGCAGTGGTTCACCGCTTGAGCTTCCGCCGGTTGTCAAAATCCATTTACCCGCCATTCTGCGCTGACAACCATCCTTGCAGCAACCCTTCCACACTACAAAATCCGTCCATCCTCAATATACAGGTGACGTTGTGCTTTCCTGGCAATCTTTGCATCGTGTGTAATCATTAAGATGGTCTGTTTCAACTGCTGATTTAAAAAATCAAATAAAGCCAGAATTTCCGCCCCGTTCTGAGTATCCAGGTTCCCGGTCGGTTCATCCGCCAGCAGGAGCGTTGGGGTATTAATTAATGCCCGAGCAATTGCCACGCGCTGGCATTCCCCACCAGAAAGTTGGGCTGGAAAATGATTAAAACGATCCTTCAAGCCAACGGTTGCCAGAAGATCCCTGGCTCGTTCTTCCACATCAAACTCCAACCGCCCCTTAACTGGCAGCAGTGGCATGATCACATTTTCCAGGGCAGTCAGAGCAGGAAAGAGGTGAAACAATTGAAAAATAAACCCAATTTCATTCCTGCGAAAAGTTGCCAGTTCGTTTTCAGAAAATTTACTTAATGAATTCCCTTTATACAGGATTTCCCCCTCGGTGGGAACATCCAGTGCGCCTATTAAATTGAGCAGGGTGGTCTTTCCACTTCCCGAGGGTCCCAGCAAGGCAATGAACTCACCGGTGTAAATGCTCAAATTGACCTGTTGTACAGCCGCAACCGGCTTTTCAGATGCATAAATTTTTGTCAGGTTTTTGGTTTGCACCAAAATGTTCATTTGATTTCTCCCAGAAATGCTTGAAGGCTGGCATAGGCAAGTGTGGCAGCCTTGTATAAAAAATTCCTGTCAATATTTGCAGAATCATCAAAGGGTGTCCCCACCAGGTCATTGCCCTGCCCGCAGATGGCAACGGTTGGAAAACCTCCCGCAAGAAGCGGGCTTTGATTCATGCAGGGATGGGCGCGAATTTGCACAGGAATCCCCAACCGTGCTGCGGTATCCACCAGCGTGATCATGATTTGGTTGGGGGTTTCGGCAATGCCCATTTTCCTGGTTTGCATTGTATTCAACCAGTCTTGCAAATCCGGCTGATCAAGATTGATCCGGATGAACCAGTGATTCCTGAGGTGAAAGCGACCCTCCTCCTGCAATTGCCTCCGCAGTTCGGGACTGATCTCTCCCGAGTCATCCCCCAATGTGAGCGAGTTGGATACCGCCAGGGTTGACCAGGCACCCAGGTCATCGAGATAGATCACACCAGCCATCCGGTCAACGTCCCCTGCATGGGAATTGACATAGGTGATTACCCCTTCGTAACCGGCAGCAGTCTGTGTAAATAGGATGATTCGCACAGTCATTGCAGGCGGTTGATCCGCCAAAAGCCGTGCCAGTTCCAACGCCACCGCTGCACCAGAAGCGCCATCATTTGCGCCCGGGCTGTTGGAATTGGTGTCATAATGAGTTGCGATCCAGATTTCCTGGTCGGGCTGCCCGGTTCCGGGGAGGGTGGCGACAATCGTTTCTCCTACGGGAATGGAAGCGATGGCACCTCCGCTGGCATGAGCAATGAGCGCCTCTCGTTCAACCGGGTTGGGCTTGATGAAGACAACCGCCCGAACCGCGTCCTGAATTCCATGTTCCACAATTGAGATCGCCGTATTCTTGAAGAATTCCGGATCCGACCCGGGCATCTCCATCAACAGGATCCTGTCCCGCAGGATATCCATTGGAGGCAGGGATTCATCCAGTGTTTGAAAATAAAATTCACCAGCAACCACCCCGTCCGGCACCAATTGTGTTTCGTGATAAAAGCCACCTTCTGCCTTCAAGACCAGGGATGCCTCCCCGTCGTGGATGGTGACCGAATTGGTAGCCACCGCTTCCGTATGAACCGAAAAACCGTATTTTTGGAATGTGGAAACCAGGTAGGCAGCCGCCTGGGTTTCCGCCTGGTTTCGATCCACCCGGCTGCCATTCCCGGCGATTTTCTGGATGTGATCCATCATGTTTTCCATTGAAATTCCATAATCCGGAAGCTCAACCGTTTGCCGGGGAATTCGATCTCCACCGACAGTTTCCTTGACAACAGGGGATTGCCTGCCAAGCAGGAATATGGACCCAAGCAGCAATGCCCCCAGGATGCCCACTCCCAGGATTTTCCAGGAAGATATTTGCGGCTTAACTTTTTGAATGCCCATCCCTGAATAGGAAATGATCTCCTGCGGGTTAAACCGGCTGGCTTGCCATGCCGGATAAAAGGCACATAATCCACCCCAAAGACACATTCCAAGCCACACAACCAGAGCAACCAACCCATCGGTCCAGTTCAGCGTTTGCATGATAACGCCAATGATGCTCAATCCCGCCAGGGCGCCCAATCCTCCACCAATGAGCCCCAGCAGCACGCCTTCCAGAATAATTTCCATGAATATTTGGAACCTGCTCCAACCAAATGCTTTCAACAGACCAATTTCCCGTTTGCGCTCCAACACACTGAGATACAGGTTCTCCAAAACCACCAGACCACTCATCAAGATGGCAACAAGAACCATAAGAATATGAAATTGCTCAATGACCAGAGCTACATAATTGCCCAGGAAGGTTATCTTCAATATTCCCTGTAAATTGACCAGGATATTGATGACCAGGGAGGACAATGTCGCACCAGCCAGGATCAGGATGAGAGTCAGGACAAACCGGATCCGGCGGCGTGATAATTGGCGGAACGCCAGGCGGATCATGTTCATTCCCCCCACCGGATTTCGATGATGAACCGATTTCTCAGACTCAATTTCGGGGTTTAGGTTTTCAACCGGCAGCCTGCGGACCATCGCTCGAATCGGAACGATTCCCCCCAAAATATACAGCAGAGGAGCCAGGGTTGCGGTCAGTGCAAGAATTTTCAGGTCGGGTATGATCCCCAAAGACCAGGTCAACGCCCAACCTGCCACAAAGGAAAGCACCATCCCAATTCCCCCAAAAAGAAACAACTCTCCCATTAAATTCAAGACCATTTCTTTGGGCTTCCAGCCAAAGGCTTTGATTAACCCAATCTCCTCACGTTGAGCCTGCATATTAAGTTGAACACTGTGGGTGATAAAAAGAATGGCAGCCACATAAAAAATGCCCAGGAGCAGGATATTGGCAGTGTTTACACCCCCGGTAATGGATTTGGCAGCGCCCAGGGTCGTCCAATTTTCCTCCACATACCCCACCCCGGGCACCAGCACCAACACTTTCTGCGGAGATGACCCGGCAACGATATCCACGTGAAGCTGGGTGCGTTCGGTAATTTCTGAGGCAATTCTTTCCACCTTTGCCAGGTTTTCCGGCGTGTACTCTTCAATTCCTGAAAGGCGTACGCGAATGGCATCAATAAAATCCTCGCGTTCCAATAAATAATGGGCACCCTCCAGATTGGTTAAGCCCAGAGGCGGTCTGGGGATAAACCCTGCCGGATTCAAATCCGGGGTCAACCGGACCAACTCCAAAGGTTGGTACTGCTCGTCATAAAGCAATGCAGCATATGGGGGCTCATAAATCCCCATGGGAACGTAGGAAAGAGGATCGTCCGGGATGATTAATTTTTCAAAGTCATACCTGCCTTTCACATCCAGGACGAAAGGCGGTGGTGAATATACCCTCATCTGACGGAAGACATTCGACTTGGGAGGCACATCCACCGGTTGTTGCAGGAACATTTCGGGTTGGGCTTCCCGAATGAATGGGGCAACTGCCTCTCCCCAGGTCCCTTTGGATTCCAACGCCAGGACCAGACCCTCCCGGTTCGAATCAGGGGATTGAATTTCCTGGTACGCATAGGGAGCCGGGTAGAGCAGCACATTGGTATTGGTCACCTGCAAATAACCGGAATCAGATATTTCCATCCCTTGCTCCGGGTAAAATGTCAGGTTTTGCTGGGAGAGTGGCTGCACCCAATCCTTGAGGTTCAGGTGAACGTCTTGATGAACGACCGGCTGCCCGGCTGCAAAAAATGAAAATATTGTTCCCCAGGCATCCTGGTATGCCGCCTCGGATTCCGGGCTTATTAATTGCTGCCAGTCCAGTTCCTCTGTGGAGAGGTCAACCGATTCAATGTTCACCTGCAGAGTTTGATCGAGAAATGATTGCGAACTGATGATGATGGGGATTTTGGATGCTTTCTGATGATCAAACGCAACGCGGATTGTCTGTTCAAGGTCTTGTCCCTGCGGCAGAAATTCGCCGGAAACAGCCTGGTCCAGACCGGTCAAGGCTGCTTCCGCAACCGGATCAATCCCAACAACCAGTGTCCACATGACGGGCAGTTGACCGATGGTATTGAACAATTCCCCCCGTGGTCCGCGGCTGCCACCGGTGGAACCGTACGTTGCAAACATTCCAGGGTTGGATTGATACTCCACCCCCACAGCGACAAAACCGGTTTGAGCAGCCACCAGGTTTCCCAGTTGGTCTTTGAGGACATATTCCAGCTTGTAAACGGTACCCGGTTGCGGATTGGGAATGGATAAATTGATTCCCCCGGTGGAATTCAGCAGGTATCCAATTGTTGAAACCGGCGCGGCAACCTCAACGTCGGAAATGGAGCGGATCAAGTCGAGTTGTTCCCGGGTAATTCCCCCACGCGGTGTACCCAGATAGTTCCCTTCCACCAGCCCGGTTTCCAGTTCCATTTGCGAAATTGCCGATGGCGGTCTGATCAGCAAGTCATAAGCCCCCCGCCAGTGCTCCGAGACAACCGTTTGGGTCGTCACCGACATGGATTGGGCGGTGGCGGAAAATGTTGCCAGACCGGTGCAGATGACCAGCAAGCCAACCAGCTGGATTAAGAATCGCTCCTGGCGGACCATATCCCGCACGGACTTATTCAATACCCAATTCAGAATACGTTGAAGACGATGGATCATGATTAATCCTGGCAATGAATGTCTATATTATTAATGGACGCTCCAATCAATTGAGAGCATGGTCGGAAGAAATAAATTTCTTGTGAATCAAAGAATTTCCCAGAAAAAATTATTGCTTCGTCACCTGCGTATAATCGTATGTGGTTCGTCCTTGATTGGTTTGTGACCAGGTTTGATAATATGTTCCGGTTGCCCCGGTATATTCATGATACGGATAATACGTTCCTTCGGGATAATTCACCCACACGAAGGATCCGCCATCTCCAAAATTGCCAGTGATTCTAAAATTCCCCAAGCCCCCATAAACTGAAAGATCCCAATTCACGCGGTATGGAGGTGCAGTGACTATGGTTGAATGTGTACCATTTTGAGAATCGACAACGGAGATCTCTGCTGGAATATACTCTGGTTGTGGCGGAAACTGACTGGATGCAGAAACAATATATAGTGATGGAAATGCGTAAAATAGAACAACCAACAGGATAAAAATTGTGTTTTTCTTGTTTACCAAATTCATTTGATATCCCTTTTTCTTATGAGTTTTGATGAACAAATTAAGTGTACCATCTCATGACCCATCTCACAACTGACATTCGTTATCCGCACGTCACATTTAATTGTTGACAAATGCAATAAAAACACACCGGAGATGACAATCCAGTGGCACAATAAGCCCCGTCAACGGCACCGCAACCTCTTGCTTGCAGGGAAAACCAACAAACATAAAGATGGATTCAATTGCTTTGCTCCTTTGCAAGGATACACGATACCACCCGTATTTGTATGATCCATTCTTTCTGCCATGAATGGTCGATTGCAAATCAACCAGGATCAAATCTTGACATTAGAGTTGATACTGGCTATACTATACCCCAGTATAGTATATTTTCAGGAGAGGATGACCTTATGCCCCTGTATGAATATCACTGCGAGGAATGCGACCACGTCTTTGAAAAAATGATGCCTTTCAGCCAGGCGGATTCCTCGCCCGAATGCCCCCATTGCCACCATGATATCACCCGGCGCAAAATTTCCACCTTTGCCACCCGGATTGCATCCACCGGAGCGTCCTCTTCCTCCTCCGGCAGTTCGTGCGGTTCCGGCGGCGGACGCTTCACCTGAGGGGGGTAGGCAGATGCGCCTGCGGTGCAGGCGCCCACCCCATGAAATGGACCCATCCATGAAACTGGAAAACGAATCCTCCAAAACAGCCATCCTCAACCGCCTGCGGCGGATTGAGGGACAGGTGCGCGGCATCGAAGAGATGATCCGCACAGACCGCGATTGCACCGACATTGTGCAGCAATTTGCCGCGGTGCGCTCCGCCACCCAGGGTGCCATGAACGCCTTCCTGGAGGAATATGCCGCCGCCTGCCTGCGCAGCAGCGGGAATACCTCCGCCGACGAGCGCGAGGAAATGATGCACAACCTGCTTGCCTTGCTGAACAAGGCAGCCTGACGATTCCAAAAGAGGACCCCCCCATGAGTAATGCAACCGTCCGCTGGATTGGCGGAAAACAATTTATCGGCATTGATTCCACCAGCCACTCCGTGGTGCTTTCCACGCCCGATGAGGGAGTGGGTATGAAGCCCTCCGAGCTGCTGCTGGTGGCACTGGCAGCCTGCACCGCGGTGGATGTGGTGGAAATCATTGCCAAGAAGCGCCTGCACCTCGATTCGCTCGAAATCCGCGCGGATGGCGAGCAGGACTCTGACCCGCCGTGGACTTTCCGCAAGATTCATGTCCACTACACGCTGCGCGGCACCGACCTGACCGAAACAGCCGTAAAACAGGCGATTGATCTTTCCGAGGAAAAATATTGCTCGGTGGCAGCCACCCTGCGCGGCGTGGCGGAAATAACCACCAGCTTTACCATCGAAGCGGCTTAATCCCCGCGCTGGCGGGCTTCCTCCCGGTAGCGGCAGTATTCGCATTTCTCCCCGGGCGCAGGAGGCTCCGGCTGGTCCAGCAAAGCCAGCACCTGCCCCAGGAACGCCAGGAAGGTATTGTCATCACGCGGGATTTCCTGCCAGGTGACATCTCCCAGGTAGGCAATCCGCCCGTCGATTTGCTGCAAGTCCACCGGTTCCACCACCAGCAGCCCCAACCGGCTGATGGGCTGCAGCGAAAACTTGCCCGGCGCCGGGTTTTCCAGCGCCCAGCTATAGGCATGCAGCTGCCGCCCATAAAACGCCTGGTGGGTCGGGCGCGGCTGGGATGTCTTAAAATCCACCACGCCATAGGAGCCGTCCTCGAACTGCACCACCGTGTCAAATTTGCCCACCAGGTAACAACTGGATTCATGCCCCGGCAGTTCAATTGCCTGGGATTGCACCCATCGTTCGCCAAACTTCACCACGCCGGGCGGCAGGTCGGGATGCAGGTCGGCAGTGCTGCGCCCTTCAAAATAATTCTTCATCAAGCCGTCAATTTTATTAAAGATGGATGGAAAAGGAGATCCGGGGCGGCTGAATTTTCTCGCCACCTTGAGGTAGAAACAACGCGGGCATTCGTCCCACAGGAAGGTCAGGTCGGACGGGCTCAGTTTATACAGCGTCATTGCAGCTCCTTTGTTATGATGCCGAATCCGCAGCGGACAGGTCCAGGTCGGCAGCGGTGACAGACAAACCGGTGAATTCCTCAAAACTGAGATGGCGGAGGCTCAGCCCGCGCCGGGCGCAGAAACGGTCAAAGATCGCCAGGTAGCTGTCCACAATCCGGCACTCCCAAGACAAGCCCAGCCGCTCTGCCAGCGCCCGGATATCTGCTGCCGAAGCGCCCTCAATTTCCGCAAAATTACCGTAGGGCAGATCATCCAGAGTGACTTCCATGCCCTCCAGCAGATATACCGTGCGGTACTTTTCGTACATCACCGCCACCTGGTAGCCCAACGCTTCAAGGATATGGCGCGCCTGCTCCAGGTCGTGGACGATGGTCTCGATCTCCTGTCGGTTGGCAATTCCCTCGCCCAGGTCGGCGGGTCCCTTAAAGGTCAGCACGGCAGCAGATGGTCCCGGGTCAGCCGATCCCCGCAGGGTTGCCGGGACGGGCTGGCGCAGGCGCAGCACCCGGCGGGCTTCCTTGAGTGCGCCATCAGGGGTATCAAACCGCAGGTTCACCTCATGTTCCCGCGGCTGGACCAGGCTTGCACCCAATTCCTCCAGCCTGTCCCGGATTTGTCCGGGGTGATCCAGGTAAAACTTCACTTCCAGCTCGCGCTCTCCGGTCTTCATGGTTCCTCCTGTTGTATTGCCTGTCAATTGCCCAGCCGCAGGTGCCGGGCTGTACCGTCATCCGTGTAGGAAAACTCGCCCAGCCGCACCCTGCCATGAAAGCGCACCGTCACATTGCGCACGGGGGGTTGATACGATCCCTCGCGCGCCCATACTTCCAGTTCCAGGTTCCCGGCGCGGCGGTGCAAGCGGTAATGCGTCTGGCAATAGTCACCGCGCTCGCAGGCATCGGTGAGACCATCATCCTCGTACAGGGTGAACTCACCCTCACCGGGATAGACTTCCAGCATCAGTTCATCCAGCGGACGCTCGCCGGTGTGCTGGATTGCCGGACCCAGCGGGAGGATTGCACCTGCCCGCACGTAGAGCGGCATGCTGTCCAGCGGGGCTTCGGTCCACGTCCAGCCGCCGCCGGTGAGTCTCCTGCCCGTCCACCAGTCAAACCACTCCCCGGCTGGCAGGTAGACCGCCCGCGCCCGCACGCCCGGCTGGAGCACCGGCGCTGCCATCAGCAGGGGTCCCACCATCACCTGGTCATCCAGGTCTGCCAGGGCAGCGTCCTGTGGAAAATCAAAGAACAGCGGGCGGAAGATCGGCGTACCGCACTGGTGCGCCTTCCAGAACTGGGTATAGAGGTAAGGCAGCAGGCGGTAGCGCAGGGTGAGATAGGTGCGGCTGATTTGCTCCACCTCCGCTCCAAACGCCCACGGTTCGTGGGGCAGCGTCCCGGCGGAGGAATGCCCGCGGCAGAAAGGCATCAGCGAGCCGATCTGCATCCAGCGGGCAAACAGTTCGGGGGTGGCTTCGTTGCCAAACCCGCCAATATCCACGCCCACAAAGGGTGCACCCGAAAGCCCCATGTTCATCAACTGAGGCAGCGACATTGCCAGGTGTTCCCACCAGGAATCGTTGTCGCCCATCCACGAAGCCGTCCAGCGCTGGATGCCCGCAAAACCGGAGCGGCACAACACGAAGGGACGCCTGCCGCCCAGGGCGCGGCGCATGCCCTCATGAGTTGCCTGCGCCATGCCCAGCCCAAACAGGTTGTGCGCCTCGGCATGGGTGGTGCGCTCGCCCGCCGGACCCTGCCCGGCATCCAGCGGAAGGGTGCCTGTCCCGCCGCCGCCCTGGCTGAAGGGCTTGTCGAACACCACCGGTTCGTTCATGTCGGTCCAGATGCCCTCAATACCAATCCGGGCATGCTCCTCAAAGAGGCTCCCCCACCAGTCCCGCACTTCCGGGCGCAGGTAATCGGCAAAGACGGAATCATCCGGCCAGACGTAATATTGCGCCAGGCTGCCGTCCGCCTTGCGGATAAAGGCATCCTGCTGCAGCCCGCTGGCATACACCCGGTATGCCGGGTCGACCTTGATCCCGGCATCGACAATCGGCACCAGGCGGATGCCGATGGATCGCATCTCCGCCACCAGTCCGGCAGGGTCGGGATAGGTCTGCGGGTTCCAGGTCAGGTTGCGGTAGCCGTCCATATGGTCAATATCCAAATGAATCACATCACAGGGAATTTGACGGGAGCGGAATTCATCTGCCACCTGGCGCACCTCGTCCGCCGATTGATAGCTCCAGCGGGATTGATGATACCCCAGCGCCCAGCGGGGCGGCATTGGCATCCTGCCCAGCAGCTCCGTCAGTCCGTGCAGCGCTTCGGCAGGCGTGGGACCGTACACAACGTAATAGTCCAGTTCACCGCCATCCGCCCGCCATTCCATGATGGCAGGCTCGGCGGCGGTGCGGTTTGCCAGCCTGCGGAGGTCAAACTCGGAGTGGAAGGTATTGTTGAAATACACGGCATGGCAGAGACCGGGCTGGAGGCTGAGGTACACCGGGATGGCGATGTAAAGCGGGTCCACCCCGGGACCATGCGACCTGACCGGGTCGGTTGTCCAGTTGGTCAGCAGCCGACCGGATTTTTCCAGCAAGCCGGCGCGCTCGCCAAAGCCGTAAAACCGTTCCCCCGGTGCAGCCTGCCTGGCAGCATGCACGCCCCGCCCCGAAACACGCGGCGCCTGTGCGTCCGCACAGAACACCCGCCCGGCGGAATTCGTAAAGCTCACGGCGCCATCCGCACGGCGCACCGTGACGGCAACCAGGTCGGTCTTCAGGGTAATGCCGGCATCAGACTCGCTGCGCTCCACCGGCACTGCCGGAAAATCCGCATCCGCCCTGGGAATTGCCCACGAGCGGCGCGGCATCAATTCGCCTGCCGCCTGGCGGACATGCACCAGGCGCGGGGTGAGGACGGTGATTTCCACCTCCCCGGTTTCCAGTGACAGGTGAATGGAAGTGGGGGATGGGTTCATTTGTCCTCCTGCCAGCCGTTCCAGTGAATACGCGCCGGGTCAAAGCGGTCTGCCGGGGGCGGTGTTTCCGCAGGGTAGCCGATGGCGGCAATTCCCAGCGGATGCACCTCCGGCGGCAGGTGCAGCATGTGGTGCAGCGGATCCTCCCGGTCGGGGTTGGGGTGTACACCCAACCAGACAGCTCCCAGCCCGCGGGCATGGGCAGCCAGCAGCAGGTTCTGCATGGCAGCGGAGCAATCCTGCACCCAGTAGGCAGTCTTGGGTTGAATGCGTTCATCCCCGCAGATGACGATGGCGGCGGATGCTTCGTGCAGCATCTGCGAAAAGGCATGGAAGGTGGTAATCTCCTCCAGCAGAGCGCGTTCCGTCAGGATGATGTAATGGCGGGGCTGACGATTGCGCGCCGAAGGAGCCTGCATGGCAGCCCGCACCAGGGCTTCCAGGTCCTCCAGCGGTACCTGTTGCAATGTAAAGTGCCGCACGCTGCGGCGGGTAAAAATGGCGTCCAACGCATCCATGGGAAAACCTCCTGTGTATGGGGAATTGATGACAAACCAACAGGAACGAAAAAAGGGAAACCGGGATTTCAGGAAGCCGCGTAAGGCACCCAGGCAAGCACGGTGGTGCCGTTGCCGGGCTCCGAGCTGATATCCACATCTCCGCCCACGTTGCGGGCGCGGGACTGCATATTGGAAAGCCCGTGCCCCAGGCGGAAGGAAGTGCCCTCGGGATCAAATCCCCGCCCGGTGTCATGCACTTCCAGCACCACCCGGTCGGGCGCCTTCCATACCACCACATCCACCCGGTCGGCGTGGGCATGCTTGGCGATATTTGCCAGCGCCTCCTGGCAGATATGGAAAATTGCCAGCGCCTGGGAATCGGTCATGCTGGGAAAGCCCTCAGTGGGACCCTGCAGGTTGACCGGAACCAGGGAATTGGTGTAAAACTCATTCACCAGCCGCTGAAGACCCTGCATCAGGTTGTCATCCCGCAGCTGGCGGGGGCGCAGGTCCAGGATGTAGGCGCGGATATCGCGGATGGTGCTGTTCAGATCGCTGATTGCCTGCTCAATCCGCTGCCGTGAGCCAGCGGCATCTTCATTTAAAAGCAGTCTTGCATGCTCAAGAGTCAGCCCAACAGCGTAGATGGACTGGATTACGCCATCATGCAGGTCCATGCCAAAACGCTCACGCTCCTCCAGGATGGCAAGGCGGCGGGATTTCAGCCCCAGCCGGGCGGATTCGATTGCCGTTCCCAGCCAGCTGCTGATGTTGGCAAGAAATTGCATCTCCAGCTCGTCCAGCGGGTCGGGATTGCAGGACGCCACCGCCAGCACACCCCACACACCCTGGAATCCCACCAGTGGAAAGCACGCCAGCTGGCAGATGCCGCTTTCCAGCACCGCCGGGTGTATTTCGGGCACGGGTGTGGCAGCCAGCAGCACCATGCGCGGCTGCATTTCCTGGGCAACCCCGCCCACCAGCCCTTCGCCCATGATGAACTGCGACTTGCGAAACAGCGAGGGGACGAACCCGCCGCGGTGCAGCGAAAGGCTCATCAGGCGGCTTTCCTCCTGCCGCAGGAAGATCTCCCCCGCCTCGATATGCAGGTATTCCATCACCTGTTCAATGGCTTTTGCCAGGGCTTCATCAATATCCACCGTCACGGTAAGGGTGGATGCCAGTTCGTTCAGCAGCGCCAGGTTTTCATTACGGCGGGTCAGAATGCGGTCACGTTCAACCAGCTCCTTGTAGAGGTGGGCATTCGAGATCGCCGCACCTGCATAGGCTGCCAGCATTTCAATCATCTGCTCATCCTGGGCGGTAAATTCGAGGGCATCCAGCTTGTTGGTCAGGTAAATCTGACCCAACTGGCGGCTGCCCTTGCGGATGGGCACGCCCAGGAAGGCTTTCATGGATGGATGCTGCTGTGGAAAACCAATCCGGCGCGGGTCGGCGCCAATATTGGGAATGCGGATGGGGCGCGGCGAGTGCATCAATGCACCAATCAAGCCCAGCCCGCGCGGCGGATGCGCCATGCGGGCAATTTCCTCCGGCGCCATTCCCACCGTGATGAAATTTTCCAGCTCGCCATTTTCCCCCAATACACCCAGCGCGCCATATTGTGCGTGGGCAAGCTGGCTGGCAAGCTCCACAATTTTGCGGAGCAACGATTCCAGCGAGACATCCTGCACCAGCTCCAGGCTTGCTTCGTGGAAGGCGCGCAGCCTGGCGTTTATTTCGGCAGAGGAAACCGGCTTGTCATCCATGATGATTGAGATAATTGTATCCGAAATATCCCATTTGTGTCAAATTGACCCGTTGCACGGTTTCACCCCGGCTCTCATTCCTGCAATATGGGGTATTTTGGCATGATAAAGATCACAATTCCCAACAGTTTTGCAAACCCGCCCCATTTTGAGGCGCATTTCCGCAAAGTCATGCTAGAATTATCCCATGACCACTCCAAACTCCCCCCTCATCTGTCCTGCCTGTGGTGCATCCAATCCAGCCGGATCGCGATTCTGTGAATCCTGCGGTCAGCCGCTGATGGCTGCACCCACCACAACGGCGATGCCAACTCCCCCAGCAATGCCCGCCCAGGCGGCAATGCCAACACCGGAAGCCGTTGAACCGACCCCACTTCCCAAAGTGGAACCCATGACGCCGCCCGCCCCGGCAACTGAAAAGTGCGCCAACTGCGGGCAGCCCATCTCGCCGGATTTCAGCCGCTGCCCCTACTGCGGCGCCCCGGTGGAGAAAGCCGCGCCAGCCCCCCAGATTCCATCGCCCATCCCGCCGGTCAGCGGTTATACGCCCCCGCCCACCCCAACCCCGTCTGCACCCATGCCAACCTACGGAGCCGTCCCCCCGGCTGCCCCCAAGAAGAAGCTGAGCACGGGATGGATTATCGCCATCGTGATCCTGGCAATTTTGTGCATCTGCTGCCTGATCTCGGGAATTTACCTCTGGAACAATGGCGATGAGATCCTGGGACCCATCCTGGAACAGCTCGAGTTCTACTCCTATTGATCCAATCCCATAACCCAATGGGGAGCCGGGTTGCAATACGGCAGCCTGGCTCGAATCCTGCACGCCAGTCAGTCATGGCTGCAGGAAAGTGGATTGACGGTCTTTTTTGCCACAGGTATAATCTTCCCACATCTTTGAAGGGCTGGGCGTATGGCATTAAAGGGTAATCTTCGCGATTTTTCCATCACACAACTCCTCAACCTGGTTAACCTGGCGCACAAAACCGGGCTGCTCAACCTGGAAGCTCCCGGCGATACCGCCCAGGTCTCCTTCCGCGAGGGCAAGCTGGCATACGCCCGGGTGGGTGCCGAAGACAACAGCCTGGCAGCCATCCTGCACCGCGCCCACAAGATCAGCAACGCCCAGCACAAGCTCCTCAAGGACCGCGCCGCCAACATGAGCGACAAAGAACTGGGGCTGCTGCTGATCAATGCCGGTTACCTGACCCAGGCGGATGTGCTGGAAAGCCTGCAGCAATACTTTGTGGACGTGGTGCGCCGCCTTTTCACCTGGGGGGAGGGGTTTTTTAGTTTTGAAGCGGATGGTCGCCTGCCCGAAGACCGCATCCTGGTGCGCATGGACCTGGAGAACCTGATCATTGAAGGCTCCCGCCAGCTGCGCGAATGGGAGGTGCTGCAGGAGGAAATCCCCAGCCTGGATATGGCGCTCAAGTTCACCGAGCGCCCCGGCACCAATATCCGCAATGTCAACCTCTCGGTGGAGGAATGGCGGGTGGTTTCGTATGTCAACCCCAAGAACACAATCCGGCAGATTGCCCACGCCACAAAAATGAATGACTTGGAAATCCGCCGGGTGGTGTACAGCCTGCTGCAAGCCGGTCTGGTGGATATTGTCCGTCCGGGCGGCGCCCCAATCGGCGCATCCGGTCGCATGTTCCCCACCAAGGATCAGCAGGAGCAGAAGTCGCTGGTCAACCGTCTGATTACACGCATACGATCTTTGTAATTATTTTCTGATCATAACGGAGCGAGATGCAAACAGTAAAAATTGTGGTGACAGGACCCTTCAATTCCGGCAAGACCGAATTCATTCGTTCTGTCAGTGAAATCGATGTCGTCTCCACCGAACGGAAGATTTCTTCCGAGGTGGAACGGGTGAAGGAAAGCACCACCGTTGCCATGGATTTCGGGCGCATCACCGTGGACGATGACCTGGTGCTGTACCTGTTTGGCACCCCCGGTCAAAAGCGGTTTGACTTTATGTGGGAAATTCTTTCGGAAGGCATGCTGGGGTTCATTGTCATGGTGGATTCCACCCGCCCGGAGACCTTCCGCGAGGCGCGCCGCATCCTGGAGACCTTCCGCGCCTATGCGCCCACGCCCTATATCGTCACCGCCAACAAGCAGGACCGCCCCGAAGCCTGGGATCTGGAGGATATGCGGGTTGCGCTGCGGCTCGATCCCAAGGTGAAGCTGCTGCCCTGCGTTGCCTTCAAAAAAGATACTGTCAAAACTGCCCTGCTGGAATTGCTGTACAGCATCCTGGCGGAAATGGAGACGGGCAGCTAAACCGGCTGCCCGGGAGCGCAGACTGTGTCTTCCATTACAACCGATCAGGGCATTCTCCATTACGAAGTTTTTGGACGGGGCAGACCGGTTATCCTGCTGCATGGCTGGCTGGGTTCCTGGGGGCTTTGGCAGGAAACCATGTCCTTCCTGGGACAGAACAATTACCGCACCTACGCGCTGGACTTCTGGGGGTTTGGCGAATCCGGGCGCAAGCTCGACACGTACCAGGTTAAGGATTTTGTCGCCCTGGTGGATCAATTTATGGACAAGCTGGGGATTATTTCCTGCCCGCTGGTGGGTCACAGCATGGGCGGCACGGTCAGCCTGCTGGTGGCGATGAACTACCCCGAGCGGGTGCAAAAGGTGACCGTGGTTGGATCGCCCATCAAGGGCACCTCGCTTGCCTTTCCGCTCAAGCTGGCAGGCTACCCGCTGGTGGCAAACTTCCTCTTCACCTTTTTTGGCGCCTTCCGCCGGGTGATGAAGGTTGCCTCGCGCTTCATCAGCCGGGACCCGCGTTTCCCGGATATGATGGACAAGGACCTCTCCAGCCTGACGCTGAAATCATTCCTGCTCAGCATTGCCTCGCTGCACCGCACCGACCTGCGCCCCAACCTGCACAACCTCTCCATCCCGGTGCTGGGAATGTACGGCGACCGGGATAACATCGTCAGCCCGCGCGAGTGGAAAACTCTTTCGGATGGCTACCCCGCCGCCCGGACCGCCCGGTTCAAGACTGCCGGGCATTTCATCATGCTGGATGAACCGCGTGACTTCATGAACACCCTCAAGGGGTTTCTGGACGAACCCCGCCCGGAGGTGCGATGACGGGCACCTGCTCCCCCAGCTTCAACGGCGTCATCCATGCCGGGTTGGAGGAAATCCTCGGCACGGTCCACCTGGCTGCCATCCATCCCCGGGCAACCACCCCGGATGCTGGCAACGGGTGGAGCACCTTCCACCAGGCTCTGGAAGAACAGCTGGGGGGTGTTGCTGCCAGCGGCATTTCACTGCGCGCCGGGCGCGCCAGCTTTCATCATTTTCTGCGCAAGTACGGCGCAGAAAGCGGGCTGGATTCGCTGGAATTCCGCCTGCGCCCGCCCATGGACCGGCTCTCCGCCGGTCTGCACATCCTTGCCGGGTTGATTGGCAGGGAATGCGCCGCCACCGTCACGGTGGAGACGTACGACAATTGCTGGACCTGGCGCATGGAGGACTGCCCGACCTGCCAGCACCGGCAGGGAGCCGCCACGCCGGTCTGCCATTTTTGGGTGGGGCTGCTGCAGGAGTACCTTGCCTGGGCAGGCGGCGGCAGGTTCTTCCCCGTCCGCGAGGTGGCATGCTGCGCCTGCGGGGCACCAGCCTGCGAGTTCCGGCTCCAGCAAAAACCGCTGGATTAGGTGCATCATGCTGAAAATCATCCTCGAAAGCCCACGCTACCTGGCACCCTTCAACGAACGGGCGCGGGACCTGCGGATTCAAAACAAGCCGCTCTGGCTGCACCAGCGCGATCTGCTGGCGCCCCATACCGACCGCGAAATGGAACTGCCTGCCAATGCCCGCCTGCCCCAAACCCGCGAGCCCTGCCTGGTCTACCGGGACAACCTCTTTTTTGACGCCCCCTACCTGGAAGCCTTCCTGGCGGAAGCCCGCAAACACGGCGGACCGGTGCGCGCCGCCTTTTCCCTGGATGACCCGGCTTTCCGCGAGCATTGCCTGCCGCTTTCGTCATCCTACACCCAGGCAGGCAACCTGTACCTGGCAGACCTGTGGTACTACCCCCAGGGTCCGCAGCCCAATGCCGAGCCGCTGGTCATTGACCTGCAGGCGCGCGAGATTGGCTATTATCACGTCCCCACCTACATGGCAACCGACTCCGGCGACCTGGTGTACCAGGTGCCGCTGCGCAGCCTGATTGCAATTGACACCTGGGTGCATATTTTTATCGCCGATACCGTCTTTGGCTTGTTTGGGCGTGGGGCGCGTTTTGAAAACCGCCTGAACACCGATCCCTTCTTCAAGCTGGGTATCCTGGGCACCGCCATGTATGAAGGCAAACAGGTGCTGGAATGCTCCCGGCTGGTGGAGATTGGCAGGAACTGCTCGATTGACCCGCGCGCCGTCATCCACGGACCGACATCCATCGGCGATAACGTGACGATTGGTCCCGGGGTGGTGATTGAAAACTGCATCATCGGCAACAACGTGAACATCTCGCAGGACTGCCAGTTGATGCTTTCGGTGGTGGGCGATGGCACCTTCCTGCCCTTCCGCGCGGCACTATTTATGAGCTCATTGATGGACAACGCGATGGTTGCTCAAAACGCGTGTCTCCAAATGTGCGTGGTGGGGCGCAATTCGTTCATCGGCGCCGGAAACACCTTTACCGACTTCAATCTTATCTCCGCACCCATCCGTGCCCGCGATGCCGAAGGCAGGCTGAAAAACGCCAACCGCCCCGTGTTGGGCGGCTGCGTGGGGCACAATTGCCGGATTGGCGCCGGGCTGGTGATCTACCCCGCCCGCATGATTGAATCGGACGTGGTGCTGTTCTCCTCGCCCGAACGCCGGGTGATTGACCACGACATCCGCTACGAGGAAAGCGATCACCACAAGCTGAAGGAAAAGGACCGCCACCCGCGGCTGTACCCCCGCCCGGGCGAGCAGGTTACAGAAACCTGGTAATCCATTAGCGCCCGATCATGGGCAGAAAATATTTCTCAAGTGCCAGGGACTGCTGGTAGAAGTTGGCAATTGCCAGGCTCTGGTCACAGTTGCCCATCATGGTGAACATGCGCGGCTCACTGACCGCCACACCGGCATCATCCTCCAGCGAAACCCAGAAGATTCCCGGACCGGCAGCATTGCTGAGCGTAATTTCATACGCCCCCAGCCCGTACATCAGTTCCGCTTCGCCGGTCAGCCCGGTGAGGTCAACCGTATTGCCGTTCACATTGCCAATCACCCGCACCCGGATGCCGTTGATGGGCAAGCCGTTGGCGCCGAACACCCGTCCGTGCACACCCATCCAGGCACAGCTGGCTTCGGGGTGGAATGCCTCCCCGCTGGCAAACTGCACCTCGCCCTGTACGGCAAAGGGCAGCACTTCCTGCACCACGGGCGGTTCAGGTTCTTCAGTGGGCAGCGGGGTTGGTTCCGGGGTGGGCTGGAGGGTTGCGGTTGGTTCCGGTGCCAGCGTGGGCAGCGGTTCCTCCGTGGGAACAACCGCCGCGGTGGGCTGCAGGGTGACCTGCGGCACGGGCGTGGGCAGGAAATTCATCAACGGCAGGACTTTTGGGAGCAGGATAACCGCCGCCAGTACAAGCAGGAGAAAGAGAATGGAGATTATCAAAAAGCGCCGCATGGCAAACCTCGCTCAAAACAACCTGGAATGGAACCGGGCTGGATGAACCCGCCCGGAGGGGCTGCTTACCTTGTAGCAAGCTTCATGCCAGTCGTATGATATACTAAATATTGGATTTTGTCCCACAATTGGGTTGCATCCCCCAAAAATTACGTTGATCATGAAACTGATTATCCAGATTCCCTGCTACAACGAAGCCGATCACCTGCCTGCCACCTTAAAACTGCTGCCGCGGCAGCTGGAGGGGTTTGACTGCATTGAGACCCTGGTCATTGACGATGGCAGCACCGACCGGACGGTGGAGGCTGCCCGGGAGGCTGGCGCAAATCATATCGTCCGGCTGGGCAAGCATGAGGGTCTGGCGCGCGCGTTCAGCGCCGGGCTCAGCGCCTGCCTGCGGCTGGGGGCGGATGTCATCCTCAACACCGATGCCGACAACCAGTACGATGCCGCCGACATCCCCCGCCTGCTGGAACCCATCCGGAACGGCACCGCGGATATCGTGATTGGCGACCGCGGAGTGGCGACCCTGCCGGCGTTTTCGCCCGTCAAGCGCCGCCTGCAGGTGTGGGGCAGCCGGGTGGTTTCCCGCGCTGCCGGGCTGGATGTACCCGATGCCACCAGCGGTTTCCGCGCCCTGACGCGCGAAGCCGCCCTGCACACCTTTACCGCCAGCGAATATTCCTACACGCTGGAAACCCTGATCCAGGCAGGCACCCATCACCTCAACGTGGTCTCCATTCCCATCCGCGCCAACCGCACCGATCGCCCCTCGCGCCTGATGCGCAGCATTGGAGATTACCTGGTCAATTCCGGCGTCACCATCCTGCGTTCCTACACCATGTACCGCCCCCTGCGGGTGTTCTTCACCATTGGTTCCATCCTCATCCTGCTGGGGTTGGTGCCCATGATCCGTTTCCTGGTGCTGTATTTCACCCAGCCCGGGCGGAGCAATATCCAGTCCCTGCTGCTGGGAGCGGTTTTGATCATCGTTGGTTTCCAGACACTGCTGATTGGCTTGCTGGCGGACCTGATCCGCTTCAACCGCAAGATCCTGGAAGAAATCCTCTACCGCATCCGCCGGGCGGACGTGGAAAAACCGCCGGAGGATGAGGTATAATCGCCTGCATGGCAAGACACCGGCACGGCAAACCACTGATGACCTTCCCCACCACCTTTTCCCTCAAAGCCATTGGGCGGGGGGTGGAGGATTTTGCGCCGCTGGTTGCCGGAATCGTCTGCAAACACGCGGGGGACCTGCCGCAGGATGCCGTCAGCAGCCGGTTGAGCAACGGGGGGCAATACCTGGCGGTGACGGTAACCTTTACCGCCCAATCGCGCGCCCAGCTGGATACGATTTACCGCGAGCTGGGTCAGCACGAGCGCGTTGTGATGGTGCTTTAAGCCCCCTGCTGCGCCAGCGCATCCAGCAAGCCGGGCAGCAAGCCCAGGTGTTCCAGCGCATGGAAACCCGGCTGCCCCCGTGGAGGTTCCGCCTCCTCGTGCGCCCAGGTGAAGGCATGCGGCACGTGGACGGCGCTTCCGCCAAGCGCCAGCACCGGCAGCACGTCCGAGCGGAGTGAATTGCCCACCATCAGGAAGCGGTGGGGCGGAATGCCGTGTTTTTCCAGCAGGCGGGCGTACTGCCCTTCGGTCTTGTCGCTGACCACCTCCACGTGCTGGAAATACGCCGCCAGCCCCGAGCGCGCCATCTTGGATTCCTGGTCCAGCAAATCGCCCTTGGTGATGACCATCAAGGGGAACCGCTCCGCCAGCACCGGGATGACCTCCGCCACGTGGGGCAGCAGTTCCACCTCCGCCCCCAGCATCTCCTTGGCGGTCTGGATAATCTGCCGGATATCCTGCCCGGAAATGCGCCCCTCGGTCAATTCCACGGCAGTTTCAATCATCGATAACGCGAAGGACTTGATGCCGTAGCCAAAATGTTTCAAGTTGTTAATTTCGGTCTGGTACAGGCGTTCTTCAATCCACTCGCCATCGTGATATTGCATCAGCAGGTGCTTGAAGCGCGCCTGGGCGCTGGCATACAGGCGTTCGTTATGCCAGAGGGTGTCATCGGCATCAAAGGCAATCATTTCAAACTGCGCCATGGGGGTCCATTTCCTTCCTTGCAATGCCCCACATTATAGCACTGGAATTCCCCCTGCCGGATGATTTCCCCGGTTATGCCGCGCCGAGGATGAAGCCCACCGCCACCAGCAGCAGGATGGGCGCAAGCACGCCCGCCGCCCACACCAGGTACGCCACCGGGCGCCTTGCCGGTCGGCGGTAGAAGAACAAGCCTGCAACCAGGTCAACAACAAACGCCAGGGCGGAAAGCACCGGCAGCAGCAGCAGCCGGACTGCCGGACCGGCTTCCTGCGGTGCACCGGAAGGCAGAAAGCCCAGCGGCAGGGGCGGGGAGGTAGGAATGAGCAGGGCAACAACGATGAAAAGTGCAGCAGTCAAGCCCAGCCCGCCCAGCACCAGCCAGCGCATCCAGCGGTCCTTCCAGGCACCAGCCAGGTAGGCTGCCGGACGGGCGGAAAACGGGGCAAACGGCGCCAGGCTGCCCATTTCCAACCCGGACTGGAAGGCGCGCAGGAATTCTTCCGGGTCGGCGGGGGAGATGGCATAAACCTTCTGCGGGGTTGCCACCAGCACCAGGCTGTTTGTGTCCGAGGCAAGGAATTCCACCGGACCCAGTTCGGGGGAGTGGATGGTTCCCAACACCGCCCCGGGAACGGAAAGCGGCGGCAGCGGCAGATGATACGCCAGGTCGGCAGCGCGGCGCACCCATTCCACGTCGGGCAGGGGAATATCCTCGGCGCGCAAGCCCCAGCGCAGCCGCAGACCATCCCGCTCCAGGGCATAGCCGCCGCCCAACAGGGCATAACCGCGGTAGCCCGCCAGGATTAACGGGGCAACCAGCAGCGTACCCAGCAACAGGAGCAGACCAAAGACACCGCCCACCTCCTGTTCAAGGGCAAAAAAGAAACTCAACCCGCTTGCCGCCGCCAGCAAAATTGCTGCAGCAATGTGCAGGATCAAGCCTTTGCGGCGGGGCGGCAGGAAGGAAATCGATTCGGACATGGCAGGCGGATCAGGAGCGGCTGAGTTCTTCCTGCAGGGCGGCGCTGACAATTTCCACCTGTTCGGTGGTCATCAACCCGGAGAAGGGCAGCGCAAGCCCGCGTGCCCCCAGGTCTTCCGTCACCGGGTAGCGCTGGGGTTCGTAGCCAAAGCGCTCCTGCATATAGGGCTGCAGGTGAATCGGCAGGAAGTAGGGGCGGACGGGGATGCCGCGCTGCGCCAGCCGGTCTGCCAGCGCCTCCCGGTTCACACCCTTTGCCACCCGCACCACGAACACAAACCAGCTCACCCGCGTGGTGGTTTCCGCAATGTATGGCAGTTCCAAGCCATCCACACCCGCCAGCCGTTCCCGGTAGAGTGCAGCCACGCGCTCGCGGCGGTTGATCAGTTCCTCCAACCGCTGCATCTGTGCTGCACCCAGGGCGGCGCTTAATTCGTCCAGGCGGTAGTTGTACCCCAGGTGGGTGTGCGAGAGCCAGGTATCGCCCGGGGCGCGCCCCTGATTGCGCAGGGCGCGCATCAGGGTGGCTTCCTCGTCCCGGTTGGTGACAATCATGCCGCCCTCCCCGGTGGTAATCTGCTTGTTGGGATAAAAGCCAAACACGCCATAATCGCCCAGCAGACCAGCCTGGCGCCCCTTGTAGGTGGCGCCCAGGGCTTCGCAGGAATCTTCGATCAGCGCCAACCCGGTATGGCGGGTGATGGTGCGCAGAACGTCCCAGTCCATCGGCTGACCGAAGACATCCACACCCAGGACGGCTTTCAGCACGCCGTAACGCGGGGCACCCAGCCGCGGCAGCCAGCGCCGGGCGGATTCGCTGCCTGCAAGCAGGTCGTGGACTGCCTGGCGGGTTTGCTCCAGGTCCATGTTGCCGGTCAGCGGGTCCACATCCACAAAGACCGGGGTGGCACTTTCATAGAGGATGACGTTTGTGGATGCCACAAACGAGAAGGGCGTGGTCAGCACCAGGTCGCCCAGCCCAATATCGGCAGCGCGGATGCACAGATGCAGCCCGGCTGTGCCGGAATTGACGCCAATGGCATGACGGCAGCCCAACATCTGCCGGAAGGCTGCCTCAAATTGATCAATCTGCGGACCCATGCTGAGGTTGGGCGTGCGGATTACATCCAGCACCGCCTGCACTTCGGCATCCGTCAGGTCGGGGGAAGACATGGGAACAATCGGTTTCATGGGGGGTTCTCCGTTCCCTGATTCTACCGTACTTTACCCGCCGCGCACGAAATGCGGCAGTTCCAACGGAATGACAATGGATAGTTCCACAAAGCCGCAGTACTCCCCGTTTTCGTACCAGGGCGCCTGGTGAATCAGTTTTTTAACACCGTTTTTCTCGATGGTATAGGTATGTGCCTGCCGGGTTTCCAGCATGTGCAGCAGCTTGCTGCGTGCCGGTTCGGGGTGGCAGTCCAGCAGGCTGGTGCCGACCAGCGCTTTGCCGCCATCTTTTGCAAAGGTTTCGGCGGCGCGTGCATTCATCTCCAGGATAATGCCAGCCGGGTCACAGACGGTGATGGAGCCTGGAAATTCCTCCACCCAGCAGTGCAGTTCCATAATTTTTCCTCCAGCAACAGTAATATCCTCGATTGTACCGCGTTCAGCGCTGGAGGAGCGGTAGAAATTGCCGGTGCCACCGCGCGGTGGTCGTCAATTCCACCGAGGCAGTCACGGCAGGGTTGCCGTAGGAAGTGAGCATGACCGTGAGAACATCCTCCGCACCATCAGCAGCATCCCCTGGGATGGCAACCTGTACCAGGAGCGGGATGGTCTCCCCGGCAGGGACAGCCAGGTCACCTTCCGGGTCCAGCGTCACATTCCATGTGCCGGACCACCAGGGGGAATAGGTATCGTCACTGGCGCCGGTGTTTTCCACACCCACCAGGTAGGTGACAATCCCGCCGGGGTGACCAACCGCTTCCGTGCGCTCCGGGTGGAGTGCCAGGCTGTACTCGGGCTGCCCGCAACCCTCCGCACCGGCTGCCACCAGGTTGAGATATCCGTACCCGTAGGTATAATTTCCATCACTGCCGGGAGGAGCACCACAATTGCCTGGAGGCGGGGTGTCGGCGGTTTCCTGCATCAGGTCGAACAGGCGCTGTGGATTGTAGCTGTGCGAGGGATCACAACCCACCAGCAGCGCAGCCGCACCGCCGGTGTGGGCATTGGAAATGGAAGTACCACTGTACATCTGCCAGGCATCCCCTGTCACCGCCACATGCAGGTCCACGCCCGGCAGGGAAAGGTTCGGTTTGACCATATCCGGCGCCATCAAGCTGGGTCCGCGCCCGGCAAAGGGGGCAATCAGGCGTTCCGCGTTATGGGCAGTGGAGGCGAACACGCTGGCGTAATCTGCCGGGGAGGAAATGGTACAGCAGCCCGGTCCGCTGCCGCCCACCGGGAAGGTGGGGAAAATCCCGGCAGCAACCCACGCCTGGATGATCGTCAGCAGCCAGTCATTCCCACCCTGTCCGCCCCAGTGTGCCTCAATGATGTGCGGGCGGTTGCCTGGCTCCCCGCCCGGAGCAAGCACCCACTGGGCGCAGGCGAGGATCTCTGGTTCGCCGCAGGCATAGGTGGAGCAGGCACGGCAGGAAATCCACCTTGCCTCCGGCGCCATCCCAACTGTGAAAGGCAGTGCCGGGTCATCGCTGCCAGTCATAATGCTGATGGCTGCCGTTCCCAGGTTCACCCCCAGCGGGTCGCAGGGTTCACTGCATTCGCCGCTGGGATCATACCAGCAGGCGGGGTTGGAGGGATCGCTGGCGCACTTGTAGGAGCCTGCAATTGCCGGGTGGGTCCACTGGGGACCCACGCCAATGCTTGCCACCACCGCCCCCTGCCCCTGCCCGTAGGCTCCCCAAAAATCCAGCGCACCGGTGTCCGCCAGGCTCCAGTTGACCTCCCCCTGCGGCGTGACGGTTTGCAGCGGGAAACGGAAGAGCCGGGCAACGGGCAGGGTCTCCGGCAGGCGCAGCCGGGCGATTCCCGGTACGGCGGCAATCTCCAGGGCGGATTCCAGGCTGCCCTGTTCCACATACACCGAATTATTGACGAAAAAGGGCTGCCATGCAAGATCATACTTCTGCAGAATGGGGATCAACCCTGCCCGGGAAGAATCCGCAGTTTGCTGCAACAATGCAATTACGGCATCCCCACGGCGGAACCAATCGAGGGAATGAACAGCGGATAGATCGGCGCGGGCGGAAAATTCCACCCAGAAATCCACCCGCCCAACAGACAGTCGTTCCAAAAGGGCGGCATCCACCACCACAGGCGCCCCAGCTGCAGCAGGTACAGGCTGCGCCAGCCCCGCCAGCAGCAATATCACTCCAAACCAGGATATCAGCTTCATATCGCACCTCCCCGGCAGGCTGCCGGGACCAACAGGCAGGATCATCCATCCCCCACCTCCATTATAGAGATTTTTAACCGGCTGTACAGGAGTCAATTTCGGTGCGGTTGCCCTTCCAACAGAAACGATGTATACTCCAGCCCACGAGGAGGAAGAGCCATGATACCGGAATATGAGATTATTTTGCGGTTGGGAATTGCCGCGGTGCTGGGCGCCGTGGTGGGATATGAACGGGAGCGTCACAACCAGCCTGCCGGGCTGCGCACCCACATGATCCTGGTGGTTGGCTCCGCCCTGGCGATGACCCTGTCCATCAACCTTGCCATGCAATTCCGCCCGGATGTACCCAACGGCGATCCGGCGCGGCTGGCAGCCCAGGTGCTTTCCGGGATTGGCTTTTTGGGCGCGGGTGCCATCCTGCGCCTCGGCACCAATGTGCGCGGTCTGACGACCGCCACCTCGTTGTGGTCCATGGCGGTGGTGGGGCTGTCGGTGGGGGCGGGCTACTACCTGGTGGCACTTGCTGCAACCGCCCTGTTGATCCTCGCCCTCAGCGCACTGGATGTAGTGGAGAAACACCTGATTCACTCCACCATCATCTTCCCGGTGCAGGTTGTGGCTGGGGATGAGGTGGATATGCTGCCAACCCTGCGGGGGATCCTGAAGGAACAGAATATGAAAGTGCAATCCTTCAGCATCCAGAAGGACCTGGCACAGGATGTCAGTGTCCTGGACCTGGTGGTGCAGGCAAAGGAAAACTCCCGGCTGGAGAGCCTGGTGGAGAAAATTCACCAGTTGCCGGGAGTGCGCAGTTACAAGGTGGGATAATCCTGGCTACGGACCGGTGACGGTGGGCAAGCCTGCCGCACTCCAGGCGCGGATGCCCCCTGCCACGCTCGTCACCTGGGTGTAGCCCGCCGCCTTGAGGATATCGCGTCCCTCGGCGCTGCGGTTGCCCGAACGGCAGATGACCAATACCGGAACATCCTTTGGCACCTCGCTCAACCGGCTGCCCAGCGTTCCCAGCGGAACCAGGGTTGCGCCGGGGGCATGCATTTCATTCCATTCCACCTGCTCGCGCACATCCAGCAGGAAAGCTCCAGCCTGTTGCAGTTCATAGGCTTCCTGCACGCTGATTTCAGCAGGGAGCGGCTTGACCCCACCGGCGGACTGACCACCCAGCAGGATGACCGCCAGGACCACCACTGCCACCAGCGCGGCAGCACCGGCAAGCCACACCCAGGCAGGCGTGGTTTTCTTTTGAACAGGCTTCTTCTTTGCCATTTTCAACTCCAGGTTATCAAATTTGGCACGGCAATCCCGGGTGGCTGCCGCAGTGATACCGGTTCGATGCAAAGCCCGGCAAAAAGTTGCAGTTAAACACGCCGCAGAACCAGCAGCCGGGCTGCTGCCGCCAGGAACCGTCCCCAGGGGAGGGAAGCCAGCAGCCGCACGTCCTGCAGGGTGGAATTTTCTTCGTTAAAAAAGCCAAGGATGCGCTCCATGGGGTTGCGGCGGAAGAGCCGGGCTGCCATGGCGGGGCAATCTGCCGGGCGGCGCTGGATGAGATCCAGCAGGATGCGGTCCAGCAAGGCATACCGGCGGGGAACCGGCGGCAGGTCAAAGGGATGCAGCCGCCGGACAAGCGACCCGGCAATGGCAGCCGCCTCGCGCTGGATGCACAAAAATCCCCAGCCGGTGGATGGCTTGATGCACCCGCCCCGCATGCCAATATTCATGATGCGCAGCCCGGTTCGCCGGGGAAAAGGGGCATCCGTCAGGGGAAGGGTGCCGTTTTCCTCGTGCAGGACGGCATAGCGCCCCTCACCCGCCAGTCCATCCACATAGCCGCGCAGGGCAGCCTGGCTTTCCCCGGCGGGGGCAGCCTGCCCGGAGATGCGGGTGCAGCGCACCAGTGCCCGGCGCGCTGAGAACGGCAGGACGGAGAAGAACTGCACCAGGCTTGCCTGTGGAGTGGAAAAATCCAGCAGGGTCGGGGTGGCGGGGTCAAAGACCTCCCGGTCCATCTCCACTTCCCAGCCCGTCACCTGCTGCACCAGGCTGTGGTGCTTGCCGGGCTGGATGGAAATTGCCTCCGGTTGAAACCGGCTGTCAAACCCCCAGAAGGCGGTGACGGCGTCACCACCCAGTTCCACGCGCACCACCCCCGCCGCATTGGTGAGGGGCGGCAGCTCCGCCCGGGCAAGCGTTACGTTGGGGTGGGCAGCCAGAACAGCATGGACATGATTGGAAAAATCCTGCCCGCGCAGCAGGCGCAGGCGGTAACGCCCCAGCGGGATGACCTGGTTGAAGCCGGGCGCAGTGACGCGGACCTGCTCCCAGGTGCAGGCAGCAAGCGCATCAAAATCGGTGGGGCTTTCTGCCAGCCAGCACCAGGTGCGCTGCAGGACGGATTCCCCGTCCCGTTCCACCAGCAAAATGGAACGGTCGGGCAAGCCATGGCGGACGAGGGCATGCACCAGCCCCAGCCCTGCCGCTCCGCCCCCGGCAATCAGGTAGTCATAATGCGGCATGGCAGCCAGCTACTGGGGCGGGTTGTCCGGCGGTGTTTCGGGATTGGAATCCTGCCCGGTCCTGTGCTTGGGGATTGCCTGGAGGACAACCACCACGCTGTACAGCACAAACGCGCCAATCACCACAATGTAAATCAGCAGCTGGTACGCCGGGGGGATCTTATCCCCCCACACCCCCAGGGCAATAATCAACAGGATGCCAAACGCCATCGGCGCAGTCAGTTTCTTTGCCAGGTCAATTGCCAGTTCTTTCCAGTCCATGCAATCGCTCGCTCCATCAGGCAAAATCAGGGGATATGAAATGATTATACAACGCATTGGCTCCGCCCAATGCCGGAATTTCCCCAAAAACAAGCCCGCTAATCCGGTCCCACCATCCGGGAGGTTCCTTCCTCCCAGAGATGCACCCGGTTGCGACCGGCTTCCTTGGCGCCATACATCGCCTGGTCGGCGCGGCGGATATGCTCATCCAGCGTCAGCAGCTCCTGCGGCTGCACCGCCACCAGTCCAATGCTGATGGTGATATCCACCCAACCGGCATCCGTTTCAAACAGGGCGGTCTGGGTCACCCGGTGCAGGCGGGCGGCGATATCCAACCCATCCGCCAGGCTGGTGCGGGGCAGCAGGATCACAAATTCCTCGCCGCCCATGCGGGCAAGCAGGTCGGTCCTGCGCAGGTTTGCCAGCAGCACCTGGACAAGCTGTTTGAGCACCTGGTCGCCCGCCATATGTCCACAGGTATCGTTCACCTTCTTAAACCAATCCACGTCAATCATCATCAGGACGGAGGGCAGGGGTCTGGCGCGCGTGATCAGGTCGGCGGCAGCCTGGAAGAAATACCGCCGGTTATACGCACCCGTCAGCGGGTCGGTGGTTGAAAGCAGCCGCAATTGATTCTGCATGGCTTCCTGGCGTTGAAACTGCCGCCGCTTGATGTGCTCGCCCCACAGGGCAGCCAGCCCGGTGGATGCCAGCACCCCCAAAAATTCCACCAGGCGGTCCGTGAGGGTGGGGATATATTCCCACATCATCACCCCGGATGCCTGCAAGCCAAAAATCACAAACAACAGGATCAGCGCCGCCACACTCCAGATCAACCCGGCAAGCGTCCCCGCCGTCAGGGTGGCAAACAGGATCATGAACACCAGCCAGGGAAGGCTGGGGGAATTCAAGCCGCCGTTCAGAAAAATGGAACCCACCAGCGAAAGAAAGAAGCTGAAAACCGCCACATGGGCAGCCATCCGCATCCGCCGCTGGCGCTCGGCAAGCACCACGGAAAGCAGGGCAAACAGGAACGCCGCCAGGTTCCCCCACAAGCCCGCCCAAAACCCCTGGATGACATAGACAATGGTATAAGCCCCCAGGAAGACAGCATTGCACCACACGGCAATCCGGGTCACCTGGTCCAGGTTGTCGATGTAGGTATTTTCGCTGGGAATGGAAAAAAGGGAGAATTTCTGTTTTTGCATGGAGAGCGATGCCTGATCCGCACCTGGATGAACCGGGGGAAAGGAATGGCGGACTGCCGGACAAGAGATTCCAGCCCTGCTGATGGTTTGAGTGTACACGAATTTGGCTGGCGTGTCGAGGAACAATTTACCGCCCGCACCATAACCCGCGCGTCAGTCCATAGTATAATGCATCGTGATTCCCTGCCATTGGAGATACCGTGCATCGTAAAGCACTTGCCACCCTTCTTTTTGCCATCCTGGGACTGCTGCTGATCGGTTCAGCGCTTCCCCTACCAATTGCAACCGCCGCCACCCCCACCCCGGGCAGCCCTGCAGGCGGATTCAACCAGACCGGGCTGACGGGCGTGGTCCACGGGCTGTATTTCTACTCCACCGACTGCACTCACTGCATGGCGGTGCTGGACGAGGTGATCACCCCGCTGCAGGTGGAACTTGGCGACCGGCTGGACCTGCGCCTGGTGGAAATCAACACGCCCGAAAACTACGAACTGCTCCTGAAAACGGAGGAAACCTTCCAGGTTTCCAACGGGCAACGCGCCATCCCCGTGACGGTGCTGGGGAACCAGGTGCTGGTCGGCGAGGACGCCAACCGCGCCGAACTGCCGGGCATCATCCAGACTGCAGCACAAATGGGCGGGCTGGACTTTCCCGCCATTCCCGGGCTGGATCCCTCCACCCTGCAAAGCACCAACCCGGGTGCAAACCCGGCGGCGACCGAGTGCGCCACCGATTCCACCGATGGCTGCGCGGTTGCCGCGCCCATGTATGCCGCCTATTTCTACCAGGTGGGCTGCCAGGAATGCTCGCGTGCCGAGGTGGACCTGAACTACCTGCGGCAGAAATATCCAAGCCTGGTGGTGGAGGAATTTAACATCTACGAGGATGCCGCCCTGGGGCAGTGGCTGGCAGACCGCGCCGGGCGGACCGATTTCCACAGCCCGGCACTCTTCATCGGCGACCAGGCGTGGATCGGCGAGGAGGAAATCAACCCGCAGACCCTGGTGCCTGTACTGGATGCATTCGCGGCGGAGGGCGCGCCCAGGGTGTGGGAGACATTTGACCCGGAACACATGAACAGCACCCTGGTGGAGCGCTTCCGCTCGATGGGCTGGCTGACGGTGGTCTTTGCCGGGCTGGTGGACGGGTTGAATCCCTGTGCCTTCGCCACCCTCATCTTTTTCGTCTCCTACCTGACGTTAAGCGGGCGCAAGGGCAAAGCCGTGCTGCTGGTTGGGATTGCGTTTACCGTGGGCGTCTTCCTGGCATACCTGGTGGTGGGGCTGGGCTTTTACAAGGTGCTGGACCTGCTGGGCAACTGGCTCAACATCCTCAGCCGGTGGGTGTACGGGCTGACGGCGCTCTTCTGCCTGGGGCTGGCGGTCTTCAGCTTTTTGGATTACCGCAAGGCGCGCCGCGGGCAGATCGAGGATATGTCGCTCAACCTGCCCAAGCCGCTGCGCATGAAAATCAACTCCACCATCCGCGAGGGGCGCAAGACCCGGGCATACGTGGCAGGCGCATTCATGACCGGCATCCTGATCTCTTTCCTGGAGCTGGCGTGCACCGGGCAGGTGTACCTGCCCACCATCATCTTTGTCAGCAGCATGCCCGAACTCCGCTCGCAGGCGGTGATTTACCTAGTGCTTTACAACCTGCTGTTCATCGTACCGCTGGTGGTGGTCTTCATCCTGGCATATTTCGGCACCACCTCGCGCGACCTGACCGCCTTCCTGCAAAAACATGCCGCGGCAGTCAAGATCGGCATGATGGTGTTGTTCCTTTCGCTCGCCATCTGGCTGGGCGTTTCCGTCCTGGTATAACCGGGCACAACTGGGAGGTGATTTATGTTCAAGAAATCCACATCATCCTCATCGGGCACACCCGCCCCCGTGGAACGGGTGACCTCGGTGCTGGGTCCCGGTATCACCTGGCAGGGCAGCCTGCGGGGTTCCGGCGGCGTGCGGATTGAAGGCACGTTTGACGGCGAAATTGCCGTCAAGGGGCTGCTGGTGGTCGGCGAATCCGGCAAGGTGAACTGCCCCAACCTGCGCGCCAATACCGTCATTGTGGCGGGCGCGGTGCGCGGCAACATTACCGCCGAAAAGCTGGAAATCCGCGGCACCGGGCGGGTATGGGGCGATGTAACGGTGGTCAATTTTTCCACCGAGGAAGGCTCCTTCCTGCGCGGGCAGGTCTGCATGGAGGAACAGGTGGAACTGGACCTGGAACCGCCGGTGGAGTCCGCTCTCCAAAGCGAAACTCCCCCTGAAAACGGGACGTAACCCATGGAACGAAACGACCTGATCCTGTTTGCCAGCGAATTGATTGGCGTGATTGCCGTCACCCTGCTGCTCACGCTCAGCCCGCGCTTCCGCCAGCAGCGGGTTCTCACCTTCCGCTATCCCCGGCGGGAAGGGATTGTGGCGCTCAGCCTGTTTGCGGTAACGCTTGTGACCGCCATCCTGTTCTTCACCGGACCGGGAGCGGGCATCCCCCGCAACCCCGCCACCACGGATGGCATTTTACCGCGCCTGTTGATGGGCGCACTCGCACTGATGCTCTATGCCCTGGTGCTGCGGCTGCGCAAGCAGCCCATCCGCTCGGCAGGCTGGAACCGCACCCACCTGATGCCCGGTCTTCAGCTGGGGCTGGCGCTGGGCTTCCTGGCGCTCTTCCTGGTGGGCAAAATCACCACCCTTTTCCAGGGCATCCCGGCAGACAAGGGAACCGCCCTGCTTTACTGGCTGGGAATTGCCCTGGTGGAGGAAAGCATCTTCCGCGGCTACATCCAGTTGCGGCTCTCCGGCTGGTGGGGAAAGTGGGCGGGCGTGGCGGTGACTGCTGCGCTCTCCACGCTCTGGCTGCTGCCGATCTGGCTCCAGCTCCCCCGCGAGACTGCCCTGCTGCAGGCGGCTTTGACCTTTGCCCAGGCATTGGTGGTGGGATGGGTGGCGCAGCGGAGCAATCACGTGCTGGGTGGAGCGCTCTACCGGGCAATCTCCGGCTGGATGCGGATGCTTTAAGGAGGTCTTGCATGAAACTTTCCCGCCTGCTTGGTCAAACCCTGCGCGAAGCCCCGTCCGATGCAGAAACTGCCGGGCACCAGCTGCTGCTGCGCGCCGGTTACATCCGCCCGCTTGGTTCGGGCATTTTCAGCTACCTGCCGCTTGCCCACCGTTCCATGGCAAAGATCATGCAGATCATCCGCGAGGAGATGAATGCCATCGGCGGGCAGGAACTCACCATGCCGGTCGTTCATCCGGCGGATGTCTGGCAGGAAACCGGGCGCTGGTACCAGATCGGCGCGGAGATGGGCAGGTTCAAGGACCGCACCAACCGCGACATGGTGCTGGCAATGACCCACGAGGAAGTCGTCGCCAGCCTGGCGCGCTCCGAAATCCAATCCTACCGCAAGCTGCCCATGCTGGTGTACCAGCTTCAGACCAAGTGGCGGGATGACCCCCGCCCGCGCGCCGGGTTGATCCGCGTGCGGGAATTCACCATGCTCGATTCCTACAGCCTGGACGCAGATTGGGACGGGCTGGCACAGCAATACCAGGCGCATTACGAAGCATACTTCCGTATTTTCCAGCGCTGTGGTCTGCCGGTGGTGGCGGTGCAATCCGACACCGGCATGATGGGCGGCAAGCTTGCCCATGAATACATGTACCTGACGCCAATTGGCGAAGATACACTGTTCTTTTGCGATTCTTGTGGTTTTTCCGCCAACCGCCAGGTGAGCGCCTTCCGCAAGACCGCCCCCGCAGGCGAAGCGCTGCTGCCGTTGGAGCCGGTTGCCACCCCGGGAGTCTCCTCAATAGCCGACCTGGCAGACTTCCTGCAAATTCCCGCGGCGCGCACCGCCAAGGCGGTTTTCTTTACCGCCACCCCGGCGGATGCCGACCTGCCGCCGGAACTGATCTTTGCCGTGGTGCGCGGCGACATGGACGTGAACGAAACCAAGCTTGCCAACGCGGTGGGGGCAAAGGACCTGCGCCCCGCCACCGACGAGGAAATCCGGGCGGCGGGTGCCGAGCCGGGGTATGCCTCCCCGGTGGGCATCCGCGGTGTGCGGGTGGTGGTGGATGACCTGGTCCCCGCCTGCCCCAACCTGGTGGCAGGCGCCAACCAGCCCGATCTGCACCTGCGCAACGTCAATTACGGGCGCGATTACACCGCCAGCCTTGTGGCGGATATTGTGGCAGCCCGGGCGGGCGATGGCTGCCCGCAATGCGGCGAACCCATGCGCATGAGCCGCGGCGTGGAAGTAGGTAATATTTTCCAGCTCGGCACGCGCTACTCCGAGGCGCTGGGCTGCACCTTCCTGGATGAACAGGGGGAAAGCCACCCCATCATCATGGGCAGCTATGGGATTGGCGTGGGCAGGCTGCTGGGCTGCATTGCCGAGGAGCACCACGATGAGCGGGGATTATGCCTGCCCCCCGCGGTTGCTCCCTACCCCATTCACCTGGTGCTGCTGAGCGGCAAGACCGGTGTTGCGGATGCCGCCGCCAGCGAACTGGCAGACGCACTGACCGCCGCCGGGCTGGAGCCATTGTTTGACGACCGCAATGAGTATGCGGGCGTCAAGTTTGCCGATGCCGACCTGATCGGTCTGCCGCTGCGCATCAACATCAGCGAGCGGTCGCTCAAGCAGGGCAGCGTGGAATTCAAACCCCGCGCCGGGGGCGAAGTCTTCCTGGTGCCATTGGAAAACGCCGTGGAAGCCGCCCGCGCCATGGTAGGCTAACGCCACCTCAGGATATTTAAAGCGCAGACGGGATGGGCGCCTGTCTCATCATAAGCAGCCCATCCCGCAGCCTCGCCCCCATATCCCTCATAAAAGCCGCCCCCTCCCCATCCACTGTCGGGGGGCGGCTTTTACTTCCGTAAAAAATTACTTCGTGACCAGGAAGGTGGCAGTCCCCGTTCCGGCAGTGTAACCGTCCATGGTCGCCGTGGCGCTGAGGGAGTACGTTCCCGTGCCATGCTTGTTGGTGGTTACCTTGTAGGAGAAGGATGCCACACCACTGGTGTTGGTGGTGCCGGAGTAGTTCAGCTTGGTGCCATTGGCGGTTGTGAGAGCAACGCTCACCGCAGCACCTGCCACTGGCGCACCCGCATCATCCTTGACGGTTACGGTAATCGCCACCGTCTCGCGGTTGATGTAGCTGGCTTTGTTGGTCGTTACGGTCACCGCCAGGGCGCCGCCGCCACCGCCGCCACCGCCACCCAGTGCCTGCCAGGCTTCATAGGCGCGCACCAGCCCGTAGCCGTAATAGACATCGCGCCCGGCTGCACCCAGGTCTTCCGCGGTGCTGGTCATGGCGGTGCGGATGTCGGCATTGGTCTTGCTGGGGTCAGCTGACCAGATCAACGCTGCCACGGCGGAAACGTGCGGGGTTGCCATGGAAGTGCCGTCCCAGGCTTCATAGCCGGAAACACCCCAAACCACACTGGTCTGCAGGGTTGCCGTGCTGCCCAGCTTGTTGGCAACCAGGTACTGCCCGTCCGCCATGGTGAGGGTGATGGCGGGAATGGTGGAGGAATAGCCTTCGCCCAGCGTGGCAAGCAGCTCACCATCCACGTTGTTGTAGATGACCGCCCCCGCGCCGCCGGAATCCTGGACATTCTTCACCTTGTCATAGAAGCTGATGTCGCCGCGCTGGCACAGGACAATCTTGCCGCCCCATGCACCGGTGGTGGTGCACAGACCGCCATCCACCAGTACGCCGGTTGCCGTGCCATAGGCTGCATATTCAATATGGCTTGCATCATAGGTCACACCGCTCACCGTCAGGAGATCGGTGGCAACGTAAGGAATGGTGCTCAGCACGCCCACGCCGGGCGCAGCCAGTTCCACATCCGAATTGTACTGGGAGAAATCCGCCACGGTCTTGGTATCGTCAATTGCCGCCACCGAAACCACCGAGGTGTAACCCGCCGGGTAGTTCAACGCCGTAGTGCCATCATTGCCCGCTGCAGCAATCGGCAGGATGCCGTTGGTGTACAGGGTATTGAAGGCGCGGCTTTCCGTGGTGGACTTGGTGGGTCCGCCCAGGCTCATGCTGATGATGTTGGCGCCTGCCGCTGCGCAGCGGTTGGCGGCATCCACCAGCGTGGAGCTGTACGTCCAGGCGCAGTTATCGCCAAAGACCTTGACGATGTAGAGCGATACATCCCCCGGCGTGACGCCAACCACACCGCGGTCATTGGCAAATTGGGCGGCAATGGTTCCCGCCACGTGCGTGCCATGCCCGCAGGTATCGGTATTCCAGCCGGTGGGATATCCGCCCAGGATATTCACCCCGGCAAAATCCTCGTGCCCGGTGTAAAGCCCGGAATCGATAATGCAGATCGTCCGCCCGGAACCGGTGGGGGCGCCGGCATCCACCACACCGTTGCGGTCGGAATCCCACACATCGCGGGCGGTGACCATGTCGATGCCGTAGGGTACGGTTTCCCCAAAGGCATACCGCACGACATCCTCTTCAATGGACACCACGTTGGGATTGCGGGCAAGACCCTCCAGGGCAGATTGAGGAACAGAAATAACAAAAGCGTTCAATGAATCAAACCGGTAATGCACCTCTGCCTGGGCGCCAAGAATTGCCTTTTCCACATGAACTGCCGTGCCGGGAACAAATTCCACCCAAACACGCACCTTGCCGTCGGGACCGGAGGAAGCAGTTTGGGCGGGCGTGACCACCGAGAGTGCCAGCGCCAATACCAGTACGGGAACAATCAATTTGAAGAGCGTGGAAGCTTTCATGGGTTCCTTTCTATGCAATTTTCAATGATGAAATGGGATTGAAAATGGGTTTGTAACCGGGAAATTGCCTGGGGAAAACAATGGGGAAGGTCAGTTCAGGCAGCACCGTACCTTGCCGTGGCGGGGATCAGGAAGATGGATTGAATCGATACAGCCCTCCTGGAATGGGATGAGACACTTTTATGACGCAGAATCCAACAAAAAGATACGGGGGAATGAATATTTATATCACAATTTCCTACAGAACAGATACAATCAGACCGTATCTCATGACGGGAAAGGGCGTCTTATTGTACAGATGAGTGAACTGGAGGAGCGGCAGCTTCTGCATGGTGCAGCCCGGTTTGATCTGGATGTTCTGGCTGTCATTTATGACCGCTACAGTCCGCAGATCCATGCCTACGCGCTGCGCCTGCTGGGTGATGCCAGCCTGGCGGAGGATTGCACCGCCGAGACCTTCGCCCGCTTCCTGCGGGCGCTGCGCATCGGGCGGGGTCCCACCGACCACCTGCGGGCATACCTTTACCGGATTGCCCACAACTGGATCACCGACAGCTACCGCCGCCAACCCCCGCCGCCCCTGCAGCTGGAAGACCAACTGGTCGCCAGCGGCGAGCCGGACCCCGGCAGGCAGGCGGAGGAGCACCAGGGACAGGAGCGCATCCGGCTGGCACTGCGCAGCCTAACCCCCGACCAGCGGCAGGTGCTGGTGCTGCGCTTCCTGGAAGACCTGAGCCTGGCGGAAACCGCCGCTGCGCTGGACAAGCCCGTGGGAGCAGTCAAAGCCCTGCAGCACCGGGCAATCAACACCCTCCAGCGCATCCTGGAGAAAGAGGTACACGATGACCGATAAAATCAACCCCCATTCCGAAGAATCCGCGGCGCGGGCAGCCCTGCAACGCCTGCACGAAACCCCCGCGCGGGATGCCGGGCGGGCGGAGGCGGGGCGGGCGGCTTTCCTTGCCGAAGCGGAACGGATGAAGCCTGCCGTATCCCCGGCGGCGGAACGGCGTCATACAGGACGGATCCACTGGATCCCCACCCTGTTTGCAAGAAAGGACGCCCAACCCATGTTGAAATTTGCCCTCCCCATTCTTTTGATCCTTGCGCTGGTGCTCGGCACCGGCATCACCACCGCCGCAGCACAGGCAGCCCTCCCCGGCGACACACTCTACCCCGTGAAGCTCTGGACGGAGGACGCCCGCCTGGACCTGGCTGCCAGCCCGGCTGCCCTGCTGGACCTGCACCTGCAGTTCGCCGACAAGCGGATTGACGAGGCTGCCCAACTGCTGGCAGCCAGCCAGACCCCGCCCGAGGCATTGTTCACCCGGCTGGAACTGCACCTGAATTACGCCCTCCAGTTTGCCGCCGACCAGGAGGAACCCGGGGCGCGCGAAGCCCTGGAGCAGCTCCGCCAGCGGATGGAAACCCAGGTGCGGACAATGACTCAAATTATGCCCAACGAACCAAAGGGCGAAGCCGCCCTAGCACGCCTGCGGGAGACGGTGCAAAACCGCCTGCGCGTGGTGGAAAGCGGGATTGAAGACCCGGTGCAGCTGCGCGAACAACTCCGCAGCCGCTTTGCCCAGCCCACCGAAGACCCGACGGGTGACCCCACCCAGGGCAGCGGTTATGGTCCGGGTGACCCGGGCAACCCCTGGACGACCGGCACACCCACCCCCGGCAGCGGTTATGGTCCCGGCGAACCGCAGAACCCCTGGACGACCGGCACACCCACCCCCGGCAGCGGTTATGGTCCGGGTGACCCGGGCAACCCCTGGACGACCGGCACGCCCACCCCCGGCAGCGGTTATGGTCCCGGCGAGC
>ERZ795031.428-NODE-428-length-51889-cov-22.804916_pt1 | contig 51889 bp, 41 predicted proteins | sample MGYA00375123_ERZ795031 | MGnify/ENA primary metagenome ERZ795031 (study PRJEB30166, sample SAMN05720159) | activated sludge metagenome | isolation source: anaerobic digester from wastewater treatment plant | place: USA | collected 2015-04-21 ...
ATGCCTGTTCCATCGCTGTTAAATTGTATCCATCCTAGATCTTGCGTTTCTGTATAGGTATATACAGGTGTTCCGGTAGCGCTAGTACCTGAGTAAACATTTGTGGTCTCTTTCACAATGTTCCATTTCCCCTCAACAGAAAAGTCGTCATCGTCACTACATGCGGTAAACATTAAAGCAATAGCCGCAACAATTGCAAATAATCTCAGTTTTCTCATAAGTTATTGGTTTTAGAATTTAAAACAAACGTACATAATAATTTTCAACTATCAAACAAATGTTTTGAAACCTTTGCCTGGTAAATAAGAAAGGCAGATGAAACCGATTAGCACAGACTTTTACCTAAGCTAATAGATAGTAGCAAGAATGTAAGCTAATCATTTTTCCCAACCAGGAAGCTTAAGTTCACAAAAGATATATTCTCATTTTTTTAGAAAGCCTATAAGCAAACGATTACTCCCAAACTTCAAAGGAACAGGTGGGCATAGAGGATGGCTCATGAAAGAAAGATTCCGAAAGGGCTTTAGACGAAAACCTTCCAGCACACCGCCTATATTCATATTTACAGGTTAGAAAAGGGGGTAGCCGCTCAAAACAACCTTCATGTAGAAGAAAAGGTTGTAATAACTATTGGTATCCAGAAACACCAACAAGGGTCAGGCGTAAAAAAAATCAGCATCACTTTTTCATTTTTTTATCCGGCCATTGTTTGAATTTTTTTTACATTAGCTCCGTTTATATCTTCATCAGCATGATTTCGAAAGAGGGTTTAAAAGGGTTGGTTGATCTACATATTCAGGCAACAACGGAAACTCCGGAAGTAATTTGTAGCAAAAGCACAGGAAAAATTTCGATGGTTGGGAATTTAATACCCAGCGATCCCGAGTCGTTCTTTGCTCCTATCACCAGGTGGTTTCTTTTATACTCTACGGAATTTGAACCCAAGCAAATTACTGTTGACCTATACCTCACATTTATCAACGGTTGCTCGGAGCACCATCTGGTAAGTTTCTTAAAAAAAGTTGAGGAGCTATACAGCAGGGGTGTTGAAGTAAGAATAAACTGCCACTACGAAAGCGACGACTTCGACATGCGCGATTGGGGCCGCGACCTACGACTAGTCCTCAAAATTCCGGTTGATATGGTTGAGATAAACTAGCAGTTTTCCTCTACCGCACATCTTTTATAGCCATTCCCCGGGTTTAATATTTCTAATAAACTCAAGAGTTTTATCAATTTCCTTGAACATAATTCTATCCTCACCAAAAAACTTAACCTGCCGGCGGTAGCTTGCCAGTATGCTTTCGATAGCCGGCGAGGATTTGGCTGGACGGCGAAACTCCATTGCCTGGGCTGCGTTCAGGAGTTCAATGGCCAAAATGCGTTCAACATTATCTACCACGCGCAGCAGCTTGGTTGCAGCGTTAGCCCCCATGCTCACGTGGTCCTCCTGGCCGTTGGATGAAACGATGGAATCAACCGACGCAGGTGTACAAAGCTGCTTATTCTGGCTTACCATGGCGGCAGCAGCGTACTGGGGGATCATTAAACCGGAATTTAGCCCGGGGTTAGCCACCAGAAATTCAGGTAGCCCCCTTAACCCTAAAATGAGCTGAGCTGTGCGGCGTTCGGAAATGCTTCCCAGCTCGGCAAGGGCAATAGCCAGAAAATCGTAGGCCAGGGCTAGCGGTTGCCCGTGGAAGTTGCCCCCCGAAATGACCAAATCCTCATCGGGCCAAATGGTGGGGTTATCGGTAACGGAGTTAACCTCGGTGAGAATTACGCTGGCAACATACGCAATGGCATCCCTTGATGCCCCATGAACCTGAGGGATACAGCGGAATGAGTAGGGATCCTGAACATGCTTTTTGGGGCGGTTAATCAGCTCGCTACCCTCCAGAATTGCCCTAATGTGCCTGGCGGTTTCAACCTGTCCCCGATGTGGCCTGGCCTGTTGAATATTCTCGTGGAACGGCTCTACCCGTCCATCGAAAGCTTCTAGGGAGATTGCGCCAATCAGGTCGGAAAGGTTTATCAACCTAAATGCCTTGAGCATTGCGGAAACACCATGGGCGCTCATAAACTGGGTTCCATTCAGCAAAGCCAACCCCTCCTTCGACTTCAGCTCAATGGGCTGCCACCCAAACTCCTTTAACACATCCAGAGCCTCTACAACCTTTCCCTTATACCTTACATCACCCATGCCAAGCAGAGGCAAAAAAAGATTGGCCAGCGGAGCCAAGTCGCCGGAAGCTCCAAGCGAGCCACGATCGTAAACAACAGGCAGTACGTCGTTATTGTAGAAATCAATGATACGCTCCACCGTTGCAACCTGAACACCCGAGTTTCCCAACGACAGGGCATGTGCTTTAAGGAAAAGCATTAGTCTAACAATTTCCGAACTTACCTCTGCGCCCGTTGAACAGGCATGGGACATGACCAAATTTTTCTGGAGCTGCGACAGCTCATTTCGGGATATTGTTTTGTTGCAAAGCGAGCCGAACCCAGTGGTGATGCCGTAAATGGGAACGCTGCTTTCCTCCATCTTGACATCCAGGTAACGGCGGCACTTTTCAATCAGAACTTTTGACTCATCCGAAAGCGATAGCCTGAAATCCCCGGTGGTAATATCCTCTAAAACCTTCCATGTGAGGGGTTGGGGTGAAATCCTATGAATTCTGGTCATGGCTTTAAATATTTTCTTTGATATAGCTTACAACATCTTCAGCAGAAATAGTAGCCTGCTCTCCTGTTTCCATATTCTTCACTGATAGCTGGTTTTGCTGCATCTCGCTCTCGCCGGCAATGACAACCAGCTTAATCCTACGCCGGTTTGCATAGTCGAGCTGCTTTTTCATCTTGGCAGGGTCGGGATAAATTTCTGCACTTACACCCTGCTCCCTAAGCTGCCGAAGAGCTTTAAGGCAGTATGCAGCCTCGCTTTTCCCGAAATTGGTAAACATTACCTGCGTGGAGGATAGCAGGCTATCGGGAAAGAGGTTGAGCTGCAGCATTACGTCGAATATGCGGTCGGCACCGAACGACACTCCAACCCCGCTTAGGTTTTTCATTCCAAAAATACCGGCAAGATCGTCGTAGCGACCACCGCCACAAATACTGCCAATTTCGACATCAGCAGCCTTTACCTCGAATATGGTTCCGGTGTAGTAGTTTAGCCCACGTGCCAGCGAGAGGTCCAGCTCAACTTCCGATAAAAGCTCACCGCTCTGTCGAATCAGCTCAAGCAGCTCTTCCATCTCGCCAATTCCCCTCATCCCCACCTCGGAAGGAGCTAGTGTATTTTTCAACAGCCCAAGTTTTTCGGTGTTGTTGCCCTTCAGTAAAATAACTGGCTGCAACTTTTCTATGGCGACTTCGGATACACCCCGTTCCCTGAGCTCGCTGTTCACCCCATCAATACCAATCTTGTCAATCTTATCAATGGCCACCGTGATATCGGTTAACCTTTCGGCTTCACCAATAACCTCGGCAATACCGCTTAGTATTTTGCGGTTGTTAAGCTTCACAACCACGCGAACACCTAACCGTTGAAACACCTCGTTGATGATGAGAACCAGCTCCAGCTCGTTGAGAAGCGAGGTGGATCCAATTACATCCACATCGCACTGATAGAACTCCCTGTAGCGTCCTTTTTGCGGTCTGTCGGCCCTCCAAACAGGCTGTATCTGGTAGCGCTTAAAGGGAAACACAATATCGTTTTGATACTGAACTACAAAGCGGGCAAAGGGAACTGTTAGGTCGTAGCGTAGTCCCTTTTCGCAAATGGCAAGCGAAACGGCATTGGAGTTGCCAGGTCTGGCTGTGCTGGGGTCAACCCTTTCAAGAAAATCGCCCGAGTTAAGAATCTTAAAAAGTAGCTTATCGCCCTCCTCGCCATACTTCCCCAGCAGGGTGGAGAGGTTCTCCATGGCAGGCGTTTCGATGGGTTGGTAGCCGTAAATACTGAACACCGAACGGATGGTGTCGAAAATGTAGTTCCGCCGGACCATCTGTTCCGGATTAAAATCTCTGGTCCCCTTTGGAATTGAAGGCTTGCTGCTTGCCATTGCCATCTAGTGTTTTTCAAGTTTTAATGATCAGTAACCGGGTTAATGCTCCAACGTTAGCTACCCGCTGTCGCTTAAAGCGCTTACCTGTTAATACCCAAGCTGAAATTTTTCGGCAATTGGCGTATCCAGGTATTGGATATTTAGTAAGCGACTGCAAACCTACTATTTTTTTGCAACCCGTTGAAGGGGTTGTCCGACAATTTTAGCATATAGCATGTTACGCCGTATTTAGCTGGTTGGCCACGGCTGTGCGGCTACCATAACCTTAAGGTTGATAGGTAATCATATAAATTATCGGCAAATTCTTCCTACTTTTACACCTCTTGCCCTTGCTCCACAACTATTCCTAATTTTGAAAACCTGCTTAAATCAACCTCATGCAGTTTGGATATGAACGGCCAGCTTAAAAGCCTGCTTAGGAAAGCCCTGAACCGGCTTCACCTCGATCTCACAAAAAATTTGAGGTACGACAGGCTTAGTAAAAGGATTATCTCCTTACACCTAAAGCCCGACTCCACCTGCATTGACGTGGGTGCCCATAGGGGAGAAATTCTTGACCTGTTCCTACAATTTGCCCCAAAAGGCCATCACCTGGCCTTTGAGCCTATTCCTTCGCTCTACAATGCCCTCGAAAAAAAATACTCGGGAAGGTGCCGGGTATATCCGTTTGTGCTGGGAGACAGGATAGGGAAAACCCCCTTCCAGCTGGTTAGAAATGCGCCTGCCTACAGCGGAATTTTAAAACGAAGCTACAGCATACGACATCCCGAGGTTGAGGAGATTGAGGTTGAAATGGCCACGCTGGACTCCGTTGTCAATGAGGAGGAAAATATAGATTTTATGAAAATCGATGTCGAGGGTGCTGAACTCCAAGTGCTACTTGGTGCCCGTAGCACTCTTTGCCGTTGCAGGCCGAATATTATTTTTGAATGCGGGCTGGGTGCAAGCGACTACTACGGGACTAACCCCGATGATCTTTACGATTTCCTAACCGGCATCGTAGGTCTGAAAATTTCAACCCTTAAGGGTTGGCTTACCGATAGCGGAAACCCGCTAACCAGGGATGAGTTCCGCCGCCATTTTGAGCGTAATTCAGAGTACTACTTTTTTGCTCACCCTTAGAATAGCTTTAAATATTAATTTTTAGAGTATCATAACCTACCCGTAAAGAAGATTTCAAAATGTTGAAAGTCGCAAAAACACCATTTAACCCGAATTTAAAGGGCGATAAATTGCGGTATAACTTTTGAACAACTTGTCCTGCTCCATTTAAAGGATACCTTGAGAAGTGTAACTTTTAAGCAACTCCATCGTCTTACATGAAATTTACAGCCATAGATGACCGTTGAGGATTTTAACAGCTGCGTAGATTTATACTCCGACGGAATATATCGCTTTGCATTGAAAATGCTTGGCGACACCATGCTGGCAGAGGATAACGTGCAGGATTCTTTCGAGAGGCTATGGGTTAAGCGTGGGGAAATTGATAGGTCAAAAGCAAAGTCATACCTTTTCACCACTTCGTACCATGCCTCGGTTGACGCCATCAGGAGGGATAGGCACAAGCAGGAGCTAGAAAATGCGCAGCCAGTATTAGAAATTGGCTATCAACCCAATTTTGACGTAAAGGAAATTATCAACCATGCGGTGGACCAGCTTCCAACGGTTCAAAAATCCGTGCTGCTGCTCCGCGACTACGAGGGGTACTCCTACGGTGAAATTGCAGGGATAACAGGACTGAACGAATCGCAGGTTAAGGTTTACATCTACAGAGCCAGAGTTTTCCTAAAGGAAAAACTCGTAAGTATTGAAAATTTAATTTAACTCCGATGAGCATCAACCTAAATACATACGAGGAGTACCTGCTCGACTACATCGATGGCAAGCTTTGCCCGGAGGTTGAGGCTGAACTAGTAAAGTTTCTTCGCTTACATCCCGACATTGCTTCAGAACTTGATGGATTAAACCAGCTAACCATTCCAAAACCAAACCTTTCCTTTTCAGGGAAACAACGGCTTAGGAGAACCGTTGAACAGGATCTCTTCTCATGCAACGAGATGGACTACCTTTGCATCGCCGAACTGGAGGGTGATATTTCCGAGGTTGAAAAAGCAAGGCTCGAAGAGCTGAAAGGGCAGCATCCCGAGGTTGAACGGTTCCGCAACCTTTATGCCCATACCCTTTTACTTTCCGAGAATAGCCATACTTTTCCAAACAAAGCTTCGCTAAAAAGGCATAGTATCATTTCAAAACGAAGGATTATGCTAACAGCGGCAGCAGCGATTACTGCAGCCATTGTTGGCCTTCATACCATCCACAAGCTAAGCCTTCCCGACGATTTGCAACCCCAAAATCAAATGGCCAAAAGCGCAATCATAGAATCGCAGCCAAGGGAGAACAGGCCAACCTCCACCACCACTTACCCACAAACCCAGCCAAAACCGGAGAGCCGGGTAGCAGTGTCGCTGGCATATAAAACCTCTACATCAACAATAAGCATGGACAACGAAGAGCTTCAGCCCATGAGAACAAATGTGGCAGAGCTAAAGCAAATAGCCTCCAAAGAGCCGATAATTGAGCCAATTGCTAGTATTACCCCTAAACCCCTTCCAATAACTGGCAAGGTACAAGGTGTTGCTTTTCGGGAAAAAGAATTAGCACCTAATGTAGCCCCATCAACTGCCAAAGTTTACACGCTGGCCGATATTGCTGGCCTGAGTTTAAAACGTCTTGCAGGGTTGGTTGGCATCAGCTATAACGTAAAAACCGACAGCACCAACACCTCCAAGCATATTGAGGTTGACTCCAGGCTAATAGCCATCTCCACCATAATTCGAAAAAATAACTAGCGGTGCTGTAACAAAACGACCTATCCTACCGTCCTACAGAAAATTTTAATCAACCTTCTAACTTCAACTAAAATGAAACAGCTAGTAATTCTTGCATCATCGCTGCTGAGCTTTTTCACCCTAACCGCACAAAACGAAAAGGAAACCATGCTCCGCAGCCTCGAAATCGCTGACACTTTAAAAGTCTCTGATACCCTCAGCACAAATCATAGGAAACCCAACATGGTGGTTAATGTGGAGAAAACCATTAAAGTAGCTGATGGCGATACGGTTGAGGAGACTACCTCCGACACACTTGTTGTTGATAGCAATACCGGGGACAATAATGTTGCTTACCAAGGCGACACGATAATAGTGGACAGAAACCAAGGCAACACGAAATCGGACTCTACCATAATCAGGCTTGGCGAAAAAACCATCGTGATTGTTGAGGGTAAGGATAAAACTACCGTTGAAATCCCCGAGGGTCTGAACAAGGATTTTAGGAACTCGTTCAGGCGTAGCAACCGACTAAAATTTAAGGGTCATTGGGCTGGAATTGAAATGGGTGTAAATGGCTTTATGGATGCCGACCACTCCACCTCGATGAGCAACGAGCTTGAATGGCTCGACCTGAAGCAAAGCCGTTCGTGGAACGTAAACCTAAATTTTCTACAGTACAGCATGGGTTTTGGAACCAGCTGGATTGGATTGGTAACCGGTATGGGGCTTGAATTTAACGACTACCATTTTAATAACCCCTTGACTCTAAAGGTTGTAAACGGAGTAACGGTTGCCGACAGCTCCTACCTGCTTGCCGGATACAAGGTTGATAAAACAAAACTAAGCACAGTTAACCTGACCCTTCCTTTGCTAGTAGAGTTTCAGATACCCACTAGCGAATCCGATCGCCACAAAATTTATATTTCGGCGGGAGTAATTGGTGGGTTGAGGATTGGCACCCACACCAAGGTAGTTTTCGACGATGGCGATCGCCATAAGGATAAGGGGCGTAGCGACTTCAACATTGCAACCTTCCGTTACGGCGTTACTGCCAGAGCAGGATACAGGAGTTTACGGCTTTTTGCCAACTACTACCCAACCCAACTTTTTGAAAAGAACAAAGGCCCGGAAATTTACCCGTTTGCGGTAGGACTGGTGCTTATACCATTCTAGTGTAAGCTGATAGAATATAGAATGCCCATCGTAATACCAAACGTTTCGGACAGCGTATAAAGGTTGGGCTAAAGTGGCTGCGGCCGGGGCTTTGCCCCGGCCGCTTTCCTTTTACCACCTCAAACTCTTCCTCCCTTTTCCCATTACATCTTACTTACAGGAAAAGTAAGACTGAAAAAATACAGCAGATGCTTCTCTTTTCCATTCCAGCATTTAATCCGGTAAACGTCAACTTCATGATTAGGTTGATTGGGTTGAATAAACTGTCTCTTTCAATAAGGCATTATCATGAACAGGCTAAATGCAGCTCTTTGCAGATGCGTAAGAATTCAACTAACCTCCCCTTCTAACTTAAAGCTGCCGCTCCTCCTCCACGAACTTTACCCCGTACTCCTCAAGCTCATTCAGAATGGGGTTGTAGAGGTGGGGTTTAATGGGCATCACCACACCCCTGTCATTCACCTGCCCGGTCATTAGCATTTTGGCAGCTATGGCCAGGGGTGTGCCCACCGTTTTGGCCATGGCGGTATGAACGGTATCCTCGCCAACGAGCGTAAGAGTTGATTTCTTCTGAAACTTCTTCCCGTCAAGCTCATAGTCGAATATATGCTGCATGATGAGGATATCCTTATCGTTGGGTTCAAGACCAAGTTTTTCCTCCATAATTCTCTGCAGCAGCTGGGCGGGGCTTGCGTTGGCCATGCCAATAAGCTCGTTGTCAAAAATGCCCAGCCATTTTAGCTTGTTAAAAATAATCTTATCCTGAGCAGCAGGAATCACCCGCTGCAGTTTCTCCTCAACGGTTTCGGTAGGATTATAGGGTAGAAAACTGTTGAGAAACTCCCTTTTGGTCAACATCTCGCTGCCCTCCATCTTGTAGGTATCGTCGGTCATTCCCAGCTGGACAAACACATCCCAGGCTTTGCTGTAGCCCGACCGGCGTAGCGTTCCGCGTATAATGGTTTGAATATCGTTAATACCGTATATTTCCCTGTACTTAAGAGAGTCGCGATTTGGGTACATTTCAAACTCGCCATAGGGAGGAATGTTGTAGGTGCGAATGTTGGAGTAAAGCCTGTGGTATGGAATGTACTTATGCTCTCCATTCTCAAGGAAATGCGTAACCCCTTGTCCTGCAAGCACTACGTTGCGTGGGTTCCAGGTAAACTTGTAGTTCCATGGGTTGTTGTCGCACTCAGGAGCAATCAACCCTCCGGTGTTGCTGATGAATCCGGTAATTTTCCCTCCCTTGTTCCTAATACCGTCAATCATCCTCATGGCCGACATGTGGTCAATTCCGGGGTCAACCCCCAGCTCGTTCATCAAGGCAACCCCTTTTTGTCTGGCCTCATCGTGGAGCGATTTCATGGCATCGGAAACGTACGATGCGGTTAGCAGGTGCTTCCCCTGTCGGACGCACTCCTTAGCCACCACTGGGTGCATGAATGCAGGCAGCATGGATATTGCCACATCGGCCCAGGCCACCTCAGCGCTGAGCTGTTCAGCATTAAAAATATCGAACTTGAAGGCCTGTCCATTTGGATTTCCCCCAAGCTTACCGGCGGCTGCTTCCAACGAAAGATCACCAATACGAATTGTCCAGCCATAGGCTGGCGCATTCCCCAATAGGTACTCAATAAGGTTGGTGGACGAAAGCCCGGCACCCAGTATCAAAATTCTACTCATCTGCATGGCTTGTATGTTGTTTTAGTTACTATTTACTAAACCATTTATCACCTAGCATTCAAACGATCAAGCTACAGACCTAACCGGTTCGCTGCCCTTGTATGCAAACCGGCTGATGCTAAAATAGTAAAACCAGCCCCGCTTGCTTTCAGCTTTAAAGTTTACCGCTAAATATCCTGCCAATCTAAAACATTTTTTGGGAATATTTGAATTATTTTTTTAAAATTCACACCGTTTGTTAATAACAAGATTTCCTCAACTTTATACATGAATAGATTACTGTATAATCATTTCAGTCAGTAAGAAATTACCATAGAGCAAGGTTTTTTACATGTTCTAAATCGCTATCTTTGACCAAATGGTGCCGAAATGCTTACCCTGTCGATTGGTTTTGGCGAGCTTGTGGTTATCCTGCTGGTTACCCTGCTGGTGGTTGGCCCTCGTGAGGTAGCAAAGGTTGCCAGGAAGCTGGGAAAACTTTACCGAAGGATGGATAACGCCATGTCCGATTTACGCAGCTACGTTGAAAATCCCTCCAGCCCGGGTGATAACAGCGATTTGGTAGATACAAGTGAAAAAAGGAACGATTCGGATAATGCAAACAAAACACCGGCAGGATAAGTGCCACCACAACGTTACTTTGGGCTAAATTGGTACATTTGCGCAGGCAAAAATCTAATGGATAGCAATGATAAAGGTCGAAAATATTACCAAGTCCTACGGTGCACTGATGGTTCTAAAAGGTATCACCCTTGAAATACCTGAGAAAAAAGTTGTAGCAATTGTTGGCCCTAGTGGCGCCGGTAAAACAACCCTACTACAAATAATGGGTACCCTGGGCAGAGCTGATTCCGGACAAGTGCTTATTAATGGCGAAAATGTAGCACAGCTGAACGACCGCCAGCTGGCCAAATTTAGGAATACCCATATTGGTTTTGTTTTCCAGTTCCACCATCTTTTACCCGAATTCACTGCCTTAGAAAACGTTTGTATGCCCGCCCTGATTGCAGGAAAAGGTATGGCAACGGCCACAAAAAAGTCCACCGAGCTGCTCAAGATGCTTGGCCTATCGGACAGGCTCGACCATAAGCCCTCGGAGCTGTCGGGAGGCGAGCAGCAACGCGTGGCCGTGGCCAGAGCACTGGTTAACAATCCTACGGTAATTCTGGCCGATGAACCCTCCGGTAACCTGGACTCCCGAAATAAGGAGGAGCTGCACAAACTTTTCTTCATGCTTCGCGACCAGCTGGGCCAAACCTTTGTGGTGGTTACTCACGATAAGGATCTTGCCCAAATGGCTGACCTGCAGGTTGGCATGAACGACGGACTGCTTTGCCCATGAAACTTCCACAAAACCGTGCAGAGCTGACACAACTACTCAACAACCGCTATCATCGCTATGCCGGAGCATCCTTCCTTTCCGACGACCCTATACTTATACCCCACCGTTTTACTAAAACCGAGGACATTGAGATATCTGCCCTCCTCACCGCCACCATCGCATGGGGCACCCGTAAAAGCATAATAGGCAGCATGAACAGGCTTATGGCCATAATGGACAACAGCCCGTTCGAGTTCGTGATAAATTTCTCAGAAAACGATGAGAAACGGCTAAACGGCTTTGCCCATCGAACCTTCAACTCATCCGACTGCATTGCGTTTATTAGAAGTTTGCAGCGCATCTACGCCGATGGTGGAGGCTTAAAAGCCATCTTTACCAATGGCTTCCGACAAACAAGAACAGCCAAGCAAGCGTTGGAGGCATTCCGGCTCCGGTTAATTCAGGAAAATTTTAGCGGTCATGCCATGAAGCATGTTCCAAACGTGGAGTCGGGTTCGGCAGCCAAACGCCTCAACATGTTCCTGCGGTGGATGGTTAGGCCGCCAAAAGAGGGGATAGACTTTGGCCTCTGGAGCGAAATGCCCACGTCAGCCCTACTTATCCCGCTCGATGTTCATAGCGGCAGGGTTGCCCGAGCACTGGGGCTGCTTACCCGCAAACAAAACGATTTTAAGGCTGTAGAGGAACTCACTGAATCCCTGCGTGGATTTGACGCTGACGACCCCGTGAAGTACGACTTTGCGCTTTTCGGCATGGGGGTCCACGGCGAAATCTAAACCACATAGATGTTCTGAAATGGCAAACAGCTACTTTAGGTTTAAGCAGTTTAAAGTGTTCCAGGAAAAATCGGCCATGCGGGTTAACACCGATGGGGTGCTACTGGGGGCATGGGCAGATGTCTCGGGGGTCCAAAGAATTCTGGATGTGGGCACCGGCACAGGGGTTGTTGCGCTCATGGTAGCCCAGCGCAACCCAACAGCAATGGTTGACGCCGTGGAGATTGACGCACCATCGGCCGAGGAGGCAGCAGGCAACGCCGCCCGATCGCCCTGGGCCAACAGGATAAGGGTAGTTTGCACCTCGTTTCAGGATTTTGCCTCCAGCGCTGAATTCCGATACGACCTTATTGTCTCCAACCCGCCCTACTTCAACCGCTCGCTTAAGCCCTCCGACGGCAGAAGAACCATAACCCGCCATACCGACACCCTGCCTACCCCTGCCCTGCTTGAGGGAGCTACAAAGCTGATGCTGCCAGGTGGACGGTTTTGTGGAATTTTCCCCTACGCCGAGGGCAACGTTTTTATTGCTCAGGCATCACACTATGGTCTGTTCTGCTCGAAAAAACTTAACATACTGTCCAAGCCTGGTGGCAGAACATTGCGAATGCTGGTTCAGCTGGAGGCTGAAAGAAAGGCCACCGTAGAGTCATCCCTCTGCATTCACACGGTTGATGGATCGTTCTCAAAAGAATACAGGAATCTTACCTCGGAGTTCTACATGGACTTTTAGCAGCCCTTGCCACTCGGATTTTCTGAATGAGTATAGCTGTGTGGAAATTCCCCTGGCATAAGGAGAGAACTCCGGTTTATAAAACCAAGTAGCCTTTTAGGCTGATTTAAAAAGCCAAATATGTTGGGCAGGATACCACTACTGCCCCGAAGCTGCAAAGGGGTGCTCCCGAAAGGGCCTATGTACGGTAAAGTTTTTTTTCATCGATCTAGTAAACCAAAAGGAATATTTCATCAGTATACAGCATTAATGCAATGGCTGACATTATGTTACGAATTGGCGTATTTACACTGGTTAACGTTCGGATGAACCCCGAAGTGCTCGCCGTAGGCAAATACCTATTGCTCATTTTCACGTTTCTGTGCAACTTGCCTTACTTGGTAGTTTATTAATGAGTTAGCACATAAAACCTTAAGGTTGGCAAGCTCAGTACAAGAAAATAGCTATGCACTACTTATCGTAGTGGTATCTGCAGCTGTAAATCAATATTTCCTGGTCTATAACCCGGTAAACCAGGCGATGCTCCCTATCAATCCGCCTGGACCAAAAACCCGCCAGATCGAATCTCAGAGGTTCAGGTTTGCCTAACCCCTCGTAAGGATGTCTTTCTATGTCCTTAATAAGTTCGTTTATCTTTTTAAGTATAAGCCTGTCATCAACCTGCCACGACTTGTACTCCTCCCACGAATTTCTGGAGAAGGTAATTCTAGTCATTACTCTAAAAGTTTGCCTTTTACCACTTTCCGTTCGTTCATCTGGTTAATGGATTCAAAGAGTCTTTCCGCATTAGCCTTTGAACTCAGCAAGTGTAAGGTTTCCATTATGGAATTATACTCTTCAAGCGACATCATCACGGCACCCATTCCTGCTCCCCTCTTAATTATAAGAGTTTCATTGTTCATCTCAACTTCGTCCAGGAACTTTTTCAGGCCTACCCTAAATTCAGTAAAATTTGCTGCGAGCATAATCTAAAAATTTTAGGTTACTATTTGAGTACAAATATATGTACTTATACTGAATTTTTTTGGATTAAGTTTTAAATTCGTTCACCGATTTCCGATAAATAAATTAAAATATGGATTTACTTCCCGAAGGTTTCACCCCATGCTTCAAGCATGTTGGCCAACTAGCTTCAACATAGTTAAAAACCGCATATGTTTTTCAGTATTTTAAAAAAACAATGTGAAGCTTATCGCTATATGAAGCACCCATTTTTTGTGAACTTTATGGTTAAATAATGTTAGAAACCACAAAGCACACAAAGACATTACACAAAGAACGCAAAGATTACTATTCATTATTCCGATATGGTTATCGGAAAACAACATTTTCTTTAAATGGAGACAATTTTATTATCGTGAAAATTGATGGAGTAGCTGAATTAATATTGTTCCATTAACATTCAGGTTTTATCCGCACAATTTTCAACCATTACTCATCCACCTTCTGAAAATGCTTGTTATAAATATCTATTAAGAAAAGCAAAACCGATATACCTAAAAACAAAACTTTAGCTAAAGTAGGGACATCTAAAAATATCAACAATATTAAATTGATAAAAGAAGATGTACGTATGACCACATCAAAACTTCCTGATGAAATGGACTTTCTTAAAATGATAAGTCTTAGGGATGAGAACACCCCTGCAATTCCAATTATAAATATAAAGTTTCTGTCATCAATGCCTTCATAAATAACAGACATAACAGTATATCCCAAAAAAATCAATAAACATAAAGTGCAGGTAAAATAGTCGATAAAAGAATACTCCTTGCTCGTAAATTTTGTAATGGCAATCGTATTTTCAAAGTTGTCGAACTGATATTTGTCAACTGCTTTAACCCTCATGCAGTTCCTGAACATTACATCGAGATGGCTAAAAGGAAATTTATCCCTAAATTCTAGCATAACAACCAGGTAGAGTTTCTGATCATTCGTATTCCTATCAATAGTAAACCTGTGCTTATGGTAATCCAGCCTGAAGTCCAACCATTCGTCATTTCCGGAATTAATTGTTATAACCTCCTCATGACCAACATAGTATGTGCCACCAGAGCTGGTCTTGACCTTAATTCGTCTTAACGAATAGTAGCTATTTTTAAAAACGCACTTAATGTAAATGGTCATCATCCGCTACCTGTTAACAAATCATTATATATATTCACTTTGAAGATACTTCACCAAAATATTTACACTGCTGATGAAAATATCGCACAACCATTTCAAAAAAAACCTGCATCCATTTGTCCAAGTACCAGACAATTTTTCGGGATAAATAAAAGTACCTGCAATATAGCAAATTTTCCATATCAATAACTTGAACATTGGCCAACAGGCATCTTCAAGTAAACGGCAACTTTATCCACAGTACAAATTCCTTCAATGTTGCTATTCAAGCGCTTACCGCCTATATACGCCAACATTAAGCGTTAAACCTCTCCAAGTTATGGATAAATGTACATTTAAGTGTCTGCCTTCAAACTCTACCACTATAAATGTTGGTAAGCATTTGGTTAACGTCATGATTAGTTGCATTTGGACCCAAATCAAGGCAGCCTGTAACAAGCATTTTTCGCGTAATTAAGCCGGCATATTTAGAAAACTTGCTTATAAGTTCAATGCTTGCATAGGTACAGCAAACCTAACAACAAATAGCATGGCTACTCAACTTTTCCTAAACCGGTTTCCAGCTGTACTACCATTCATTTATTTTTTTGGAATAAATTTCCTTTGTAATAATTATTTTTATACATTTGCAACCTCAAATTTTTGAGAAACAGGCATTCATCAACTTGAAAACTAGTTGGATGCAAACAACGCAAGGTTAAAGAGTTAACCTTTCAGGTGTAACAGTAAATAGTAAAATGGAAAAATCAAGTTTTAACAGGGATGTTAAACGCGAGAAGCGGACTAACTCCCAGGAAGAACCCACCAGGGTTTACCGGCCAAGGACTTTGACATCAAGAAAAGCCACTCCGGAAACGGAAAATGAAAACAGCACCCCATCATCCGAGGGCGAACCCAAAAAGTTCAGGGATGATTACGACAACTCCGGGCAGCACTCCGAGCAGCAGAACGAAGAACCAACCCAACAACGCAGAAAGCTAAAACCAATCGCAGCACCTGCTGGGGATTTTCCATCACGGCCACATCGGCCGAGATACGACGACCATGTTGGCGAGGAGCAACCTAATCGCTACACCCCGCGATCTGGTAAATACTCTGAAACCGATCCCTCAACTCGCTTTAGCAGAAAACCATACGAGGATAGCCGTCCTGATGTTCATAAGCCATTCAGGAGTTCAGACCGCTACCACGATGATAAACCTAAACATTTCGAGGGTAACAGGCACGAATTTTCTGACGGACACTTCTCCCACCCCAAAAACTTCAGAACCAACAGCCGTAACTTTTCATCCGATAGGAGGGAAAGGCAGGGCTCCAGCTACAACAGGGATTTCGATAGCAATCCTGCTCAAAGCTACCGTTCAAGAACATTTCAAGGCAGCTACGGAGATGAGCGCAAGCACATAGAACGTAAAAATCTTAATACCTTTAGGGAGAGAAGCCCCCAAAAAGATAATTCCGGCGAAATTTCCACCAATCCTACTGGCCCCATCAGGCTTAACCGCTATATTGCCATTTCGGGATTATGCAGCCGACGGGAAGCCGATGTTTACATTCAAAACGGACAGGTTACCGTTAACGGCAAGGTGGTAACCGAGCTGGGCACCAAGGTGAACCTAACCGATGAGATTTGCTTTAAGGGTAAGGTTCTGAAATCGGAGCGCATGGTGTACATCCTGCTCAACAAACCCAAAGATTACATCACCACAATGGATGACCCACACGCCAAGCGTACGGTAATGGAGCTTATTGAAGGAGCCTGTCCTCAAAGGGTTTACCCGGTTGGACGTCTCGACAGGAACAGCACCGGCGTGCTCCTGCTAACCAACGATGGCGAACTTACCGCACAGCTCACCCACCCAAGCTTTAAAAAGAAAAAGGTGTACCAGGTTGGCCTCGACCGTAAGTTTAACCCCAACGATTTTCAAAAACTAACCGAAGGCATTGAAATTGACGGTGAAGTGGTAAAGGTTGACGCCGTTGACTACGTTGAGGGAGGCGATGGCACCGAGCTAGGAGTTGAAATTCACAGCGGACAGAACCGGGTTGTTCGGCGCATGTTCGACGCTTTGGGCTACGGGGTAGTTAAGCTGGACAGGGTTTACTTTGCCGGCCTTACCAAAAAGAATCTACCACGCGGTAAATGGCGTTTCCTTACGCCAAAGGAAGTTAACATGCTGAAAATGGGGAGGTTCTAACCCCCCCTTCCTATTCAGAAAAGTAGCCTTTACTACCTTACACGTTAACGTGAGCCAAAACACTCATAAAATCAGGAATTGCTCATGACACACAAGTCGGGCTTTGTAAATATTATTGGTAATCCAAATGTCGGAAAATCAACCCTGATGAATGCGCTTGTGGGTGAGAAGCTATCCATTATTACTAGTAAAGCCCAAACAACCAGGCATAGGTTGATGGGAATTGTTAACGGCGAAGACTTTCAGATTGTTTACTCCGATACCCCAGGAATACTAAAACCTGCCTACAAGCTTCAGCAGGCCATGATGAAATTCGTGGAAACAGCCCTTGAGGATGCCGATATCATTCTCTACGTAACCGATACCGTTGAAACTCCGAATAAGAATCAGGAGTTTTTGAACAAGCTGCAGCAACTTGGCAAACCGATTGTCCTTGCAATCAACAAGGTTGACCTTACTACCCAGGAAAAGGTTCAGGAGCTTTTCAACCTCTGGAGCACCATGATGCCCAACGCCACCGTCATCCCCATATCCGCCCTGCATGGCTTTAACCTCAACTCGCTGGTGGACTTCATTCTCGACAGGTTGCCCGAAGGTCCCGAATTCTTTCCAAAGGATACCCTCACCGACAAAACCTTAAGGTTCTTCGCCTCAGAGATTATCAGGGAAAAAATTCTTAACAACTACCGCAAAGAAATTCCCTACTCCGTTGAGGTGGAAATTGAGCAGTACACCGAGAGCGATACCATTGACCGTATTAAGGCCATTATATACGTGGAACGCGAGTCACAAAAATCAATACTTATCGGTCATCAGGGAAACATGCTCAAAAAGGTTGGAACCGAGGCAAGGCTGGAGCTGGAGGCTTTCCTAGGAAAAAAGGTTTACCTTGAGTTGTTTGTCAAGGTAAACGAGAACTGGCGCAACGATACGAGCAAGCTGAAAAGATTTGGCTATCCCTTATAGCTAGGTTTTACCCATCATAACAAGCTTTCCCGAACCTTAACTCACCCTGCAGATAAGAAGTTTTGCTAAACCAAAACATAATTAACGTAAAATTGAACGTTCAGTGGGAAATATAGTAGCCATAGTTGGTCGCCCGAACGTGGGCAAGTCAACCTTTTTTAACCGTATGGTGGGCTCCAGGCATGCAATTGTTGACCAGGTGTCGGGCGTAACCCGCGACAGGATTTACGGCAAGTCGGATTGGAATGGGGTAGAATTTTCGATAATCGACACAGGAGGTTACGTGGTTAACTCCGATGATGTTTTTGAGGAGGAAATTCGCAAGCAGGTGATATTGGCCATCGAGGAGGCCGATGTAATTCTGTTTCTGGTTGATGTGCGCGATGGAATAACCAGCATGGATACCGCTGTTGCCGACATTCTCCGTCGTTCTTCAAAAACCGTTCACCTGGTTGTCAACAAGGTTGACAATAACCTGTTGAGGTATGATGCCAACGAGTTTTACAGACTTGGGCTGGGGACCCCCATGTGCGTTTCGGCAATCAATGGCGCCGGAACAGGTGATTTGCTCGACGAGGTGGTAAAAAGTTTTTCTCCGGTTCATGAGGAGGTTCAGGAGTTGGAAATACCGCGAATAGCAGTTGTTGGTCGGCCAAATGTGGGCAAATCTTCGCTTATTAACTCCTTGGTTGGCGAGGAAAGAAACATTGTTACCCCTGTTGCCGGCACCACCCGCGATGCCATCGATACTACCTACAACAAGTTTGGCTATAACTTCACTATTGTTGACACGGCAGGCCTGCGCCGACGGACGAAGGTTGAGGAAAACCTGGAGTTCTACTCGGTTGTTCGATCCATCAGGGCAATTGAAAACTCCGATGTTTGCCTGCTCCTGGTTGACGCCACTCAGGGTATGGAAAATCAAGACCTGTTCATATTCAACCTCATTCAGAAGAACCGCAAGGGTTTGGTGATTGTGGTGAACAAATGGGACCTGGTGGAAAAGGACACCAAAACAACAGATCGGTACACCAAGCTAATTAAAGAGCGGATAGCCCCGTTCCAGGACGTCCCCATTGTTTTTGCCTCAGCCCTCACCAAACAAAGAATACTTAAGGTGCTCGAAACGGCATCAAATGTTTATAAAAATCGTAAACAGCGCATTCCAACTTCAAAACTTAACGAATTCCTTCAGGCAACTCTCGACATTCAGCAGCCACCGACCTACAAGGGCAAGTACATCAAAATAAAGTATGTTACCCAGCTGCCTACGCCAACTCCAGCTTTTGTATTCTTTTGTAACCTTCCCCAGTACATCCGCGAACCCTACAAGCGATTTATAGAAAACAGGCTTCGCGAACAGTTTAATTTCACCGGTGTTCCCCTGCAAATCTACTTCAGAGCAAAGTAAGCCTTGCGGAGTTATAGGGATAGCCGAAGAAGGAATATCTAGGAAACCTGCCGCCAATGCGGCCTGTAAATTTTGGATAGCAGCGATAGCTTGTAAAGGTCAAACAGCTGAATGTTGGGGTTGCTGCTGCACAGCTGCCTGCGGATGTAGGGTGTGAGCACCTTAAAAACCCATCTTAATGGGTAAAGCATGCCTATGTGGCGCAAAAACCTAAATATCCTGAGCAGCTTTATGGATTTTTCAATTTCCCTACGGTTCCCTGCTGAAATATTAAGTATCCTAACCAGGTTAACTATTCCCTGTTCCGTTTTGCTGATAAACTCGCCGCATGGATCGAGCCCCAGGTGCCGAGCAGCGTTATCGAGATGAAGAATTTCAATGTTATGCCTTTTGAGCTCAATGCCCAGCAGCGTGTCCTCATGTCCGTAGCCCGACAACGCCTCGTTGAACCTTATGGCGTTAAAAATATCAGCTGATATTACAAAATTTCCGCTAATAAATGAGCTGTACGGATCGGTTTGCCGAACAAAGGCCGATTTGCACTCCCTGCTGACGCCATACTTCCACCGGAGAAGAAGTTCCGGTCTGAATGGCTTGGGGCCATACTCCCGACCACCACAAAGAACCTTTGCCCTGCCAAGGTTATCAATATAGGTTTTTAGGTAATCGGGGCTATCAACCATAACATCGCAATCGAGAAATAACAGCCAGTCTCCGTGGGCGAAGTCCGCCAACCGATTCCTTATTTTCGACCTGCCTATGTTGAAATCGAATTCCAAATAGCTGGTTTTGCTACGAGAGGCCAGCAGTGAATTCTGCCGGCGGAAGTACTGCTGCGAATGGTCGTCGAAAATTAACACCTCCACCGGGTAGTTGAGATGGTTTGCCTGTCGGAGCAGCTCATCAACCAGCTCGGTTACATCAAAATTATATACCGGAATGCAAATGGAAATCATGATCGTTTAGCTTAACCAGCAACACCATAATTTTGAACGCAATTAATAAAAAAATAAGGAGAGTTGGGGTACCAATTCCAATAATTCGGCTAAATTTCTTTCTATACCTAAGGACAGTAAATTCTATTGTTAACAGCTTATGTATGCTTGTTTTGACCAAATGTCGCATCCTCCATATCAAAAGAGCAGTGCACAAAAGTCACTGGCACAGCACTTCAAAATGAATGGCAAAATGGAGCAGAAAGCAATTCGGATATATCAATGTAAATTGATGGTTCACGGAACAAAACACCTTTTAGGTAAAAAATTATCTTAAATACTTAATTTTTAGGGCTAGATTTCTGTGTTTTATTTAAAACCTATAGTGGAGTATGGTTAAATTTTACCTATCAAGCAGCCTGGTGCTGATTTTCAACATGGTAATTCCATTTTCAGGAAGGAGTATTCTTGCCCAGGACTGGAATAAGTTTGAGGGATTATTCATTCAGGACACCACGCAGAAGGTTAAGGGCACTTCAAATTGTGCATTTAAAAATATCAGCACCCTTAGCTACTACCCCGACACCCTTCCCGGATGGTTTTTTAGCCCTCCTGTTCTGTACCAAGGAGCTGCGGGTTTGGGAATATCCGATCCCGACATGCCAATGGAGAAAGCAAGAGAGCAGGCTTACCTCAGGGCAAAATCAATGGCACTGTTAAATTACAACGCCAGGGTTCAGTACTACAGGGATATATACTCATCGGCCAACGAGGTGGGCAGGTACACCAATCTTCGCCAACGGTTCGATACATACTTCAAAATTTCATCGTTGGCCACGGTTAGTAACGCCATGTTTGAGGTAGTTGATACCCATTTCACCCGTTACAACGAGTATGTGGTATTGCTAAGCTACAACCCCGGGAACCATTCGGATGATAGCCTTTACAAGCTTACAAGCGTTGGCTCTGCATTCCTGGTTGAGGCAACCTTTGATGACGTAGTTGACGAACAGGCAGAGTATGAGCTTCTCTGCAATGCAACCTTCGGAGAGGACTCCGCAGCTAGCTCCCATTTCCTTTTCCGGGAAAAGGGCAAAAGATTTTTAACCAGCTCCTTCATGAACAATGCAGAGGTAGGTTACCCCATGTTTCCCTACTCTTATGTATCTCCTCAGGACTCCGCCCGGCAACACCCCTTTATTTCCTACTCTGGCCTTTGGAGCAGCTACCTGAGGCAACTTGTTAACTATTTAACCCTTAACGCCCAGCAGAGCAGCATTAAACTAAAAAGCATGGACGACCAGTACAGCACCAAGCTTACCAACCTTAGCAGGGAGATTGCCTCCTTCAGGGCTTCGCTCAACATAAACGGCATTAAATTTGCTAATGATACACTAAAACTTGATTTGCAGCTTAATGAAGTCGAATCAAATTTTTAGCTTTGATTTTCACCTTTCGGATTAAAAATTTTTAAAGTAAATTGTATCATATTAACTACCTGTTGTGATGAAAAAATTTAACCTCTACATGGGAGCTATCGTAGCCGGAGTTCTCATGTTCTACTCGCCGGCTCGCTCGCAGGAGTTCAGCAAAATTGTCCCAAAGCAGCTGGGTGAGAAAATAACCCTGGAGTACGCCATTTCCGGCGAAACCCCTGGTCAGCTATTTAACATTACCCCATACTACTCCGTTGATGGGGGCAAAACCTTCAAGCAGCCCAAAAGTGTCAAGGGTAACGTCGGTAGCAATGTCCCCGGTGGAAGAAACCTCATTGTGGTTTGGGATGTTCTTAAGGATTTGGAAGAGCTCAACTCCGATGTGATTTTTAAGCTTGATGCAAAAACCAGCACCACCAAACCACTGACCGACGACTTCAATCAGGTACACTTCTCGCTTGAAAGTCTGAACCGCACCAAGGATGGTAACATCGAGCTACTACTCTCAATTACCAACAACGGACCAACCCGCGACCTTAAAATTATCAATGGGCTTGTTACCATTACCGACTTCAACAAGCAAAAGTACGACGCCCAAAAAGGGAACATTGCTGAGGTACAGGGCAACGAGCGGTACTCAACCCCAACCCGTACAATCAAACAGGGCGAAACGGTAAAATCGCGTTTTGTTTTTGAGCGCATTCCTGCCGAAATGGATAGGATTATGAGACTCGACCTGGGCGTTGAGCTTATTACCGACGAAAAGTATGGAATAGACTTAAAGATTGGAAAGCTCCAGTTCCGCGACCTCCCCGTATCGCCAGCCCCAACCACAGGCCTTAAGGTTAAGCGGGATTACAGCTTTCAGCTGACCTCCCAACCGGCACGTTTCGATATTCGTAAGGTTGAAATTGCCGATGCTATTCCTCCAGAAATTGTGGTTACCTCCCCCGCAGATGTTCCGTTGGCCGGCAAGGAAGCCACCCGGGGTCGTCCGTATGCCCAGTCATCCATTGGAATGGATGACCGACGGCTTAGATCATTGGCTTCAGGTGAAGAGTATGCCACCACCGACAGCAGCATGACCGTAAAGGGCAAGGCATCGGATGAAAGCGGAATTTACCAGGTGCTGGTTAACGGTTTTGAGGCAAAGGTTGACTCCAACGGAATTTTCGAGGCTAGCATACCCCTGGAAATTGGCCGCAACGAAATTGCCATACGCGCGGTTGATCTCAGACAGAATGCCGTTGAAAAGAAATTTTTCGTTCTACGGAAAGCCCCTTCAGGAAAGGTAGCCAAGGGAGAAACCGAAGAACTTGACTTGGTTTTTGACCAACCAAAGACTGCACCTAAGTTCTACGCCTTGATTATGGGCGCAAACGACTACCAGGACAACAGCATTACCGACCTGGATAATCCTATTAGTGATGCCACTAAACTTTACAACGTGCTGGTAAACCGCTACACCTTCGATCCCAACAACGTTGTTTTCCTTAAAGACCCAACGCGTGAGCAGATGATTAATGCCCTTGATATGCTCACCAGGCGAATTGGTAAGAATGACAACCTGCTAATTTTCTACGCCGGACACGGATACTGGGACAAGGAAACTGATTTTGGCTACTGGATACCCACGGATTCAAAGGGGAATAGCACGGCCAACTGGCTGGCCAACAGCCAAATAAAAGATTACGTTGCAGCTATAAAATCGAAACACACCCTCCTTATTGCAGATGCCTGCTTTGGTGGTAGCATTTTCCATAGCCGCAAGGCGTTTCAGGAGGGTTCTAGCTCAACCAAGGAAGCTTTTGATGCGCCCAGCCGTAAGGCTATGACCAGCGGAAACCTTACCGAAGTTCCCGACAGGAGCGTGTTCCTCGAACAGCTGGTTACCCGACTTGATGGAAACACCAAGAACTACGTAACTGCCGAGGAAATTTTTGCCAGCATAAAGAATGTCGTCATGAGCAGCAGTCCGGTAACACCGGTATATGGAGAAATAAAGGATGCAGGTGACGAAGGTGGTGATTTTATATTTGTAAGAAAGTAAGCATCAGGGCTACCCGAACATGGTGTAGCCCTTAATGTTTTTTACCGAAACTCTAAACATAAAATTTCGTAGTTATAGCTGGTAAACATTTACCGAACACTAGCAAAATTTTACTCCTATGAAGAAAATACTACTCGCTTGTTTGGCTGCTGCAGTATTCTTAATAACCTGCATTGCAGCATCTGCACAGGAAGATTTAAAACTCCAGAAGCTGGAGGAAAAAGTCAAGATTGCCCAGGAAAAACTCGATAAGGCCGATGCAAAGGTCAACTCTGCTGACAGCCTGATTAGCGCGGGTAAGAGCATCATCCAGGAGGCCGAGGTTGAGGTTAGAGCTCTTGAAGCTGAAAAGAAACAACTCGATAAGGCCCATTTTGCCGAGCTTAAACCCCTTGAAAAACAGCTTCGATCAAAGGATAAGGACGAGGCAAATAGCGCCAAGGAGGAAATTAAAGCTTCAGAAACCAAGTATAAGGAAGACCTGAAAGGCTGGAATGCGAGCTACAAGGAAGCTTTAAAAAAGTATGAAGCTGGAAAGAAGATGGTTCAGAAGGGGGAAGAAAACATGAAGAAGGCAAAGGATGCTCGAAAGGAAGCAGAAGCAACCCTAAAGGAAGCAGAACAGGCCCTTTCCAAGGCAGAAAAAGCGAAGTAGCCCTTTACAACTCCTGTATTTGATTTTTAATCCTATTTATAAAGGCTCTATAGTTTGTTTCGTCTATAAACACACCAGTGGAGGGACCCGTAGGAGGGTCCCTTTTTTTTATGCCTGAAATCCGGGAATAAGCCCATACGATTAGCTTATCCAGTTATTTTTTTACTACTTTCACCCCCATAACATTTCGATTTTTCTTCTTTAATACCATATTTTATGAGTAAATCAGGATTACGTTCATTCCCACGCAATTTCTGGACAGTAATCACCATGGAGTTTTTTGAGCGGGGCTCCTACTACAGCGTGATGTCAATACTTTCCGTTTACCTTGTTCTTGGGGTTAACGAGGGAGGGCTTGGTTTCACCAAGGAAAGCGTTGGAGTCATTAAAAGCGTTATTACCCCCCTGCTCTACATCCTGCCAATAATCTCGGGCGCCATTGCCGATAGGTTTGGATACAGGAAAATACTCTTTTTTTCATTTGCAGTGATGAGTCTTGGTTACCTGCTTACCAGCTTCAGCAATACTTATGCTACCGTTTTCCTTAGCTTAATTCTAATGGTTACCGGAGCCGGGTTTTTTAAGCCTATCATTTCAGGAACCATAGCTCGATCAACCGACAGCCGGAACTCGTCGTTGGGGTTTGGAATATACTATTGGGCCATCAACCTGGGAGCATTCCTTTTTCCCCTGATTTTTGTCCCTTTGCTTAAATCAATAGGCTGGAGCTACATTTTCATAATGGCTGCCGTGGGAACGGGATGGTTGCTCTTTCTCAACCTCTTCGCTTATAAGGAGCCAACCATACCAAAGAGTAACAAAAGCCTGATAATGGTATTCAAGGAAATGGTGCTGGTTTTAAAGGACTACAAGTTTATCCTTATGATAGTGGTTTACTCGGGCTTTTGGGTTCTCTACTTCCAGATGTTTGACTCGGTTCTTTGGTTTCTAAAAGAGTACGTTGACATGACGCCAGTTGATACTTTCGTAAACTCATTGCTTGCCATTTTTGTAAGCAACCCCAATTGGCATTTCGATGCAGAACATGTAACCGTTGTAAATGCCGGAACCATAATTGCCCTGCAGCTGGTTATTTCGGCCATTGTAAAAAACACCCGGGCATTACCTACCATGATTGTGGGGATTGCCATGGGAACAATAGGCATGGCCGTTCTTGCAACGTCAAATTATGCCTGGGTTTTCATTGGAGGAATGATAGTCTTTTCGCTCGGGGAGATGATTGCCCAACCCAAGTTTATCTCCTACATCGGGCTAATTGCACCCGATGACAAGAAAGCACTCTACATGGGCTACTCGTTCCTCTATGGAGTTATCGGCAGTGGAATTGGGGGCGTGCTAGGCGCTTATTCGTATGTTAAGCTAGTGAACGAAATGGGTCGGCCCTCAATGTTTTGGCTGATGTTTAGCTTTATAGGCGTGGCAACAATTTTGGGCTTGCTGGCCTACAACAGGTTTATTCTAAAAAAGGGAACTGCCAATCCGCATAGCTGATAATTCAAAAACAGAAGCTAATGCTTTAAAAACGGTATCAAAACTGAAAAGGTTGTGCCTAAATCCTTTTGGGTTTTGACTAGTATTTCTCCCCCAAAGCCCAATACAATCTCCCGCGAAATGGCCAGGCCAAGACCAGTTCCCCCGGACTTTGTGGTAAAATTAGGTGTGAACAGCTTGGGTAGCACCTCTTCGGGAATTCCCACCCCATTGTCGGTAACATCAACCCTTATCAACAAATCATTTTCAGGGGCAAGGGTTATGGTAACTTTTCCATCCTTACCCCGCTCAATGGACTGAATGGCGTTTTTAATGAGGTTGTTAAAAACCCTGATAAGCTGCTCCTTGTCGGCCAGCACCAGCGGTTCAGCCTCCATGTAGCTAATAACGTTGAGCGCAACATTCCTATATCCCCTGTAAAGGTTGGCAGTGTCGTTTATTATATCCAGCAGCTTTACCGGCTCCCTTTTTGCAGAAGGAAGCTTGGCAAATAGGGAAAACTCGCTTGCTATCACCGCCAGAGATTCTATCTGCTCCAAAAGTGATTGGGCAAAACGCTCGAATCGGGCATCCCAGTCGGGCAAGTTATCCTTTTTGGCCTTCACAAGATGTTGTAGGCTTAACTTTATTGGAGTTAAGGGGTTTTTCACCTCGTGAGCAACCTGCATGGCCATCTCGCGCCATGCACTCTCACGCTGGTTCCTAGCCAGCTCATTGGCGCTGCGGGTAAGCTCGTTAACCATGCGGTTGTACTCTCCAATTAGCTGGCCAACCTCATCATCGCTACTGTAGTTAATGGTTTGGTTGTTCCCTGTAATGCTTACTTTGCCTATACGCTCTCGAATAAGCTGTAGGGGACGTGTTATCTGGCTCGAAATGATAATGGCAATGGAAATTGCTATAAGAGTAAGGAGAGCGTAAATGTTGACAATCGCCACCACAATGGAGTAGAGCTCGGAGCGTAGTTCCTCCTGGCGTGTAAAGTAGGGTAGGTTAAGGTAGGCGATTGCCTCACGATTCGAACTTAGTATCGGAACGTAAGCCGAAAGAAACTTAGCCTTTCCTATATTTTCGTTATCAAGGAATTTCGGGCTGTGGTTGGTTGCCAGCTCATGCCATGCCGCAGGGTTCATTCTTGGTCCAACCAGCTGCTTTTCAAATATTTCGGAACGCGATGTAGCCAGCAGCATTCCGGTTGTGTCGTAAATATTGATATCGGTGTAGAAAATGTTCGATAGCTCAACCAGGCGATCGCTTAGAAATCCAATGGCCGAGGGATCGTTGCTTTGAATGAGGTCAACATCTCTATCCAGCTCAAACATGATGGAAATAAGCTTTTCGCTAAGATTCTTTTCGTTGCGCTGTTCAAAGTTCTTGATATTGTAAGCAATGGTTGCCGCACCCACCATCAAGAGCGACAAGGTAACAATAAGGATAATTGCCCGGGTAATCCGGTTCTTAAAGCTGGCATGAGTTGGTATTAGCCGCAGGGGAATGTCGGCTATTTTAAAACATAGTAAAAACATAACAAAGTATAAAAAAAGGCAGTAGGCAAAAGAAGCGGTTACGTTTAGGAGTTTCTCCCTGGGACGGCTAATGACAACTATATCCGAACTACCAGGACGATAGGTGAGATGGTTGTAGCCGAGGAAGTTCTCACAGGTAAAAACTTGAGTTGTGGGGTTGATACCGCTTACTTTTTGCCGGAAGGGAAATTCACCCGATTGGGTTATAAGATTTCCGTTATGGTACTTGGCCCAGGAGTACTCCTTAAGCTGCTGCTGGGAGGCTCTGCCCTCAATAAGCAACTCTGGATAGCCCAGCATCTCCCATCCCGGTCTGCTGGTAAGTTCAATGTATAGATTACGAATGTTGTCACCTATTCGGTAGTTAATTTCCCCAACATAGCTTATAAACCCGCTTTGCGTGTTCAGGTAGTAAAATCGTGATGACGGTAGCATAATGCCGTAATCATCAATCAGCATCCCAAAAAACCTGTCGCAAAGCAAGGTGGATTTTCCATCAACATTTATAATTGATGATGGCGAACAAACAGTTGCCCGCAGGTCATACCGGTTCAGGTAGTTCTTAAAGTAGTCCTTACGTAGGTAGCTGTAGAGCTCGGCATTTTTCTGCTCAATATTCCTAATGCAATCCCGGATGTAAGAATCGGTAAGCATTTTTTGGTAGAGGTTGGGTAAAAGCATTTCGGCTAGCGGATCACGCTCCGAGCTAAGGTTTATGGCAAGAACTTTACGCACATTCAGCTCTTTTTCCGATGTTTTGATAAATACGGTTGATACGGAATAAGCTGAAAATATGGTAACAATCACCAAAATGTGTCTTAGTAAGAGATGGGTTTTTGAGCTGCGGTAAACGAGGAGAACGTATGCGACCGTCAACCACATCCAAACCAACCCCAAACCGGATGGTTTGCTGGTTAGTGCCAGCGATAGGAGCGTTACCACTAAGAGTCCTGATACCAGTAGGATTAGCCTTTGCTTTAAGCTGAGCTGTTCCGCAACTACGCTAACCCAGGTAATGGTAAGTATGACCGCAGAGGCAGCCCAAAGGCTAACAGATAGGTATCCAATTATTGAGTAAACCGAAAGGCTAAATATACGGTAGGGTTCAAGGGTTAAGGTTGAATGGGTAACCAGCGATGTAAGCAGCTTGTCCGTTATGGGGAATAGAGCTAAAAAAAGAATCAGCACAGAAGCTGCAAGCAGGTATAGGTGCATGTTCTTGATATGCCTCAATGACAATCGAATACTTTGTCTTATGAAGAGAACAAGCATAAAGACTAGAATAGCATTTATAAAAAAATCGCCAAGAGATGGGTTGATGAATGAATGGGCGTAGATTTCGGGGTTAAATATTTTCATTCCCGACCTGGAGGGAATTTCCATGTAAAGGGACAGGTATCGGATTATAAAAATACCGGCCGTTGCCCCGGCTATCTTCAACAATGGCTTATACCTAAAAAACTTTTGTCCGAAGATGAGCAGTACTGCGCAAACTGCCATTGCAAAAGCTATCCACTGGAGAATGGGCCATAAACGATTCACATGGCCATTTTGGTAAATGTCCAGAGGGACAAGGTAAAAGGGTGCAACGTTATGGGGTCTTACGGGTATTGCGTTGGAAACCAGGTCAATGGAAATTCTATAATTATTAAATTCCTTAAACAACGGGCTAAAGGAGTTTTTCAAGTACTTGTTTTGGTAGGGATATTCGCTATAAATTGGGTTTAACACAAGCAGCTGCAGCCCCTTACCTGCTGTAAACCATTGCGTGAAGAAGTACTCGCTTTGAATTTTTACCAGACCTACCTGTGAGGAATCAAACGGAACGCCAGAGACATCCAGCTTGCACGACCAAAAGCAGAGCGTATCGTGAGAAAAAAGGAATAGCTCTCCATCCCACTTACCCTCAAGCTTCCTCTTAAATTCAACTCCCGATTCGAATATTTGTCTGGAGCTGGCGTTGCTATTAACCTTACCCAGAAACTCTCGGGCAAGCTTGCCGGAATAGGTTGTTTCCCTTTCAACTATTCTCTCCAAATGCTTAACGTTGGGCCTATACAACCTTACATCAAGCGCAGACTTCGACAGGTATTGGGAGACCAGCAAAAGTGCAAGCGAAGCAATGACAAGGACGACAATGGCAACCAGCCTCTTGTTCATTTCGATGAGAGTTCGGGATGGATTAGGTATGTAGCTAAATTCATATCAAAAATCAGGCCTAAATCAGGCGTGATGGTAAGGTTCACCATTAATAATGGTAAAAGCACGATAGAGCTGCTCCACGAATACCAACCGAACAAGCTGGTGCGAAAATGTCATTCTTGATAGCGATAACCTTTCGGCAGCAGCCAGCTTCACCCCATCTGAAAAACCGTAAGGGCCGCCAACCACAAAAGCAATATCACGCAAACCCGAATTTTGCTTCTTTTGAATAAAACCGGCAAACTCTTCGGATGATAACTCTCTACCCTTCTCATCAAGCAGAATAACCTCCTGGTAGTTCCCCATTACCGGCATAAGCACTTCTGCTTCCTTTTGTAGCTGAACTTCCACCGGCATTGATTTGGTATTACGTAGCTCGGGCAAAACTTTAACTTCGAAGCGGCAGTACCTTTCTATCCGCTTTAGGTAATCGTTCATTGCTTCGGAAAGATACGGTACGCTGGTTTTCCCTATAAGAATCAAGTGAATTTTCACAAATAAAATGGTTGAAGTGATTTATCCAGCTTTTAAATACGTAATGCTTAACATGGTGAAATTTATAAAAACATCAACCTTAATCAAGTACTATCAAACCTTCTAAAAAATGGGAACATCCTGCCGGTACTTTAACCCAGCAAAAACACCTATTTCAAATTTTACTACTAACGCAAAGGTAAAAAATACTTACACCCAAAGCTGCACCATGGAGTAAACAAAAAATTCAAAAAAATAATTTACGGCTTGAAGAGTGTCGGACATTGACTCATAAAAGCTTCCGTACTGATGGAGATAATTGGAAACAAACATGTTCTACAACGACACTTGGTTCAAAAAATGATTATAGGTATATTTGGCCTTAGGTATAAAGAATAAATTAATCTATAGGTTATTGGCTCAATTTTTGAGGATTTTTGTAGTTTAGCCGTGTGGTAACAATAAGAAAACTGTAGAAATGGGGAAACAAAAAATTAAGCTGCTTTCTCTGTTCCTGTTGATTATGCTGGGTTCGAGTGCCTCTGTGCTTCAACAGGACTCCAACGAAATTATTAGTAAATCAGCAGAAGCCTTGCAAAATGGCGATGCGGTTAATCTGGCAAAATATTTCTACAAGACCATAGAAATTGACATGCTGGGTGAGGAAAACTTTTACAGTCAGGCGCAATCCGTTCAGCTGCTCAAGAATTTCTTCGAGAAAAACAAACCCGTTAAGTTTGCCGTTAGCCATCAAGGAGCAAAGGAAACCTCGGCTTTCGCCATTGGGCAGCTGCAGACCAAAGGCAATACATTTCGCATCTCCATCTTCTTAAAATCCGATGGTAGCCAATTTTTCATTCATCAGCTCCGCATTGAGCAGGACGAGGAAGGAAACGGAATATAAATGGCTACAAACCCTGAACTTCTCGTTGAAGCCCTTCTCAACCTGGCAATTGCTGAGGATATAGGTGATGGCGATCACTCCACGCTTTCGTGTATTCCCCCGTCGGCCACCGGCAAAGTACAGCTAATGATGAAACAGGAGGGCATTATTGCCGGACTATCGGTTGCTCTGAAAATTTTCAAGAAGATTGACAGCTCGGTTGAAGTAGAATTTTTTAGAGGCGATGGTGACTTGCTCAGATATGGAGATATCGCCTTTAAGGCGGAAGGAAAAGTTCACTCCCTGTTACAGGCCGAACGCTTGGTTCTAAACGTGCTTCAGCGAATGAGCGGTGTTGCTACCCAAACACGGGAGTACGTTAACCGCTGCGAGGGAACAAAAGCAAAAATCCTCGACACACGCAAAACAACACCGGGCATGAGGATTTTGGATAAAATGGCAGTAGTAATTGGTGGAGGGATGAACCACCGCATGGGCCTTTTCGATATGATCATGCTAAAGGATAACCATATTGATTTTGCTGGGGGAATAGAAAATGCCGTTGCGTTGGCCCATAAATACCTGAATGAAACTGGCCGAAAGCTGGCAGTTGAGGTTGAAGCGCGCTCCCTCAAGGATGTACAGGTCATTTTACGGGTAGGCGGGGTAAACCGGATTATGCTCGATAACTTCAGCGTTGAGGCCACACGCGAAGCAGTAGGGATGATAGGTGGCAGGGTGGAAACCGAATCGTCCGGAGGAATTACGCTGGAAAATATCAGAGACTACGCCCTTTGCGGCGTTGACTTTATATCTGTTGGAGCACTTACCCACCAGATAAGGAGTATTGATATGAACCTCAAAAAAATCTGAATCGCTGCTTCCGCTTTACGTGTAATAGCTGAGCAATCTTTTTCGCAACCCTCCAACCCCACACGTTTTCTACTTAAGCATCAGCTAAAGGAAAAGCTTGAACTTGAACATTTTTCGCTTTTAACTCGTATTTTTACAAGGAAAATTTCTACTGCCTAACTTCTATAGATATGAATACAAAACGGCTACTGCTGATTTCAGCCATATTATTTACAACCATTCTGGCGTGGATATTACCTGTTGAAGCCCAAAATCGTCCCCCGCAAAATGTGTACAGGGTTACCGTTACCAGCCGTTACGAGATTAAAGATGGTAAGCGCACCACCAACAGCAGGGCTATACGGCAAGAAATAAAGGACTCGCTTGGAAGAACCCATACAATTCTTAATCGCGATTACGAAAGTCAGCGCGTTACCAGCCATACATGGCATACATTTTCCGGAAAAATAATTACCCGTACCGACGAATTCGAGAACGAACGGTTAATCAGGTTTCACCTTTTTACCTACACTCCCGACTCGCTTATTGCCAGTGAGGCTATTTACAGGGTTCAACCCGGCGATACCTCGCTTTACCTCAACATCAGGTATGGCTACACCAATAGGAGGCCTGTTCAGGCCATTGCCACATCTGCTACCGGTAAAAAAGCCTACACCCTAAAATCGGAATGGGACAGTCAAGGAACCGAGATCAAGCGAACGGTAAAATCGAAGAAAGGTTTTGCCCCACTGGATTCAATCGCCCTTCTCACCTGCCACCCAACCTATGATTCCCTGGGAAGAAAAGTGGCCGAAACAATATCCAGAAAATTTCTGGATGGGAGTTCTAAAACCCAGCAATTCCGCTACGCTTATGACTCCAAAGGTAATAGGATTATGATTGAGGAGCTTAACCCTTCAGGTAGCACGATTGCCCGCACCGAAATGCAGTATAACGACAAGGGTATGCTAAAGTTCATATCAAGATTCGATGCACAAAACAACCTTATTGACTACCAGGCCATTCGCTACGAGCTTTACCCCTCACGCAACCGGTTAAACATGATTATTGAGTACTGATTGCCAAAAGGGTTGAACCGAATCAGCTTAATGATTTGCCCTGCACTTATAGCAAGCAGCCGATCAGCATAATCAGCTACAAAAACACACCCTTCCCGCCAGCAAGCATAGTTGTTGGTAAAACAGAACGGATAATCGGGCTAACGGCTGGCTTGCTCCCCTGATATTGGAAGAGTAAAGAAGAACTGGCTACCCTTTCCCGGAGTACTTTCGGCCCAAATTTTACCATTATTCATTTCAACAAACTCCCGGCATAGTATCAGGCCAAGACCTGTCCCCTTTTCGTTGCGGGTTCCCGGGGTTGAGCTAACCTGGCTGCCAAAGAGTTTTTTTAGGCTATGGGCATCAATTCCAACCCCAGTGTCCTCAACGCATACCTTTACATGGGAATTTTCAACGGAGCTCCATATCTGAATTTTATCTCCGGCATTGCAGAACTTGATGGCGTTTGATATAAGGTTTCGGATAATCAGGTCGAGCATATCGCGATCGGCATAAACCGATGTTGATTCATCCACGTGGTTGGTAATGACAATATTCTTCTGAAGGGCAACCTCGTTTAGCTGCTGAAGCCTGGGAGTAACCACCTCGTTCAGGAAGAATCTTTCCGGTTTCACCTTGGTTCCCTGCATTTGGTTTTTGGCCCAGGTAAGTAGGTTTTCGAGCAGGGCGGTTGTGTGGCTTACGTTGGACGACAGCTCGCTGATTATTTCCTTAAAACTTTCCTCGGTGAAATGTCCCTCCTTGGCAATGTTAAGCATGGTGATAAGCGAAAACAATGGACTTCGGAGATCGTGCGCAATTATGGAAAATAGCCTATCCTTTAAAGCATTCAACTCCCTAAGCTCATCCGCCTGCCGGCTGATTTCCTCCTTCTGGGCGAAAATTTCAGCATTTTTCTCGCTTAAAAGCTTGTTGGCTTTTTGCTTCTGGTTATTAGCCCAAAACAAAATGGCGGCAAACATAAGGAGAATAATAATCAACCCGATGTAAATCCTTTGGAGTAGATGTTGGTTCCTAATTTCGGCTTCGCGGAGCTTCATCTGAGTATTTAGCAGGTCTATCTGCATACGCTGTTCGGTGGAAATTCGCTCGGTCTCCTTGAGTATGTTGGTGGTTTGCTGAAGCTCATGGCTGGTTTCCATTAGCTTACGAGCAGTAGATTCCTTCTCGTATGAAATCTGATTAATAATTCTTCCAGCGCTGTCAACCTTGGCCTGAGCGAGCATTTGTCTTGCCTTGAACTCGTCATCCTGCAATTTCTTATTTAGCATCATGTAGAGCCTGAAGTACTCATCAGCCTTATCCTTGCTGCCAAGTTTTTCGTAAAGCTTATTATAGTTGAAGTAAATATTTTTTAAGGCTCTGGCATTATCAACTTCTTGCGCCAACCTTTGGGCTTCATCGAGACTCTTCTGTGCACCAGTAAAATCGGACATTTCAATCTGCTCTGTTGAAATGTTAACCAGGGCATTGGCAATATCGTCCTTTCGGCCTAAGCTTCTGGCAGCTGCAAGTGCTGCCAAAAAGTTGTTATAGGCCTCGTTGTGGTTGCCCTTCTCGCAGTATATTAGCCCAAGGTTTGTATAGATTGTTTTAGCGCCGTTGACGTTCCCCACCTGCTTGATGTTTGCCAACGCCCTATCAAAATTAGCAATTGCCCTGTTCAGGTCTCTTGCCTGCCATGCCTGGTTGGCTGCCTTATCAAAGTAGTAGGCTGCCTGGTTGGCATCGCCATTCTTCTCAAATTCAGCGGCAAGCTGTTCGTAATTAGCTATTTGCTGGCTTAAATCCTGTGAAAAAACGCCAGAAGGATAAACCAAACTAACGAGTAAAACTGCTACTGCTGCTGCTAGAAAACCCCTATACCCTGCTTTCATGTTGCGTAAAAGTTGATTTTTTATACCCTCCGAAAAAACAATCGCCTTATAGACGTGGCCAACACGTTACCTTGCACGGTGCTCCTTGAGTTAAATGGAGGCAAAAAACACTCCAAAAACTTTGCGCCAAGGTGTTCTGTATAAATCTATTCAGGCAACTCCTATTAAATCAATAACACGAAATGTTTAACGTTCTAGATTTTGATATTTTCTACGGTTTTCAATTTATTCCGATACAAAATGAACGGCTTTTTACTTAAATCGTAAGTTTTCTGGGATAAAATGTAAAATATGAAATGCCAACGGAGCAGCTGGGTCAAAATCAATACTCGTTTTAATCATAAAAACTTCCGGTTGGAAATCGGGGGTTATGCTAAAAATACTGATTTAGGAGTAGATGAAGATTTTTAGGCCATTAGCCTGAGCATTTTGGGAACTCCCGTTGAGGCAGGTTCACGAATAACGGTGATATCGTCTCTGAAGGTGGCTACCTCCTTTGGATCAACCAAAAAGATGGGGCATTGGCGGGGAACATAGCTCAAGAGCCCTGCGGCCGGGTAAACGTTCAACGATGACCCCACAACGGCAAAGAGCTCTGCCGTTTGGGTAAGCTTCACAGCTTCCTCCATGGCCGGCACCGCCTCGCCGAACCAAACCACATGTGGACGCAGCTGTGACCCCAGCTCACACATATCACCCCAGTGTATATCGCTGTACCCGATGTCATATACAAGATCAGGATTAACAGTTGAGCGAGCCTTTTTCAGCTCACCGTGCAGGTGAAGCACCTTAGTGCTCCCTGCCCGCTCATGCAGATCGTCGATGTTTTGAGTGATAATGTAAACCAAAAAGTCCGACTCAGCCTTGGCAAGAGACAAGTGGGCAGGATTTGGCATAGCCTTTTGCAGCTGCCTGCGCCGTTCGTTGTAAAAATTGAGCACCAGCTGTGGATTCCTGGACCATCCTTCAATGCTGGCAACCTCCATAACATCATACTCCTCCCAGAGCCCATCGGAATCACGAAACGTTTTTATACCGCTTTCGGCGCTAACGCCTGCCCCTGTCAACACTACCAACCTTTTTTTCATACCCATTCAACATGAAATGCTTAACTACATTAAAGGAATTTTATTTTTTAACCAGCATAAAATTAGTCATAAAGCTACACACATTGTAGTCTAAAATACAACGTTCCAGATAATTTAACCTTCAGCACAGCCTAAAGGTAACTTTAATAAAGGGCGAAAAAACTTAGCGCTGTTATGCCAGCCTTTTGAATTTCAGCGCTCCCTCCCGGTTATCCACAATTTAGGTAAAAGTACTGGTTACAAATGCAGGCTGAACAAATGGTGTTTAGGTTTGTAGAACTTTAACGCCAATACTTCTTTCCAGCAAAATCAGAAAAAAATAGAGCTAATGCCTCCGAAAATACAGAATTATTAAATTTACCAAAATATTGACAGAAGAAAAATGCGCAAACTAGCTCTGTTAATTCTTTTTTGCATACTATCAGAACTCGGCTTATACCTCCAGGCACAGCCGCTGGTTGAAATTTACCTAAACTCCAGGGGGTCTGAATCAAGAGGCCCTGCATTTAAAAGCGTGGAAGAACTCCACGAAGTCCTGGTACTTGACCAAGCCAAAACTCCATCGTTCAGGGTGGTGAAACAGTTTAATGCTCAGGGTAAGGTAGTATCAGAAATTAAGTATAACAGCGCCGGGGGAGTTCAGAATGAAGTCAGGTGGGAGTATAACATAAACGGCTACCCCATTAGAAAGACTACGCATCAATTCATCAACTACAAGGGTTGGGTGAACGAGGAAATCACCCTGAAATATAACGACACCACCGGATACCTGAACGAGATTAACAAAAGTGTTGAAAGTAAGATTATAAACACGGCTCTGGTAAGCTGCGACAGCACCGGACGGATTGTGGAGGTTAGGGTATTCAATGAAAAGGGCGAGCTGAGCGGTATAGACCGCCTCATCTATGTGCCTGCCAACAACCTTATCAGGGTGCTCTCCTACAAGGCCAACGACCAGTTTGTAATGGCAACCGCATACCCCCTCGATCCTGACAAACCCGAGCCTAAATCAACCCTGAAAAGAGAATTTAACTCCCATGGCGACGTCATTCTCGAGCTGTTGCCTGGATCAAAAATTGGACAAGGCTACTACTACGAGTATAGCTATGATACTTTTGGGAACTGGACTGAAAAGCTAACCTACCAGTGTACGGTTACCCCCAACGGGAATGTTAAAGACAAAAAGTTGGAGCATAGAATTACCCGGAAAATAGTGTACTAAACTTTCCCCATTTTTTAGTGTTTTTTTAGAGTATAATTTTTTTGAGGTTACGGAATTAGACGCACTCCATCCATTCTTATATCGGGAATAACCATGAAAATATTAATTCTATGCACCGGCAACAGCTGCCGTAGCCAAATGGCAGAGGGTTTTCTCAAGTTGTTTGGAGGTAATTTTGAAGTGCATTCGGCTGGAACACAACCCGCACCAGCCGTAAATTCATATGCCATAAAGGTAATGGGGGAGGTGGGAATTGACATCAGCCATAACCGAACCCATCATGTAGATGAGTTTCTTAACGAGGAATGGGACTACGTGATTACCGTTTGTGGAGGAGCCAGAGAATCCTGCCCCGCATTCATTGGGAAGGTCAAAAATCGGCTTCATATTGGTTTTGAAGACCCTGCCGAAGCACAGGGCAGCGATGAGGAGGTGCTCACGGTATTCCGAAGGGTGAGAGATCAAATTGGGGAAGAATTCCGGAAATTTCACGATAACCTGTTAAAGCCTTAAAGCCATGCCTTCGAAAAGCCGACTAAAGTTCTTTGACCGCTACCTGACGTTGTGGATTTTCCTGGCCATGCTGGTTGGTGTGCTGTCAGGCTACCTTTTCCCATCCATAGCAGTATTTTGGGATTCACTAAAAGCATCGCCCGAAAGTACTACCAATATCCCAATAGCCATTGGGCTTATACTAATGATGTATCCACCCTTGGCCAAGGTTAAGTATGAGGAGCTGGGCGATGTTTTCCGCAACACCAGGGTTTTATCCCTATCGTTAATTCAAAACTGGGTTATTGGGCCCATCCTGATGTTCCTGCTGGCCATTGTATTCCTTCGATTCAACATTGACTATATGTATGGCCTCATCCTCATAGGGCTCGCAAGATGCATTGCCATGGTGATTGTATGGAACGAGCTAGCCGGAGGCGACACTGAGTATGCTGCCGGGCTTGTAGCCTTCAACTCGGTTTTCCAGGTGCTGTTCTTCTCGGTTTACGCATACCTGTTTATTGCCATACTGCCAGGCTGGTTCGGGCTTCCGGTGAACGAAACCATTTCACAAATTACCATCGGACAAATAGCCACTAGCGTGTTCATTTACCTGGGAATACCCTTCATCGCCGGGTTTTTAACACGACTCGTTCTCACCCGCATTAAAAGTAAAGCATGGTACAACACCCACTTTATTCCGAAAATTAGCCCCCTAACACCCATTGCCCTGCTGTTCACCATCCTGGTGATGTTCTCGCTCAAGGGTGAATACATCGTTAAAATTCCTTTAGATGTGGTAAGAATTGCCATCCCGCTGATGATATACTTCGTTGTAATGTTTCTGATTACCTTCTTCATGAGCAGGCGAATTGGTGCCAGCTACCGTCAAACGGCAACCCTGTCGTTCACTGCTGCCAGCAACAACTTTGAACTTGCAATTGCGGTGGCTATTGCTGTGTTTGGAATCAACTCGGGCGAGGCGTTTGCCGCGGTTATTGGCCCGCTGGTTGAGGTACCCGTGTTGATTTCACTGGTTAACGTGTCTCTAAAGCTTAAGAAAAAGTATTTTAGCCAACAGGCTGTTTGATGAATATCAGGTATGGCTTTATAGGAAGGTTGTGTATCAAAATTTATCATTTCTAAATGCCATGGAGAGCTACCAACCCAAAACGGCTCACTTTTGATATAGCAGCTGCAAACCTTTTCCATCTAAAGACTGTAACGGGTTGCTGGTAAACAAATTAATCTCCATCGTCAAAATATACCTTGGGTTGACGGATGTTATGTTAAAAAAAGTTGAAATCGGAGTTGAAAAATGCTAAATTTCAACTTTCAAACTTTTGGTTATGGCTTCAAGAATAGTGCTGCTGGTAACCAACAAAGTTTTACCTTCTTTCCAATTTGAGCCTCGGCTTGATGGGATGGGTTACTCCCTTATTACCCTTGATAGAATTGGCTCGGATGTGGAGCTACCGGCATTCGACTTGGCCATAGTAGGAGTAGCTGATCGTGCAAGCTACAACGCCATCCTTAAAGTTTTTAGGAAATACCCGGAAAAACCACTGCTGTTCTACTCCGGCAAAAATACTGCCGATGCTCAAAAATCTATTCCCGAGCTAGACTCAACCAACCACGTAAATCCTGATTTTACCAACCATGAGCTGAGTTTGCAAGTAGAACTGGCCATCACAAGGAAGTGGTTCGATCATTCCTCCATCTTCTCCGATGGCAATGCAGGATCCAATCATGTTAGGCTTAAAAAAATCCTTTCTGAGGAACAAGCCTGGCGCGTACTTTTTGAACAGTCGCCAAACGGAGTTCTGCTTAGCGACAGCGCCGGGAGTATAATTTTTACGAATAATGCAACAAGCGAAATTCTGGGGTATTCGTCCTCCCAATTACTTAAAATGAGGTTTCACGACCTTGTTCCGCCAGAAACGCTTCCTCAAGTTGATCAGAATATAAAAAAAATACTTGCTGGTGAGCAGCTTATCACCGAGGTTTACAACCTACGCAAGGATGGCAGCAAGCGATTTGTTCAGCTGCACGAATCCCGAGTTTTATTTCCCAGCGGCGAATTCGGCATTATGGTTGTGTCCATCGACATGACAAGAGCAAAAAAGGCAGAAGATGCGCTGGGGGAGTCGCTGGAGAAGTACAGAATTCTGGTAGAACAATCCAACGATGGCATAATTTACTCAAAGGATGGCATAATAACCTACGGAAACCCACGCATTGCAGAACTGCTGGAGGTTCAACATTGCGAGCTAGTTGGCAAGCCATTTTATACCTACCTACCTAAAAGCGAATGGGAAAAATTACAAAACCGTTATAAAAATCGGTTGGAGGGGATAAAAGAACCTTCAATCTATGAAACCTTACTTGTGAGTGCTCATGGTAGCAATATTCCTGTTGAGCTAAACGTAAACCTGGCCACTATTGGCAACGAAAGGGTTACCATGGTGGTCGTTAGGGATATTTCGCTACGGAAAGAGGCCGAAAAGGCCATAAGAGAAAGCGAGGAGAGCTACAGGGGGCTTTTCAACAACTCCGGTGAGGCCATTTACATCATTGACGCCAGCGGCATACTGCTTGATGTAAACCCAAGCGGGCTTAAGCTGTTCGGTAAAGAAAAGGAGGAAACCCTAGGCTTAACCCTAATGGAGCTGGCCGATCAGGAAAAGAGCAGCACGGAAGAGGTGAAGCGGAAGATTAGGATAGCGCACCAGGGTCAAACTCAATACTTAGAATTTTGGGGAAAGAAAAGCAATGGCGATCGAGTGCCAATGGATATAGTGCTTAGCAAGGGCACCTACTTTGGGCTTCAGGTTGTGCTGGCAATTGGACACGATATAACCGAGCGAAAAAATGCTGAGGCTATCCTGCGTGAAAGTGAGGATAAGTTCCGAACCCTAACCGAGCAAATACCTGTTGGCATTTACCGGTTGACCCCTGAAGGGAAAATACTGTACGGAAATCCCGCCTTTGCCAAAACGCTTGGTTTTAACGATACCAGCGAAGTGATAGGCCACAGCATGGATGAGTTTATAGCTACTAATTACGACGATTGGGTTGAAGAATCAGTAAAGCTATCACCGGGTGCACCTGCCGAACAATCGTTCCGCAGACAAGATGGCATAAATTTATGGGCTAACAATCAACTCCGAAGGGTCAAAAATGCTTCCGGCGAGGTTGACTACCTCGATGGGGTGCTGGTTGACATCACCGAGCATAAATTCACGCTGGATGCTCTAAAGGAAAGCGAGGAGCGTTTTCGGGCCATGGTTACAGCTATACCCGATAGGCTGTTCCGAATCAATGCCGACGGTGACCTTATCGATTTTGCCCCTTCGGAACAACTGCTTGATTTTGAACTTAACGCTGGAATGATAGGGCATTCCCTTTCCGAATTTCTACCCCAGGACGTTTTCCAAAAATTTACTGATGCCATTAGCCTGGCAAAGCAAAGCGGCAAGCTTCAGACTTTTGAGTATAAGCTTTCCAAAAACAATCAGGATTACTTCAACGAAGTTAGGCTACTTCAATCGGGACGAAGCCTTTTCCTGGTCCTACAGAGGGACATTACCCAGAAAAAACAGTTTGAAGCTCAAGCAAACATGCTGGCGCAAACCATCATGACCGCCAACGACAGCATCTCCATTACCAATACAGATGGACATTTTATTTTCGTTAACCCCGCCTTCACCAAAACCTATGGCTACACCCAATCCGAAATTATAGGCAAGCACACCTCCATCCTCAAAACCCCCGACAGGGACTTAACACTTGATAAGACAATTCATGAGGAAACCCTTAAGGGCGGATGGCAAGGAGAGCTCATCAACGTTCGAAAAGACGGCGCAGTTTTCCCAATATTCCTTTCCACCTCGGCCGTTTACGATGAGAACGGAATCGCAATAGCCCATGTGGGAATTGCTAACGACATTACCGAGCGAAAAAAGATTGAGCAGGAGCTCATCCGAGCAAAGGAAAAGGCAGAGGAATCGGACAGGCTCAAAACAGCTTTTCTCTCCAACATGAGCCATGAGATTAGGTCGCCAATGAACGCTGTGCTGGGGTTCACCCAGCTAATCAAAAGTGATGAGCAGCTATCGGAAACCGGAATGCAGTACATCGAGCTGATTCAGAACAGCGGCAAGCAGCTCCTGTCGCTGCTGGAGGATATTATTGATATTTCTAAAATCCAGTCGAACCAGCTACGGATTGATAAAAACGCATTCGACCTGAACGAGCTGATGGATGAGCTTTACCTGATATTTTCCAACCAGCTTAAGCTTAAGGATGAGTGCAAAACCCTGCTCTTCAAGCCCGAAAAAACCTGTGTATCTCCTTTTGTTATATACTCCGACCCGGTGAGAATTAAGCAAATTCTCTCCAACCTGCTGAGCAACGCTATTAAGTTTACCCCAAGCGGAAGTATAAACTTTGGGTACTCCATATTTTCGGATGATGACGCTTCAAAAATTCAGTTTTACGTGAGGGACACAGGAATAGGCATCTCTATAGAAAATCAGCTTCTCATCTTTGAGCGTTTTAGGCAGGCCGACAACTCATACACCCGATTATATGGGGGTTCGGGTCTAGGCCTGGCAATTTCGAGAGGCCTTGTTGAACTCCTGGGCGGGGATATCTGGGTGGAGAGTAAACCTGGTGAAGGTTCGGAGTTTTTCTTTACCATTCCCCTTGAATTTTCCGAAAAAGATACGCCAGCCCCCGTCCAGCCTTCAAGCGAAGTGAAACAACCTGTAAGCCAGCTAAAAGGAAAAACTGTACTCGTTGTTGAGGATGTTAACGAAATCAGGCTTTACTTTGAACGGGTGCTGGAACGAACGGGTGCAAAAATTCTATTTGCCAAAAATGCCAAGGAGGCACGCAAGCTATTCAAGTCAAACAACCGCATCCGGCTTGTTCTGCTAGACATTGGCCTTTCCGATGCCGACGGTTTTGAACTTGCTGTTGAGTTCAAGCGAATGCGGCCCAACACGCCTATAATTGCCCAAACGGCCTACGCCCTGCAGTCGGAGCTAAACAGGAGCATTGAAAGCGGTTGCGACGACTACATCACCAAACCTTTAGATTCCGCTGTGCTTATTGGTAAAATGCTTAGATTGATTGGTAGCAAATCCCAGCAGTCCGATTAGGGGACTAAGCGTTCAACCATAGCAAGGGAATGGATGGAAAAATAGCCCCATCTGGTAGGGCTTCAGGGATGGAAACACAGCCAAAACCTAACTTGTCCGGTAATCCAACTTAACAGCTGAACCTAACATATTTTGTAGGCCAATTATGGCGTGATGTCTTAAGTTTCATTAAGGCTAATGGGAAATGAATCTTTTCGTAGAAAAACTTTGGCTGAAGAACGGATACGGCAAAGAATCTAATAGCGTCCATTTTGGGGCACATTTTACCAGAGATAGAAAGTAAATCAAGCCAAATTTTGAAGTTATCCTTTTTTAAAAAAATCGGAAACTTTACTAAAAACCAGCTTAAAATCCTCATCAACCAGTTGTGAGGTGCCACTATCAGCATTAAAAGGGTTTTCATGAATATACTCCCTGTTAAAATCAAGTTCTTCTACTTTAATATTAATTGTGCGGTAGGCTCCTTTTAATGTATTAATTACCTCAAAAGAGGGAATAACAAGATCTTTTTTTAGGGTGATAGCATAAATCTGATCTTCGTATTTTTTCAATAAGCCTTCACGGAGATCTCTCATCCTCTGGTAGTTGAGCATTGACCGAAACACCTGACCCTCTAAATGTTCAGTGATATAATGATGGAGCAGGTTGTCTTTTTGCAGAACGGAATCAAAATGTTCGATTAAAAATGAGTATAACGCTATGTTGGCCTCACTATCGAGTATAAATTTTGAAACTGGTGATAGCCGGTTAAAAGTGGCTCCGCTGCAAAATAAACAAACCTTTGAGTTAGCAAAATAATTGTTGTAGTTGCTTAGCTTAAGTATTTGGGCAAGAAAACCGCCTATGGAGTAGGCAAAAAAATCAAATTCAAAATTTTTGCTGATGTAGGGGTGCTTTCCTTCCTTGCATTCTTCAATCAGCTGAATTACATCATAGTAAGTTTGCAATCCGGACCATATAAATCGCTGAGGCATTGAATGCAGCCGGATGCTAATGGCAACATTAGACAGGGTTGAGTGCACCACATTCGGGTAGCTTCTTTTCCTCATTTCGCTCAGCTTAAACATCTCCCTTTTATTGCTCCAGCCTTTTGGCGCCCGCTGCATATGAAAAGCTATAGGAAATAGTATAACGCTGAATCCTGTGCTTTCAGAAATTGCCTTGGCCCAGGGCACATATTTTCCCCAGTCTTTCTCGTTGAACCCATGAAATAGAAAAACCACTCTTTGGGTGGTGGCTTCGCCTTTAGGTTTTATGATTTGATACTTATAAAATCTGTTTTCTTCAATACAAATATCCTTGGTGTCAACATTGCTATTAGGATTGCCAACCTCGGTAGAGTAAGTATAGTTGCACTCAATATCTAGGTTATGCAATGTGCAATGATATTTATTCACACCTGGAAGAATCTTGTGTGATGACGACTCAAAGTTGTACTCCACTATTTCCAGCTCATCATGCATATTTCAACTTTTTATTACAACTAGCAAAACACTTTACTATGACCCTAGGTGTATAGTTTTAAAAAAATATTTGTTCCTCTCTGCTAAGGGTTGGCAAAAAGGTAGTAATCCAGGGAAAGTACTCACCACACATCATAGCCGGTAATGAGGATGTCTCATTTCAGGTTCACACTGCCAGCGGCTTCGGGCATTATCCAACAGTACGCTTACCCGCCCAAATGCAGATAACCTGCTTCAAAGGTAGCTTATATCCTAACACTATCTCAAGCCTTCGTGGCAGAATTCACACTTAAGGTTGAAGTTTTAAGGCTTTGCCATTTTAAGCCCTACAAAAAAGTAACCGGGGGCATTGGCGCATGAATGCAACTTGCCAAAGCGCACAAAATTTAGCATAGGTGGGTGCAAAAGCAATATCTCCGAACCGCCAGGTCTGGCTGGGCTGGATAATAGTAATGTTTACATTGACTGGTGGAAAAGCCAACGGCTCGGCTAGGGAGCCAAGCGCTCAATCAACCACTTCTCGTTAACCAGGGAGTACTGGATGCGGTCGTGTAGGCGATTCTCTCTTCCCTGCCAAAACTCAAAAAGAGCGGGTTGAAGAATGTAGCCACCCCAATTTGGTGGACGCTTAATGGTTGTTCCTTGAAACTCCTCCATGAAATCAGCATGAAGCTGCTCCAGGTACCTTCTGTTCGGAATTACTGAACTTTGCGGCGATGCCCATGCACCAATCTTGCTTCCCTCTGGACGAGTTTGAAAGTAGCGGTCGCTCTGCTGCTCGCTCACCCTGGACACCTTTCCCTCAATTCTTACCTGCCTTTCAAGCTCCGGCCAGAAAAACACCATAGCAGCGTAGGGGTTTTGCAGCAGGTTCCTGGCTTTGCGGCTCTCGTAGTTCGTAAAAAAAGCAATTCCATCGCTATCGTAGTGTTTCATTAAAACAACACGTGCCGAAGGCCTACCCTCAAAGGTTGAAGTAGCAAGGGTTATGGCGTTTGGATCGGGTAGCTTGGCATTCACTGCCTCCTTAAACCAAATATCAAATTGTTCAAACGGATTTGGTAGAACATCCGTTTTCCGCAGCGATTTAAGCATGTACTCACGCCTAAGCTGTATGTAATCACCCATGGTTCCCGAAAAAATTATAACATCCTTACTTTCGGTTGCTCTGAAATAGCACAAAAGCATCAACCCGCTAACAAAAGTAGCAGGTAATTGTTCAACCCTCACCGGGGTTATTATTTCAGCTTCTACTCCCTGCTTTTTATATTGCAGCATCGGGAAAAAAATCATGCCTATCCCCTTTGAAAATAAAAACTCTACCCTAAACCCTTAGGTCATGGCCTAAAGTAGCATTATCTACTCCTCCAGAATTTTTTTTTGGATCAAAAACAGTAGTTTTTATTGTGCTCAATGCAGCGGATGACTTAAATTTTCGTCATTTTTGTATAACTAAAAAAACCAGAATATGGATGTAGAAACAAGAACCACAGCCGGACAGGTTATGGGTGTTATCGGGATAGTGTTAGGAGTTGTTTCGCTGGTCTTGGCCTTTATACCATGTATTGGCGTTATGGCTTTCATTCCGGGAGTGCTGGCCCTTACTTTCAGCATAATCTCTATTGTGCAGGCTTCGAATGGTTATGGGTCTAAGGGCCTGGGTATAGGTGCCTTGATTGTTTCGCTGGTATCTATTGTGCTTGCTGCCGCATGGCTTATTGTCTTTAGTGGCACATTTGCCTTTGCCGACAGGGCAATTAGGAATAGCGACAAGATAGAAATTTTTGGCAAGGAATTTGGCAAGGCCTTTGAGGAAGAGTTTGGCAAGGGAGATGTGAACTTAAAAATTGTTTCCGACAGCCTCGAAAACTCACTTCGCCAGCTCGAAAACGAGCTGGACAGTCTGGATGGCTACATACCGGAAGAGAAGGCTCGCAAGGCAGGACAAGCTGCTGCCAGAGCCTTAAAAAAATCTACACGGGTGGTAATTGAAACCGACTCGGGTAAGATTCAATTTGAAACCAGCAATAAAAGCCATTAAAGTAGTTGAAACCTCCGTCTTGCAAAAAGGGTATTAACGTTTACGCTTCTGTTAATGCACTTTTTATTGTCGTTATCCTGGCAGTTTTTATGTACTCCTTTGCGTTCAAGACCGAAAAATATCCAATTCCTGCACTGCTCACCCAAAGTACAGGGTTAATACCTCCGAGCCGGGGACTTTCAAAAAGTTTTTCTGAAATTGTAAGGGGAAATATATCCGCAGCAAAGCTTATCAACCCTCATTCTTTGCAGATATTCGCATTTTTTTTGATTCAGCTGGTCATGCGGGTTGCCGGGTTTGCAGCAGCTAAAATTATTGGCAGCCCATTTCCCGTAAAAGGTATCGCGGTAGATGTTTGCATATCGCTAGCGCTTTTTGTCTTCTGCTTTGCCCCGCTTATTTCATATACTTTCAGGCTATTCGTTCAGCTCTTTTAGAAGCTGCTGAAACGAAAAACCCTCCGTTGCCCTTATTCCTTTAGCAGTAAGCTGAAGGCGGCTGCAATCGGCAAAGTAATCGTGTTCATACAGTAAAATGTAGTTCCCCCGAAGCGCCTCGTTGAGAAACTGCTCCTTTTCCTGAAGCGTTTTAAGCGGTTCAACATCGTAGCTCATAATCCAGGGTAAAGGAATTTGGGCAGTGAAAGGGAAAAGATCGGCACAGAATACCAGCGTTTTCCCACGATAGCTGATTAGCGGAATAAGTTGTCCGCGGGTGTGGCCGTTAAAAATTCTAAGAGAAAGTCCGGGTATCAATTCTCCTTCGGATTCTATCAGGTGTAGTGCACCCAACTCCTTCATAGGAAGAATATTTTCAGGAAGAAAGGAATCGTCCTCCCGGGAGTTTGGGTGGGTAGCCCACTCCCATTGTGCGGCCGAAACATGGTAAAGGGCATTAGGGAATGTCAGCTGAAATTTCCCATGGGAATCACGGAAAATCCCTCCACCGCAGTGGTCAAAATGCAGGTGGGTGAGAATCACATCGGTAACATCTTCTGGCCTGTAGCCCCTTGCTGCTAAACCGGGCAACAAGCCCTCGCCGCCAAAAGCGTAAACATGGCTCATAAACTTTGCATCCTGCTTACTGCCTATCCCATTGTCAATCAGCACAACCCTCCCGTTAGCCTCAACAACCAGCGATTTAAGCGAAAGGGGTATCAGGTTATTCTCATCAGAGGGGTAAACCTTACCCCACATAGTTTTTGGAACTACGCCAAACATTGCCCCACCGTCAACCTTAAAGTTTGATATGTTAAACTGCGAAATCTTCATACATGTTGAGTTAAAATATTTTACAAAGTTACAATTCCTGTAACACGCAACACAAACTCCTCGGGCACAACATAGCGCTTAATGCCATAGCTGGCGAAATATAGTTCATTCCCGTTCACTCTGAAATAAAAAATGAGCTCCCCAACAAGTAAATGGGCAAAGCATACTCTACTTGCAGCATTTATTGTCAAGTTGATTGGTTAAAACTCAACCATTGAATTAGGGAATCTGGGAAAAATTCAAAGGGTAAGTGCATTTCTGTACAAAAACTGTTTGATAAAAAATCTGCTTAAGGCAAAATCAACAGGCGCCAATAAATTTTTGGCTACACTTATGAGCATAAAGGTACTTCGTATTACCGCTATTCATTAATTTCGAGTAAATTGCAAGTGATATAAATTTTGGCATATATGCTTGTAAAGACTTTTGGAAGTGCTGTTCATGGCATAAAGGCCACCACCATAACCATTGAGGTGAGTGTTTCGCAAGGGATAAACTTCTTTCTTGTAGGGCTTCCGGACAATGCGGTGAAGGAAAGCCAGCAACGAATCACCTCGGCTTTAGAAACAAATGGATATAGGTTCCCAAAGAAACGGGTTGTTATCAACATGGCTCCGGCCGATATAAGGAAGGAGGGCTCGGCCTACGACCTACCACTGGCATTGGGGATTCTGGCAGCATCGGAACAGGTAAACCCTCAAATGCTGCCGGATTACGTTGTTATGGGCGAACTTTCGCTCGATGGCTCCGTTCAGCCCGTAAGGGGGGTGCTTCCCATTGCCATTCAGGCTCGTGAGGAGGGCTTCAAAGGGTTCATCGTGCCCATACAAAATGCACGGGAAGCAGCCGTAGTAAACGATTTGGATGTTTACGGGGTATCATCAATTCGGGAAGTCATTGATTTTTTCAACGGAAACGAAAGCCTAAAGCCCACAATTATCAATACCCGTGAGGAATTTTTTGCCAACGCCAACAGCTACGATGTTGACTTTGCCGATGTAAAGGGGCAGGAAAATGTGAAGCGTGCGCTGGAGGTTGCCGCTGCCGGTGGGCACAACATCATCATGATTGGGCCTCCTGGCGCCGGTAAAACCATGCTGGCCAAACGGATTCCAACCATCATTCCCCCTCTTACGCTGCGCGAAGCGCTCGAAACCACGAAAATTCATTCTGTTGCCGGAAAGATAGACCGCGACACCTCTCTAATGACCCGACGTCCTTTCCGTAGCCCTCACCACACCATCTCAGATGTAGCGCTGGTTGGTGGTGGACAGTACCCCCAACCCGGCGAAATTTCGCTGGCTCATAATGGCGTGCTATTCCTCGACGAGCTGCCAGAATTTAAACGAACCGTGCTGGAGGTCATGCGTCAACCGCTCGAGGATAGGGTTATCACCATATCCAGAGCAAAATTTTCCGTGGAGTACCCCGCCAGCTTCATGCTGGTTGCCTCCATGAACCCCTGTCCATGCGGAAACTATAACAACCCTTTTAAAGAATGCGTTTGCTCACCAGGCATGGTGCAAAAGTACCTAAACCGAATTTCCGGCCCCCTCCTCGATAGAATAGACATACACATAGAGGTTATTCCCGTACCGTTCGAGAAGCTGGCCACAACAATAAACTCCGAAACCAGCGAAACCATCCGTAAAAGGGTAATTAAAGCACGCCAAGTTCAGGAAGAACGATTTGTAGAGTGGAAGGAAGTTTACTGCAATGCCCAGATGACCTCCAAGCTGATCAGAAAATTCTGTGAGCTCGACAGTGCTGGATCGTCGCTGCTAAAAACTGCCATGGAACGGCTCAACCTCTCAGCAAGGGCCTACGATAGAATACTAAAAGTTTCCCGTACGATTGCCGATTTGGATGATTCACCCAGTATCAAACCCGAGCATCTGGCCGAGGCCATACAGTACCGAAGCCTCGACAGAGAAAACTGGGCAGGGTAAAGGCTTTTATCTTATGCTATTTTTTAAACTCTCCCAATTACTAAAAGTTGAATAAAAACACTTCGAGTCAACCCGAAAAAAAACCAAATATGCTTTCATTACCATTCAACACTTTGTATATTGGCGAGTTTAAAAATAAAAGGGATTTGTTGCTAAACCATACTTGCATATTGTTGAATTTCTGATTTATAACCTAACTATAATTCAACCTAAAAACAACTAGTATGATAATTTCCAATGTATTCTGGGTTGTTCCGATTGCATCGGTGCTTGCCCTGCTATTTGCCTACTACTTTTTCAGGCAGATGATGAAGGAGGATGAGGGTACGGATATCATGAAAAAAATTGCCCTTCATGTGCGAAAGGGCGCCATGTCGTACCTAAAACAGCAGTATAAAGTTGTTGGGCTTGTTTTTGTGGTGCTTGTTCTCCTCTTCGCACTTCTGGCCTATGGTCTTCACGTTCAAAATGGATGGACGCCATTCGCATTTCTTACCGGCGGCTTCTTTTCGGGTTTGGCCGGATTTTTGGGTATGAAAACCGCCACTTACGCATCGGCCCGCACAGCAAATGCTGCACAAAAATCGCTTAACCGAGGTCTGAAAATTGCTTTTCGCTCGGGTGCCGTTATGGGGCTGGTGGTGGTTGGACTGGCGGTTCTCGACATTTCGCTATGGTATCTTATCCTCAACTACTTTATAGACGAGCCCGACCCATCCCAGAAGCTAATTGTCATCACTACTACTATGCTTACCTTTGGTATGGGAGCATCCACCCAGGCGCTATTTGCCCGTGTTGGAGGTGGAATTTACACCAAGGCTGCTGATGTTGGCGCCGACCTTGTTGGTAAGGTTGAAGCCGGCATTCCCGAGGATGATCCCCGTAACCCTGCCACCATTGCCGATAATGTAGGCGACAACGTGGGCGATGTAGCCGGAATGGGTGCCGACCTGTACGAATCCTATGCAGGTTCAATCCTTGCTACTGCTGCACTAGGGGCATCAGCATTTGCACTATTTGAAGGTAACATGCAGTACAAAGCTATTTTAGCTCCCATGCTTATTGCGTCGGTTGGTATTGTGCTATCGCTGCTGGGCATTTTCATTGTCCGCACCAAGGAGAACGCCACCATGAGGGATTTGCTCCGTTCGCTTGGCAGGGGTGTTAACGTAAGCTCGCTGCTAATTGCCCTCTCAACTTTTGGAGTTCTTTATGGACTTGGGCTTCACCACTGGCTAGGAATTTCATTTTCGGTTGTATCGGGAATTGCAGCAGGTGTAATCATTGGGCAATCCACCGAGTACTTCACCTCCCATTCGTACAAGCCCACCCAAAGGGTATCCGAAAGTTCAAAAACCGGACCGGCTACCGTTGTCATTTCGGGCATCGGCCTGGGAATGGTATCAACAGCCATACCGGTTATCACCATAACCCTTGCCATTTTGATGGCATTTTTATGCGCCATCAACTTTGACGTTAAGCATATGCTGGAAGCTCAAAACATCCAGCTGGGGCTCTATGGAATTGGCATTGCCGCCGTGGGGATGCTGTCAACTTTAGGAATAACCCTGGCAACCGATGCCTACGGGCCAATCGCCGATAATGCAGGGGGAAATGCCGAGATGAGTCACCTTGGCCCTGAAGTCCGCAAACGTACCGATGCCCTTGATGCATTGGGAAACACTACCGCTGCCACTGGTAAAGGTTTTGCCATTGGTTCGGCCGCCCTAACAGCGCTGGCCCTGCTAGCTTCGTACATCGAAGAAATTAAGATTGGCCTTGTGCGAATAGGTGAAAACGTTCTCACCTTTGCCAATGGTGAAACCGTTGAGACTGCCAAGGCAACCATTGTTGATTTTATGAGCTACTACCAGATAAACCTGATGAATCCTATTGTACTCGCCGGAATTTTCATAGGAGCCATGATGGCATTCCTCTTCTCGGGGTTGACCATGAATGCGGTTGGTCGCGCTGCCCAGAAGATGGTGGAGGAGGTTCGCCGGCAGTTCAGGGAAATTAAAGGGATAATGACAGGGGAAACCGAGCCCGATTACGAGCGGTGTGTGGCCATCTCTACCCGGGGAGCGCAAATCGAAATGATCCTTCCCTCTTCATTGGCTATTATTGTACCAATACTTACCGGTTTGCTGCTGGGTGTAGCTGGCGTGATGGGCTTACTTACCGGCGGACTTGGGGCAGGATTTGTGCTGGCCATTTTCATGGCCAACTCGGGAGGTTCTTGGGATAATGCAAAAAAATACATCGAGGAGGGGAACTTCGGGGGTAAGGGTTCCGATTGCCATAAGGCTGCCGTGGTTGGTGATACCGTAGGCGACCCATTCAAGGATACCTCAGGCCCAAGCCTCAACATTCTCATCAAGTTGATGAGCATGGTGTCCAT
>ERZ795031.442-NODE-442-length-51415-cov-16.037539_pt1 | contig 51415 bp, 53 predicted proteins | sample MGYA00375123_ERZ795031 | MGnify/ENA primary metagenome ERZ795031 (study PRJEB30166, sample SAMN05720159) | activated sludge metagenome | isolation source: anaerobic digester from wastewater treatment plant | place: USA | collected 2015-04-21 ...
GTCCGGTTGCTGGTGGAGTTCCTGCGACATCGTGCCCGGAAATAATTCATGCAGACGCCTCTTCTGGAAATAAAAGATCTGGTGACGGTTTTTAATACGGCCCGGGGCAGAATCAAAGCCGTGGACGGCGTTTCGTTGCAGGTTCATTCCGGTGAAACGCTGGGCATCGTAGGCGAGTCCGGTTGCGGCAAAACCATGCTGGCGCTTTCCATTATGCGCCTGGTTCCCGGCGACGGCCGAATTGCCAACGGCGAAATCATCTTTTCCGGTCAGAATTTGCTGACATTATCCGAAGAAGACATGCGCGCCCGTCGTGGCAGTGAAATCTCGATGATTTTTCAAGAGCCGATGACCTCGCTCAATCCCGTTTTACGCATCGGTGAACAAATCGCCGAGGCCATCCGTTTGCACCGGAACCTTCCGGCAAAAAAGGCGCTGGAGCTGAGTGTTGATCTCCTGCGCGAGGTGGGCATTCCCGATCCGCAAAAACGGGTGCGCGATTATCCGCATAATCTCAGCGGCGGCATGCGGCAGCGGGTGATGATTGCGATGGCAATGTCCTGCCATCCGAAGCTGCTGCTGGCGGATGAACCCACCACGGCGCTGGATGTCACGATTCAGGCGCAGATTCTGGATCTGATCTCTTCTCTCAAACAGAAGAACAACATGGCGGTGATTTTTATTACGCATGATCTGGGCGTCATTGCCCAGAATGCCCAGAAAGTCGCGGTCATGTACGCCGGCAAAATTGTGGAAAGCGCGCCGGTGGAAGCGCTGTTTGCCAAACCGCTGCATCCCTATACTGAAGGATTGCTGGAATCCATACCGGCTGTCTGCGCGGCATCCGGCAGAAAAGGGGAGTATTTGAAAACCATTCCGGGCACTGTGCCGGGTCTGTATGATTTGACCGCGGGCTGCCGTTTTCAAGATCGCTGCCCGTATGCTTTTGCCGATTGCCAATCGAAAGAACCCGCTCTGGCTGAAATCGAAACAGGTCATTTTGTTTCCTGTTGGAAATACGATGGGAAAAATTCATTGAGAGAGTGAATGATGTCCGGTACACTGGTTGAAATCAGTCAGTTAAGTAAACAGTATACTTTAAGCGGCGGTTTTTTCAGCGCTCAGAAAAGAATCATTCATGCCGTCAATCATATTGATTTGCAGATTTTCAAAGGTGAGACGCTGGGCGTGGTTGGCGAATCCGGTTGCGGGAAATCAACGCTGGCGCGTCTGATGACGAGGCTGGAGAAGCCTACCGGCGGTTCAATTAACTTTAAAGGTGAAAATATATTTTCGTATTCCGGGGAGGCGCTGAAGTCTTACCGCCGCGGTGTTCAGATCATTTTTCAGGATACGTATTCTTCTCTCAATCCGCGCAAATCCGCCTTGAGCATGATTAAAGAACCGCTGACCATTCATCGTCTGGGGAGCGCGAAGGAGCGCGAGGCAAAGGCGCTGGAGATGATGAGCAAGGTCGGTCTGAAAAAAGAACAGGCGAAGCGTTACCCTCATGAATTCAGCGGTGGACAGCGCCAGCGTATCGGCATTGCCCGCGCGCTGGTATTGAATCCGGAGTTGATAATTGCCGATGAGCCGGTTTCTTCGCTCGATGTTTCCATTCAGGCTCAGATATTGAATCTGCTGCTGGATTTGAAAAACGATTTCCATCTGACGTATATGTTTATTTCCCATGATCTCAACGTCATCCGGTTCATTTCCGATCGCATCGCTGTGATGTATCTGGGAAGAATCGTCGAACTGACAACCAATGAAAATATTTACAGCCGGCCGCTGCATCCCTATACCCGGATGTTGCTGGATGCCGTGCCTTCCTGCGATCCGCGGCAGAAGAAAGAGAAAATGAAAATCAAAGGGGAGGCGATGCTTGAAAGCAGTCAGGGCTGTTCGTTTCAGAATCGCTGCCTTTACAGGAAGGAAATTTGTACAAAAGAAGAGCCGCCTTTAAAAAAGTTTGACGAGCAAAGTTATTGCGCCTGCCATCGGGCGGGATCGATACAGGATATGTTATGATGGAAGAAAGGATATTCATTAACAACGGTCCGCTGATGATCGAAAGTCTTTTGTATAAAGCAAATCCTGAAAAAGCGGTTGTGATTTGTCATCCGCATTCGCTGATGGGCGGTTCGATGCATAATAATGTCGTCGAGACTCTGCAGGAAGCGTTTGCGTTGGAAAATTATACGACGTTGAGATTCAACTTTCGCGGCGTCGGCTCCAGCACGGGTCATTATGCTGAAGGCAATGGCGAGCAACAGGATATCATCGCCGTCTGTCAATATTTGAGAGAACGGGGGTTTTCGGATTTGGTCTTTGCCGGCTATTCCTTCGGTTCATGGGTGGGCTCAAAAATATTTAAAGGAACAAGCAATCCTTTTTCATTTATTATCTTTGTGGCGCCGCCGGTTGATTACTTTGATTTCCAATGGGATGATTTAAAGGATAAGATTGATTTAATCATTTGCGGTGATTCGGATCAGTTCTGCTCTCTGAAGATCTTGAAGCGTGAAGCCGGAAAAATAAATGCTCCTTTGGAAATCATTAGCGGTGCTGATCATTTTTATATAGGAAAAGAAAAAGCATTGGCAGAAATTCTGAAGAAATTTAAGTTACAAAAAAAATAATAAATTTTGTAAAAAAAACTTGATTTTGAAAATTCTTGGTGATAGATATTAGAACAACATCCCAAAATTACATTGATTAAAGTTTTTTTGGTTAAGATTGAGGCGTTTTGTTGTTAGGAAATTTTTTAGTGTTAGGCTTTACAAAAATAAAATAACCGCAGAAAGTTCTTGGTACTGAAAGAATTGATGCGGTTTTTTTTATGTTTCCCGCAAAATTCCAAAGAGCAGGAAACGAATATTTAAAAGGAGGGTTTTAGCTTTGGCAGAAGGAAAAGTAAAATGGTTCAACGAGAAGAAGGGGTTCGGTTTTATTGAAAACGATGAGGGCGGAGATGTATTTGTGCATTATAGTGCCATCGCCGGAACGGGATTCAAGACTCTTTATGAAGGTCAGAAGATTCGTTTCGATATCGAGCAGGGCAATAAAGGTCCCAGCGCAACAAATGTTACGCCACTATAATACTCGTAAATAATCCGGATTATTTAAACTCAGAAATGCCCCGTTTTACGGGGCATTTTTTTTAGTGAGTCCCAATTTCAGAAGCGTATAACCTAAAGGTCACTATAGGCGCACTGAAATTTGATGGACGAACTATCCCAAGAGCGAAGCTCCGTGGGATTTAAGACAGCCTGAGGTGTTCCTTACCTGTCATTGATGAAAACATGGCGAAAAATCTTATCGTTATTCTCGGTCCGACAGCTTCCGGTAAAACCCGTCTGGCGGCCAGGCTTGCCTGTGACCTGAATGGCGAAGTTATTTCCGCTGACTCCCGTCAGGTCTATCAGCGGATGAATATCGGCACCGGCAAGGATTTAAGTGAATTTGAAATGAACGGCCGGAAGATACCATATCACATGATTGATGTTGCCGAGCCGGAGCACGAATTTAATCTGTTTGAATTCCAAAAAAGATTTTATTCAATATTCCGTGCATTGCGGGTAAAAAACACGCTGCCGATTCTTGTCGGTGGAACCGGTCTTTATCTTGAATCCGTCCTTTGTAATTATGATTTACCCGCAGCGCCGATCGATGAAGAACAAAGAGAAACTCTGCGCGGCAAAACAAAGGTTGAGCTGCAAACATTTCTTTGGAAAATGAAACCGCAAATGCATAACAGAAGCGACCTCGATGATGTGGAAAGATTAATCAGGGCCATTGAAATTGAACTGGCGCGCAAAAATGCGGGCACCGTACAACAGAAAAAGCCGGACATTGACGCGGTGGTATTTGGAATCAAATGGGAAAGAAGTGTACTCAGAGAAAGAATTACCCGGCGACTGGAAGAAAGGCTGGAGCAGGGCATGATAGAGGAGGTTTCCTGTCTTCATGAGACGGGCCTGTGCTGGTCAAAGCTCGATAGTTTTGGTCTGGAATATCGTTTCATATCCCGATATCTCCAAAATCAAATGACCTTTCAAGAAATGAAAGGCAAATTAAATACGGCCATCCATCAATTCGCGAAAAGGCAGGAAACGTGGTTTCGGCGCATGGAGAAGAAAGGCGTTGCGATCAACTGGATACCCGGCGACGATTATTCTCTGCTGAAAGAAAGCGTGATGAAATCTCTGCAATGAAAAAAAGTTCCTTAATCAACGATTATCTTCAACATTATGCCATCGATAACCAATGGAAATTGATGGCCAACGACATTGAAAATATTGCCCAGGTTGTGGTCATACCGGCTTACGCGGAAAAAGAACTGCTCTTTCACACGCTGGCTTCTTTGGCAAAAAATTTCCCCTCATCTCTTGCATATTCGCTGATTCTCTGCGTTGTCAACAACAAGGAAAATTCACCTCTCGATGTCAAGGAAAATAATCGGCAGACCTTGGAATGCCTGGATGCGCTGGTGGGTCAAAAATGTATCAATACTTTTTCCGGTGATCGGGCATTATATCAACGGTTAAGCTTTATTGCCGATTCCGGAATGAAACTCGCATACGTCAACGCAGCATCACCGGGGTGTGAAATACCGATGAACACCGGAGGCGTGGGCACGGCCAGAAAAATCGGTATGGATATGGCGTTCCGTCTGCTGAAGGACAGTGAGGCAGCAGCGAAAGTTATTATAAGCCTTGATGCCGATACACTGATGCAGGAAAATTATTTATCGACAATTCATGATTTTTTTCATGCGGATATAGATACAAAAACCGCTATCGTCGATTATGAACATCAGTTTCCACAGGACGCGCTGCAGCAGGCGGCGATTACCTGCTATGAAATATTTTTGCGTTACTGGGTGCTGGGATTGGCATTTGCTTGTTCTCCCTGGGCGTTTCATTCCATCGGATCGACTATTGCTGTTTCCACTGACGCTTATCTGGAGGTCAGGGGAATGAATAGAAAGGAGGCCGGTGAAGATTTTTATTTTCTAAACAAGCTGGCCAAAGTCGGCAAAATCGACTCAATCAAAGAAACCCGCGTTTATCCGTCAGCCCGTCCGTCATCGCGCGTGCCCTTTGGAACCGGCAAACGAATCCAGCGATTTCTGTCCGGAGTCTGTCCGGATGAATACTGTTTGTATGATCCGCGGGTATTCGCGGTTCTGGGAGACTGGCTGCGACTGGTCGATAATAGGCTCTTCGAAAGCGGAGAGGAAATTCTCAGCAAAGCAGAACGGATTCATCCTCAATTGAAAACTTTTCTGATGGAAAGTAATTTTTCTCTTTTCTGGTCCAAGATACACCGGACAGCAAAAGATGAAAAAACACTTTCCCGGCATTTTCTGGACTGGTTTGACGGTTTCAGAACGTTAAAAGTGATTAATTATTTTACCCGGGAAGTATATCCGCAAATTAATATGTTCAGAGCTGTGGAAAGTGTTCTGGAGATGTCGGGACGTTCTCGTCTGAAGTTTGATCCGGCGCAAGAGCGTCCGCCTTTACATGAACAAATAGAAATCTTACGCTATTTGAGAAGGATAGCCTGACGATCAGGGGGCGTTGATCATTTCAAGAAAATTGTCTTGACGTCTGTATATATTTTACATATAAGCCACAAAAAAATGAAATACTTTCAAGTATTTTCGGGAGGAAATTAATGAATACTAAAATCAGTAAAAGCTGGCTTGTCGTTTGCGGTTTATTTGTTTTGCTTCTGGTTTCCGGCTGCTCGGACAGCGGGAAAAAAGAATCACCGGCGACGGGCACGAACGCGATTCAGAGTTCGGGCACTGAACTGCCTGGAGCCCACGCGCCTGAAGTAAGTGCGGAGAGTGCGGCATCAGGTGATATCGCGGTCAGCGTTGACGGCGTCGTAATGAAAAAAGCGGATTTGGAAAAAGAGCTGCAGGCGGCATTCAATATGTACAAAAACAAGATTCCCGCTGATAAACAGAAGGAAATGAAAGAGCAGCTTAGGAAACAGTTGATCCAAGTGTTTATCATGAAAACATTGCTTTCCCGTGAAGTTGAGAAAAGGAAGATAACGGCAAGCAATGAGGAGATTACAAAAACGATTGAAACCATCAAGACCCAGATGGCTCCGAATAAAACAGCCGATGAGTTCATGAAAGAAAATAAGATCAAAAGGGAAGATGTCGCCCTGGCTGTGAAGATCGAAAAATTCAGAGATATGGAAGTGGGCCAGAAAGGAAAACCGACAGACAAGGAAATCAGCAAATTTTACAACGAGAATCGTGAAAAATTATTTATTCAACCGGCCAGCGTGCATGTCCGTCACATTTTGGTTGCTGTGAAAAAGGAAGATGATGAAAAAACAAAAGAACAAAAGAAAGCTAAAATAGAGGATATACGCAAGCAACTGCTCAGTGGCGGGGACTTCGCGGAACTGGCCCGCAAGAATTCCGATTGCCCCAGCAAGGAGATGGGCGGCGATTTGAGTTACATCAAGAAAGGTCAGATGGTGAAAGAATTTGAAACCGCGGCTTTCTCACAGGAAAAGAATGCGATCGGTCCCGTCATTAAAACGCAGTACGGATATCATATCGTTCAGGTTCTGGACAAGAAGCCCGAAAAGAAAGTTGAATTGAATGAAGTCAAAGCAAAGATTGCCACGCATCTGGAACAGACCAAGAAAATGGAAGCCTTTAATGCCATTGTGAAAAAAATACGGGAACAGGCCAAGGTCGTTATTTACTAAACCGTTCCGGTTATTTTATAAACTTATTTAAAGCTGTGCTCACTATCGGGGAAGTTACCGTGTTTAACTTCCCCGATATAATTTTTAACGGCTTTTTTAATTTCTGAATTCAGATTGGCGTATTTTTTCACAAACTTGGGTGTGAATCTTTCATTGATTCCCAGTAAATCGTTAATAACCAGAACCTGTCCGTCGCAATGAACGCCTGCGCCGATGCCGATCGTCGGGATGTTGAGGGAATTGGTGATTTCTTCCGCCAGTCCTTCCGGAATGCATTCCAGAACCACTGAAAAGGCTCCGGCGTCCTCCAGAATTTTGGCGTCTTCAATAATTTTCCGTGCGGCATCTTCCTTTTTGCCCTGAACCTTGTAACCGCCGAGCTGATGAATAGATTGTGGCGTGAGTCCCAGATGAGCCATGACCGGTATTCCCGATAATGTAATTTTACGCACGGTTTCGGCAAACTCTCTGCCGCCTTCCAGTTTGACCGACTGAGCGTTGGCCTCCTGCAGGAAACGCCCGGCGTTTCTGACCGCCTCCTGTTCCGACACCTGATAGGATAAGAAAGGCATATCCGCGACAATCAAAGCATTTTGCGCGCCGCGGGCAACGGCTTTTGTGTGGTGCAGCATATCTTCCATGGTGACCGGCAGCGTCGTATCATAACCGAGAACCACATTTCCCAGAGAATCACCGACCAGAATGATATCAATGTCGCATTCGTCCATAATGGACGATATGGCGAAATCATAAGCTGTGAGCATGGCGATTTTCTCGCCGGAAGCTTTCATTTTTTTGATGTCCGCGATGGTTTTACGGGTTATTTTGGTCTGAGTACTCATGATTTTACTCCTTTCAAAAGGGCGTTTATTTTTTTGGTCTGTCCGGCGCTTAAAGTACCTTTTTGCTGGGCAATTTTAACGGCTAAAAATCCCAGCTCAGAATAAACTGAAGCATATTGCGGCAGTGTCTTCTGAAAAGACTGGATATGTTTCCGGACGGTGCTGCAATCCCCCCGGGCGATGGGACCGGTCAACGATAAGATGGAACCTGATTTCTCAATATTTTTCAGGCTGCCATAAACCAGTGGCAGATAGGCCTGGCGGGCGTCTTTTTCGTTGATGCCGATGGTTTTGGAAATCGACTCCACAATGTTCATTAGCGTAACGAGATAATTGGAGGCAAAGCACGCGGCGGCATGATAGAGCGGTTTCTGATCCGGCGAAATCACGATGGGAATGCCCTGCAGATTGCGAACGATTTTCTTTGCCCGCAATAAAGCCTTCTTTTCCGCCGTGATGCCGAAATAGCTGCCAGGAATGTTCCGGATGGCCTGCTCAATGGAAGAAAAACTCTGCAGGGGATGAATGCTGGCGACATACGCGCCGGCTTTTTTTGCCGGTTCCAGGAGATCCAGTCCGCCCGCTCCGCTCATATGAAAAATGAACTTGTTTTTTATTTCCGGCGAGAGCGCGATATCCGCGCAGGCGGACGCGATGGCGTCATCGGGAGTGGTGATTAAAATGTAATCGGCATCGCGCAATATATCCTGCGGTACCAGCGTAATATTTGCCTCTGTATAAGACACGGCTCTTTTCAAGGCAGCCGGTGATTTGTCGTAAAGAGAAGTGATTTTATAGCCGGATTTTTTTAACAGGAAACCGATGGCGGTTCCCACCATGCCGGTGCCGATGATGGCAAATTTATGAGCATGTCGTTTCTTCATAATCCTACGTCGCTTCGCTCCCAGGATAATTCCACTGACGCTTCAATGAGCCTTGACTATTGTCTCAGAGCGAATTATCCCGCCACCTTTAGGTGACAGGGACAAACTTCGTCCCGATAAGTCGGGACTCGTTCTCGGCGAGTGTCATTAAAAAAGGTCTTCCGCATACAGGAAGACCTTAAGTTCGACATGTTTTGCTACCGTCTCAGTCGATTAAGGTGATCCAAGCGGTTGTCCTTTTTTAGCACCGGCCTTGAGCTTAGTCAAACACTTTTTATCTATGAGAGTCCTGCGCTAGTCAGAGAGTCTCCAATCCCGCGTCCCTGCCACTTCCGACTAGTCGTGAATTGGCGGGATTGTTCCTTTCGCACTTCGAGCTTCATTGCATTCGCTCTCAGTGAAAGTCACAATCGCTATCGCTCCTGGGATAGTTCGACTTACGCTTTAATGAGCCTTGATTTTTACCCAAAGGGCACTTCGCCGAAACATAGTGATCGGAAAATCTTAGAGCGAATTATCCCACAACCTTTAGGTGGCAGGGACAAACTTCGTCCCAGACAAGCTGGAACTCGTTTTCAGAGAGTCTCCAATCCCGCGTCGCTTCGCTCCTGGGATAATTCGACTTACTCTTCAAACTTCGTCCCAGACAAGCTGGAACTCGTTTTCAGAGAGTCTCATTAACAAACAAACTTGTTTTTGTACTGACAGTTCGTTATAAAGAAAAAAGGAGCAGCTATGAAGAAAATTGACTTAATGATATTTGATTTTGACGGCACGCTGGTTGATACAGGCGCGGACCTAGTGCAAAGTATTAATTACACTCTGAGAACGCTCAATCTTCCCGAAAGAACGGAAAAGGAAGTCATCAGTTTTGTCGGCGATGGTGTCAGTAAATTGATGGAAAGAGCCCTGGGCAAAGATCATTCCGGATTACAGACAGCAGCGATGCAAATTTTTTCCGGTTATTATGCCGAGCATATGCTGGACAACTCCGTCCTTTATCCGGGCGTGAAAGAAGTGCTGGAAAATTACCGGAATAAGACAAAGATTATTCTGACCAATAAACGACACCATTTTACGCTGCGTATTGCCGAGTCATTAAGGATTGAAAATTATTTTACCGACATTATCGGCGCCGATTCCACACCGTTTATGAAGCCGGATCACCGGGTGATGGATCACGTCTTCAGCAAGTATCCATCCCCGAAAGAAAACGCCGTGGTGATTGGAGACGGCGTCAATGATGTCATCATTGCCCAAAACGCGGGCGTGCTGAGTTGCGCATTGTTAAACGGTTTGGGAAACCGTGAAGATTTGCTGAAACTCAAGGCCGACTATTACTGTGAAGATATTCGGGAACTGAATTCTTTGTTTGTTTAAATATGATTGAAAAAGTCAAACAGACTCTAGAGAAATACGATCTTCTGGACAGCGGCGATCGTGTGCTGGTGGCTCTTTCGGGCGGACCCGATTCCACGGCGCTGCTGATGGTTCTCGTTCAGCTGGCAAAAGATATGAATCTGACCTTATTTGTTGCTCATTTTAATCATGGTTTACGGGGGCGGGAATCGAACGCGGATGAAAAATTCTCGCGTGATCTGGCTAAAAAGATGGGGTTGCTTTTCTGCTCGGCAAAGATAGATAAGTCTCTCATGAAAAAGGGCGTTTCTCCCGAAGATTATTATCGACGGCAGAGATATGAATTTTTGCATCGGGCCGCCAAGGAATACAGGGCGAATAAAATCGCGCTGGGTCATCATCTGCAGGATCAGGCGGAGACGGTTTTACTGAATCTTTTGCGTGGCAGCGGTCCGGGGGGATTGAAAGGTTTTTTGCCCAAAAGAGACGGCAGGTTCGTTCGTCCCTTGATGGAAACATCTCGGCAGGAAATCATTTCTTTTCTGGAACAATCCGGTATCGCGTATCGCAGGGACAGTTCGAACGAAAACCGGATGTATCTGCGTAATCAAATCCGGGCTGAACTGATTCCCTATTTGCAGGAAAAATACAATCCGAAAATCGTCGAAAATCTGGCCCGCACGGCGGAAATATTGCGGGTGGAAGATGAATTCATCCGGGAGCAGGTTGCCCGGGTTCTCAGTTCCCGTTTTGTTCAACGCGCAGATAATCGCTTCCTGATGAAAATAGATTATTTGAAAAAATTATCAACGGCCGTCCGGTGGCGCTTACTGAAGACCGTCCTGGAAGATTTAACACCGCGAAAAAACGGCATAACGTTTCTTCATGTGACAGCGCTGGATCAACTGATTCAAAAACGCGAATCGGGTAAACGAATCATTTTCCCGTCGAAAATTGAAGCCAGGCGAGAATACAATGTTTTAATTGTGGAGAAAATACCGCGGAAACAGATTCAATTTGAATATATTGTGGACGTGCCGGGAACGGTTCAAATTCCGGAAAAGAATGTTATCATCGAGACGGCGTTGATTCAAAAAAACAGAGTTGATTTTGGAAACAAAAATACAGTTTATCTGGATTGGGATAAAATCAGGCGGCCTTTGACCATCCGCAACAGAAGGGATGGTGACTGGTTTCAGCCCATGGGCATGGCCGGACGGCAGAAAATAAAGAATTTTTTCATCGACCACAAGATACCTGCCGGAAAACGAGATAACGTTTTGCTGATGGTTGACGGTATTTCGGTGATCGCCATAGAAAATACGCATGTTAATGAGAGGGTAAAAATAACCGGGGAAACCAAAAAAGTTCTGCAACTGAAAATCAACGATTTTTAAGTTATTTATCCCTGGAAAACGATATACCGGCGTGGATAGAAAATATTTGAGTTCTATGAAATATTATTATAAAGACTATGTAAGTTTGCTTTTTTCGGCTGACTTTGTTGGCCGCGTTATCCTTTGAAATCGAAAGTGTATATTATTATAAAGCATTAAGGAGAAAAATATTGAATCAGTTTCAAAAAAATATAGCGCTTGTCCTGACGGTTTTGCTGGTTTTTCTGCTGGTCTGGCAACTTTACAATCAGCCGAAGACCGGGACGAAAGATATCATATACAGCGAAATGGTCGCTCATCTGGAGAAGGGCGAAATCAGCGAAGTCACTGTCCAAGGTGACAACATCAGCGGTAAGTTGACAAACGGTAATCTTTTTAAAACATACGCGCCGAAAGACGATAAACTGGTCGCGCAGTTGCGGGAAAAAGGCGTCAAGATTACCGCCAAACCGGATGAGGAATCTCCCTGGCTGACGATTCTGATTTCCTGGGCGCCGATGATTCTGCTCATCGGTATCTGGATATTTTTTATGCGCCAGATGCAGGCCGGCGGCGGGAAGGCGATGGCCTTTGGCAAAAGCAAGGCGCGTCTGATTACCGATAAATCCAAACGGGTGACTTTCGCCGATGTAGCCGGTATTGATGAAGCCAAGTCCGAGCTGGAAGAAGTGATTGATTTTCTCAAGGATCCCAAAAAATACACCAAACTGGGCGGGAGAATTCCCAAGGGCCTGTTGCTCGTCGGTCCTCCCGGAACGGGTAAAACACTACTGGCGCGGGCGATTGCCGGTGAAGCGGAAGTTCCTTTTTTAACCATCAGCGGTTCCGATTTCGTGGAAATGTTTGTCGGTGTCGGAGCCTCGCGCGTCCGCGACCTGTTCAGTCAGGCAAAGAAGAACGCGCCCTGTATTATTTTCATTGATGAAATTGACGCGGTCGGACGTCATCGCGGTGCCGGTCTCGGTGGCGGTCATGATGAAAGGGAACAGACCCTCAATCAGTTGCTGGTGGAAATGGACGGCTTTGAATCCAACGAAGGCGTGATTCTGATTTCCGCAACGAACCGTCCCGATGTTCTGGATCCCGCTCTGCTCAGGCCGGGACGTTTTGACCGTCAGGTTGTCGTGCCGCTGCCGGATGTCAAAGGCAGGGAAAAGATATTTGAAGTTCATGCACGTAAAACGCCGATAGCGGAAGACGTGAACTTCGCTGTACTGGCCAGAGGGACGCCCGGGACGTCCGGCGCGGACATAGAAAACCTTATCAATGAAGCGGTGCTGAATGCAGCCCGGTCCAATAAAGACAAGGTAAACATGAGTGACTTTGAGTTTGCCAAAGATAAGATTCTCATGGGCGCGGAAAGAAAAACCATGGTGATCAGTGATGAAGAGAAGAAGAATACATCTTATCATGAGATCGGACATGCGCTCGTGGCCAGAATGCTGCCGGGCACCGATCCCATTCATAAAGTCACGATTATTCCCCGCGGCAGAGCTTTGGGACTGACCCAACAGTTGCCGATTGATGAAAAGCATACGTATCCGAAAAAATATCTGGAAAACAGTATTTCCATTCTGCTGGGAGGCAGGGCTGCTGAAGAACTGGTTTTGCACGATTTCACGACCGGCGCCGGAAATGACATCGAACGGGCGACAAATTTAGCGAGAAAGATGGTTTGTGAATGGGGTATGAGCGAAAAAATGGGGCCGCTCAGTTATGGTAAAAAAGAAGAACAGATCTTCCTGGGCCGGGAGTTTGCCACTCATAAAGACTACAGCGAGGATACGGCAAAGAATATTGATGGGGAAATTGTTGCTATTGTATCGCGCAACTATGAGCGTTCAAAGAAAATTCTTACGGATCACATGGATATATTGCATCGGCTATCGGGTGAACTTCTGGAAAAGGAAGTTTTGAGCGGGCACGAAATTGACATCCTGATTGGCGATGCTTTACCCAAAGATAAGCATGATGAGTCGCACGCTATAGCCTGAAAATCCTGATTTGATTTTTTCCTGAATGTGGATTTCATCATTCAAAGGGTATAGGTGTTTCCTGATGAAAAGAATCGAAATTAAAAACATTGACGAAGCGGTTGATGTGTTTCAGAGAATAGGCGTTGATGCTTACGGCATCGCTGCCATGGCTAAAAAAGCAATTCACATCAACATATTGCTGGAAAAGCAACCATGCAAAGTCGCCAATATTCTGAAACAGGAAATGCTGTCCCTGGGAGGTGACGCGGCTGTGGCCAGAGGCAGCGTGGCCTGCAGTATTCCGGAAACGGATGTGTTAATCATGGGGACGCACAAACAGATTGCGTCTCTGATAACGAAAATAGAGAAACAACCGTTTGGATTAAATCAGCTTGCCGGCAATATAGCTGAAATTCTGAAACATACCGGTATCCATGAATTTGTTTTAAAAACATCCCGACGAAAAATTATTCTGGGTCAAAAAACACTGGTGATGGGAATCATCAATGTGACGCCCGATTCATTTTCCGATGGCGGGATTTTTTATTCACCTCAGAAAGCGGTTGATCACGGATGGCGGATGGCTGATGAAGGCGCCGATATGGTTGACATCGGAGGAGAATCAACCAGACCGGGTTCCCGTGCCGTGCCGGTCAATGTGGAATTGAAACGGGTCATCCCCGTGATTGAAGCCCTGAGCGGAAAAATAAAAATTCCCATATCCATTGATACGAAAAAGGCGCGTGTTGCCCGGGAAGCCGTTGCGGCCGGCGCCGAGATCGTCAACGATGTCAGCGCCCTGAACAGCGACCGGTTGATGGGGAAAACGATCAGTGACTGTAAAGCGGCCGTGATGCTTATGCATATGCGGGGCAATCCCGGCAATATGCAGCAGGGCAATCTGGAATATAATAATCTGATGGGCGAAATTTCGGATTATTTGAAAAAAAGCTGTGAAAAAGCTATAAAAGCGGGAGTGGCCAGAGAATCCATCGTTCTGGATCCCGGGATCGGTTTTGGAAAAACGGCTGAAGACAATTTCAGAATTATTAAAAATCTTTCTTTGTTGAAGGCGCTGGATTTGCCGATTATGATCGGAACATCCCGGAAATCTTTTATCGGTAAAATAACCGGTGATGAACCGGGTGCGAGGATGGAGGGGACGGCGGCGACGGTCGCGGCAGCGATTATGAATGGATGTCATATTGTGCGTGTGCATGATGTGGCGGCGATGAAGAAAGTCGCTCTGGTCACTGACGCGATAGTGCAGGCCGGTCAGGTGGCGAGATGATTTACGGTATCGGCATTGACCTCGTGGAAAACAGTCGTATGGATAGAATTATTCATAAATGGGGTGAAAAGTTTATCAGGAGAATCTTTTCTGCCGCTGAGATAGCGTATTGCACAAGATATGCGCATCCGGCAACGCATTACGGCGCGCGCTTTGCGGCCAAAGAGTCTTTTCTGAAGGCGCTGGGCATTGGTTTGGGCGAGGGCGTTAAATTAAACGATATTGAAGTTGTGAATGACGAGAATGGCAAACCGGCACTGGTGCTTGGCGGAGAGGCCAAAAATCGTATCGAGATGAAAAAAATAACAAAAGTTCATTTGAGTCTGACGCATACCAAAAATTATTCGACGGCTGTCGTCTTGCTGGAGCATGATTGATGAAAGAAAAAAATCAGGGTCATGTGAAAGCTGAGATGATATCCGTAAGTGCTGAACAGACAACGGAACTGGCGCGTCGGATCGGTCAGCGATTACAAAAAGGAGACGTTCTGGCTTTATCCGGAGAACTGGGTTCGGGAAAAACCTGCTTCACCGGGGGCTTGGCCCGTGGTTTGGGAATCGATGAAAAATATCGCATCACGAGTCCAACGTTTACGTTGATCAATGAATATCCGGCAAAATTTAAGCTTTATCATTTTGATATTTATCGTATAAAAGATTATACTGAATTCGAAGAGTTGGGCTACGAGGAATATTTCAGCGGGGAAGGCGTGGTGGTCATTGAATGGGCGGAAAAAATCGCTGAAATACTGCCCGAAGATTCCCTCATCCTCAAATTCGAATATCTGAATGATACTGAACGAAAAATTATTATGCGGGGGCCGGCAGGCAGACTCAAAGAGCTGATTAAAGATACCAAAATGGAGGTTGTTTAATATGGCGTTAATTGTGCAGAAATTCGGCGGGACATCGGTTGGGGACATTGAGAAAATAAAAAATGTCGCCAGAAAAGTCGCCAATGTAAAAAAAGCCGGCAATCAGGTGGTTGTGGTTCTATCCGCCATGGCGGGAGAAACAGACAGGCTCATCGATCTGGCTCATAAGGCGGCCGATTCGCCCGATGAAAGAGAATACGATTCTCTGATTTCCACGGGAGAGCAGGTCACGGTGACCTTGCTGGCGATCGCTTTGAATGCCATGGGTTATCCGGCGAGATCTTTTCTCGGGTTTCAGGTCAAAATATTGACGGATCAGTCCCATAAAAAAGCCAGGATATCGCTGATTCACACGGATGTCATTAAAAAGGAACTCAAGAAAGGCACTATTATTATTGTGGCCGGTTTTCAGGGCGTGGATAAGGACAACAATATTACAACGCTGGGACGGGGCGGTTCCGACACCAGCGCCGTCGCTCTGGCTGCCGCGCTGAAAGCCGATCGGTGTGATATCTTTACCGATGTGGACGGTGTATATACAACTGATCCGAATGTTTGCAATAAAGCGCGGAGACTGGATAAGATTTCCTATGACGAAATGCTGGAAATGGCTATGACCGGCGCCAAGGTGCTGCAGCCCAGGTCGGTGGAAATGGCCAAGAAATATGATGTACCCGTTTATGTTAAATCAACATTCACCGATAAAGGAGGAACTCTTGTGACGAAAGAAGATAAGGATATGGAACGAGAAATTATTTCAGGCGTAACGTATGATCGCGATCAGGTAAAAATCACGGTCGTTCATGTTCCGGATCAACCGGGTGTCGCCGCCGATTTATTTTCGCCGTTGTCGGATAAAAACATCTTTGTGGATATGATTATTCAGAATGCCAGTTCGGAAGGCTATACCGATCTGACCTTCACCGTGTCTAAAAAAGATTTGAAGGACGCGCAGAAGATCGTGGAAGCCACGGCTAAGAAAGTCGGCGCCAAAAAAGTTGAGGTTGATGATCAGGTGGCCAAAGTGTCCATTATCGGTGTGGGGATGGCCAGTCATTCCGGCGTCGCCGCCAAGATGTTTAAGACCCTGGCCAAAGAAGGTGTCAATATTATGATGATCAGCACGTCGGAAATCAAGATATCCTGCATTATTCAGCGGAAATACATGGAGCTCGCGGTATCGGTGTTGCACGACGCTTTTGAACTGGAAAAGAAAAAATAATCTTCATGATCATTTCCGAAAGTAAACTGAAGGGAATAACTGTTCTGAGTCTTACGCTGGCGGTTATTCCCTTTGTTATTTTACTGTCGCGTTCCTTGAACACGCATGAAGTTCCCGTTCACGCCACTCAGTGCCGGGATTGCCGGGCGGTTGAGATTTTTGAAAATAATCAAAGCGCCGGCATTTATTTTGTCCCTCCCGAAACAAATGTTCATAAATTATTGCAATCAGCCGGTTGGGATGAAATATCAAAAAAGGATATTCCACTTAAAAACGGCATGAGGTTAATCTTGGAAGATCATTCGGGACGGAAAAACATTGTCGTCGGTGAGATGTCGAACGCCACGAAATTATCGATCGGCCTGCCCATAGACATTAATCAGGCCACCGAAGAAGAATTAATCCTGGTGAAAGGTATCGGGAAATCAACCGCGCAAAGCATTATTGCCCTGCGTGAGCAAATCAATCGATTTCAAGACATCAGGCAGTTGATGATGATCAGGGGAATTAAAGAAAAGAAAATGGAGGAAATACAGCATTATTTATATGTCGGCAAATAACCGTAAAGCGTATCGCTAAGAATTACTGTATTCCCGGTAAAAACTTAACACGCGTCTGACATAATTTTGCGTTTCGCGGTAGGGAGGAATGCTGTAATTATATTTAGCCACAGCCTTTTCTCCGGCATTGTAAGCCGCGAGTGCCAAGGACAAATTGCCTTTGTAAACATTCAACAGATAGCGCAGATAGCGCGCCCCGCCTTCAATGTTCTTCTCCGGATGAAAACTGTCGTCAACGTTCAGGGAGGATGCCGTCTTGGGCATCAGTTGCATCAGACCTTGAGCTCCCACGGGTGAAACAGCCCGGTGATTGAAGTTGGATTCCGCCTTGATGATGGCCTTGATCAACGCGGAATCGAGGTTGAATTTATCGGCGGCTTTGCTGATGAGATAATCATACTTTTTTACATCCAGATTGGGACGGAAAAGAATTCTTTTTTCCCGCATGACCATAACATATTTAACGCTGGGATCTGAAGGCACGTTGGTCAGATGCAGCACGCCTTCTTTATCCACATGCTTGTAGATATCAGCATGGGCGACATGGCTGGCGGGGATCATCCATATTGCAAGAAAAATTAAAAAAACTGTTTTGTAATTCATGTTGTTATAATACTTTATAGATATCGAAAGTTCAATAATTTTTTAATGACCATCGGCACGTGCTGAAATTCATTCAAAAAAAACACTTCAAAAAACTGAATAAGCATGAATGTTAAATCGTGATGCCGCCATCAATGGCGAGGACTTGTCCCGTCACATAGCTGGAAGCCTCCGATGCCAGAAAAATAACGGCGCCAACCATTTCTTCCGGTTCGGCCGGACGTCCCAGCGGTGTCCGGCTCATGGCGATGTTCAGAATATCCTGATTGGACCAGAGCGGTTCGCTGAATTTAGTTTTTGTTAAACTGGGCGCAATGGCGTTGACCCGGATGTTATAGATAGCCCATTGCTGAGCCATTACTTTTGTGGCCATGATCACGCCGGCTTTGCTGATGGAGTACACCGGCAGGATATCGGGAGAAATGCCGGCAACAGAGGCGACATTGACAATCTTTCCGCCCCCCTGGTCCTTCATCTGTCGAGCCACTGCCTGGCTTAAGAAAAAAAGGCCTTTGAGATTAAGATTCATAATGGAATCCCAGGCGCGATCGTCGATATCGATGGCCGCGGCCATTGAAGGATTCGTGGCGGCATTATTGACCAGAATATCAATTCTGCCGAACTGGGCTTTGGCTTTTTCGACGAGATTTTTTATTTCTTCCAAGCGGCCAATATGCGTTGCAACCGCCAGAGATTTTCTGCCCAGGACTTTTATTTCTTCGGCGACATTTTCCAGATCGGCTATTTTGCGGCTGGTTACAATAACATCCGCGCCGGACTTGGCCAGACCCAGGGCGATAGCGCGTCCGATGCCTCTGCTTCCGCCGGTGACCAGAGCCACTTTGTTTTCCAGAGATAAATTCATGGTTTGTTTCCTCCTGTTAACGTTATGTTTAGATGAGTACTTGGTTGCGGTTAAGTTTGCTGAATATTTCCTTCTCTTTTTGTTTCATCTTTCTGGTTTCGGCTTGTGAAGTATTTTCGTGGTTATACCCCAGTAGATGAAGAATGCCGTGAATCAAAAGGTATTCAATTTCCTGTTCCAGGGCCAGATTGCCTTTCAGGGCGTCTTTTTGAGCCGTATCCAGAGAGATGACAACATCGCCGAGCAATGAGGGATTGATATTGCCATGCTCACCCTCCTGCAGGGAAAATGAAATAACATTGGTGGTTTTATCACGTCCCAGATATGTTTTATTTAACGCATGAATATGCTTATCATCAGTCAAGACGATGCTGACTTCTTTATCCGGACAGTCCAGAAGTTGAAAAATTGTGGAAACGGTGCTGCGGATTTTCCTTTTTTCAATTTTGAATCTGGATTGTCTGTTTTCGATTTGTATTTTCATCGGTCTCTTTTTTCCCATTGCCTTCTTTAGGCGCTGCATCCGGGTAATCCACGCGGTGATGGAAAATTCCCGTAAGAATTTTTGTAAAAGTTTCCGCTATCGTATTTAAATTACTTAACGTTAATTCGCATTCGTCAAGTTGGCCGTCCATGTAAATGCCTTCAATTCTTTCGCGAACCAGGGATTTGATTCTGGCGGGTGTCGGATTGCTCAGCGTACGCGATGACGCTTCAATGACATCGCCCAGCATAATCAAGCCCGCTTCTTTCGTTTGCGGTTTGGGACCGGGATAACGGAAGTCGGTTTCCGATAAAGACCGGATAGATTCATCCTTGTCTTTTTTGGCTTTTCCATAGAAGTAACTGACAATGCTGGTTCCGTGATGCTGCCTGATGATGTTAATAATCTGACGGCCGAGTTTGGCCTGCGCAGCCAGTTCGCAACCGTCTTTGACATGCGAGATGATAATCAGACCGCTCATTTTGGGTGATAATTTATCGTGCCGGTTATCGGAGCTCTGCTGATTTTCGATAAAATAGAGAGGTTTTTTCAGCTTGCCGATGTCGTGGTAATAGGCGCTGACCTTGACCAGTAAAGAGTTGGCCCCGATGGCTTCTGCCGCGGCTTCAGCCAGAGAAGAAACGATAATACTGTGATGATACGTTCCCGGAGCTTCAAGAATCATCCTTTGAAACAGAGGCTGGTTGAGATTGGCCAGTTCCAGAAGTTTGATATCCGTGATGAAGCCGAAAGCACTTTCAAAAAGCGGTGTAATGCCGGCGACCAGAATGCCGGTTAAAATGCCGCCGATAAATCCCATGATTAATCTGATCCAGAGATCGTTCAAGAGATTGCCGGTAATCAGGTTCAGGCAAATGATCGCGACCATGTTGATGATGCCTAAGAAAAGACCTATTTTCATAAAAACAGAACGCTGACGAATGCGCACGATCTGGTAGGAAGCCGCGATGGATCCCAGAAAAGAAAAAAGCGGGAAAATGACTTTTTCATCAAAGATAAAACCGATCAGAAAAGAGGTCAGGGCGCTGATAATCAGCGCCACGTTTCTGTTAATCAGAATGGCGGTCGTCATGGCTCCCAGAGCGAAGGGAATGGCGTAATAACAGGCATCCACCGGGATGGAAGGGAATGATCTGTTGATGGCCATGGCAATGAAAATCCCTATTTTGATGAGCATAATTTGCAGCAAGGCGATGATCCCGAAGACCAGCAGGTCCAGGTTGGAACGTTCTGACGTTTTGCTCCAGTTTCGCGTGCGCCATAGATACAGGACAATCGAAAGAAACATTGCCGTCAAGAAAAATCCCAGCAACGTCGAAAATCTCGCAAATTTGTTTTCCTCGGCGGATTTATAATACGCGTTTAATTTGGCTAACTGAAAATAGCCGATTTTTTCACCCTCGCGGACAATCATTTCGTTTTTTTGCACCTGAAAGAATGTCGGGGTGGAGTCGCCCATAACGGAAATCTTCTTTCTTTCCGTGGCTTCTTTGTTAAAGGTCAGATTCGGTTCAATGAGTTTCTTTATAATGGAAAGGGATGTTTCTTTCACGGATGGCGTCTCTTCCCTGAATACCATATCCACGGTCTTCGAAAGCGGGGTGTCTATGTCGTTGATGTTATATAAAGAAGACAGATCTTTTATTTCTTCCGAAATCTGTGTCTTCAAATTTCGGATGATGATTCCCTTTTGTTTTTCTGATCGGTCGAAAACATCACTGGTGATATATTTATTTTCATAAAAAGAAATGATCGTGTTGGAAAGCTTTTGCTGAATGTCGTCGGAGAATTTGTTTTCATTTAAAAAATAGAACTCTTCCGGGCTCAGGTAAATTCCTAACTTTGATTCCAGGAATTTCTTTTCATTTTGCAGATATATGAAATCTGATTTCTCCTGGGTTGTTTTTTCCCTGGTGTGGATGTCCTGTCTTTCCGCCGCAATGGACAGTGCTTTAACAAGTCGTGTCCTTATGTCGTCAACCAGGTTGCTGTTATAGTCATAAACGGGCAGAATATTTTCGGCGTCTTCCATTTTTTTCTGCTCGGTGGCCTGTCGGTCTTCAACCAGAAAAGCATAATCCGCTTTAATATTCTTCGGAGCGATCATGCCGAGCTGAAATTTCGGTTCGGAGAACTGAAGCCCCGGCGCCATCAGCAAGGCGAGGATGGTGCAGAGGATAAAAGCGATAGCCCATCTCTGGAAAAGACTGTTTTTCACAAAATCGAAATAGGGCGCAATCTTTGTCAGATAGGGCTGAAAAAAAATAACAAATTTATTTTTGAAACGATCAAGATAACTCATATCATTTATGATGATGGGTGGTTTTCTCTTTATCTAAAAGAGAATAGGCTTTGATGATATCCTGAACCAGGGGGTGCCGGATGACATCAACTTCTGAAAAATGCACAAAGCGAATGCCGGTATATTTTTTCAGGATTTTTTCAGCTTCCACCAGGCCGGAAACCTTTTCCGTCGGCAAATCGACCTGGGTGATATCACCGGTGATGATGGCCTTGGAGCCGAATCCCAGACGGGTCAGAAACATTTTCATCTGCTCCGATGTCGTGTTCTGCGCTTCATCCAGAATAATAAAAGAATCATTGAGCGTTCGTCCCCGCATAAAAGCCAGGGGCGCAACCTCGATCAATCCCTTGTTGATAAGCGCAGTCGCCCTTTCCATATCAATCATATCATAAAGCGCGTCATACAGGGGGCGCAGATAAGGATTGACTTTTTCCGCCAGATCTCCCGGTAGAAACCCCAGTCTTTCGCCGGCCTCCACGGCCGGTCGCGCCAGGATAATTCTTTGAACTTTTCTCTCCAGCAGATAAGAGACGGCCATGGCCATGGCCAGATAGGTTTTACCGGTTCCGGCAGGACCGATGGCAAAAACCATATCACAAGACCTCATATATTCGATGTAGAGTCGCTGCGCGATGCTTTTCGGGGTGATGACCCGTTTCTGGGAGGAAATAAAAACCGTATCCAGAAAGATGCTGGCCAGGTCGAAGGTTATATCTTCAGACAGGATACGGTGAGCGTAGTCAATATCGGCAGACTGAATGTGCCAGCCCTTTTCCATGATGGCATAAAGCTGCTGAAGCATGGTGCTGATTTTGTGGACATTGCCGTTGTGGCCGGATATGGTAATGGAATTTCCCCAGGCCTTGACTTTGACCGGCTCCAGCTTTTCAATAAATTTTAAATGTTTATCATGCTCGCCGCAGAGATTTTTCAGCAGGTTGTGATCCGCAAAGAAAATTTTTTCAGTGTCGGCGATTTTATTTTCTTTTGTCAAAATAGTGATCTACCTCTGACTGGAGATACATTTGTATTTTTTCCGCCTTTTATCACGTCGATTTATTCAATGCAATACATATTGATTGGCTGGCAAGTGCTCAATTTTTCAGAAATAAACAGGCAAAAACTTTGGCGTTGCCCAGCATATTGTCAATCGGACAGTTTTCATCAGGCTGATGGGCGTTCTGATTCGTTTTCGACCAGACGGCCACCGGGTAATTCTTTTTGCGGATATAAGAGGCAACGGTTCCCGCGCCGACACCGCCGGCGAAAGACTGCACGTTGTAAACTTTCTGAATGGCTTCCTGCAGGGCCAGCACAACAGGCGCATCGGCCGCTGTGGGCTTTGCTGACTGAACGTATTGGGCGGTGGAGATTTCTATCTGAACCTTGAATTTCTTTTCAACCTTGCGGACAATGTGATGTATCTCCGCCATGACCTCCTGCAAATCATATTCCGGCAGCACCCGGCAATCCATACAGAAAACATCTTCACCGGGAATGGTGTTGATGTTTCCCACGTTGGCTTCCTTTTTCGTCGGTTCAAAGGTGCTTTGCGGTGGATCAAAGAGCTGATCGGTGTTGGAAAATATTTTTCTGAGTTTGACCAGTTTGGTAACCAGGTGGGATGCGGCGACAAAAGCGTTATTGCCGAGGTGCGGATTGGAGCCGTGGCATTGTTTTCCTATGGTTTTAAAACACAACCAGAGCATGCTCTTTTCGGCGACTTCGATGAGCGAGCCCTCGGGATTGCCCGAATCGGGAACCACAATCAGATCATCCTCACGGAAAAGATTTTCGGTCGAATCAATCATGTAATGCAAACCCTTGTTGCTCGAGGTTTCTTCATCCGAAACAAAGGCAAGTTTAATCGACGTTTCAGGCGTGACTCCTTCATCCATGAACGCTTTAACGGCAAAGATGGAAGCGACCATGTCCTGTTGATTGTCTTCTACGCCGCGACCGAAAATGTGATGGTCTTTCACGTAGGCCTGATAGGGATCATGACTCCAGAGGCGCAGCTCGCCGGGGGGAACAATATCCATGTGGGTAATAATCCAGATGAATTTATTTTTGTTTTTCCCCTCGAAGGTCGTGACAAAATTGGGCCGGATACCGGAGGACACTCTTGAATCCTGCGCGTCGTAATGCTTGAAATTTGTGAAGCCCATTTGCGCCAGGCGTTCTTTCAGAAAATTGGCTTTCAGAAGTTCGCCGTCGCCGCCGTTTTCCGGTCCGACCGCCGGGTGGGCGGTAAGTGCCGTCTGCAATTCAATCATTGCCTCGCGATAGGAGTCTATTCTTTGTGATATTTTCGTAAATATGGTTTCGTCAATCATAAACTATCCTTCAATAAAATTTACTCTTCGGGAGTGATCACCGTATATGCTTTTTCGGGTACAGTCTTATCCAGATTTTTGCTGTCGCCCAGAATTAAAACGACATTTCTGGTTTTGTCCAGATATTTTGAAGCGGCTTGATTGATCTTTTCCACGGTGATTTTTTCAATCCGGTCGCGATAGGTGAGCAGATAATCGGCCGGTAATTTTTCATAGGCGACATTCATCTGCTGCCAGACGATTTGTTCCGGCGTGGAAAATGAAAAGATGAAACCGTCAATGATAGACTTTTTGGCCCAGTTCAGTTCCTTTTCCGTAATCGGATGAGTTTTGAGTTTGTCCAGTTCGGAATCGATCAGCGCAAGGGCTTTCATCGTCGAAGATGTTTTGGTAAAGGCATAACTCCCGAAAATTCCATAGTCGGGTCTGGCGCGATAAAAGCTGCCGGCGCTGTAGGCCAGACCTTCGCTATTCCGAACGACATTCACGATACGGGACGGAAAACCGCCGCTGCCGAGGATGAAGTCCAGCACGGCAAATGCGTAATAATCAGGATCGCTTTTGCTTGCCGTGTAGAGACCGCTGATCACGGTGGACTGAGGGATGTCCTTATGGATCAGATAAACACCCGGCTTTGATTTTTGAGTGAGTGCCGGAATATCCGCCGCCAGATTCCCTTTTTCCCATTGATCGAAATATTTCTGAAATAGTTCCACAGCCTGGTCTCTGGTGATGTCGCCGCTTATGGCAAACATCGTGTTGTTGGGCAGAAAAAAGCGGTTGTGGAATGCAATGAGATCGTCCCGTTGAATATTGTCCAGCGATTTGTAGGAGGGGAAACGCCCGCGAGGATCATCCTGATAAATTAAACGATTGAATTCCTGGAAGGCCAGTCCCTGCGGGTCATCTTTCAGTCTTCTGATTTCTTCTTTTTTCAACTGTCTTGCCAGTTCGAATTTTTCCTGTTCAAAAGCCGGACGGATGATCATCTGGCTCAGCAGATCCAGTCCCTGTTCGAGATGATTGCTCAAGATGGAAAAACTGATCTGGGCGGATTCCCTGGACATCGAAACGGATACGGACGCCGCCAGCAAATCCAACTGTTTGTCCACCTCCGCACTTTTCAATTTTTTCGTTCCACCTGTTCTCATCACGTAAGCCGTTAATTCACCGGTGCCTTCTTTGCCTGCCGGATCATACATGTTTCCTGTTTTGATCAGCGCTCCGATATTGACCAAGGGGAGTTCGTGATTTTCCAGGATATAAAGAACAATGCCATTATCGAGGACAATGCGCTCGGCCTGCGGCAGTTCAAAGAGCAATGCTTTGTATTGAATTTTATCGGGAGAAGGCTGGTGACTGCTTGTTTCGAATGTCAGCGCCTCTGCTGAGAAAAGAGACAGCATTATGAACAGGAACATAAAAACCGCGGTAATTTTTTTCATCATTTTTCTTTGCCTGTCGGATTTTTTACATTTTTTTATTTAAAACGGCTGTTGTCCGGTTGCTGTTCTTGAAGTACGTGACGGCCGCTTGGCGGATATCTTCCGCCGTTACTTTATCAATATTGTCCGGATAATTTGCAAAATATTGAAAATCGCCCAGCAGGACTTCATAATAGGACAGGGTGGAGGCGATTTCTCCGTTGGAATCCAGACTTTGTATATAGGACATCTTGATATTATTTTTCGCTTTTACCAGTTCCTCTTCCGGAACGGTATCTGTTTTGAGTTTTTCAATCTCCTGCAGAATTTTCTCTTCCAGTTCCTTGTTCGTATGGGGATGGCGCGGCTGGGCAAAAATCGTAAAAAGGTTCGGATATCGTGATGCCGGAATGCCGTTAATCGCACTCACGCTTTTGGCAATCTGCTGTTGCGTTACCAGGCTGTTGTAAAGACGGCTGGTTCTGCCTTTGCTTAAAATGGCCTCCAGGACATCAAAAACATAATCGTCGTCATGGGGCGCATTGGGTTTGTGATAACCGATGATCATCATCGGATTGGCATCGAAAATAACCTCCGTTCTTCTTTCTTCTTTTTGCGGCGGTTCCTCGGGCACAACGATCTTCATTTCCTGATTCGAGGGAATTCTGCCAAAATATTTTTCAATGATTTTGAGGGTTGCGTCAGGCTTGATATCGCCGACCACGGCAATCACAATGCTTTTGGGAGTGGTGTATCTTTTCAAGATTTTCTTCAGGTCATCAGGACTCAAACGCGTCAGATCTTCCGCCCAGCCGATGACAGGTTTTCCGTAGGGATGCGTTGGATAAGCGGTTTTCATAAATTGTTCGTAAAGTTTCCCGTCCGGATCGGATTCAATCCGTTGCCTTCTCTCTTCCATCACCACGTCACGTTCCGTGTAAAATTCGCGAAAGACCGGATGAAGCAGGCGATCCGATTCAATTCTCGCCCAGAGTTCGATCTTGTTGGCGGGCAGACTGACATGATAGGTCGTTGTATCCTGACCGGTGCCGGCATTCATGTCCAAGCCGCCGTTTTCAGTGTAGAGCCGGTCGATTTCATTGGGGATGAAGTATTTTTTGTGTTCACTCTGTAATGTTTTCAGACGGACGGTGAGTTTTTTAATCAATCTGGTGTTGGTTTTGCCGGCCTTGTTTTTTTCTCTGTCCAGAAGCCGGCCGGTTTTTTCGATGTCTGCCAGTATTTTCTTTTCGGCTTTGTAATCTTTTGTGCCGATGGACGTTGTGCCTTTGAACATCATATGTTCCAGAAAATGCGCCGCGCCGCTTGCCCCTTTCTCTTCATCAACCGCTCCGACGCGATAGCTGACATAAAGGGAAACCGTGGGACTTAAATGTCTCTCCAGCATCAGGACGGTAATGCCGTTGGGCAGTTTTGTTTTCTGAACCCTGCTTTTTAAATCAAATCCATACGATGGATGACTAGCGAGAAAAAAGAAAACAAGGATCAGCAGTGTTTTACAAAGATTATTCCGTTTCATCTTCATTTATTCCATTCTGTTTCTGAGGTTTTAACCGGAAGAAAAAATAAATAATGCCGACAAGACAAACCAGAATCAGCAGCGACGCCGAGAAAAAGTAAATCAAAAATTCCATCGGATGGTTGATCCGGTAAGAGCCGATCAGTGTATTGACCCCGATTAGCAAAAAAAACAAAGACAACACCAGAATCAATATATTTTTAATCCATATCAGAACCTTCACAAACAATCACCTTTTTTCAGATATTTTTCAGTTTCTTTTTCAAGCCCGCGTAAACATCATAGCTGAAATCACTGTTCCGGCAGGGCAGCAAAGAGTTGTTATGATACAGAGGTTCATTCAGAATGTCAAAGGATGAAGACGCGACGGCTTCATCCCACATTTTTGTGCCGGGAATCGGTGAGTACTCAGCAAGCAGAGGTTTGGCTCCGCATTCCTGAACGAATTCAATACTGTCGATGACTTCCTGCGTTTTTTGACCCGGCATGCCGCAAAGCAGATAGATCCCGATTTCTCCGGTTTTGTAACCGGCATTTTTTAAATGATGCACGGCCTGACGCAGTTCTTCATTTTTAACCTTTCCTCCGGTTTGAATTTGCCGGTTGAAATCGGACGTTTCAAAACCGAACCGGATGGTCTTAAATCCGGAACAATAGAGCATTTCGGCAAGCTCTTGCGTTATTTCACGTAAATGCAGGCCGTTGGGACAGTGAAAACGGCAGGTCAGATTTCTTTTCCGGATTTCCTGCAAAAGCGGAACAATCATTTCTTCCGGATTGACAAGCAGAGCGTCATCGTAAAAACAATAGTTGATCACGCCGTATTGGTTCTGCCAGTGTTCGATTTCATTAACCACCTTGATCGGATGACGCCTCCGGAATCTGTCGTTAAAAATATGAGAAGCACAGTAACTGCATCGGTAAGGACACCCCCGCGATGTTATTAAAGGCAATTGCTCTATTTTAGTGATCAGATCGAAAGCAGGGTAGGGGTAGGAATCAAGACCGTTTTCTTCCGGCAAAAAGGAGACCTCTTCACCGAATAATTTATTCAGCAGGGCAAAGATTTGTTTTTCTCCCGCCCCCGCAATGACATGATCGGCGCCGGAGAACTTTAAGGCGTGGTCATGACAGAGCGTCGCGTATTTGCCTCCCAGGACAACCGGAACCTGAGGAAGCACTTCCTTGATTATTCTGATGGCTTCAAAAACTCCCGGATACCAATAGGTCATCATGGACGTCATCAAAACAATATCAGCATCCTGATGCTTTTTGAGTTCAGCGACGAATACTTCGGGCAAAATACCGTAGCGGCAGTAATTTCTGGAAAACATTTTCAGGACGACCGGTGTGGGAATAATCTGCCGGTAAAATTTACCGCTGCCGGAGGCATAACGCTTTGGCTTCGGGAGACCCTGTTGGGCCATGGCAGGATGATGCGGGTCAAGGCAATCAATCAACGTAACCTGATGATTGTTTTTGCGCAGAAGTCCGCCCAAATAAAAAAGTCCGAGGGGTTTTATCCAGAAATCATACGCGGCAAAATCGTGAATCCAGGGATTGACTAAAAGAATCTTTTTACTCATCGATGGTTATTTATCACAACCGTCCGATATTTACAAAATTATAACCAATTTCATGATTTAAAAGTTAAATGGAACGCACCGTGTCTGTAAATACAAAAGAGAGTTGCGGCAGGGTGATGAATTGACTTCATGACTCTTTTATGTTAATCAAACGCGCGACATTAACAGTTAATAATATTTTGAAATTATTTGTCTTTGAGGGTCTGGAAAGCGTGAGAAAGACGACTTTATTGAATATTTTTTTCAGGTCTTTGTTTATTCACGTGACGTTGAATTTCAGGCGAATGCAGAATCTGGGTTTTGCCATGGCGGTAATTCCCTTGATCAGAGCGCTGAAACTGACCGAAAAGGAATCCGCAGAGTTTTTAACGAGACACCTGCAGATGTTTAATACACATCCTTACTTTACGGCTCCGATCATCGGTTCTATTGTGCGCTTGGAAGAGGAACATGCCTCTCAAAAAGATGAGCTTTTCGATGCCAATTCGATTAAGCAGGGCTTTATGGCGTCTTATGCCGCGATTGGCGATACTTTTTTCTGGGGAGCGTTCCGGCCTTTTGTGGCCTTTGTCAGTGTTCTGTTGATGTCCCTCGGACTGACCCTGGCGCCGGTTTTTTATTTATTGATCTATACACCGGTTCATTTTCTGGTAAGATGGAAAGGATTTTTTGAAGGGTACAGCCGGGGGAAAAGGGGATTTGAATTTATTCGCTCCCTGAATTTGCCGGCACAGGCTTTGAAAATTCGCTGGATTTCCCTGGGCGTGCTAATGGCTTTGCTCGTCTGGATTGCTCGAAATGACGGGTACTGGCCTTTTGTGCAGACATCCGGGATGGTTGTTAAATGCACGGCCCTGGCGGCGGTTTTGCTTTGTATGGTTTTGCTGCAAAAGGGAATTTCGCAGATTCAATTGCTTTACGGAGCGGTGGGTGTATTTATTATTATGGCATGGACGGGATTGATTCATTGACGGAAACGAGAACCCTAGAATTAAAAAATAAGCTGGGCATGCACGCGCGGGCGGCAGCGTCTTTTGTGAAAGTAGCCCAGCAGTTTCAATCAAAGATTTATATTGAACGCGACGGACAGACGGTCAATGGCGACAGTATTCTGGATATCCTGACGCTCGCCTGTCCCTACGGCGGAAAACTGACGATTGTGGCCGAAGGAACGGATGCGACTGTGGCCATCCATGCGCTGGAAAAGCTTATTGAAAATAAATTTGGAGAAGAATAAAATATAACATGAGCGCTGATCAGACAACAAAAACCTTTGTTCTCAAGGGCGTCGGTGTTTCGCCGGGCATCGCCATCGGCCGTTGTTACCGCTTTGATCCTTTGGGCAGTCAAATATCTTTTTATAAGCTCAAAGATGAATCGTTGGTTCCCAAGGAAGTTCAACGTTTTAAAAAAGCGTTGAAAGACTCGGAAGAACAATTGCTGGACATCCAAAAAAATCTCCGTAAAGCAAAGATTACCGAACCTATTTATGTGATTGATGTTCATATTCTCATCCTGAAAGACAAGGTATTTTCCAACCGGACGGTGAAATACATACGCGAGCAGGGGATTAACGCCGAGTGGGCGCTGCGCATGACGTTGGACCATTACAAACAGATCTTTGAAGGTGTTCAGGACGATTACATCAGCAGCCGGGTCAGTGATGTGCAGTACGTCGTGCAGAGAATTCTGCGCAATCTTTCCGGAGAGAAACAGGAAATAGTCTGGGATGTCGGGAATAGCGGTGTGATTGTCGTGTCCCATGATATCTCTCCGGCCGACACGGCCCAGATGAAACTGGACAAAATTCTCGGTTTTGCCACCGACAGCGGCGGACGCACCTCCCATACGGCTATTGTCGCCCGTTCTCTGGAACTGCCGGCGGTCGTAGGTCTGGATGATATCACGCATTTTGTTCGCACCGATGATGAAGTGATCGTTGACGGCACGGCCGGCATGGTGGTGATTAATCCCTATCCGGACATGCTCAAACGATATGAGGAAAAGAAGCGCCATTACGATGCGGCCAACGACGAATATCTGAAATTCGGCAAGCTGCCGGCCGTAACCCTTGATAATTATCAGGTGCAGATAGGATGTAATATTGAATTTGTCGAGGAAATTCCCTCCGCTATTATGCATGGTGCGGAAAGTATCGGTTTGTACCGGACCGAATTTCTTTATATTTACCGTGAAAATCTACCGACGGAAGATGATCATTTCAACAATTACCGTCAGGTTGTCACCAACCAGAATCTTTCCAGTGCCACCATCAGAACGTTTGATTTGGGCGGTGACAAATTTGCCAATTATCAGAAACAGAGCAAGGAATTGAATCCGCAGATGGGCGTGAGAGCGATTCGCTTCTGCCTGAAGGAAGTTGATATATTCAAAACGCAGTTAAGAGCGATCTGGCGCGCCAGCGTTCTGGGAAAAACGAAGATCATGTTTCCGATGATTTCCAGCGTGGAAGAAATCCGGGAAGCTAAGAAATTGCTGGAAGAAGCCCGCCAGGAACTGATTGATGAGGGAATGCAAATTCCGCCCAAAATAGAAATCGGCGCCATGATCGAAGTGCCTTCCGCCGTTGTGATTGCGGACAAGCTCGCCCAAGAAGTTGATTTTTTCAGCATCGGCACGAACGATTTGATTCAGTACTCCCTGGCCATTGACAGAGCCAACGAACGCTTGACCTATATGTATGAACCGCTACATCCTGCTGTTTTAAGATTAATTCAAAGCGTGGTGGATGCTGCTCATCAAGCGAAGATAGAGGTGGCCATGTGCGGTGAGATGGCCGGTGATCCGCTTTGTATCCTGATTCTGCTGGGCATGGAACTCGATGAGCTGAGCATGAATCATCTGGCGATTCCGCGCATCAAAAAAATCATCAGAGAGTGCACGTTGGAAGAATCCAAAACGATGCTGAAGAAAGCCATGTCTTTCAACACCGCTTCAGAAGTGCGATCGTATGTTCAGGACTATATGCTCAAACGTTTCCCTGAGGAATTCCAGGCTGAAGAAGATTAATGATAGAATATGTCGTTATTTTTTCCGGAGAAAACCGGCCATGAACGAAAATAATAATGCAATAAATTCCGGTCACAGCGAAGAATTATATTCCGGCCGTCTTTATGACGAACAGAATTTTCTGCAGGAAAGGCTGGCCAATATTTTTCTTTCGCGGGTATCCATGGCTGACGAGTATGTCGAAGCGATTCAAAAAGCTTCCCGGGAAGGCGTCATTGTTTACGCTCTAAACCAGCGCAGCGAATTTAACAGTTTGATTATTTATGATCTTTTTAAACGAAAAGGCGTTCCCGTTCCTGTTTACTGTCATGGCATGAACATGTCTTTGTCGTATCCGCTGCCGAAAATGCTGAAATTCATCTGGTCGGCTTTTTTGCGTCGTCTCGGAAAGGAACAGAAGGTCTGGCAGGGCAAATTGGCGTATATCGAAAAAACAATCAAAGAAAAAAAGAGCATTGTCATTCATCTGGGTGAATCCGAGTTCATCGAAAATCGGTCCGCGGAAACCGCCATCAAGACGCTGCTGGATGTTCAGAAAAAAGTCGATTTTCCGATTCTTGTTGTTCCTGTGCTCGTGTCTTACGGACGAAGGCGTGAAAAAGAGGAAGAGGATCTCATTAATATTCTATTCGGACAAACCGAGCACACCGGATCACTCCGTCGACTGATCACTTTCGCGCGCTATTCCAGCAATGTATTTGTCATTCCTGCTGAACCGGTCAATCTTTCCGAATATCTCAAAACCAGCAAAACGGCTACTTCGGAAATGATGATTCGCGAACTGCGCGGGGACTTGATCGATCGTATTGATAAGGAAAAGACCGCGATCGTCGGACCGGCCTTAAAATCGAAGGAAGAACTCATCGGAATGGTTTTGAGTGACGAATCGCTGAAAAAATTCATGAATGACTATTCAGAGCAGGAGAAAAAAGACATCGTCAAGGTGCAAAAGGAAGCGCGCCGTTATCTTTATGAGATTGCCGCTGATTACAGCGAGACGATGATTCACATCTGGAAAAGGGTGCTCAGCTGGCTATGGCACGATATTTACGACGGTTTGTCGATTGACAAAGAAGGCCTGACCAAGATACGAAATATCTCTAAAAAAATGCCCTTTGTGATTGTGCCCTGCCATCGCAGTCATATTGATTATCTTTTGATTCATTATGTTTTTTTCACAAACAATATTCAGCTTCCTTTCATTGCCGCCGGGAAAAATATGTTTTTCGGTCCGATGGGATTTATTTTCCGAAAGTCCGGCGCTTTTTCACTGCGGAGAAGTTTTAAAGGCAACAAAGTTTATCCTCAGGTATTTAACAAGTATCTGGCGACCCTCCTGAAAGAAGGACTGCCTCTGGAATTCTTTATTGAAGGAGGACGCAGCCGGACAGGTAAAATGGTCATGCCGAAGTATGGTCTGCTTTCCATGATTCTTCAGGCCTATCAGGAAAAATATTGCGAAAACATTGCGATTATCCCTGTTTATATCGGATACGATCGTGTGATTGAGGAAAAGTCCTATCTGAAAGAGTTGTCCGGCGGAACCAAAACGCCTGAAAGTACCGGGGATATCATCAAAACCAGTAAAATATTGACCAAACGATTCGGCCGCGTTTATGTGAACATCGGCGATCCGATGATTATGCAGGATTATCTGGCGGTTCAGAAAAAGCCGATGGAGCAGATGTCAGTGGAAGAGCGGCAGAGCCTTTACCGCAAGATCGGCTATGAAATTGTTCTCGAAATCAATAAGGTCGCTGTCGTGACACCCTTTTCGCTGGTGGCCGCGGCGATTTTAAGTCACGACCGCAGAGGCATATCGCAGAATGAGCTGCTGGATATCGTCAACGAATTCTATGATTACCTGAGTGTCAGAAAGGTTAAATTCGCTGAAACATTTGCCCATCGTGAAAAAGCGATTATGGATGCTCTGAATATCTTTGTGCAGTCGGGGTTCATTGAGAAGATTGAAGCGGAAGAGGAAGAAAAAGACGTCGAGGACATCCAGGAAATTGTTTATTCGCTAAAAGAAGAAAAAAGACTCAACCTGGAATATTACAAAAACAATTTTCTGCATTTCTTTATATCCCTCAGTTTTGTGGCCACAGCCATTGTAAAGAACAATGAAGATGTGATTGCACGAAGCCGCATCATTGCCAAATACAAATTTATCAAACAACTTTTATGGAATGAGTTTATTTTCGATAAAAACAAGGATGACATTGAAGAAATCAATGAAGTCATGGCCTATTTATGCGATAAGAAAATGATTACTTCCGTAGAGAGGGATGGCGAAGTCTTCATTGAGATCAAAGGGAAGGGCAGTAGAATGCTCAAGCCTTATGCCGATTTGATTCATAACTATCTGGAGTCTTTCTGGATCGTCGTCAAAGGCTGTCTGTATCTCAAGAAAGCGCCGCTGAGCAAGAAAGACTGGCTGAAGAAAATCATGGCGTTGGGCGAAAGAATGTACAAGAAAGGCGAAGTCCTCAGGCGCGAAGCCCTTTCTCAGCCGAATTATTCCAATGTGATGCTCTGTCTTGAAGATTTGGAGCTGATAACCGTCATCAAAGCGGAAAAGACCGATAAGAAAGAAAAGAAAGAAGATCTTTATGCCCTGACTGAAAACAAGGCGGAAATGGAAGTACTGCGCCGTCGTCTCTTCAGGCTGCTCTAAATCGCTGAATTGAAATTCACTACACAAAATGAAGGAAATTAAAAAAGACAGAAACACAAAACTTTTTCTGCATTTGAAAAAGTGGCTGGAAAAAGCCATTCTGGATTACAAGATGATCCAAAAGGGAGATCACCTGTTAATCGGTGTATCCGGCGGAGCCGACAGTCTGGCACTGTTGGATCTGCTCGACTCTCCGATGCTTTTCATTCCGGATTTTTCCTTCGTGGCCGTGAATATTGACATGGGATTCGACCCCACCTATGAAAAATACGACAGACTGGAAAAATATTTTCAGGAACACGGCTACCGGTATGTGATGGAGAAAACCAATATAGGTAATCTAGCGCATTCCGATTTCAACAAAAAGAATCCGTGTTTTTTATGCTCAAGACTCAGGCGAAAAAGAATATTTGAAATTGCAGACGCTGAAGACTGCAACAAGATTGCATTCGCCCATCATCGCGATGACATCATCGAAACGTTGCTGATTAATATCTTTTATGGGCGTGAAATCAGCACGATGATGCCCAATCAAAGCATCTTCGGCGGCAAATTGCATATCATCCGGCCGCTGGTTTATCTGCGTGAAGAGCTGGTCAAAAAATACAGCAAGGAAAGACAGTTTCCCGTTTTGAAAAACGATTGTCCGACAAGCCAAACATCAAAGCGAATCTACATTAAGAAACTTTTGCGTGAACTGGAGAAAGACAATAAAGAAATCCGAGATAATATTTACAAGGCCATGAGCCACGTCAAACCGGACTATCTGGTGAGCCAAGTCAAGAACGAACGAAATGAATAACCTAAAGGTTACTAGAGGTTCGAGGCGTAAGGTGAACTATCCCACAAGCGAAAGCGACGAGGGATTTACTGACCCGGAATGCAAAACAAAAAATATCATTCCGCGAAGTGCCCTCAGGGTAAATCCCGATTTATCGGGTGACGAATCTTTAAAGAAAAAAATATAGCAATACATCTTATTTCGTGTAAAAATAAATCATGGCAAAAGAAAACAATGCACAAAAACTGATCGCGTCCAACAAAACGGCGCGTATGAATTACGAAATCGGCGATACTTACGAAGCAGGTCTGGTTTTATCCGGAACGGAGGTCAAGGCTCTGCGCGCCGGCAAAGCCAATCTCAAAGACAGCTATGCCTTTGTCAAAGACAATGAAGTCTTTATCAAAGAAATGCACATTAGTCCCTATGATTTCGGCAATCGCGCCAATCATAATCCACTCAGAACCCGCAAGCTGCTTTTGCATAAAAGAGAAATAAAAAAACTTTACGGGAAATCCCGCGAAAAGGGGTTGTCGCTGGTTCCGTTAAAACTCTATTTTAAAAACGGCAAGGTCAAGGTGGAAATCGGCATCGGGAAGGGTAAAAAACTGTATGACCGCCGACAGGATATCAAACAGCGTGAAGAGCGCCGTTCGCTATCCCGCGATTTCAAATCGAAACAGATCAAGGTTTAAGATAACCGTAAGATGACATGAGGAGAAAAACTCGCCCCGACACTTGCGGCCATGTGCCCTGTAGGGTAGAGGGAGCGGGGGAGGGGGATATCAATCAATGGAAGGGAAAAAAGTCAGCGATAGCAAAGTACTGATGGCACAGGTGATGAATCCCGAATGCGCCAATCCCGCGGGCAATGTTCACGGCGGCAATATTATGAAACTGATTGATACCGTCGGATGGGTTGCGGCGACAAGGCATGCGAGCAAACACACCGTAACGGCATCGATAGACCGGCTTGATTTTTTATCACCGGTTTATGTTGGCGATTTCCTGAATCTCAAAGCATCCGTAAACTATGTCGGAAAAAAATCCATGGAAGTGGGAGTGCGGGTCGAAGCCGAAGATCCTATTACAGGGAAGATACGCCATACAGCTTCCGCTTACCTTACCTTCGTTGCTCTGGATGAGAATCACAAGCCGACAGAATTGTGTCCTCTTATCCTGGAGACCGATGAAGAAATCCGTCGCCATGCCGAGGCGGAACAAAGAAAGCAAATCCGTATGGCAGAAAAGAAAAAAGAGCAATCGGTCTGCTGAAAGAACAGAGTTCATGTTATATTTGACAAAATGTGTGTAAGTGTCTATATTACAAACAAATCAAAGAAAGGGGGCGTCACGGTTTCGACGGGGACATTTGAAGTTGTAGAAGCGTGCCGAGGTTCCTACAGGCCTCGTTAAACAGGTAGGAAACATATAATCGCAGACAACTACGATTACGCTTTAGCCGCTTAGTCGGCTAACGTTCCACCCGGTTCTCCTGTTGATCGGAATGGAACGTCATTCAGACAGGATAGCCAAACTTCTTGCCTGGGGGAGGGCGGCGAACTCTTACAGGATAGCGCGGAGAGATCCGGCCTTAGGGAGCAAACCAGCGCGAAGTTTCTAAAACGAAGGCTACGCACGTAGAAGCTCCAGCGGAAGGTTTTCGGACGCGGGTTCGACTCCCGCCGCCTCCACCAATAATTCAATATTATTAAATATTTAGAACTTTATGTTTCTGTATCAAGGCAGTATCAGGCCTTGTCATCAGTATAATCCCCGCACTTTTTCTTTAAGTTGACAAGATGTCGCTACCATTGGCTTGTCCTAAGTATTTTCAAAAGCTTTATTTAGCGAGAAAAGATATCCGGAATGCTGAAATAAACAAATGCAGAAAGATGAGTTATTGATAAATAAAGCCGCCGACGCTTCTATCGACACGGATATGACCGTTATGCAGCTTTATCCGCATCACAAAAAAGCGTTCCATTATTTCATGGCCGTCATGACCTTTGTTGTTTTGATTTTCCTCACATACTGGACTTTGCCACACTTTTAAAAAGGGACAATACTGTCATCATGTGCCAGCATATTATCGATGATGATTTTATACGGTCAGGTATTTTTTACAAACAGATGAACACCTGTCTCCATTACGCGTTTCATGAGACCGGAGTTCTTTATGTATCATGCGCTGCCACGACGCGTCAGGCGAAACAGACTTCAGGATGTTATCCTGTCAATTATTTGCTTACGGATGAATTCAAATTAAAACCATTTACGCAAATGGACAGACCTGCCATATCCAAACGAACTTGCGCCGCAAGGGACGGGAAGCTGTGTCCGATGAACATTCCAACCTATCCGATGGCCAAACGTCCCATTTCTCCGGTGCGGATGCGGATGCACTCATCCATCGGCATGATGAAAATCTTACCATCACCAATGTTACCGGTGCGAGCACTTTTAATGATGGCGAGCACTGTCGGCTTGACATAGTCGTCATTGACGGCGATTTCAAAGCGAACCCTTCCCATCAGCTCTCCCCCGGTCGGATTCCCTTCATCATCCTCAATTTTGCCTGCCTGTGCCCCGCAGCCAATCACGTTTGACACGGTGATTTTGCCGACCTTAACAGCGATTAAAGCATCTCTGACATCTTTTAGCTTATCGGTCTGAACAATGGCCACAACCATTTTCATAAGATTTCTCCTCTCTGTTAATCTTTACAGCAAGGATAATGCCAAAGAAGAGCTTACTTCATAAGCATCTATGTTCACTATACTTTTTAATATGTATCGGAAAGAAGAAAAGAACATAATTGTTCGGATTTATGGACAAGATCACAAAAATGTTTACAGTTTCCATTTTCGTGCTCTCGGGTGAAAACCATGATGAAGGCCATGGTAGATCCAGCCTGCAGTGATCTAGGAAGACCCGGGGAAAGTGCGGTGACACAATGTGTCCCTATAATCAACAAGCACCCTATGCCGGCATGTTAAAAACAACTTACAACACCGTTAGGTGAAAAAAACCATAGATTATTTTAAAAATACTGGTAAGTAAGCAGGTATTCCATACCAAACTCTATGAACAAATAAGAGGTGTGCGGGGATGATTAACATACGCTTTGATCCTTTGCAAATATTCAAGGCAAGTAAATCACCGGCCGGGCTTTATGCGCGCAAGAAGTGGCTGGATGAATCTGAAACGTCAGCCTGGCAAGATGACTTTCAAGAAACAGTGGATTTTCTGATGAAGGAGCAATCCGCCGATGGTTCATGGTTTCAATCACCTTTGGAGACCATCAGGCATTTGTTTGGTCTGCATCTCACGGTTCGGGAACGAACAGGAGATATCGATAAAGCCATGAGATGGCTGATCCGGGAAACATTAAACCATAATCTTTTGGAAGCGCCCGGTTCACATTTGCCATCCGACGCTTTTCGGGAATTGCCTTTCATCAAAGCGCAGGATCAATTAACCTTGATTTGCGCGACACTTTTTCTTGCCTGTGTGTTCCAACTGGAAAACGATCAGACAGTCGTCGCGCATTATCAATTGCTCAGCCGGTGGCTTTATGATCACGCGGGCGACGCGAATGTATGGACGGATAAAAGCAACATTCTGCGGGCAATGATAGTTTATCCTAGGTATGTGAATGATCCCGCCACATTGAAACTTGTCGATGATCTGGCTGAAAAACAGGAACCGTCGGGAACTTGGTCGCCGCCAATCCCTTTTTTCCTGACGATAAACGCCCTGGCCCATTTGAACTTGGAATCGGCGCACTGCCAGTGGCTCAAGGCATCTTCTCTTTTGTCGGATTCACAAAACAAAGATGGTTCGTGGGGTAATCAGGATGCCCAATGGAATACGTTTCTGGTTGTCCACGCTTTGAAAAACAAGAAGTGTTTGTGATAATAGTATTATTTTACGGTTAAGATCATGTTTCTTTAATTTCTGCGGAAATCTGGAACGGTTTCATGTCGTCACTTTTCAGTTTCCATGAAATGTAATCTTTCAGTATCTTCATGGCTTCATTCTTCTCCATCAGCCGTTCTTCTTTCCGTTTATCTACCATAACGATTCATCCTTTATTGATTGCTATTAAATCATAATCTTTAATGCCTTAAATTAAGCACATTTTGTGCCGAACGTTACCTGCAAGGATTTCCAAAGTGCTTCTTTAAGCAGACAGGGTAAAATACAAAAACTGCCATCTTTGATCCTGCAATAAAAGTCTCAAAGATGGCAGTTTCGTTTTATCAGGTTACAAGAAGGATGTTATTTTCACATGAATCAACTTATCCTGATCTTGTTTACTTATCGATGTCCGGGGTTATAACCTCGATGCCCTCCATGCCCTCCGTAAGTGTCATGATGTCCGCTCCTGTCGTATCCACTATGTCCGCCGTATCCGTGATGACCGCCGGGACCATACCACCACGGCCAGCACCCGCTGATAGTTACAAGCATCATGAACGTGGCCATTGCCAAGATTATAATTTTCTTCATGGTTCTCTCCTTTTCAAAACCTGTTTGGGATTAGTGTAATTTCTATTTACCGGTGATGAGCCGGACCGGGTACCGGTCCCACGCCCGGCACATAATGATTCTCGCCTTGTTGAGGTACGGGCCTGTAATCGGTGCGCGGCCTTACCTTTTGTCTGTCATCTCTGTAGGGCTGAGTATGGCGTTTATGCCATCCCTGTACACCCCAGTTTTGTTTTTCCCAACGCCGGTCTCTTTTCCAGCCCTCCCAGTTCCTTTGAAGCTCGCGCTGCGGTATCGGTCTGGGTTCCCAGCGATATCCTTTCCAATGACGATCTCTGTAATCATTTCTCCACTGCGGAGGAATGCTCTTGTGGAAATACGGCGTGTGGGGATAATAGGTCCAGCCCCGGTCATGGTAGCGTGAGCGGTACCAGCGGCCATCCCAAGGACGCCACCACCAGCCTCCGTAGAAGAATATTTCTTCCTGCAGATTCGGAACCGCGTAAACATCGGTTTCCGGTATCACAACCAACTCGGGCGGCGCCGGAAAGATCAATGGCGGCGGCAGCGGGATATTGAAATGAACGCTTACCCCGGCCATGGCCGAAGCCGGCATCAAAACAACCAGCGACAATAATAACATTTTATAGACTAACTTTTTCATCTTCTGTCCTCCTTGTTTGGTTTAATAATTTGCACAACAATTTATCCCACGCGTCTTTGAAAATACCGACATTATCCGGCATCGTTCAATATTTGATTGTTCCCCCAGGGAATCTGATAACCGTTAATCCAGAGTTCCGTTATGGCCTCCTGCGGAACGTCAAACCAGCCGAAAAATTTATCGCCCTGTCTGAAATCAATGGTTGTGATGGTTATCGAAGATGCCGCATCCTTCGTGACAACAATCACTTCCGGGGTGTTCGTGATTCCGAACATAACAAATTTGATAACCGGTCCCTTCGGTCCCGAAACCGCTTGCGGGAACACCAATATCTTTCCTTCGGCCCCGCGGACTTCGATCATTTGATTTGATCGGATTCCGGGATCATCCTGCGCCATGGCTGTCAGCGGCAATACCGCCGATAAACAAATGATCAAGATAAGCAAAAAACGTTTCATATGTAACCTCCTGGTGCCCTGAATTGTTGCATAATACTAATTACACATGGGCTCGAATCTGTTGGTGTGTATTTCGCAGCCACTGATGTTGTCGCCCCATGTAAACGTTTCGGCAAACCCGTCGCAATAATACCAGTAGGTGCGGGTGTGATAGTCATAGGAATCGTACCGGTTGATTTCGTCGGGATCGCCGCTGATGCTTTCACGATCCCGCATGTCGCCGCTGCATTCGCTGTAATGGTCATCGTCGTCACCGTGATGATGGTGATAATAATCATCACGACAGCCGGTCATACTCAACGAAAGCAGGGCAATCAATCCCAGGATCGTTATGATGATGTTCTTTTTCATCGTTATACCCTCCGTTTTTTTTAATATTGCCACCAGCCGGAGAAGGATGGCCGCCTCCGGCTTTTGGGGATGTCGCGGCGAATCCGCTATAAGTTAAATCTGAATCCGCAGTAAACGTTGTGACTGGCAAAGTCAGCGTCGATACCGTCGAAATCCGGTTTTTCCGTGTTGAAATATCTGTATTTCAAATCAATCGTGAAATGCGGATTGATTTGAAACGCCAGACCGGCGCCGACCTGATACGCCATAACGGTATCGTCATAGTCTTCATAAAAGACATCGTTGAGTTCAACGGTCGCCATACCCATGCCGGCTGTAAGATACGGTGTCACCGGTGAAGGATTGACGAAATCCAGATAGATGTTACCCAGGAAAGAATAAGCTGTCATATCGCCGGATGAGACTTGGTCCGAGTAGTATTCATCATAGTCGTAATCATACCCTTTGATTTTATCAACGTCGTTCATCTGATAGCCCAGTTCCCCTTCGATCCTGAACATCCCGAAGTTAAATCCGGCGGCAAAACCGGACGCGAAGCCGGGATCAAATTCCAGCGTTGCCGTGTCTGACCAATCCGACAGATCGCTGTCCTGTAATGCCGAAATCCCCATTTGACCGCTGAAATAAGGTCCGGGAACATGAACATAACTGAGGGCAGCTCCCGGAACGGTTAGCAGCATCAACAGCCCGACAATCACCGAAAAAGTTCTTTTCATTTTTTTAACCCTCCTTTTGTGAGTTTGTTTAAGTTCAACATTATGGTTATCAATCCGTCAGCCAGCAGTTGTAATCGACCAGCCCGAATTGTTTTAATACTTCCGTCATATAATTAACCAACATGGTTTCCTGCAATTTATCTCCCTGAACCTGTGAGGTAATGACAATTGCCAGATCACCGGGAATGGATTCATGAATGTAGAAATCGGCGTCCGATAAATAGCGCTCCCTGGCTATTTCACAAAATTTCTTCATACAGCTCACAGCATCTGGTTTAAGAGGATTGGATGTCCTCAAAGTAATAATCTCCATCCGCTTCATATTCTCCTTCTCCACGCTCGTTTCTGCATTTCTTATTGCTGAAAATGTGCCAAAAAATAAAAACAATAAATACAATAACTTAAGATTAATTAAGCCGGAAAGTGTTTCATTTCGCATAAAATAAGTATCTTATTGCGCACTTTTTATGATAAAGTGTTCAATAAGACATATCTGTGCCTTGTATATCTGGGAGGATATCATGGTTGATGAAAAAGAATTTTTCCGGGAAGCAACGTTGCGCATTTGCGGCAGTCTGGAAATTGAAAAAGCGCTTTATGATTGTCTGATGTACCTCCGTAATTATATTCCGGCCGATTTCATATTGATGAGCACGTACGATTTCCAGTCTGGAATAGGCGAAGTCGTTGCCGGAGTACACGCCAATGGCAAGAATATCATCTCTCAAAAGGTGACGCCTCCACAAGATACACAAAACGCAATCACAAAGATTATCGAAAGTGATCATACAACTCCTTTGATTATCGTGGCGGATCATGTGGGCGGTCACACACTCATGAGGGCATTGTCGCAATTCGGTATCAAACCGGAAGCGTCGGTGATGGTGATTGGACCGAAGCCGGAGTGGAATTTGTTCGGCGGTATTCTCATCGCCAGTCAGACGGGAGAAAAATATACGGAAGAACATAAGCATCTTTTTTCAATGCTCAACGAACCCTTTGCCATTGCTTTCATCAATTATCTCCGCTATCGGGAAGTGTTGCGTCTGAAAGAAATTCTGGCTGATGACAACCGGTATTTGCAAAATGAGTTGCGTCAGCAGATCGGAGAAGAAATTGTCGGCGCGAATTTCGGTTTGAAACAGGTCATGGAAATGGTGCGCCAGGTCGCGCCACTGACCAGTCCTGTTCTTTTACTCGGAGAAACCGGTTCCGGTAAAGAGGTGATCGCTAACGCGATTCACAATCTGTCGCCCCGCCACAACGGCCCTTTCATCAAGGTCAATTGCGGGGCGATTCCGGAATCGCTGATGGACAGCGAGCTTTTCGGCCATGAAAAAGGCGCTTTTACCGGAGCGCTATTTCAGAAGCGCGGGCGTTTTGAACGGGCAAACGGCGGCACGATTTTTCTTGATGAAATCGCCGAGCTGACGCCCGGAGCGCAGATCAGGCTTTTGCGCGTTCTTCAGGAGAAAGAAATTGAGCGGGTAGGAGGGAAAGAAACCCAGTATGTTGACATCCGCGTCATCGCCGCGACGCACCGCAACCTGGAGACCATGATGGCCGAAGGAAAATTTCGTGAAGATCTTTATTTCCGCCTGAATGTTTTTCCAGTGTGCATTCCGCCTTTGCGGGAGAGGCGCGCTGATATTCCCGCGCTTGTTCAGCATTTCATCATGAAAAAAGCACGGGAGATAGGTTTGAATGAGATTCCCGGTCTCGCTCCGGGTGCCATTGACCGACTGACCCATTATTCATGGCCGGGGAATGTCCGTGAGCTGCAGAACGCCGTGGAACGCGCACTCATTCTGAGTCAGGGAAAACCTCTGACGTTTGATGGTATTGGAGAATCTGCACCCAAAATGGAACAGGATAACCTTATTGTTCATCACGGGGAAGCAGGCGGGCTGAATCGGGCGATCGTTGAGCACATCAAGCGGGCGCTGGAAAAGACGGGTGGACGCGTTGGGGGAGAAAAGGGAGCGGCAAAGCTTCTGCAGATGAACCCCTCCACGTTGAGAACAAAAATGAGAAAACTGGGTATCCCTTTCGGGCGCAAAGGGAAAGCATAAAGTGTAACTTTTGAGTGAATCGTTGATTTTTAGGTTCATGTCTTAAACTTTGTTCAGCATGTAACGAGAAAAACTAACGACGCTCAGTCACCGATTATTTTAACCAGAACTCTTTTCTTGCGGCGGCCGTCAAATTCACCGTAGAAAATCTGTTCCCACGGCCCAAAATCAAGATGGCCGTCCGTTACGGCGACGACAACTTCGCGTCCCATAACCTGACGTTTCAAATGCGCGTCACCGTTGTCTTCTCCGGTCCTGTTGTGGCGGTACCGGGAAACAGGTTCGTGCGGGGCCAGACCTTCCAGCCATTCTTCATAATCATAATGCAGTCCCGATTCATCATCATTGATGAAAACCGACGCGGTGATATGCATGGCATTGACAAGGAGCAAGCCGTCTCGAATGCCACTTTCACTGAGACAGTCTTCGATCTGTGGCGTGATGTTGATGAATGCTCTCCTTTGAGGAATATTAAACCAGAGTTCCCTTCTGTATGATTTCATACTGTCCTCCGTGTGTATTGTTTTGTGCTTATTATCACGAAATGCTGAAAACTATAAACAGGTATTCGCCTGCCGGTTAATTTGTTTCACTGATTAAAATAATTGAATCAGCAACTTTTTTCTCTTTTTTAAAATTTTAAATTTATGTATGATTATAAAAAATTCGAAAAACTCATCGCGTGTATAAATTATTGAAAACAGGAGGTTATGAGAGTGACACAGCGGATCATCGGACCGAAGTTCCAGGAGGCGATTCTGTACGCCGTTGAGATTCACGGTGGCGATTTAAGAAAAAGCACGACCATTCCTTACATTTCGCACCTTTTCAGCGTATGCGCCCTGGTGTTGGAGGATGGCGGTGATGAGGAAGAAGCCATCGCGGCGCTACTTCACGACATGCTGGAGGATCATCCCAAGGAAGTGACGAAACAGGAACTGGAACGTCGTTTCGGTTCCCGGGTTGCGGAAATTGTTGCCGTGTGCACGGATACACCACCCAATTACAAGGGTGGACCTAAACCCCCCTGGCGCAAGCGCAAGGCTGCCTACATTGATAGACTCCGGGAAGAGAAATATCCACGGTGTCGGGTTCCGCTGGCTGACAAGCTCCATAACGTTCGCACGATTGTCAACGACTACCGGCGGATCGGCAATGATATCTGGGCACGATTCAAGGCGACAAAGAAGGAGCAGCTCCGTTACCACCGGTCTCTCGTGGAAGCCTTTCGCGAGGCAAATGGACCGGCTTATCTCGTCGATGAGCTGGACAAGCTGGTAGCAGAGCTCGAGATGAGCGACAAGAGCGCATAAAGTGATCAGCGAGGAATGCATATGACCAACAAAATCAAATGTCCGAACTGCGGGCACAGCTTTGATGTGGAAGAAGCGATTTCCGGCAGACTGGAAGCCCACTTTAAAACCGAATATGAGAAGAAGATTGCTGAGCAATCAGAGAAATTCAATCAGGAAAAACAAAAATTAGAAGCGGAAAAGAAAAGCGTTCAGGAACAGAAAGAGAAACAGGACGAAATCATAAAAACTGAGCTGTCCAGAATATTAATTCGGGAAAAGGAAAGAATTGAGAAAACAGCCCTGGAAACATACGAAGAGAAACTCAAAGCACTTCAGGAAGAGAACGAGCAGCGTAGAACGGAAAATAAAATCCTCAGAGAAAAAGAAATCACTCTTTTGAAACGGGAAAACGAATTAAAAGAGAAACAGGAAGAATTAACTCTCCAGATGGAAAAACAAATCCTCGAGCGACAGAAAGAGATAGAGGATAAAGCGCGCGCCAGGGAGCGGGAAAGTTTCGAGTTGGAAAAAGTCAAGCTGCTCAAGCAAATCGAGGATAACAAAAAACTTGCCGAAGAGATGAAACGCAAAGCGGAGCAGGGCTCCATGCAACTGCAGGGCGAGGTGCAGGAACTTGCTCTCGAGGAACTTTTATCAAAAGCATATCCTTTTGACAGAATTCAGGAAGTGCCGAAAGGTGTGCGCGGCGCCGATTCCATTCAAACGGTCATTAACCCGGCACAGCAGGAATGCGGGACGATTGTCTATGAAAGCAAGCGGACGAAGAATTTTTCCGGTGATTGGATAGATAAATTAAAACAGGATCAGATCACCTGTAAGGCGGACATCGCCGTATTGGTGACCGAAACATATCCCGGCGACATGGAACGATTCGGCGAAAAAAACGGTGTGTGGATTTGCGGTTTTCATGAAGTTAAAAGCCTGTCGTTTGTTCTGCGGGAAATGCTGATGAAAACGCACTCGATAAAATTATCCCAGGAGAACAAGGGCGACAAGATGGAATTACTGTATAACTATCTGACGAGCACGGAGTTTGTTCAAAATATCAAACGGATTGTCGAGAACTATGACGCGATGCTCACGCAGCTCAATGCCGAGAAAAAGGCAATGACCAAAATATGGGCGACCCGGGAAAAGCAAATTTGGGTTGTCCAGGAAAACATCTCGGCTTTATTCGGTTCCATTAAAGGCATCGCGGGGAAAGAACTGGAAACGTCCAGCGTTCTGCAACTGCCGGATACGGCCCTTGAAGAATCGTAATCTTGCGCATTCATAGACCATTGCCGTTCACTTAAAATCAGTCCGATATGATGAACCGGTATTCATAAAAAACCCCCTCAAGTCCTTTTGACCTTGAGGGGGCGAACCTATATTACCAGATCATGTTTTTGTCGTTGAAGCAGCGGTTACTTTGCCATCTGTTCTATATCGAGTACTACTTCTTAGCTGACTAATGTTTTTACCGCGTTAATAACCGGGTTGGTGAAAAGAGCCATCAGAACGGTGTAGAGAGCGAACACACCAACCACCTCGCCGACATACATCTTTTCATATTTACGTTTCAGAGAAACCATAATCAATCCGCCAACGATCAAACAGCCCAGTTGGAAGAAGGGGAAATTGGTTGCTCCTGCTGCCGCGTATTCAGCAAAGCTGAAGGTTGCCGTTAAAAGAACTACCGCTGCCGCTACGATTGTTGTTGCCATTGTCTTTTTCATGATCTGTTACCTCCTTGGGGTAATTTGTTTGCTCTATTTGTCTTTATACTAATGAAAATACCGTGCCAGAATTTAAAATCAATGGTATCTTCTGTCTAAATTATTAATATATATAATTAATTATTGAAAGAAGCCTTCACTAATCAACATTTCTAATGTCTTATGATTGATATTTTTTTAATGAAATGTTTAAACCACTTGAACAATATATCAAAGGCGCTCGTCCTGGAGAATCCAGCATAATGGCTCATCATAATAAAATGACTTTGAAATCTGCCGCTATATCTATCATCTATTAATGAAAGGTCATAACAATGCGTTCATCCAGGCCTCGCGATAACAACACCCACTGCTTCCGCTGCTATATGCGCAGAGAAACCTGTATCTGTCCGATTCTGCCCATCGTGCAGACTCGAACAGAGTTTTTAATCCTGCGGCATATCCGGGAATCTGAACGACCGAGCAACACGGGACGACTGGCAGCACTGGCAATGCCCAATGCGCGAATTATTCCTTGCGGAGGAGGAGATCGCACCGGTCTTGCGCCGCTCGATGACACTTTGCTGCGGATGCCAAACACCTGGTTGCTCTGGCCGGATGGCGACGGTGCCCAACCGGATCTGTCATTGCCCTAACGAATAGTCGTTCTGGACGCCACATGGCAACAGGCTCGGCGGTTGTATAGCCGGACACCGGAGCTGCAAGCGATGCCCCGGCTGCTTTTGCCTTTTCCGGACAAAAGCAGGAAGAGGCTTCGTGATCCTCATAGAGCCGACGGAATGTCCACTATTGAAGCGGTAGCGGCAGCCGTCGCTGTCCTTGAAGGGAAAAAGGTCACTGAGCCTCTCGAAAAACTTTACGATGAATTGGTTCGCAGAACTATCAGCCTACGCTGGGGGATTAAATTGTCTTGAAAACAGCCCAATTTTGATTATTTCGATTCCTGTTATTTTCAAATATGTTAAATATTATTGTTCAATTAATTTCTCGAATCATTTGCCAGGTCTCTGTTTTATAATTATATAATGAAATACATATATAAATATATACTTATTGTTTCGTTTTTATTTAATGTACATCTGGAATCATGTACAGGCTACTGAAATATCTTATTCATTTCAGATCGGTTATAGAATACTGTCCGAATAATACCTGCAATCATGGTGACAATTCCTCGATTTTAAGTTAATGAAACTCAGATTAATTTTTACTGAACGCAGGTATTTCTCATTTAATTTTTAAAAGGTCAAGATGATTGGTCGGGTAAAAATCTTATTTTATTTTATTGAATTAATTAATTGCTATGCCGCGGTTTATTATTCCAATTTTCTCTTTTTCTATTTGAAAAACACATTCGGTTTTGGCGAGGTGGCAAATCTGTCAACGGCTGCGCTGGGCGGCTTTGTCTATATCATCGCTTCCTGGCAGGGTGGGAGATTAGCCCAACGTCACGGTGCCCTTAAACTGCTTTCCATTGGCGCCTGTATTGTTATTGTGTCGATGGTTATCGGCCTGATGTTTTCTGAACCGGTCGAACAAATTTCCGTGTATTGTTTTTGGACAGTAGGCATTTGTCTGATGTGGCCAGCCCTGGAAATTCTAGTCAGTGAAGGGGCAGGGAGCTCGCTGCCGAAAATGGTCGGAATCTATAATGTGACATGGGCTCTAGGCGGTTCCATAAGCTACTTTACCGCCGGAATGCTGATTGAAAAATTCGGCATGGCCAGTTTATTCTGGATTCCCCTCGGTCTTACGATTATCCAATTGGCCCTGATGCCGTTTGCTGCCGGTTGGTTGAAACAGGAGAATGCTTTTGAATCTGACGGGAAACCCTTGGCACCGGAATCCTGCAATGTGGAAACCGGAGAATTCATTAAGATGGCTTGGATTGCTAATCCTTTTTCTTATGTGGCGATTAACACCGTCATTCCGTTGATTCCCTCCATTGCCGAGAGACTTTCCCTCTCCACGGGCATGGCGGGTATTGTCTGTTCCGTATGGATGTTTGCCCGGCTGACGGCTTTTGCGAGCTTCTGGCAATGGACTGGCTGGCATTACCGTTTTCAATGGCTGGCCGGCTCTTTTTTTATCATGATCGTCAGTTTTTTCGGAATCCTGATGGCGCAGTCGGTTGGATTTCTCCTGATAGCGCAAATTGGATTCGGCCTTTCTATCGGGCTCATCTATTACTCTTCTCTCTATTATTCCATGAACGTGATGGAAAATCAGGGGGTTAATGCCGGTGTTCATGAAGCGATGATCGGGGCAGGCCAGTTTATAGGGCCCGCTGTCGGCGCTGCCGCTCTGTATCTTTTACCCGCTGCAACTGGCATCGGCGCCTGGTCTGTGGGCGGCCTGCTGTGCATGGGTCTATCCGGCCTATTCCTGGTTAGACACCGCGGAAAAAAGCCATAAGAACTTATCAGCGCTTACGATATTTCACAACGAACCGGTTTAGCAGCTTAAAACGGTTTCAATCCTGCAGCTTGAATCCAGTGGTTTGAGTTTAGTCACAAAGAACTGGTTCAATCGAAGGACGTTTGAATCAGCCGCAGGCCGTTTTAGAATGCGTTCCTTGAAATAATCTGATGGCATAATTATTTTATATATGAAGAGTGCTGCAATGCCCAGATGATGTGAGGTGAAAGTTACATCACTCACCGTAGGTAAACAAATTAACCATCCTTCTTGGGTATTGAGTGGTAAGGCAGCCTGCTTTAAAAGCAGTTACCATATGAGTTGTCCACGGATATGGAAGAAGTATTGCAGCTCTCTTCTTTTTTGTACTACCCAATGCCTGACTTATCAGACATTGCCCGATGACGATGTTTCTTGGTGATACTCAAACTAAGCTTCCCAAACGCTGGTTCAATCTTTTAGACTTAATCTAAATATTTAATGAGACCCAAATTTCAGAAACGAATAACCTAAAGGTCACTATAGGCCGAGCGGGATAAATGTGGGTCTAATTCCCCGCCCCTTGGTGCGCAAGTTCTTTTGGATACCCCGCTGCTTGCGGCGGGGTTGTTCATTCTTTGAGCGTTTATAACAGAATCAAATAACGGGTTCAATCGGAGAATGATTGAACCAGCGGGGAAATTTTATCAAAAAAGGGGTGAAGTTTGCCCTGTTTTTTAGTATAACCGCGCAAAATTTAAAAACATTGTACGGGGAAAATTATGAGAACATATGACATTATCGAACTGATCGGCAACACCCCTTTAGTCAAATTGAGAAACGAAAACATTATTGCCAAAGCGGAATTTTTGAATCCCGGCGGCAGTATCAAAGACCGTGTCGCCCTCGCGATGATCGAAGCGGCTGAACGCGAGGGAATCCTGAAACCGGGAATAAAAATCGTTGAACCCACATCCGGTAATACCGGCATCGGCATCACTCTGGTCGGCGTCGCCAAGGGCTACGAAGTATTTATCGTTATGCCTGAAGGTATGAGCGAAGAGAGAAAGAACATCATCAAGGTTCTTGGCGGCAATCTTGTACTTACCCCCGATAGCGAGAGCATCACCGGCGCTGTGAAAAAAGCGGAGGAACTGGTTGAAAAGTTTAACGCTTATATGCCCAATCAATTTAAAAATCCCACAAACGCGAAGGCACATTACGAACACACCGCGCAGGAACTCTGGAGACAGTCAGGACAAAAAATTGACGCCTTTGTCTCCGGCATCGGCAGCGGCGGAACCATTCAGGGTGTGGGCACCTTCCTGAAAGAAAAGAATCCGGATGTAAAAATTATCGCTGTTGAACCCAAAAACGTATCGGCTCTTCTCGGTCACGAACCGGGGCTGCATCAGATCCAGGGCATCGGGGATGGCTTCATTCCCGATATTCTGGATGTATCGCTGATCGACAGGATCATGGAAGTTACCGATGATGATGCCATCGCGACCACGCGCGAGCTGGCAACCAGCAATTCTCTCTTATGCGGTACGTCATCCGGGGCCAACATCTGGGCTGCCAGACAAATCGCCATCGAACATCCGCAATGGGTGATCGCCACCGTACTTCCCGACCGGGCGGAGCGATATTTTAGTACCGGCTTGCTTTAGCCGAAAAAATCGTCTTCATTAAAACCCATAAAAACCCCCTCAAGTCCATAAGACCTTGAGGGGGTTACGCTATTTCAAAAGATTATGGTTTTGGTCTTCGCGCAGCAGTGACACTGTCACCTGTGCTATTTTTTAAGAAATGAAGAAATATCTCTCCATCTTTCTAATATATTTATGGTTTTATAGAATTTGCACAAACTTTGTTGTATAGTTTTTCATCTTCACTGCCCGGTTGAATAAATCCCCATTGACTATTATTATTTACGATAGTGTTTAAGACCTTTCCTTTATTGTCATAATCTACGACCTTTTCAAGACTTGTCATTTTCTTCTGACAATCAATTTTACTTAACGCCGTGTAATGATCATAATTTTGATATTTTTTTAATTCATCAGGTTGTTTTATGTTTTCCAATCTTTTTTTCCTAACATCACTTGTTACATTTGAATACGTCAAGACGGTTATAATGTTGCGTGATTTAGAGACATTTTTTTTATTATAATATCGTCCATTGGCAAAGGGCTCCCATACTTTAATGTCTGGTTGTTCTGAAAAACAAAATGACGGAAAAGAAAAGGTAAAAAGAAACATAACAAGGAATGATAAAGAAATAACGAAACTAATTTTTTTCATGATTTGTCCTCCAAATATCGTATTATTTGTTGTTTATATAATTTATTAATCTTTTTTTAAAGAGGAATTTAAAGTTAAACGAAGCAATCTCGGAATGTGCATAAAATGATTACATCGGTGC
>ERZ795031.445-NODE-445-length-51347-cov-11.825372_pt1 | contig 51347 bp, 38 predicted proteins | sample MGYA00375123_ERZ795031 | MGnify/ENA primary metagenome ERZ795031 (study PRJEB30166, sample SAMN05720159) | activated sludge metagenome | isolation source: anaerobic digester from wastewater treatment plant | place: USA | collected 2015-04-21 ...
GCACTAAAGGCAAGGTAAGTGTGCAGTTCGAGTGATATCCGTTCTGACAGGGCGATGGCAACGGCGACGGCAACGCCGCGAAAATTAATGTGATCAGATCAATGCGGTGCTGAAGTAGCGTTCGGCGCGGTCGGCCAGGATGGTGACCACGTTGCGGCGTCCGTCGGCGAAGTGGCTGGCCACCCACACATTCGCGCCGGACGAGGTTCCGACCAGGATTCCCTGCTCGCGGGCCAGGCGCCTTGCGGTTTCGATGGCGTCTTCGTCGGAAACGGTCATGACCATGTCGATATAGCTGCGATCGACAACACCGGGAACGAATCCGTCGCCGATTCCCTGGATGGTGTGCAGCCCCGGTTCCTTGCCAAGCAGGGCCGAGTTGTTGCGCGGCTCGACCGCGATAATCTGGACGCGCGGGTTCTTTTCACGAAGAAACCGGCCAACTCCCATCAGGGTTCCGCCGCTGCCGACACCAGCGACGAACGCATCGACCTTGCCTTCCATCTGTGCCCAGATTTCCGGTCCGGTCGTCGTGTAGTGAGCGTCCGGGTTGTTGGGATTGGTGAACTGTCCGGGGACGAAGTGGTTTGGAATTTCAGCCTTCAGTTCTTCCAGCCGATCGTTACTTCCGCTGATGCTCGCCTCGGCCGAAGTCAGAACCAGTTCGCCGCCAAGCGCGCGGATGATTTTCTTTCGTTCGTCGCTCATGTTTTCCGGCATCACGATGATGACCCGGTAACCTTTCTGAACGCCGCACAGCGTAATACCGATCCCCGTGTTGCCGGACGTCGATTCGATGATGGTCATGCCGGGCTTCAACTTGCCTTCGGCCTCGGCACAATCCAGCATGTGTTTTGCGATACGATCCTTGACGCTGCCCCCGGCGTTAAGGAATTCGGCCTTGGCGAATACATCGCCCATCGCAAATCCCGGGATGCGAAGCATCGGTGTGTTGCCGATCAGATCAAGAATTCTTTCAGGTTTTTCGTGCATCGTGGCAAGTCCTGTCTTGGTGACGCGTAAAGTCTCAACGCGCGGGAATATCCGCCAAATCCGTCATAAAATCAAGCCGCCTGCCGCCCCATGGCACAATTTTCATCGAGTGCTCGGACAGGGAATCGTCAGTGCGCCACACGATGGTGTCGCTCTTTCCCGGCAGCCACTCGACGGTGCCGTCGGATACATCGACGGTAAAAGGCGGGGAGCCGTCACGATCCTGTTCGCCGTACATGTGGGCCACCGGCAGGCGAACCGTCGTTTCGGATCGAAGGCCCTCCCGAAGGGGTAAGGTCTGGAAGCGAAGACTGAACACATCAGTGGTTCCGGGTCCTTCCGCCATCTGTCCCGGTCCGTCAGGAAGGCGTAAACGATCGAACGTCCACGATGGCGCGATTCCCGATACCTGTTCCGGGCGTGGCCGCGCCATCAGGCGCCCAAACGGGTCGATACCGTCTTTCGCGAACCTGGCCGCCGAAACCCGATCCGTTATCGTCACCAGGAATGATCGCCCGCGCTCTTCAATCCCGGCCACAGTCGAAATGAAACCGGAAAAATCGATCACCGGAACATGCTTCAGACCAAAGACGCCATTCACGTCAGACAGGTACGGCCCAGGGTAGTCGTCGGCATTTGACGGCACGATCTCGGTAAGAACGGCAATCGCGCGCCGATTGCCGGCGGTTTCATCGGGGCGGCCCCGGTCGTCCATGCCACCGGATCCGATGAAGAATACGCTGGTATCGGCAACCGCCAGGACGCCTTGAACAAACCGATCCAGGAATTCCTGCCAAGCCCGGGTGCATCCGGCCGTCGCGTCACCGGGACACGGCGTTGTCGAGACAATCTGATATCCCAGCAATCCCGCGGATCTGCCGGCAACCTCGGCCAGCTTGGTCCATGAACGTATCAGGTGGTCCTGCAATGTCAGTCCGTCCGGAGTCCAGTCGGCATAAATAAAATCGCTGAAGAATCGATCCGCCCGGATCGACGCGGAAGCCTGTGTCCTGGCGGCATCATTGGCGTCAGCACCGTCATCCTGGCATTGACCGTGTTGCGCCGGGTCGCCGGTTACAGGAACGCGGAAGGCCCAGTCCGGGCCGCCGGCGTTCAATTGGCATGGGCCGATGTCGGAAAAAGGAACCTGATTCTGAAGTATGACCGCGATACCGGCCGCCGCGGCACGGTCAATGAAACCACGGACAGCCAGCAGCGTTTCCGCCGATACGTTCATCGGCTCGGGCTCCAGATCCGACCACGGAACCGGTACCCGGATAACGTTGTAGCCGCTGGCCTTGAATTCCCTGAACGGCAGGGTCGGCGCGGACTCGGACCAGTCAATCGCGACGTCAAGGACTGCCCCGACAAAGTGCAGCGAGCGGCCGTCCGGATCCTTGAAACCCCCGCGGTTGCCCGGCTCCGTGTCGAAGCAGACTCGTCCGCACTTATGCTGGAACTGGCCGGGTGGCAATACCCAGTCAACCTTGCGGTCCGGCGGAATGGCCGGTCCGGATTGCGGCCGCAGGGCGAAGAAAATGCCGAAACCGGCCAGGTGAAGCACGACCAGAACGATCGAAAAAATCCTTGTTCGCCGCTTCATCCGATCCCCCACGAAACATCTTGCCCCGGCAGCACCTGTGTAGCATATCAGCGCATCGGCCCGCCATCCAATTACTATCGTCGTTGACGTGATGCGGGCGGGTCGCTATCTTCAAGGGGCGTCGGCGGCTTTGAAACAGCCCGCGGACGCGCGGTCGGAAGCTTCCGCGCAGGCCCGCGCCGCAAGGGTGGATTCGTCGCAGTTTCCGCCGTTTCCCGACGATCCCGGAAATCGCGCGTTTGGGGGGTGTTGTGAATTCTGATTATTCCGCCGTCGATATTCAGGCCGAAACCGAACGGCTGCACGGATTTCTGAAGCATGTCGGGTGGTCCGTCCCCGAGTGTGCCGGAATTGCGCCAAAAACACTTCGAATTCGTGAACTTGCCCGGCAGAAGCGGGCCGTGATCCTGGGCCATTCCTACGTCGCTCCGGAGGTCATCTTCGGGGTTGCCGATCATCGTGGTGATTCCCTTGGTCTGTCCGTGATAGCACGCGACACGGACGCCGACGTGATTGTGTTCTGCGGCGTTCGATTCATGGGCGAAACGGCGAAAATCATTGCCCCGTCGCGTACGGTTCTTCTGCCGGCCCCGAATGCCGGATGTTCGTTAAGCGAATCCATAACCGCGGAAGACGTGCGCCGCTTCAGGCACGCAAACCCGGATCACAGCATCGTCTGCTATGTGAACACCTCTGCCGCGGTCAAGGCCGAATGCGATGCCTGCTGTACCTCCGCGAATGCGCTTGCCGTTGTCGAGGCTGCCCCGTCCTCCAGGATATTTTTCCTGCCGGACGGCAGGATGGCGGCCAACCTCGCGCCCATGACGGCCAAGACAATCAAGGGGTACACCGGGAATTGCATCGTCCATGACTGCATACGCCCGGAGCATGTGGCCGCACTTCGCGAAAAGGCGGGGCCCGGCGCGTGTGTCATGGTTCACACGGAGTCGCCGCCCGAGATCGTCGCGATGGCCGATGTCGCCGGTGGAACCGGTGACATGATGAAGGCCGTCAAGTCGGGTCGCTGGAACACGTTCGTTGTCATCACGGAAGACGGGATGACCGACAGGTTCAGGATTGAATTCCCCGAATATCGCATCTTCGCGCTTGGCACCGTTTGTCCGCACATGAAGATGATCGGGCTTGACCAGGTTCTGCAGGTTCTTGAGTCACCAAGGCCGGATCAGGTGGTCGAGATCGACGAACAAGTCAGGCTGGGGGCGTTGAAAGCCATCGAACGGATGTTCGAACTCACCGGCAAGGGAAAGGACGACTCAAAGCCGCATTCCAACACCGGGGACGTGGCGGCTTCAAACTGACGTCACATCTTTTCGATTGCGGGACGCAGCTTCTGTTCAAGGGCCTCTTCAATCTTTCCGCGGAACATCATTTCCATCATCATGTTCATTTCGACCACGGCGGTGGCCTTGTTGTCCGCGATGTTGATTTCGGCCTGGACGCCGGTCGTCGAAAGCGTGTACTGCGTCGGGCTGGTCTGTTCCATGTCAAGCTTGTAGGCGCCACTCCACTTGCCAAGAAGCGGGCGAATCTTGTCCATGGCGGTCTGGGCGTCGTACGGGTGATTGAACTGGTATTCCTTTACTGCCATTGCCAGAAACTCCATCAAGAGGCAGCCAAGGTTACCGCCGATACGTGGATCAATTCAAACAAATCGTGCGGCATGCAGGAGCAAGCTGAACTTTGCTGTCGAAATCGCCCCATTCGCGCAGGCGCGCCTTTAATAAAGAGCGAAGTTGAATATAATTGCACCCAACAACTTCCGGCCGCCTGGTTGATTGCCCGCGGCCCTTCTTTTTCAGGAGTTCCAGATGTCTGGTTACAGTCCGGATTTCAAGGATGTGCCGAAGACGATCGCGGCAAGGTTCAAGCCCGTTGGAAAGGGCCCGTTCCACGATGTTCCCGATGCTCAGTGGTATGACTGGAAATGGCAGTTGCAGCATCGCATCACCGATATCGCCGAACTCGGTCGATACATCAACCTGAGTCCGGAAGAAATCGCCGGTCATGAAGCCGGCCGGGACGTCTTCAAGATTGGGATCACCCCGTATTACGTGGCCCTGATGGATCGGGATGATCCGCTGTGCCCGGTTCGCATGCAGGCAACCCCGCATCCACAGGAAATGATTTCGCATCCATCCGACATGGAAGATCCGCTCGCGGAAGATCGCGACATGCCCGTCAAGGGTCTGACCCATCGGTATCCGGATCGCGTGCTTTTCTACATGACCCAGGATTGCGCGATGTTCTGCCGCCACTGCACCCGCAAGCGCAAGGTTGCCAACCCCCACACGGCCGCCGACGACGCCCAGGTTCAGGGGTGCATCGATTACATCCGGCGGACGCCGTCGGTTCGCGACGTCATCGTTTCCGGCGGGGATGCATTGGCGGTGTCGGACGATCGCCTGGAAAAGATCCTGGCCCAGATTCGGGATATCCCCCATGTGGAAATCATCCGCATAGCCACCAGGACGCCGTGCACGATGCCCATGCGCATCACGGATGAACTCGTCGCGATGCTGAAGAAGTACCACCCGATTTTCCTGAATACCCATTTCAATCACCCGAAGGAGGCGACCGCCGAGGCGTTTGCCGCGCTTCGAAAGATTGCTGGCGCGGGCATTCCGATCGGCAACCAGATGGTTCTTCTGAAGGGCATCAACGACGACGCCGAAACCGTCATGAAGTTGAATCACGCGATGTTGATGATGCAGGTCAAGCCGTACTACATCTACCAGTGCGATCCGACTTTCGGCAACTATCATTTCCGTACGCCGGTTTCGAAGGGAATCGAGATAATCAAGTCGCTGCGCGGCTTTACAAGTGGGCTGGCCGTTCCGTACTACGTCATCGACGCGCCGGGCGGCGGCGGCAAGGTTCCGATTCTTCCGGAGTACGTGAAGTCCTGGGAGAATGGCGTGATTGTCGTACGCAATTTCCGTGGCGATGAATACACGTACATCGAGCCGAACCAGGATTGATTGCGGATGTTTCAACGGCCCCTTTCGGGCTGAAGAGGAAAATATGAAAGGTATCCGGATTTCAAGGGTTTTACTTTCGCTGGCGGTCGTGGTCGCGGTGATTTCGGTCGCCGGCGCGTGTCGCAGGCCGGCCAGGCTTGTACTTTCCAAGGATCAGCAGGCACGCATCCAGGAATCCATCCTGGACGCGGCCCCGACGCCCGAGCATGTCGTCAACGCCAATTTCGGCGACAAGGTCGAGCTGATCGGCGTCGATATGAAGCCGGCCAATCCGGCTCCCGGTCAGGAAGTCACGGTTACCTGGTACTGGCATTGCACACGCAAGGTTCAGGACGGCTGGAAGGTCTTCGTCCATCTCGAGCTTCCGAAGGGCAAGCGCATGGGCCTGGATCACGTCCCGGTGGGCGAACTGTTCCCGATGGACAGGTGGGAGCCCGGCCAGTACGTGAAGTACCAGATGAACTTCAAGATCGACGCCAAGCAGGAAGTGGGCAGGGCGGTCATGTGGGCCGGGCTGTTCAGCGTGGATCTTTACAATTCACGCGGCACCGGCGAGCGCATGATTGTCGTCAATCGCGATCAAGTGAAGCACGACGGCGAAAATCGGGTCAATGTCGTCGAATTTCAGATGAACCGTTCGGCGACGCCCCCGGCCCCGGACACCAGACTTACGGTCAATCCCGTGATTGGTTCGGCGCCCGTTATCGATGGTGCGCTTGACGAGGAAGCCTGGAAGGGTGCGGCAAGGATCGTTCGGCTTGGCGACGCCTTCGGAAAGCCGATTTCCGGTGAGGAAGGTACTTCGGTCATGGTCATGAACGACAATGATTTCATTTACTTCGGGATCTCCGCAACGGACTTGTCGATCGAGGCCACGCTGAAGAATCGCGACGATCAGCTTTGGACCGAGGACGTTTTCGAAATCTATCTTGACGCCCTTCTTGATGGCAAGAATTATCTGGAGATTCAGGTTTCGCCGGCCAACGTTGTTTTCGACGCGCTTTTCGAGTCGCACCGCTCGCCGAAGTGGGAAGACGCCGCGAAGCATACGGTTGAAGGACTGGTTTCGGCGGTCAAGCTCGACGGCACCATCAACAAGGTCGATGACATCGATCGCGGCTGGACGATGGAAGTGAAGATTCCCGTCAAGTCGATCCCCGGTCTGGCGTCGATATCTCCCGGCACCACGCTGCGCGCCAATTTCTTCCGCATGAACATGCATCAGGGCCGACTGGGCCGCGCACATGCGTGGGGTCCAGGCGGAAGGGATTTCCACGACCTGGAAAAGATGGGCGTGCTTGAGTTTTCGACCGTGGTCGCGGTGGCGGGCGACAAGCCGCTGACGGAACCCGCGAAGGCCGCCCCGGCCGCCCCAACTTCTGAAGCCCCGGCCCCTGCGGCTCCGGCGGCGCCGACAGCCCCGGCCGCACCCACGGCGCCGTAGATCCGCCGCTTCATTTTTCGGAACAAGGATTATTCACAATGAACGATAAAGACACTCGCACGGGACAGGCGTTCATCGATGCCGTCGGGATCATGCGGCGCCTGCGCGCGCCGGACGGTTGCCCGTGGGATCGCGAACAGTCGCTGAAAACGCTGAAGGCGTATGTGATCGAGGAAGCCTTCGAGGTCGTCGAGGCCATTGACGACGGGCGCCCCGAACTTCTGCGCGAGGAACTTGGGGATCTGCTTCTTCAGGTGCTTTTCCAGGCCCAGATCATGGACGAGCAGGGGGTGTTTGATGCCGCCGACGTCTGCCGGGCGCTTGTCGACAAGCTGGTGGCACGCCATCCCCACGTTTTCGGGGATGTCGATAACAACGGCAGTACCGGCGATGTCCTGCGTCGATGGGAAAGCTTCAAGAAGAAGGCCGGACGCGGCTTGCTTGACGGCGTGCCAAGGAATCTTCCGGCGCTGCTGATGGCCATGAGGATTTCCGACAAGGCTGGCAACGTCGGGTTCGAATGGCCCGACCCGTCTGGCGCCCTGGACAAGCTTGAAGAGGAGATCGGCGAACTTCGGCGGGCATTCCTGGACGGCGATTCACAGGCTGTCGAGGATGAGTTGGGCGACGTGCTTTTTGCCGCCGCGAATTTCGCGCGGATGAAGAAGATTAATCCGGAAGACAGCCTGCGTCAGGCCCTGGCCAGGTTCCGTTCGCGATTCTCGTCGATGGAAGCCGCCCTTGCCGCCCAGGGACGCGGGCTGGCCGACGCCGACATGAAGCAGCTTGACCTTCTTTGGGAACAGGCCAAGGCCGCCGAGCGCTGCAAGGCGGAGTAATCTGGCGCGTCCGCATCATCCGGCGGATAATCGGCAGGTCAGTTGAATGGTTCCCGGCGTGGCTGAAGAAACCGCAAATCAGGGCATCCCCAAGCCGTCCGGCGGCAACTCCAGGGCTTCAATACTCAAATCAAGCCTGCTGATGTCCGTGATGACGGCCCTTTCCAGGCTTTTCGGGCTGCTGCGCGAGCAGGTCCAGGGCTACTTCCTTGGAACCGGAATGGGTGCCGATGCCTTCGCGATCGGTTCAACCATCCCGAATCTTCTTCGCCGCCTTTTTGCGGAAGGCCAGATGACGGCAGCTTTCGTCCCGGTGCTGAAGGACGAGATGGTTTTCGGCGACAGGGAACGCCTGACCCGGTTCTATTCCGGCTTCATGACCCTTTTCATCCTGTTGATGCTTGCCATCACGTTGCTTGGGATTGCCTTCGCCGAGCCGATTGTCAGGTACATCTTCGCCTCGAAATTCGCTGATGTCCCCGGAAAGATGGAGCTTACAATCGGCCTGACCAGGTTGATGTTTCCGTACCTGATGATCATTTCAGTGGCCGCGATTGTCCAGGCGACCTTGAACGCGTTCAAGATTTTCGGGCCGTCCGCCTTCACGCCGGTTCTTCTTTCAATCGCCATAATCGCGGCCGTCGCGCTTTTCCACGATTCCTTCCCGAATCCGGCCTGGGCGCTGGCCATCGGATTTGTCGTCGGCGGGATTTTTCAGCTCCTGTTCCAGATTCCCTTTCTGCGGAAGGCTGGCGTGCGGTTCAGGCCGACTCTGGCCGGTTTGAAGGACAGTTCGGTAAGGCTTGTCGGGCGCCAGTTTCTTCCCGGCATACTGGGGGCCGGCGTATATCAGATCAACATCGCGGTTTCCCAGATAATCGCGACCACGCTGGCGCCGGGCACGGTTGCAAGTCTTCATTATTCCCTGCGGTTGCAGGAAGTGGTGCTCGGGATTTTCGCGGTGTCGGTTTCCCAGGTGATCCTGCCCACCATGTCCGAGCAATCGACGCTGGGCGACCGCAAGGGACTTGGGGACACGCTGGAGTTTTCGGTAAGGCTGATGGCGCTCGTAACGATTCCGGCAACGGCCGGCTTGATAATCCTGGGCGATCCGATTATCCGCCTGCTCTTCCAGTATGGCCGGTTCGGCGAGGAATCGGTTCGGATGACGGTCTGGGCGCTGAATTTTCATGCCGCCGGAATCTTCTTCATTGCCCTTCATCGGAACGCGACCCAGGTCTTTTATGCCATGAAGGATATGAAGACACCGGTCATCGTCGCGGTGGTTTCGATGATCGTCAACGTCGGCTTGTGCCTCGCGCTGGCCGGCCCGATGCAGAACGGTGGAATCGCCCTTGCGGGATCCGTGGCGTCGCTTGCGAGTGCCGCCTTGACGCTGGTCATACTGCATGTTCGGGGCGGTTTCTTCAATCCTGGCCGCATGTTCGGTTCACTTCCAAAGGTACTGGCCGCCACCGGCGCGATGGCGGCATTGCTGCTTGTGCTTCGTTTCTACTTTGGTTTCTTCGATATCCAGGGGTACGGCGGGCTGGGGATGTTCGAAAGGGTGCGACAGATGGGCCCCCGGGTAGCGATCTCAATTCCGGCGGCGATGCTTGTCTTTGTCGTGGCTGCCCGTTTTCTGCATGTTCGCGAAGTCGGCGAAATCTCGGCGATGGTGAAGCGACGCATCAATCGGCGCAAGGCCGGGCGGGACAGGATCTAGCGGGCGCACCTGAACCCGATTTCACCGTCAAGTCCCGAATCGATTACGATCAATTCGCGGTTAACCGAGCGCAGATCAACCGACGCGGCGCCGCCCAGTGGATCGTGCGAGTATCCGCCCCCGCGCACCAGGTGGTTCGTTCCGAACGAGGGTCCCTTCGGATCTTCCAACGGGCTGGATTTGTAGTAGTCGGCCTGATAATAATCGGCAACCCATTCCTTGACGTTGCCGGCCATGTCGCACAGACCGAACGGCGAGTCACCCTTTGGCGACCGGCTGCAGACATTTGCCGTCTTGCCGGTTCCGCAACCGTCCTTGTTGCCGTCATACATGATGGCGTATTCGCACGAAGGCTCGGCCGTTCCCCATGGGTAAAGGGCGCCGGCAACCTTGCCGCGTGCCGCGAATTCCCATTCCGCCTCGGTTGGAAGCCTCTTCGACATCCATTCGCAGAATTTGGACGCATCACGCCACGAAACGCAGACGACCGGCTTGTTCGCGTTCGTGCCGGATTCGAAGCCGCACGTCGGCTTGTCGCATTCGCCAGCGTCGATGCATTTCTGGAACTGCATCTGGGTGACTTCGGTTTTGTCGATGTAGAAGGCTGAAAGCGTAACGGAATGTTCCGGCTTTTCGTCCACCTGGCAATTCGCGTTGCTGATCGATATGCCGCATCCCATCGTGAATGTGCCGCCGTCAATTTTGACCATTGCGTCCGAAGCCTGATCGATGCACTTACCGGCCACGCAGACCTGGCCGTCGTTCGGGCAAGCCCCGAAAGACCCGCCACAACCGTTGTCGCCACAGACGCGATCCGGATAGGGTTCACATTCGCATTTTGTGCCAACGCATTTGTCCCTTCCCTCGCATTCCCCGCAACTGACGCCGCAAAGCGGGTCAAGGCCGCATTCCTGGTCGCCGCATTTCGGTATGCAGCCGGAGTCGGCTGCCGTATCCGTCGTGACGTTGTCGGTTTCCGTTGAATCGGTCGATGTCACATCGGCAGATGCATCCTGACCGGCGTCGGATGTCCCGGGATCCTCGTTCGTATCGGTTTGATCCCCGGTATCCCTTTCGCCGGAATCGGGAACGCTGCCGTCGAAATAGACATTGGCGTCCGTTCCGGGCGGGATGCATTTGAAGCCGATACATGACCAGTCGTCATCGCACGTTCCGCAACTGTAATCGGAATTGTAGGCTGAAGATCCGCACTCGCGGTCTTCGCAGATAATCATGCACGTTTCGTCGATGCACGAATTGACCGACGGACCGTCATTGGCGCAGCCCACAAAGATAACGGCGAAAATCGCGGCGGAAATTGACCTGCTCATGGGATACCTCGGTTTGGACAGGCCGATTATAGTGGTTTTTGGGGGCTTTCGGTGAAGAAGGCGTTGAAGGCTGCTATTCCTGGTCCCATGGGAACGAATACCCGGAACCCCAGTGAACCTTGTCCCAGTTCAGCATGCGCCACGTGCCGAGCTCGTTGTCGAGCTCGATGATCATCATGCAGTCGGCGTCCCACTGGGACGTTCCGACGACCATGGACGGCACGCCGAAGTTGTCGGAAAGATTCATCCACGCGTGGGAATGCCCGGCCAGCATCAGCCGGACCTGATCCCTGTGGGCGCGCATGAACTGGGGCAGATCCTTGATGATATATGGGGGGAAGTGGCTCATGAGCACGGTCGGGCGGCCGCCCTGAAGCTGCTCTTCCATCCATTCAAGCTGTTCGGTGCCAAGCGATCCACTGTCGTAATCGTATCCAGGGTCGCCAACGACATGGGTTGGTCCCTTGAAGTTGTTCAGAGCCATGAAGCGCCAGCGTCCAATATCCACTGAGTAGTACGGATCAACCCCGAAGTGGTGCTTGAAAAGCTGGTCGCCGAGTTCCACAAGTGGGATCGGCCCGTTGTCGATGTCATGGTTACCGATAAGCGGATAAACCGGAACAGGGTAGTTCTCAAAGATTTCCTGGGCGATGTCGAAGCGGTCGTTCGGGTCGTCCATGAACTCCTGGAAGGTCGTGTACGGCAGCAGGTAACAGACGTCGCCAAGAACGAAAACGGCCTCGATCGGCCAGGGCATTTTCTCGATTTCCTGACCAATCTTTGTGGCGTTGGCAACGGGAAGGCCGTCCGGCGTCTTGATATGCGTGTCCGCGATGACCACAACGTAAGAATAGCGGGGCAGAACCGAGACGTCCGCAATCGCGTCCGTGACGGTGATTTCGCCAACAGAATCGGGAATTATGTCGGCTGGCCCCAAGACGTCCGAAGGCATGGAAATGTCTTCGATGATGATGACGTCCTCAAGTGGCGGAATAAGCGAAAGCGAGGACGAAAACTCGCCCGAAGGGTTGCACGCGGCAAGTCCGGTGGCGATTGCAAGAATGAATACCAGTGTCAGCTTTTTCATCAGAAATCCTCCAGTGCCTTAAGGACGCCGGCGAAAATCCGGGCAAATGAAGCCTGGTCGGCGGCCGCAATCTGATCGCCGTCCTTCAGCCACAGAAGGCCGTTGAATGATGGCGATTTGAAGGCCATGAAGCCGGTTCGCGACGTTTCGCCGTCGGCAGCGACCTCGCCAAGCGGTGTCGTCGTGCCGGGGGCCGTCACTTCGACTGCCGCCGCGAATTCGGTCTGCCAGAAGTGGGGCGCATCCCAGGCCGGATCGTCGTTGCCACATGCGGCGCCGTAATCCCACGGGGTGAAGCCGTCCGCCATGTTGCCTGTAACCGAAACCTTGTGCGCGGCGTCTGTCGGTGAAACGAATGTCGCGACAAGCTGGCCGCCGTCGGGAAGGACGATTCTGCCGTCGTCGGCCGGCCCAGCCTCGGCGCCGCCCATGATAACAATGGTTCCGGAAAAGAGCCCGTCGAATCCCGGAACCTTTTCAATGGTGATCGTTTCGGTTTCGAATGCCGCCGCGCTTGTGTCGGCAGTCGGGAAAGTCGAAACAGCGAGCTCGACCGTGTCGGCCTGGATCGTGGAGTCCATGAACCAGAACTGCATGGCGTCGCCTGAATCAATTCCGGTGACGGTGCAGCCGGCCTTCATGCACTCGAAGGATCTTGTGAAAGTCTTCCATTCAGTGCCCGGGTCATCGCCGTAATTCGGGAACAGATCCCGCAGGTTGAACGGATGGTCCAGGAAGCCGGCCACGTCCATATAGACGGTTCCAGCCGGGATGCCAAGCAGTGAAGTCAATGACGGAAGCAGCCCGGCAAGCTGTTCCGGGTCGTTCGGGTCAAGGCTGCCGATCAGGCCGGTGACGATATCGGGAAGCTCGAAGCCGAGCCCCGCCGCCAGGGTTTCGATCCCGACCGTGCGATGGACGATATCGACGAACACGGCAATCGCGACCAGTACGTCGGCGTCCAGGCTCAGTTGGGCCTGCCCGGTGCCGGCCAGGTGGGCTTCGGCCCTTGTCACGACATCCTTCATGCTGACGTTGATTCCGTCCCACAGGAATTCAACCTGGTCGCGGTCGCCCGGGAAGGAACCGTGCAGCACCAGGTATGGATGTTCGTCGTCGGACAGTGTCGCGACGTTCCTTGTCATGCCGTTGTCGATTGCCATCAGGCGGGCGGCCTCGAGGGCGTCGCGGCAGGCGGCCAGCAGGTAATCGCCGGTCTGCTGCCAGATCGTCGCGCCGTCTTCGGGAAGCAGGGCGAACAGATCCGGATAGTTGTCCATCACATGAACCAGGACGTTGCTGATTCCGGGCGCCAGATCCGCCGTTTCCTCGAAAACGGCCAGGCTGACGTCGGTCTCCTGGGAACCAAGGAAACTTACGAATGCCAGCATCAGGTTGTTGAACGACGAAATGCCGTAAAGGTCGCTGATATCCCAGTCGCAGCACAGGTTCATCATCAGGTCGTCGCGGAAGTTCAGCGGCAGGCCGGTTTCAAGCGTGAAAGGTGCGCCACCGGCAGCAACCAGCTCGGCGATGCGCTGCTGCTGGTCGATGGCGGCGTGATACAGCGCGTCGATGGACGTGCCGATCGTGCCTTCGTGAACAGGCCACCCGGTGTCGTCGGTCCTTAACGATCTTGGGGCCAGCTCCGGTTCGGCGTCCGGGTCATCCCTGAAGCTGACAAGGCCGGTCAGGCCCGAGAACATGGCCACGCTGGACTGGAAACGTGCCAGGACCATGCCCCAAAGGGCAGGCTGGTGTCCGGGCTGAAGCCGGAGGGCACCGGAAAACGCATCCATGGCCGACAGCGATTCGCCGGCGGACAGACGTTCCATGCCGAGGGCAACAAGCTCGGTGGCCGATGGATTCACCACATCGTCCATGTTCGCGTCGTGATTGGCGTCAGGCTGGACGGTATCGCTGGCGCCATTGTCCGGCGGAATGATCAGATCCACCTGGACATCCTGGGCGATGTCATCGCCGGCGTCGCCGATAACATCCTGAACATTTTCGCTGCCGCCTCCGCACGCGACCAGCATCCCGATTCCAAGCGCGAACATGCCCGCGGCGGCAATGCGCGCGATTCGATGAACCCGTTTCATTGATTTCCTCCAAAGCAGGGTTGGGCAAAGTTTCGGGTGGATCTTACTCATTAATGATATGTGTTGCCAGCCTTTGAAAGGCATTTTACAGGGCCGCGGCCGGCGGACGTAATCCGCCCGTACAAGGGCGAGGAAGCCGCTGTCGTCCGAGGTCGAGCCTGAGATCGGTGTAATCCGCCCGTATAATCTCATTAATCTTGACCGAGATACTTGACATTAATTTCAGGGGTCGCTATAACTGCTTCTGTCGGGATGATAAATTCAAAACGAGGTGTATCGTGACAGCAATCTTCGAAGACAATTCAAGGTCGATTGGAAATACTCCACTTGTTCGCCTGAACCGGATTACACAGGGCGCCGCCGCCACGGTGGTCGCCAAGATCGAGGGGCGGAATCCAGGATACTCCGTCAAATGCAGGGTCGGCACGGCCATGATTGACGCCGCCGAGCGTGACGGGATCCTGAAGCGTGGCGATCGCTCCGTGACCATTGTCGAGCCGACCAGCGGCAACACCGGGATCGCCCTTGCTTTTGTCTCGGCGGCCCGCGGATACCGCCTGATCCTTACCATGCCGGAAACGATGTCGATTGAACGACGCAAGATGCTGCAGGCCTTCGGGGCCGAACTGGTTCTGACCGAGGGCGCGAAGGGCATGAAGGGCGCGATATCGAAGGCGGAAGAAATCGTCGCTTCCGACCCCGACTCATTTTTTATGCCACAGCAGTTCCGGAATCCCGCGAACCCCGAGATTCACTTCAACACCACCGGCCCCGAAATCTGGCAGCAGACCGGCGGGGCCATCGACATATTCGTTGCCGGGGTCGGCACCGGGGGCACCATTACCGGCGTAAGCCGTTATATCAAGGGTGTCGCGGGCAAGAAGATTGCCTCGGTCGCGGTCGAACCTGCCGCGTCGCCGGTACTGACCGCCCTTATGGCCGGACAGCAGCCTGTTCCGGGGCCGCATAAAATCCAGGGAATCGGTGCGGGGTTCAAGCCGGACATCATGGATCTGGGCATTGTGGATTCCGTCCAGGCCGTGACGAATGAAGAGGCCATCGAATATGGCCGACGCCTTCACCTGGAAGAGGGCATCACGGCCGGGATTTCAAGCGGCGCCGCCGTCGCCGCCGCGCACAGGATAGCCATGGATCCCGCAAATGCGGGAAAGTTGATCGTGGTCATCCTGCCGGATTCCGGCGAGCGTTACCTGAGTACGGCATTGTTTGATTTCGGCTCATAATCGGGGGGTTACTGATGGAAGGCCTTTCGACAAGGGGGCGTTACGCCACGCGGGTCATGCTTTACCTGGTCGGTCGCGGCCGGGGTGACCCGGTTCGGATATCCGAAATCTCGACCGCCGAGGCGATTCCCCAGAACTATCTCGAGCAGCTTCTTGTCAGACTGAAGGTCAACGGATTCGTGCGCAGCGTGCGTGGCGCCCGTGGCGGATATGTCATTTCGTGCGATCCGGCGTCGGTGACGGTCATGGACATCCTGGAAGCTGTGGAAGGCCCGATTCAGCTTGCACCATGCATCAGGGAAACCTGCACGCGTGGCGTCACCTGCGTGACCAGGGGCCTGTGGCGGGAAGCATCGGACGCGATGAACGACGTGTTTCGTTCATATTCCTTGCAGTCACTGGCCGATAGAGTGAAGGAAATCGAGACCCAGTCCCGGGAACCGGACTACTCGATATGACGTCGGCGTCGGACGGCCGCCAGGCACGCCAGTCCAATCGACAGAATCAGCGCCAGGGGTGAAGCGGAACCGTGACCCTGGCTGCAACCTCCACCGGACGAATGCTCCGTGTCGCCGGGGGTGACCGTGTCGGCGGGCGTGTCCCGGCCGGGGCTCGAATCCACGATGACGTCCGGCGCCAGGGTGTCGGCGAATGTGTCGCCGATCGATTCCGGCTGGATTACGTCATCAAGCATCGCGTCGGGAACCGGCCCGCCGGTGTCGTCGGTATCAGGCGTTTCGACCGTGTCGGGAATTTCCGGGGCTTCCGGATCGGTGTATCGATCGGGATAAAGCGTGAAAAGCAGCTTCTTGATGATGAGTACACGAACTGTCTGCATTTTGTAATATTCAAGCGTCCACGGTTCGCCCTTGCGTGGGCAGTAATGATGTTCCTTGGTGCAGTCTTCCACGAAAAAGTCCCCGAAGCGCCTGTAAACCTTTCTCATTGTCGACCGCGTCCAGTCGCCCAGACCGGCCTTTTCGGCCATGATGAAAAGTTCCCAGTCCTCCAGGCCGTCCCGGATCTGCTTAATGCGATAGCTCATCACCGGCCCGTCGATCTTAAGGTAGGCGGGGATTCCGGTCGGCAGCGGGTTGCCTTCCGTGTCGAAGTGGATCCCGTCGTCGTTGCCGGGGTACATCAGCATGCCGTCGCCGTTGCGCGCGAACATGGCGCCGAACACGTCGCGTGACTGCCACTGGAGCCATGGTTCAACGTAGTACCAGATGTTCAGGCTCCAGTGCAGGAATCCAGTGGCCTTTTCGTACCAGGATCCCCATTTCAGGATTCTGGGTTCGTACCCGATTGTCGTGTCGATATCGTACCCGGGGTAAGGCGGGAAGTTCCCGTTGCAGTTGTAAAACCACAGTTCGCCGTTGTTGGCGATGTGTTCGTCGTAGTCGCCGCGGCCGGCGTAGTCCATGTCGAACCAGAACCATTTGTCGTACATCGGGTTGACCGGACACCAGATATCGACGACTTCCTCGGCGCCCGGATACATCGGCCCGGTGACCAGGACATGGCCATCCCACAGCGGGGACGCCTCGTGCAGAAGGCCGGCCTCGCGAATAACGCGGTTCCAGGTTTCCTCGCCGCCGTTCAGCCACGGCTCGTCGGTCGAATACGTCCACATCATGTCCAGCCAGCCCTTGTCATCAAGGTGTTCGACGTACGCCCTGGCCGCCTGCTTGTACTGTTCGTCGGTCCATCCGTTGGTGCCATGGCCGGGGGCGAACATTCCCGCGTCGAACCTGGCGATGCCGACCGAGTCATCGAAATATGTCCCATCGATGCGTGGCTGCATGAACTCGTCGTACGCAGTCCAATCGACCGGAAGCAGGTTGCCGTCCTCGCCGAACTGGAACTGCACCGGTCCGCGCGTCGTTGTGACGTCCATGCGGTGTTCGTGCAGCACTTTGTAGTAATTGCGAACGATTTCGTCGTATTCCGGGCCGGTCGATTCCTGGCGCCCGCCATGATACCGGCGGATGCAGCCTTCACAGATGCCGTACGATGTGCCGATGTTTCGCTTTTTCGGCATGTCCAGTTCCCAGACGGTCAGTTTGATCTCGACCATTCCGAGATAGGGAACTTCGTTGCTTACGAGCTTCATGTATCCCGTGTAATTTCCGGGCACGGCGTCGGCCGGAACCTGGATATCGACCCAGACGACCGCGAAATCCGGTTCCGTCCCGCCCAGGCCAAACGGAGCCGCGACAGGGACATCCCCGGGCTTGAAGGGATCCTTGAAGGGTATGAGCGGATCCGGGTACAGTCCCGGCTTGCGTTCGTGGTTCGTTACCGCCCATCCGTCGCCGGACGGTTCAACAACATTAAGGAACCATTCCCGGTAAAGCGTCAGGGCCTCGGCCGGAATTTCGACCCGTGGCTCGTGGTCATCCAGAACCAGGTTTTCCGGCAACAGGTTCACGCCCGTGACTTCGTCATTTGTCTGAAGAAGAACCTGAAACGAAACCCATTCACCCCGCATGCCTTCGACCTTGATACCGGGGATTTCCCCGAGGTGAACGACATTGGTCGGAACGTGCTTAACGTACGACGCCAGCGCGATGATATCGACGGACGCCTTTGGCTCATATAGATCGTTAAGTGGCAGTTCGGCCAGCGCGGGAAGGGCGATGGCGGTCAGGATGCCGAGCATCGCAAGTTGGATGGGAACAAGGGATCTTGTCATGATGACCTCAAAAACGCGTCTGCGGGCGAATTTTCATTCGCCCTTACGCCGGGCGGAATGTCGTTCCCGCGGGCGAATTTTCATTCGCCCATACGGATCGAGTGCCCTGCCTTGTACGGGCGGACTACATCCGCCCGCTGCGGATCTGCAAGATGGCCCGGGCGAATTTTCATTCGCCCTTACGTCGGGCGGAATGTCGTTCCCGCGGGCGGAATTCCTGTCCCTACCACGGTGGGCAGACGCCGGGGGTGGGGGTCGCCCTGATTGTCCAGACACCATCGTCCGTCATGGCAATCGAGCTGTTGGACGGTGCATCGCCGACATTGACTGGCGCGACGTTGCCGTCGGGTCCGACAAGTCCGTTAAGGTTGTCGTAACCATAAATGACCACGTCAACGGGGATCGACGCGGCGGTAATCGCGTCGGCCGTCACGTTGAACAGGGCCACGCCGTCGGCCGCCTCGCCGGACGGGCCGGAATTCTGCAGATCCGGGTTGAAGTCCAGCAAAAGGTCGTAACTCGGGTTGCCGTTCCCATCGTTTGCAAGCGGACCGCCGATAATCATGCAACCGCCCGCGGGGATGACACCGGACAGGGACCACTTCGCGACGGTCCATGAAGTGCCGCCGTTGGCAAGACTCCATCCCGTCAGATCCTGGTCGGCAGCGCCTGCGTTGTACAGCTTGACCCATTCATAACCGCTGTCGGTTCCCGACGGGTCGTAAAAGACTTCCGCGATCATGACGTTGCTTGTCTGCGGCTGGTCGGTGACCTGGATAACGATGCTGGCGGTCGATTCGCCATACGCCAGGTTGATCGTGGTCTCGCCTTCGGCAAGGCCCTCGATCGTGAACGTGGTGAACAATTCCCCGACAACGACTTCGGCAAGGGCGGGGGCCGAAACGACTGCCGGATCCACGACATCAATCGTAACCGTCGTTCCCTCGGCCATAACCGGAACGTCCAGGTTGACCTGAACTGTCATGGTTGATCCAACCGTCAGGCCGGCCGGACTTACAGGCTCGGTCGAAGTAATCGATGAAGTGAACGACGGCGGAACCAGTGTTACGACGTTGCAGACCTCCTGCGAGCCCATTTCCGCACAGACATCCACATCCAGCAGTCCGGTTCGCGGCGTGCTGCTGCTGAAAATGACCTCGGCGCTCTTCTGGCCGACGGGAATCGTGACCGGCGATGCAAAGGCCCACAGATCATCCGGGATGCTGGTCGTGATCTCGATTTGCGGGGTCTCGCCTTCCAGAACCTTCCGGTTCAGTTGAACGTTGAACGCCGGGAATGTCGCCTGTTCCGGGTCACCCCAGGGAATCCATGCCTGAAGCGGGGAAACGCCTGTCAGCATCAGATCCGGGGTAACCGCGTTGATGTCGTCGCCGCTTCGCGGCTCGATCTTGAAGTTGTCGTTTGCAAGGCGCAGCACGCCAACGATTGACGTGAACTGATCATCAACGGCGGGGAAGGGCTGGATCAGGTGAATGAAGTCGTTGACCCGGACGCCGTTATCAACGACGAATTCATTGGTCGGGGCCTTGTCGCCACCGCCAACAGGCGGGGTGATGCTGGTAACCGTCACGTCCTGGACTTCCACAAGGACGCCTTCCAGTTGCTCGGCGCGCGCACCGCCGGTCATCACCTGATCCGGTTCGACCAGTTCAGGCTCAGGAAGCATGGTCGTTGCGCCAATCACCATGCCGCTTATCGAAGTCATCTGAATCTGGCCGAAATAAACGGTCACGGTTCCAGTGAAGGAAACGACGGCCCCGACCGCCGGAATCGGGGTCAGGGACGGCGCATAAACGTAAATACCAGACTGGTCGATTCCCTGGTATCCCGGCGATGCCGGGTCTTCCTGGGCGAAGAAGCCGGTCAGTTTCGTGCCGTTCATGGCGACGGCGGTAACAATCAGGTTCGACAGAGCGACCTTGCTTCCGGTCTGAACCACGCCGGACTTGACATCCCACACGGTGGCGGGACATGCGGCCGTGCCGAAATTGGCGTCGTCCGGACATTCGTCGCAGATGTCGCCCTTGTCGTCAAAGTCCCTGTTTTCCTGGTTCTCGTTCGAATCCCTGGGGCAGTTGTCGATATCGTTCGGAATGCCGTCGCCATCGACGTCATCGGCGTTGAATCCGGTGCATTCCGTTGTGTCGGCATCGAACGGGCAGGGGTCGCAGACATCGCCGACACCGTCGTCGTCCACGTCGGGCTGCCTGCCGCCATCCATCGGCCTTATGGGGTTGAATACCAACGGGCAGTTGTCCACCCCGTCCGCGACCCCGTCGCCGTCGTCGTCGTCCGAAGTCACCCCGTTGTATTCACCGGGTCGGCTCGGCAGGCAACTGGGTTCGTTGTCCGGCACCCCGCAGAAGAACAGGGCGTATCCGCCGGCGGCCTGGAGCGTGGCGAAGGCGGTTCCTGTCTCGCGCTTGGCGCAGACCTTTTTCGAAATGCCGCACACCGAAAGAGCCTCGCAACCGGCGTCACCCGGCAGCAGCCCGTCAACAAGGTTGGCATCCCCGTAAAGCGGAATGCCGCTGCGCATCGTCATGATTACATCGCCCGGATTCCCGTCGATGATGGCACGCTCGGCAGGGTGGCTGGCGGTCGAAAATATCGCGATGTCCGCCAGCAGGCCGGGCTTCAACTGTCCAATCTTGTCCAGCAGGTTGAAGACGCGCGCGTTCCCGGCGGTCGCCATCTCGACGATGCGCCAGTCGCTGAAGTGACCATTGAAGTGGTTCCGGTTCAGGTAATCGACGCAGTTCAGTTCGCGCATCATGTTCATGGAACCGGAAGCGGTCCAGTCCGGCCCGATGCCGATATCGACGCCGAGCTTGTCAAACAGCGTAATCGACGCCGTGTTTCCGTAAAGGTCGATGTTGGTGCGCACCGACCATATAAGGCCGGTTCCATCGATCGCCATCTGCGCGATGTCGCCGGCGGTCAGGCCGATTCCGTGGATGATGCCGCTGTTTTCGCGAACCAGGTCCTGGCCGCCGCCGGAACCATCTGACAGGCACTTAAATTCGTTGTTCGCCGCAAGGTTGATGCCTTCGGAAATGTGCGGAACGTAGGACTTAAACGATGAAACCGAACTCCAGGTCGTGATGCCGGGGTACTGGCATCCCGAAGTAAGCATTGTTCCATCGGTATCGTCCAGCGGGAACGTGTCGTACTTTGCCTGGTACGTGCTTGGGATATCCATCAGTTCCCTGTCCAGGTTCCGCAGCAGTCCCTGGGCCGAGCCGGAACCGAACATGGATGTCGCGCCGCCGACTATGTGCCGCAATTCGGTCCACGGTTCCGCGCCGCTGGTGCTTGGAACAGAAATCTTCGGCTTGCCCGGTACCTTTCCGGTCCGCCATTCGTGACGGTGGTCGTATTTGACGGTATGCGGCTTGGGCGCGTTGCCGCCAAAGGTCACGTGGTCGTGGCCGTTGATGAGCCCGGGGGTTATCAGGGCATCCGGGCAGGCGATGACCGTCGCGCCGGCATAACCGGTGGCGCCGGTGCAGTCGCAGGCGGCGCAGGTAATGAAACCGGTCGGGTCAATCAGCACCATCGCGTTCTTCAGGATGTTTTCCCGACCAAAGACGTCGCCGCGAAGAAGCAGGTAGTTCGAACCCTCGGTGAACGAACAGTTGCCGGACGCGACGTCCGGAATCGGCGGGTTTCCGCATTCGGTCGGCTCGACGGTCGTGTCCCCGCCGGTGTCGCCACCGCCGTTATCGGGATTGACCACGTCCGGATGGTTGGCGTCGGGATCAACGGCATCCGGGTCGGTCGCGTCGGGATCATTAACATCCGGATTCTGGCCGTCGGGGTCGATGGCGTCCGGATCGACTCCGTCAGGTTCCGTGCCATCGGGATCCCCGATATCGGTGCCATCCTGGTCAACATTCGTATCCTTGTCGGGAAGCTCGAAATCCCCAAGGTCAACCCCGTTAAGGTCATACCCCGCAAGGTCGATGCCGTTCAGATCGGCCCCGTTAAGATCCGGCCTGTTCGCATCGAATGGCTGGTCAATATCGGGATCAACGGTGTCCGGGTACTGAACATCCGCCGTACTCGAGTCAAGTACGTCAAACACCCCTTCGTCCGAACCGCATCCCGGGATTGCGGCAATCATCGCCGCCGCCGCAAGAATAGCCAGCCACTTGCTCTTTCTCATGTCATGCCCCCAATAATCATGGCGTCCTTCAAAACCCGGCGTCCGGAAGGACGCGGATTACCGACAAGGTTATCCCTTTTTCCACGCAACCGGAACACATCCCGCCCAAATCCTTGATTTTATGGTCGGGAACCACGCATGCCGCCAGAAATATGAAGAAAATTGCGATTCTTTCTTGATCCTGAATTTTCATCCCGTAGAATTGCATTCGCGAAGTCCAAGGCGGATCAGTTGTCCGTTCTTTTCCCGCGAATTCCGGTGACGCCTTTGAAGACCATCTTCCTTTTTCTGTTTGTCCTGCTTGTCTTGCTGCCGACGACCGCGCTTGCCTTCGGGCCGGTCGCGCACGTCGATATGGCGCTTGAAATCCTGTCGTGGGCGGGTATGGTCGGCGGGTCGCTTGGCGGCCTGATTGCCCGCTACCGTCGCCATTTCATCCTTGGCACGCTGGATCCGGATCGCACTCTTGCAAAGAATCTTGCGACCTATGAAGACCATTCCCACAACTGGGACACCGCCATCGACCAGTTCCGGTCCGCCCAGTCGGATCAAGAACGGGCCCGCTCGCTTGGGCGCATCTGTCACCTGGCGGCCGATGTCGTGGCGCACAATTACTTCGTTCCCAAGAAGATTGTCGATTCCGTCGAGTCAAGGGGTGCCGGCCACTTCTTCTGGGAAGTTCGCTTTGATGCCAGGCTTCGCGAAATCCGCGGGCAGGATGAACTGGAAAGTCTTTCCTTCAATGACAGGGAGGAAATCCGTTACCTTTCGACGATGATTCGCCCAACGGTCGCGACGAAGAATCTTAACGCCCGTCTTACCGGCGTCGCCATGAAGCTTCAGAAGGCCGGCCCTTACATGGCAGCGACGCGCACGCTTGACCGCCGTTCGAACCTGGATTTCACCGACGCCGAAGTAATGGATATCCGTGAGATGGCGATGCAGGCCCAGGTTGTCGCGATCGGTTCCCTTACCGAATCGGACGCGATCCCCAGCCCGATTTTTGAACTGGATCCGCGTGGAATTTCCTGTATCCGTCAGTCGCAGAAGGTGCGCGCCGAATTGCGCAGATCCGTTGGCGTCGGGGACTTAATCGTCGGGCGGCAGCTTCGTCAGCACGAGTTCTTCCGAAATCTGGTCACCTCGAAGCTTCAGTCGTAACATCTTGCCGGGTATTTCAACTGGTTCCGATTTGAAGAAGGTTGTCTTTTCCGCAGTCGATTCAAGGATGGCGTATTCATCGCTGGGTTACGGCGCGGTTTTTTCCGGCATGCAGCCGTGCGACCACGCGTGGCTTGACGGCAGCGGGGCCGACGCCAGGCCGTTCGTGGTCGAGTCCGGGGCGTCATTGTGGTCGTATGACGTCATCTTCGTCAGCATCGCGTGGGAACTGGAGCTTCCGTCGCTGGTCAAGGCCCTGCGGTCTTCCGGAATCGAGCCTTTTGCGGCGCGCCGTCCCGCCAGCCAGCCTCTTCTGGTCGGTGGCGGCCCGCTTACCCTGTCAAATCCCAACCTGCCCGGCGCCGTGTGCGATGCCGTTTTCATCGGCGAGGCCGATGGCGCCTTTGCCGATCTGAATCGTGCGCTTCATGTGGCAACCGGTCGTGAAGATCTTCTTTCGCGTCTTGCCGCGATTCCAGGAATGTGGGTTCCGTCGTCCGGTGCCGCTTGTCCCGATCCCGTGGTGGCTAAGCTTCCGGAAATACCCCTGTTTTCGGCCTTCCCGGGCAGGGACAATATGTTTTCCGGATCCTTCATCGTGGAAGTCGGCCGTGGCTGTCCCCGCGGATGCGCCTTCTGTGTCGCCTTCGGTGGCCGTCGCGCAAGGTTCTATCCGTCTGAAGCCATTACCGCCCAGGTGCCCGATGGAACTTCCCGTGTCGGCCTGCTGGGCGCGGCGGTTTCCGATCATCCCGATTTGAAGGGGATTGTTTCCACCCTTCGGGATCGCGGCATCGGGGTCACGCTTGGATCCCTTCGGGCGGATCGCGTCGAGCCGGACCTGGTTTCAATGCTGGCGGCCGGTGGCCTTCGCACGTTGACCGTTGCCGCCGACGGGGCATCCGAATCGCTTCGAAAGTCGATCCACAAGGGCGTCACCGCCGACCACCTTATTCAGGCCGCCCGTGTTGCCCGGGAAACCGGGATCGAAAAAGTGCGCGTCTATGTCATGCTCGGGCTGCCCGGGGAACAGTCGGGCGACGTCGCGGAATTCGCCGGATTGGTCAATGCCATGGCCGCAATCACAAATGTCGTTGTTTCGGTTTCGCCGTTCGTTCCGAAGCGCTTCACACCACTTTCGGATGCCGGCTTTGCCGGTGTTGGCACCATCCGCCGGCGGATTTCCGAACTGAAGCGCATGGTGCGGCCCGCGGTTCAAATCAGGGCAGGTTCGGTCAAGGAAGCCGAGTTCGAACACCGGCTTTCGCACGCGGAAATGCGCGAAATTCCAGACTTGACTCTTTCCTGACACCGGATAAACTTCAACCAGCTTGAAAAACCGCACTGTATCTGGAGGTTGTGTATCAATCATGCGCCAGTTTTGTACCGTATTTGCTGTATGTCTGGTTTCCTGCCTGATTTCGGCGTCTTCCGCCGGTCAGACGCTTACGGATACATGGAACAGCCAGGTTGTTTATAAGCCGGTCGAGCAGGCAAACAAGGCTGCCCCGGCCCCGGCCCCCGCACCCACGCCGGCTGCCCAGCAGACCAGGCCGGCCGAGCCGCCGAAGCCGGCCCCCAAGCCCGCCCAGGTCGATGCCACCGGCCCGATGCGCTTTGGTATCGCGCTGGTTCAGGGCTTGAAGGCATTTGCCGAGCCCGGCGTCGAGATGAAAGGTACCGGATGGGTTTTCCCGATTCTTCATCCGATGAAGATTGTTGAAAGCGTTTGCGTTGCCAGGGATGGCAGCAGGCTGGAACCGAACCGCGAAAAGGTCGATGGAACCGTCAAGGAAAAGTGTCCCAATCCGACGTCGTATTCCCTGTGGTACAAGCTTGAACGTGATCAGGGGCGTTTCGGCTGGGCACGCGCCAGCCACGTCGCCGTCTGGAACAGCCGCCATGCGCTGCGTCCATCCACCCAGGCAGGCGCCGAACTCGTCCCCGGATACTGCGACGAGCGCGAGGCCGAAAATTCGGCCCGCGGCAAGAGCGACCCCTGCATGACCTTCAATCGCACCATTCTGCAGGCCCAGGGCGAAAGGGCCCCGTTCCCGGTCATCGACGTGAAGGAATTCGGCGACGGCGTTGAATTCGACATGCGCAAGTATTTCAAGGTTCTGGTTCCCACGCTTTACAGCATGCTTCCCCCTGTCAGGGGAAATGCGGCAATGGATAAGGTTTTCAAGGCCGAATTCATCATCCTGGTCGATGCGACCAAATCGATGGAACAGGAAATCGAAGGCACCAAGAACGCCCTGGTTCAACTTGTGCGCGATCTGAAAACCAAGTACCGGGTCGATGCGAAGTTCGTTGTCCTGGGCTTCCGCGACACCGACGGCTCTTCGGCCGAATGCCCCCCGATGGAAGGCACCACCAACGCCCAAGGGCGGCTGGACTTCGTTTCCGGAGAGGAAGCGATTGAATTCCTGTCCAGCCTGTCGGCCGACTGTGGCGGCGATCCGCGCGAGGCAATCTGGGACGCGTTTTACCTGTTGCGCGACCTGGTGGTCGAGCCCGGTGCCCAGCGAATCCTTTTCCTGATTGGCGACACACCCAGTGTTGAAGTGACCCGCGGCATGACCTTCGGCGGCGTCACTGTGCCGCGCGGCCTGCGTTCGGAACAGGTTCTTTCAAAGCTGGCGGACGTGTTCGGCGAATCGACCAGGTTTAACGCCCTGCTTGTCAAGAGCGGGCTTATGAAGAAGACGGTTAACGAAATCATGAAGGGAAGCCGCTTCTTTGCCAACAACATGCAGCGCGTTGATCAGGTAAGCGCCAAGATCATCCAGGCAAAGGTCAGTGATCTTTTCAACGTGGCTGCCGGCTCGTCCGGCGCCGACGTCCAGGCGGTCAGCGACTGCAACAACAAGTTCCTTTCCGACGACACTTCCGGTGCGTTCGGCTTCTTCTGTTCAAGGAAGGGAAACAATCTCGACAGCCGAATCAAGGACCTTCTGTCTGAGGAAGGCCGGACCGGCGATGTCGTCGTCATCCGTGAACTGTGGGTTCCCGCGACACAGGCATAGCAGGACGTGGCCCTTCTGACAATCGACGAGGCCAGGACGATGGGCCAGAACCTTGCCCAGCTTTCCGTCCAGATCGGCGAGGACGGCTCCGGCTGCCGCAAGCACGGCGTATCGATCTGGACCGAGACCGTCAAGGCGCTTGTGCCTGTCGAGGACAGCAAGGGCAGCACCACTTCCGCGGTCGTTGGCAAAAGGCTTCATGACTACTGGCGTCTGAGCGTTGGCGGTGGAAGCGAAGGGTCAATCATTAATTACAGCCCGGATCAGATTGCGTCGCTCGACTCCGACCGTTGCTTTGCCGTCAGGAACCGTCTTTACAAGGCAAGCCAGCGCATCGAGCAGACGCTTCAGATGCAGAAGAAGAATCAGTATATCTGGTTGAATTTCCAGAATATTCCGTGACCGGTTTGACAATTTCCGCTTGAAGGTGATTGCTTTGAGTGAATCAAACAGGCTGTTCGCGCGCTGGTCGGCTTTGAAAAAGGAAGTAACCGTCAAGGACGGTTGCGGAATGCGTGTCCTTGATCTGGGGCCGGGGGCGATTCCCCGTGGTCGTCTTGTGTGCGTCCTGGGACCAAGCGGATGCGGCAAGACGAGTCTTCTTTCGATTCTTGGGCTTGTTGACCACGAGTTTGAAGGCGACCTTGGCGTCGAACTTGGCGGCAGGTTCCAGCCGATCGGCCAGTGGCGCGGCAGAAAGCGTCAGCGCGAGTCAGCCCGTCTTCGTCGTCATATCGGGTTCGTATTCCAGGAGATGCGGCTTCGCGCCGGTGCGTCGGCCGTTGAAAACGTCATGGATCCGATGCTTTACCTGGGATTCGGAACGCCCCGGACCAGGTATTCGCACGCGAAGTCGATGCTGGGGCTGTTTGGCCTTCAGGATCGCGATATCGAACGTCCAATCTCGTGTTTTTCCGGCGGCATGCAGCAGCGCACCGGCCTGGCCCGCGCGCTGTCGATCGGACCCGACCTGATTATCGCCGACGAGCCGACCGCGCACGTCGATGACAAGATGGCCAATGCCATTTACGAAGATTTGAAGCGGCGTTCGGCGGAAAGGGGAATCACCGTCGTTGTGGCGACCCACAACGAGGAAATGGCCGACAAGCATGCCGACCATATCATCCGCTTCAAGCCGAAGTTCCAGGACGAGGAAGAAGTCCGTCGTGCCAAGGATCTGGGCGAGTGGCCGTATGACCTTATCGTCGAGCGCGAGGCCGAGGGCATCGAGCCCGCCGATGCAAAGGGCGAGACCCCGAAGCGCGCCTCGACTCTTGGAAGTTTCAAGGATATGGCCGTAGTCGCGCTTGGCGAGGGCTATCCCCTTGTAAGGGTTACCGGTCGCGGGATTCGCGCCCTTGGCTGGGGGTGGGCGGCCGCCCTGGTGAACAGGCTGCGCAAGAAACCGTCGGTCAGACGCGAAAGAATCGCGCCGCACCGGTATCTTCCGTTACTGGTGTCAATCGTGACCTTCGGTCTGCTGGCCGGAATGGGATTTTCACTTTACGGCATCAAGTCGGCGATCCTTGCGTACCAGCAGTCCAAGTTGGAGTCGCTCGAATCCCTGCGTCGCGTAAGGGTGTTCGATCCAGGCGACCTTGAAGGCGGCGCGATACGCCTTGATGTGGCCGACGTTGAAAAATTCGCGGCCGAACACGGCGTTAAGATTACCGAAAGCGTGCCGGTGCACGATCTGGGCGGCGAGGCCCTGATCCCGTCCGAAATGGCGCACCTGGCAAGCGAGGGTCAGTGGGCGCCGGTTCAGTCGTCGGCGTTGCTGGATCCAAGCTCGATTGACGATCGCGAACGGAATGCCAACCGGATCTTCTTCACGATTCTTGGCACTTTCCCGAACGAGCCACAGGCCAGGGACCAGGGCTTGCCGGCCGAGCCGAGCGGGTTCGCTCCAAAGGACGATACTGCACCGGCCGTCTGGATTCCGCGGAACGAGTGGGAATGGCTTTACGGCAATTTCGAGGCGCTTCCCGAGCCGGGAGATTCGGTCGGCGTCATGTTCATGGGCATCGCCCGCATGGAACGCACCCCGGAAGCCCAGGGTGATGTCATCCCTCCCGCGGTGTGCGTGCGTTTCAATATCGGCGGCTACCTGAATCCGCCGCGCCTGCCGTCCGGATTCGTGTCCGAGGTTCAGGCCAAGTATTACAAGGCCGTTGTATCAAAGGATGTCGTGAAGCGCATTCTTGAATGGCAGAACGATCCCCTGAATCCTGCGAAGGCTCTGCCGGATGCCTGGCGGTGCGAAGGCTCGCCGTCGATTTATCCCGACTGGCAATACACAGTCAAGGACGAGGTCAGGGCCCCGGCGGCGACCCAGTTCGATTTCTTCGCCCCGACGCCGTCGGACGCGCTGAAACTGGAAAGGATCCTGGAAGACTACTCTTCCGATCGCGGCCTGACGTTCGGCAGGGTTTCTTCCGAACGCGGGTTCATCCAGCAGGTTTCACGCCTGATCAAGCTGGCAGAATATGTCGGGCTTGTGCTTCACGTCCTGCCGATCGCCGTCGGCGGCGTCATTCTGTGGCTGGTCGTTCACGAGATCCTGTTCCGCCGGCGCGAGGATCTTCTTCTTTTCCACGTGATGGGCGCTCCGACCATCAACCTTCATGTCCAGTCGCTGGTTCTTTCAATGCTGGTCGTGCTGCCAGGCATCCTTATTGGTTACATCATCGGCAGCGCGGGGCCGGGTCTTATGGTCGGCGTGATGTCCAACGAAACCCTTCCGCCCGACCTGCTTGAGCACCTGGCCAAGGTCGGAATCGGCTGGGTCGGGCTTCTGCAAACGACCGTCGCGGCGGTCATTTGCGCGGTTTTTGCTTCGTTCACGGTCGTGAAGTCGATCCTTTCGTCGAATCCGGCTTCTGCTTTCAGGGGTATGCAATGAAGTCATCAAACAACAAGGTTGTAAAAACGATGAAGTGTGCAGTGAATGTGGGGACCCTGACGGTTTTCCTGTTACTGGGCCTGCTGCTGGCGCCGGTTGTGGCTTCCGCGGACGGCGCGGCCGAGTTCCGACTGGTTTCGGGCTTCAAGCCGACGCTGCAGAAGTGTCCGGCCAGCGATGCTTGCGAAGTCACGCTGGTGAAGGAATACGGCGCATGGATGTGGCAGGCAAGTTGCACCGCCAAGCTGGGCGAGGACGTTTTCCGCAGGCTGGACCTGTTGAAGCGCCGTGAAGCCGACGTGGTGGCCATTGTCGTTTCCAAGGCAAAGCGTGCCGTCGCCGCCGACATCCTTGACTACATCGATGAAAGGCGCCAGGGGCACCTGCTGGATTCGGGGCGGCTTCGCCTGGTTCGTCTGGAGGAAGTCCAGAGGCACAAGGTTGATGAAAAGCTGCTTGAACTGTGCGCCCCCGCGGTGGCTTTGCCGGATGGGATGTCCTTCCCGCCGAACACCGCGATCGTCTTCGTCGGTGACAAGGGCGAGGCACCGAAGAGCAATCCATGCAAGGACGAGCGCTGGCGCGATGGCGTGACAGTTCTTTCGAATATGGATGATATCGACCAGATCGTCGGACGCAAGCTGGACGACTTGATCAGTACGAAAAGCCAGATCGAGGACATCAAGCGGCACGAGCGCAAGGCGTGCGAGGAAACCGGTGACGCCAGCGCTTTCATCGAGCTTGTTTTCGACCCGGTCGTGAAGGACTCCGCCGGTGACAGCCCGAACCTGTCGGCGTCCGACCTGGGCCTGGACAACGCCGAGATCGTTACGCAGTTGCGCAAGATGGGCGTCGAGATTTCGTCACAGCTTTCAAGCCTTTTCCCGGCCGATGTTGAAAGATCCGCGATGAAGCGTGAAGACGGCAAGTGGGCCTTGAACGCACAGAAGCTGCGATCGTTGATGGCACTGGCCGACAGCAGGGCCGGCGAAAAGATGCTGAAGCAGGCCAGCGCCAAGTTGATTGCCCAGATTCAATCGGCGATGACGCGCGTCGAGCGTTTCACTTCAACTTACAGTGGCGGCAAGGGACCGGATCTGACGATCGATGCGATGAAGGCCCGGAACGAACTGGTCACGCGCAAGTACGGCCAGGTTTGCGGGGGTTCGGGCATCACCGCCGAGTGCTCGTCGGCGCGTGCCAGGATTGATGAACTGGAGGCCAGGCTGGAATCCTTTGAAAAGGAGCCGGCACCCATCGCGGCATCCCCGGTTGCCCAGGCCGCCCCGGCAAAGCCAATCGACGAGTGGAGTCGTGAAGCCACGGCGTCCCTGCAGACGCTGCAGGGCAACGTGGTTTTGTGCAAGACCAGGGAATGCCTGGATGGCCAGGCGATTGAATACGCCCGTCTTAACGGCTCGATCGAAAGGTACCAAAGGGAATACGGCGCCAGCGTCGCCGCGGGGAAGGGGGTTGACCCCAGGATTGTGGAGCTTGAGAACCTGATGGCTTCGGCCGAGGCCGACCTTGGCGCAGCCCGCGGCACGCCGGCCAGTTGGTCGAAGATGAAGATTGGTGGCGTTGCCGCGCTTTCCGCCGGCGGCCTGATAATGATCGCCGCCATCGTTCCGCTGCTGATGGCGAATTCCGAAATGAAGAAGATTGAAGACGCGACCAACGGCGGGATTGTGCCAAGAGCATGGTTAAGTATTGATGGTTTTGGGGATCAGTGGTGGTACAGGATCAACAAATTTGATGTCGACGACATTGGAGCAATGGTGACCCGCCAGCGCATGAAGGCCATTATCGGATGGTCCGTTCTTGGCGCCGGCGCACTGGCCGCGATTGCCGGCGGCGTGCTGCTTGGCGTCGATGCGATGAAGGAAGGCAGGAACAAGCCCACCGTAACGGTCGCCCCGGTTGAATCCGGCGCCGTCGTCGGTGTCAACATGTCATTCTAGGAGGCTGTCAGATGAAACATACAGATTCAATGTTTGACAAGGTTGCCGCCGCCGCATGTATCGTCGTTCTTGGCGCCGTCGGTTGCGTGGCCGAGCAGTTCGAATGTGATGACAATAAACCGTGCAGCGAATCCGGTGAGGTGTGCGTTTATTATCTTGACTCGTCAGATAAGATTGCGGCAACAGCCTGTGTCAAGCAGTTCGAGGTGTTCGGGGTTAAGGACACGGCATTCAACTTCCAGGACAAGGTTCCTATCAAGTTTGCCAATAGCTTCGCATTTGGTTTGAACCCCGTTTCGATTGTGGAATACGAGTACTGCGTTGATAAGAAAGAATGTAAAGCCATCCCGCAGGAAGGGATTGACCCAGAATGCAACGCTTACAACGCCAACGCGGATCCTGAACAGGCGATTAACTGCATCACCTGGGCCGAGGCCAACAAATACTGTGAATTCGCCCAGGGCCGCCTGTGTTCGGAAGTGGAATGGGAATACGCGATGGGCCAGTTGCAGGAACCGGCCGGGACGGTGCTGGAGTGGGTTGAGGATGACTGGGATGAAGACATTTCATCCATGCCCAAGGACGGAACGGCCAGGACGGATGGATCAGCTTCGAATGGCGTGGTTCGTGGTGTGATTAACATGGCCAATGGCGCAGCCGGCGATCCGTGGATGCAAAGGAACAGCAAGGCCCGTCATGCCAGGGACACTGTTGTCGGATTCCGTTGCTGCAGTGATGTACCGATTACCAAGTAAGGTTGAGTGATGACGATGCATCCAAGGGGCATTAACAGATGAAGGCAATCTGCCCGCATTGCAGGACCCCGCACGCGGTCGTCGGCGTAAGGTGCACGACCGAAAGCTGCCAGGCTGCCGGTTATCATTCGATTCCGGCCGGCTGGATGAAGACGGCCGAGGAACACTTTGCAAGGAAGGGTGTCACGACAGATCCCCTTCTTGGCCGCATGCTTTCGAATGAGTACCTTCTTGCCGGTTACCTTGGCGAAGGCGGAATGGGGTCGGTTTATCTGGCGCTTCAGTATCCGCTTGAACGCGAAGTCGCAATCAAGACGGTCCTGAACCAGGCTTTCGGGGACGTCGCGCTGAAGCGTTTCATGCGTGAAGCGAAGTCGCTGGGCGATCTGGATCACCCGGGTATCGTGAAGCTGTTCCATTTTGGCATTGAAAAGCTTGAATTTTCAATGCCTTTCATGGTTATGGAGTACGTCCGTGGCGGGAAGTGGCTTGACCGGTTTTTCCAGTCCGAGCGCCAGGAAGGCCGTCCGGTTTCCCCGGAACTGGTCTGCCGGATGTTCGAGCAGGTTCTTGAAGCCCTGGATGCCGCGCATTCCATCAATATCGTTCACCGCGACATCAAGCCGGCCAATATCCTGGTGACCGGAAGCGGGATGGACGCCAGGGCCAAAATCCTGGACTTCGGGCTTGCCAAGCCGATTCACGAGGAAGCCAATTCCGACAACCTGACGAAGTCGCTGGAAACGATCGGGACACCGATGTACATGGCGCCGGAACAGGCGAAGTCGTCGTTGATGTCCCGCGTTGACGGAAGGACCGACCTGTACTCGGTCGGCGTGATGATGTTCCATGTCCTGACCGGCGTTCTGCCGTTCCGTGGCGGCACCCCGATTGAAATCCTGATGCAGAAGGCGGATCCGACCTATGACCCGCTTTCGTTGCCCCAGGCCGCGGATTTGTCGCCAGGTTTCCGCGATTTCTTCCGTCGAGTTCTTGCTTCGTCACCGACCAGGCGTCCCGAAACCGCAAAGAAGATGGCGGCCGAATTCAAGTACCTGATGACTTCGGATCAGACGGTCACGACCATCCTGAACACGGGACCCCACGAGGCGGCAAGGCAGCGATTCGATTCGCCGCTTTATTACAACCGGCCCGACAGTTCGTCGTATTCGGATTCATCCCATCCTTCCGACCGGAACGATCCGTCGATCGATCAGGGAACAAGGCGGCGGCGGGGTGGGGGCGGCACTGGCGACGGTTTGTGGAAGTGGCTCCTGTTTTCGGGGGTCGTCCTTTGCGCCGCCGCGATGGGGCTGCTGGTATATCTGCTGTTTGCGGGCGAGTCGGGAAGCGTCCCGACAGGTCCGGCCCCGGGCGTGATTGCCGGTGCCGTGACAGAGCAGGGCCAGCCGCCCGGTCAGGGCGCGTATCCGGCCGCCGGTCAGCAGGTTCAGAATCCCGTGGTGCCGCAGGGGCAGCCCGTCCAGAATCAGCAGGCCGGCGTGGTTCCCGCCCAGCCTGGCGGGGTGCCAGGGCAGCCGGCAACTTTGCAGGGTGCGCCTTTGCAGGGGGCGCCTTTGCAGCCGGTTCCGGGACAGGCGGTCGCCGTCGGGCAGCAGGCACCACAGGGGCAGGTGGCTGGCCAGCCCGGCATGATTGCCGATACGGCGGGCGCAGCCCCGGTGGATCCGCAGCCGACGCAGCCGACGGAAACCGCGGATCAGGCGGCCCAGGCCGATAGTCCGGCCCAGGCCGATAAGCCGGCCGAAACCGCCGAAAAGGTCGAACCGGTAAACGAATCGGAACTGGAACCGTTCGAGGTGGAGTTCAAGATTTTTCCCCCTCGGGCCGGCGTGTTCATGAACGGCAAGAAGATTGGGACCGGCAGCTTCAAGAAGGTGCTGCGGGGGCTGGAGCCGGAATCAAAGGTTCGGGTCAGTGTCGATGGCGGGGAGGACTGCGAGCCGTCCTCCCGTTCGTATCAGGCGATTGACCTGTATAGTGCCGGGTTTGTCTCGATCAGGCTCGAGTGTCTTCGCGACAACTAGCTGTGACGGTTTCGTGGTCTTGCCGAATTCGTCGGCTTCCCGAATGAACTGAGTTTCAGGCTTTTAACTTTATGAATCCGATGGTTGCAAAACTGATCGTTCTCGCGCTGCTTCTGGCGGGATTGATACTTGTGCTGGCGGCCATCCTGCGAAGGCGGCAGAGGGTGCTTTCCGTCGGCGGTTGCCAGGGGCAGGCAGGACGGTATCAACGCCAGTCCGATGTGTGGCGCCTTATTCCAACGTCAAAAAATCATTGGACCCGGCATGAAATCGTCCTGTCACGCGGCAACTACCGGGTCGGAAGGGCCCAGGGCAACGACATCGTTCTGGATTGCAGGTTCGTTTCCCGCGAGCACGCGGTCTTCCGGGTCGCATCCGGCTGGCTTGTGTTGCTTGGCAGCGAACTTCATTCACCGATTTTCGTGCGGTGTTCCGGGGCGTCGAAGTTCAGGAAGCTTGGCGCCAGCGAGGAGTTCCGCTTTGATACGGGGGACCTTCTTTCGTTCAATTCGCCCGACGGCGGCATGGTTTTCCAGGTTGTTCCCGGCGGTCGTGAAGAAGGTCGATGGTAATGTGTATAATGGCGCATCCAATTTCGCCATTTCGTTTTCCGGAGGTTTGCGATGATTGACAACGGATGCAGGCTGGCTCGCATATTCGGTTCAGTGCTGATATTTGTGGCATCCGTCCTGACCATGGCGGCCGTTTCCGCATCGGCCGCGGAATCATCGGTCGGGTGGCCCGACCTGACCAAGCCGGCAAGGACCGTGGGCGGCGGTCGTGACGACGTCGCACTGCTTATCGGAATCGAGGACTACGTCCTGGTCCCACGCGTCGAGGGCGCGCGCGAAAACGTCGAGTCCTGGTACCGCTGGATGCTTCAGTCCCGCGGAGTCCCGATCGGCAATATCCGCCTGGTGCTGGATCAGGACGCGTCCGTCGAAGGCATGCGCAACGCCTTGCAGGAAGTCGTCGCCAAGGCGAATCCGGCCGGAACCCTGTGGATTGTGTTCGTCGGGCACGGTGCACCCAGTTCCGACGGACATGACGGCCTTCTTATCGGCATGGACGCCCGCCAGACGGTCGCAAGCCTTCAGGATCGATCGTTTTCCCGCAATGAACTGATGCGGATTGCCCAGTCATCGTCCGCCGGTCAGGTTCGCATTATCATCGACGCATGCTTTTCCGGCCTGGGCACGTCCGGAAAGCCAATCGTCCAGGGCTTGCAGCCAATCGTCCTTGCCGCCGATTCCGCTGTGGCCGATCCCCGGTTCGTCGTAATGACCGCCGCCAAGGAAGATCAGTACGCCGGCCCGCTTCCCGGGGCGACGCGTCCGGCCTTCAGTTACCTGGTTCTTGGCGCCTTGCGCGGCTGGGCCGATTCGAATCTTGACGGCATGGTCACGGCCGCGGAAGCGCATGGTTATGTCGAACAGGTCTTTTCGTCCATAATTCGTGACCGCAAACAGCAACCGACACTTGTGGGCGAAAAGGACTCGATGCTTTCACCGGCAACCGGCGAGCCGGCGCCCGATCTTGGCGAACTGATCCTGAAGCTGAACAAGGGCTTTGCCGTTGAGACCCAGCTTCCAACGGTTCCCAAGGTCAGTACCGTCCGCGCGCTGGACGCCGACGCCCTTAAGTTCGACCTGAACGACGTTGAGAATCTTCAGGAATACGACCGCGTCATTCGCGCCGACAGAAGTGGCCTGACCCCGATGGAAAAGGCCCGCGCGTGGCGCGATCTGGCGATCAAGGCCCCGAAGTACGAAAAGCTTGCGATTTCCCGCGCCCAGGAATGGGAAAAGTACCAGGCGGAAATGGATCAGGCCGAGCAGATTCGCCGCCAGCGCGCGGAAAGCCGTGATCGCGACTGGGAAAAGCTGCGCAAGGCGCTTCCGCTTGAAGTCGTACCTGAAGATGACAAGCGTCAGTGGGCCAAAATGTTCGTGGATGCCTATGGGACATCGCTTTCCGACAACCCGTACGCTTCGCTGCTTGCCCCGTACCTGCCGCGGGGAACCGTTCCTGTCCTGGTGGAATTCGCGATGCTCGGCGGCGGCGCCTTCTCGATGGGTTCCGTCAGCGGGATGCCGAACGAACGTCCGGTCAGGCGGATGAGTGTCGCGGATTTTGAATTGAGCGTCACGGAAGTCACCGTCGCCCAGTACAGGCGATGCGTGGAAATCGGCGTTTGTACTGAACCGGGGCCTGGTCGCGACTGCAACTGGAACCGTGAGGGCGTCGATGACCATCCGATTAACTGCGTCGATTACGAACAGGCCACCGCTTTCGCGAAGTGGGCGGGTGGCCGCCTTCCGACCGAAGTCGAGTGGGAATACGCAGCCAAGAGCGGCGGCCAGGATTCCGCGTACCCGTGGGGCAACGATTCGGCGACCTGTCAGCGCGCCATCATGGACGATCCGGCAAGCGGTTCCGGCTGCGGAAAGGGGTCGACCCTTCCCGTGTGTTCCAAGCCGGCCGGTAATTCCGTCCAGGGCCTTTGCGACATGGCCGGCAACGTCCGCGAGTGGACCAGTTCCGAATACGTCCCGCCGGCGACCGAATCCACCCCCGGTTTCGACAGTTATGGCGATGCGACGGTGAAGATGGTCGTACGCGGCGGGTCGTGGTTCAACGGACCGAAGTTCGTGCGCGCGTCAAGTCGCGGTGGGGTGCTTCCCACCGAGCGATCGGTATATACCGGCTTCAGGGTTGCCAGGGACGCGCCGTAGTCGCGCGGGTTTTGTGAAAAGGGGTATGAATGAACCGTAACTTCACGACAGTTATTGCGGTCGTCTGTTCCGTGGCAACGATATCCGCGGTTGTCGGGTGTGCGTCCGGCCGCCCCGCGACGACGGTGACGAAGCCAGTTTCCCAGGCCCCCGAACTGCCCGCCCCGGTCGTCACCAAACTGCCGGATCGCGGCTGGGTGGATGTGCGGGTCAGCGTCATCGGAACCGACGCCGAATCCAAGGCGACCGTCGTTAACCGGGCCCTTGCCGCGGCCAGGCGCGAGGCGATTGAAAGCGTGGGCGGCGTTGCCGTGACTTCGGGCCTTATGTCGTTTAACAGTACCGGTGGCGCCGGCGACCAGGGGTTGGTCCAGTCAATCGATGTTAACCGCACGACCGCGCTGATCGTCGAGGAAAGGCGGGGGCCCGACAAGGTCGTACCTTTCCAGGGTGGTTTCAGGCTGGACGTGCAGTTGCAGGCCCGTGTCATCGATTTGCGGGAAGTCGCCGGGACCGGGTTCAAGCTGGATGTCGATCTGGGCGACCGCCGCTTTATCGACGGCGAGGACATCGCCATTTCAATCGCTTCGTCACGCGATGCCTGGATTTCGATTTTCAGCGTTTCCGACGAGGGCGTAAGCATGCTGGCGCCGAATTCGATCACCCCCAGGGTGGGCGTCGAGGCCGGCGTCAGGACCGTGTTTCCCGGACCGGAACTGACGTCGCGTGGCGTTCACATCCGCGCAAAGGTTCCGTCCGGCATGACCCAGGTGACTGAATCCATCCTGGTCATCGCGGTCAGTTCACTGCGTCCGTCGCCGATGTGGCTTGATGATTCGAAGCTGACCAATCCGTATTCGGCCGGCAGCCAGGTCGGGCCCCTTGAAATCCTGTCCGCCGCATTGCTGCCGCTGGCCGAGTTGCCCCCGACCGACTGGACCATCACCCAGATTCCGTACCAGGTCATTGCCCACTGAATTCAGTGAAGATCTTCCGTGTCGTGCTGATTCGCCGCGCTTGGCGCGCTGGGAGCATATCCGTCGGCGTATTCGAAATCACCGCCCAGGACCGCATCGATCTCAATCTCGATGTCGTCAATGTTGCGGGAAACGCGTTCGATGTTCCTTCGGAAGAACAGATATGGCGGGTTGGGGTTCTTTTCGTCGGGCTCGGCCCGGTAGAACGTTATCAAGGGCGAAAGGCCGGTTTCGGCGCAGAAGACGACCGACGGCAGTTCGTGCACGCTGAATTTGATTGCACGGCCCTTACCGGCCGGCACTTTCAGCTTCCCAATCACCTTCAGGACAAGCCTTTCGAAATCAACGGCCGTCGCGGTTCTGAACGGGATGATGAAGTGCTCGCCGTCGATCATGGCGGCCTGGGCGAATTCGTGCCTGGCCTGGACTTCATCGTTATCGAATTCAGCCAGGATGCCAATGCAGTAATGGGCTTCCGGGTTGGCCGGATCAAGCGCGATGGCGTGTTCCAGGTCGGCCCTGGCGGTCTCGAATTCGCACATCTCCAGCCGGCAGCGCGCCCTGGCGGACCACGCCTCGGACCAAACCGGCTCCAGCTCGATCACACGGTCAAACATTTCGTATGCGAATTCGAAGTCCCCGACCTTCAGCGCCGCATCGCCCATCGTGGCGATGATTTCGGGTGAATCGGGATACGCCGAGTCCAGGCGGTTCAGTACGATCCACGCGTCCTCCAGAAGGTTCGCGTTCAGCATTTCCTGGGCCGCGTCAAGCTGGGCCTGCAACGAGTCGTTGTATCGTGCCATTCGTGAATATCCATTGGATCAGCCCAGGCGGGCCAGATCCCTTATAACCGTTTCAACCTGGGTGATAAGTCCGGTGTCCCCGAAAATCCGGATGCTGCGCCGCGGCCTGGCCTGGCGTTCGTACATGTCGCTGTACTGCTCGACCGGAAGTATCCTGGAAAGCCCGCCGGGCGTCACCTGGCGCACCCGAAGGGTCGGGGCGTCGCTTGTCCGCTGGCCACGGCTGAAGTACCTGGAAAAGGCCAGGTTGCTGTCCTGCACCATCACGCCTTCCGGCAATGCGGCCTCGATGCGCCCCTGCATCGACGCAAGGCGGTCGGCCTCGTCCCCCCACGCCTCGAAAATCAGCCTTGGCACGTCGTGATGGCAGATGCGTATCGCGTCCGGGTGATTCGATTTCCGCAGCTCCCCCATCAGCCACGCATCGTCGAAAGCGGCCAGGCCCTGAAGGGATGACGGCAGCCGCAGGCCGGTTGCGTCCAGGAATCGCGAAAGCAGCCGGTGGTACGTCTGGGTCCGTGGGTGGCTGTAAACCATCAGGAACATGTGGTGCCTGGAAAGCAGGAAATCTTCCAGGGTGAAGACCGCGTTGGCTTCAAGCGTCATGAAGGCGCGGCCGTCCTCGACCGTTGCCCCGATGTGGGAAAGCAGCCAGTCCTTGTCGAACCGGCCGTACGCGACGCCGGTGAAGTAACTGTCGCGCAGCAGGTAGTCCATCCGGTCAACGTCCAGTTCGCCGGAAATCAGTTGCCGCAGCGCCGTCAGAACATTGACGCCGCCGAAGCAGAAGGGCGCGGCATCGACGTCCTCATCAACGGGACTCAGGACGGCCTCGACGTGTTCGGCAAGGACGCCGTTGTCCGCAAACCAATCCCGGACAAGCCCGCGGATGTCTGAATTAAGCAGCAGGTACCGGGTCAGGGTTTCATGGTCGGTGTGCCCGCAGCAGCATGCGTTTCCAATCTGGCGACCCGACAGATCCGGCAGCAGCCTTTCACCGGTATGCGACATCGGCGGGTGGCCAAGGTCGTGAAGCAGCCCGGCCAGGCGCACCGTCTGGCGCAGGCGCGGCATCTCGACCGCCGGGACGAACTGGCCAAGATCCCGGGCCATCATGTCGAATGCAAGGCCCGCAAGGTGCATTGTCCCAAGCGAATGGATGTACCTGGTGTGCGTCGCCCCGGGGAACGTGTATTCGGAAAAGTCGAGTTGCCTGATGCCGCGCAGCCTTTCGAAAAGCGGGTGTGCGATCAGATCCATTTCCGCCTGGGACGTCGTTATCGGGCCATGAATGGGATCACGGATTTCCATGGGCCAGATACCTCCGGGGCAGGGGGGCCGAGCCGGGTCAAGCCGCAAAAGTCATGCGTCCGCGGCGGAAGGTCATGACGGGGCAACCCGCAAGGTCGGTTCCGTCAAACGGCGTGTTGACGCCCTGGGACACCAGTTCGGCGCCGCAGACCTTGCGCACGGCCTTGCGATCCAGAAGGACAAGGTCGGCCGGCATGCCGGCGGAAATCACGCCGCCGTCCAGGTGCATTATCTTCCTGGGGGCCGTCGCCAGTGCCCGGATAACCGTCGCGAACTTAAGCTCGCCGCGTTCGACCAGCGTGTTCAGCACGCCGAAGGTCAGCTCGATGCTGCTGGCGCCGACGGTGGCCAGGTCGAATTCGACTTCCTTGCCCTCGATGACGTGCGGGTCGTGGTCGGACACGACGATGTCGATCGTGCCGTCTTCCAGCGCGGCCAGCAGCGCCAGGCGGTCTTCCTCGGCGCGCAGTGGCGGCCATACCTTGGTCATCGCGTCGTAACCGGCGTTGGCGTCTTCGTTCAGGGCCAGGTTGTGTATCGACACGGACGCGGTGATGTTTATGCCGCGGGCGCGTGCATCGCGGATCAGGCGGACGCCGGCGGCGCTGCTGATTTTAACCAGGTGGGTCGGCGTGCCGGTCAGTTCCGCCAGGGCGATGTGGCGGGCGACCGCGATTTCCTCGGCCTGGACCGGGGTGCACTTCAGGCCGCGGGACGTGGACATGAAGCCTTCGTGACAGGGGCCTTCGGCAAGTGAAGGGTCCTCGTTCGTCAACATCACGACCAGCCCGAAGTTCCCGGCGTATTCCATGCAGCGGCGCAGGAATCCGGTCCGCTTCACGAACGTGTTGCCTTCGCCGACCAGGCGTGCGCCGGCCGCGGCCATTTCGCCGATTTCGGCCATGGTCTGGCCTTCCATGTTCATGGAAAGGGCGCCGATGGGGAATATATCGACCATGTTCGCGAATACGCCGCGTTCAAGCAGGAACCGGACGACGTCGCTACGCTGGATGATCGGGTCGGTGTCCGGGCGCAGGCAGACTGCGGTGTAACCGCCCGATGCCGCGGCGCGTGAACCGGAAGCAACCGTTTCACGGTATTCGTAACCGGGCTCACAGAAATTGGCATACATATCGACGAACGACGGGGCCAGGGTAAATCCCTGACCGTCGATGTCGGTGATTTCGGCTCCGGCGGACGGGGCAGGGGCCTGGCCCTTGCCGACGGCCGTGATGACGCCGTTTTCGAACTCGACCCAGCCGGGGAAGGCGTCGCCGCCGGTCGCTGGATCGAAAATCTGACAATTCACAATACGCGTACGCATAACCGTCACCATCATTCTTCCGACACGCCAAGGTGTCTGGCAACCATGAAAAGGACCGCCATGCGGACGGCCACGCCGTTTTCGACCTGTTCCAGGATCACGGATTGGGTCGAATCGGCCACTTCGGGCGTAATTTCGACGCCGCGGTTCATCGGGCCCGGGTGCATCACCAGGCAGTCCGGCTTCGCCAGCTTCAGCTTCTGGGAATCCAGGCCGAAGACGCGGGCGTATTCGCGGTCGGACGGGAACAGGTCCTTGCCCATGCGTTCTTTCTGGATGCGCAGCATCATGACGACGTCGGCGCCCTCGATGGCGGGCTCGATGCGGTCATGGACGCTGACCGGGAAGCGGTCGATCATCGTGGGCAGCATGGTGCGCGGGCCGGCCAGGCGGACCTTGGCGCCCATCGTCAGCAGTCCGTGGATGTTGGAACGGGCCACGCGGCTGTGGGCGATGTCGCCGACGATGGCGACTTCCAGGCCTTCCAGGCGACCCTTCCTTTCACGCATCGTGTACATGTCCAGCAGGGCCTGGGTCGGGTGCGCGTGGGGTCCGTCACCGGCGTTGACGATGCCGGCCGGGATGCGTTCCGACAGGAACTTGGCCGCGCCGGGGGCGAAGTGCCGCATGACGATGATGTCGGGCTGCATCGCCATCAGGTTTTTGGCGGTATCCAGCAGGGTTTCGCCCTTGGACAGCGACGACGTCGATGCGCTGAAGTTCAGCGTGTCGGCCGACAGGCGCTTGGCCGCGACTTCAAAGCTGATGCGGGTGCGCGTCGAGTTTTCGATGAAGAAAAGCACGACGGTAACGCCACGCAGCGGCGGGACCTTCTTGATCCGGCGCTTGCTGACTTCCTTGAAGCCGACGGCATGGTCCAGGATCGAGGTCACGGTTTCCTTTGACAGGCCCTCGAGGGCCAGCAGGTGATTCAGCGTGTTGGGATTTTCCATCAGGACTGTCTCTCATAGACGACCACGCGGTCGCGTTCAAAGCCCATTTCCACAAGTTCGACCTGGACGGTTTCGTTGGCGTCCGTGTTGACGGTCCTGCCGGCGAAGTCCGCCTGAATCGGGTATTCCCGCAGTCCGCGGTCAACCAGGACGGCCAGGCGCACCCGCCGCGGGCGACCGAAATCGACCAGTGCGTCCAGCGCCGCGCGGATCGTCCGGCCGGTGTAAAGCACGTCATCGACCAGGATGACGTTCTTGCCCGTCAGGTCGAACCTGATGTCGGTACTGCGGACGACCGGCTGCTGCAGCGCGGTGAAGATGTCGTCGCGGTAAAGTGTGATGTCCAGCCTGCCGAAGCAGATGTCCTTGAAGCCGACCGCCTCCATCGCCTTGTGCAGGCGCTGCGCGACATACACGCCGCCGGTCTGGATGCCAATCAGGCACACCTGGTCCTCGTCGCTTGCGGCCCGAATCCGGCCCGCCAGGTCCGACACGGCCAGTTCCACGGCCCGCGCATCCATGATCACGCGCTTTTCGATCTTGTTGGTTTCGCCCATCCCGGACTCCCCGATTCAGTTCGCGCGTATCTTAATTGGAATCGGGGTTGGTCACAATAGGAACAGGAGCGCGCCGCTTTGCCCCTCGCTCCGTAAGGGCGAATGAAAATTCGCCCGTGGGGCCATCCGCTTCGCTTCGGGGGGCGAGGAGCTGACGTCCGCCCGTCGTTGTGTGCTAAGGGGCCTGCGGGGGTAACCCGTCCCGGACACGAAGTCGCCCGCGGGGCCCGCCCCACGGGCGCTTCTCGTGCTCTCGGCGCGCGACGGTCATTAAGGCCCCGCAAGGTGTCGCGCGCCTCCGAGGCGTTCCGTTACGGGTACCCCCGCGGCCCCTCCGGGCACTACGCCCCTGGCTTCTGTCGTGTCTGGCGTTCTTTCCAAGGCTGCCTCCGCTCTGGTATATCAAACACAACTGATGCCGGCGTCCGATTCCTTGCGGCCGCCTCGATATCTTGGGGGGCCTGATCGCTGCGGTGTCAAAATCACCCTTAGTTTTAACATAAGTCTTATTAAATCACCCTTGATTTTAGCGTCAAGTCTGTCAAAATTACCCTTGATTTTAGCAGAATGGTGTCTGCGATGCATCGAAACGCCCTGAACGACCTGATTGAATGGAAGGATAAACCCCTGCGAAAACCTTTGGTTATCCGCGGCGCGCGGCAGGTCGGCAAGTCCCATCTTGTCAGGATGTTCGCGGCGGCCCATTTCGACAACCTGGTCGAAGTCAACCTGGAAACCGCTTCAAACCTGGCCGATCTGTTCACGTCAAACGATCCCCGGTTGATTGTTGACCGCCTGGAATTACAGTTCAACACCACTATTACCCCTGGCAGGACGCTTGTCTTCCTGGACGAAATCCGGGCTGCTCCGGCTGTTTTTGCGTCACTCCGATATTTTTATGAACAGATGCCGAGCCTGCACATCATCGCCGCCGGTTCATTGCTTGAATTCGCGCCTGGCTCCCAGGGGTTTGCCGTACCGGTCGGCAGGATTGAGTATCTTCACCTGGGACCGATGCAGTTCGATGAGTTCCTGCTGGCCGTCGGCGAGCAACGCCTGGCCGCTTTCCTTGATGAATGGATTCCAGGCCGTGACCTTCCCGATTCGATTCATCAACGTCTGACGGATCTGTTCCGACGGTTCATCGCCGTCGGGGGCATGCCAGGTGTGGTGGCCGCCCATGTCCAGGCCCCGACGCATCGTCAGGTGGAAGAGGTCAAGCACTCGATACTTGCCACATACCAGGACGATTTTGGAAAGTACGGCGCCAGGGTCAATCATCGCAATGTCCGGACGGTCTTTGGCGCGATTCCGGCCCAGGTTGGAAACCGGCTGAAGTATGCCAATATCGACCGGGATACCAGGTCCGCCGAGCTGTCTGCCGCCCTGGACCTGCTGTGCCGCGCACGTGTCTGCACAAAGGTGCGGCGGACGCCGGCAAACGGGGTGCCACTGGCTTACCAGGCCGACGATACGAACTTCAAGGCGCTTTTTCTGGACGTCGGGTTGATGAATACCAGGCTGGGCCTGTCAATGCTTGACTTCATGCGCTCGCCTGACCTGATGGCCGTGAACCAGGGGGCGGTCTGCGAGCAGGTCGTCGGCCAGCACCTGCTGTACTCGGCCCCGTCCTGTCAGGAACCCGAGTTGTATTTCTGGTCCCGGGACAAGGCCAGTTCGGCCGCCGAGGTCGATTACGTAATTGCAGTCGGTCCCAGGGTCGTTCCGGTCGAGGTCAAGGCCGGCGCCACGGGCCGCCTGAAATCGCTGCACATGTTCCTGCGTGAAAAGAAGGCCAGTTTTGCGGTCCGCCTGAACAGCGATCTTCCGTCCCTGCTTGAAGCCCGCACCTCGATCGCCGACGGCGACAACACCACATTCCGCCTTTTGTCCCTTCCACTGTACATGGTCACGCAGGTACGCCGGTTGATCGGGCAGGCACAGGGCTCTTGATTCCGCCCGTGAATCTGAAACAATGCGGTATCACTGGTCGATAGAAGCCTTCGAATCAACGCCGAATTCGTTCGGCTGGAGGTAGATATGTCGACAAAAATGTCCAGCGTCAGCCACTCGTTCGGGGGTGACTGGACACTGACCAAGTTGCAGATTCTTTCAAAGTACTTGAAGGCATACAACGTCGCGCTTGACGGCAAGCCTTCCCTGGACAGGCCGTTCCGCAGGGCCTTCATCGATGCGTTCGCGGGAACCGGGTATCGTTCTGTCGGCGCAGATTTGCCGGAAGACACGTTTCGTCCATCAATCCCTGAACTGGAAATCGTTGATACCGTGCGGTTACTGGACGGTTCCGCTCGAATGGCACTAATGGTTGAGCCCAGATTCGACAAGTACATATTTATCGAGAAGAATCGCGACCGTTGTAACGAACTGTCAGCCCTTCGAACGGAATTTCCCGACCGCGCCGCAAGCATTCAGATTTATGAAGGCGACGCAAACGAAGAAATTCAGAAGCTGTGCCGGGCGAATTGGGCCCACCATCGGGCTGTCATGTTCCTTGACCCCTACGGTCTGCAGGTTGATTGGAAAACAATTGAGGCTATTGCGGCAACCAAGGCGATCGATCTGTGGATTCTGTTTCCCCTTGGTATTGGAGTCAACAGGTTGCTGGTGCGCGATGGCAATATCCCACTCGCATGGCGTCGTCGCCTTGATTCTCTTCTGGGAACCACCGAGTGGTTCGACGAGTTCTACAAGTTGGAAACGCGGAACGATCTGCTTGGCACCGACATAACGCAGATTACAAAGCAGGGTATCGATTGCATCGGTCAGTTCTTTATCAATCGCCTAAGCCAGATTTTTCCAGGGGTTTCCAGAAATCCGGCAATCCTGCGCAACTCAACAAATTGTCCGATGTACATGTTTTGCTTTGCAGTCGCGAATCCAAACGGGGTAAAACCAGCGATGAAGATTGCTGGCGACCTTCTTAAAAAGGTGGAAAGGAATGGCACTCGGAAGTGATATCGAGTGGACCGAATCGACCTGGAACCCGGTTACGGGGTGTACCAAGGTCAGTCCCGGGTGCGCGCACTGTTACGCCGAGCGGATGGCCCGTCGGCTGTGCGCCATGGGCCAGCCGAATTATCGTAACGGTTTCGCTGTCACCACCCATCCGCACGCCCTGGCTTTGCCACTTGGCTGGAGGGCGCCGCAGGTCATTTTCGTAAATTCCATGAGTGACCTTTTCCATCCCGAGGTTCCCGACGAATTCATCCATCAGGTCTTCAATATTATGCGGCGCGCCGACTGGCACACGTTCCAGGTGCTGACAAAACGCGCCGACCGTCTTGCCGCGATGGCGCCGCAGCTTCCCTGGCCACCCAACGTCTGGGTCGGTGTCAGCGTCGAGAACGAGGCCTTCTGTGGTCGAATCGACCATCTTCGCCAAGTGCCGGCTGCCGTGCGCTTCGTATCGTTCGAGCCGCTGCTTGGTTCGGTCGGTATCCTGAACCTGGTCGGCATCAACTGGGCCATCGTCGGCGGCGAGTCGGGCCCCGGCGCTCGTCCGATGTCCCCCGAGTGGGCGATCGCAATCCGCGACCAGTGCGTCGATGCTGGTATCCCGTTCTTTTTCAAGCAGTGGGGCGGGGTGCGCAAGCGCCAGGCAGGTCGTCACCTTGACGGCCGTCTGTGGAACCAGTGGCCGGTTATCCCCTGTGCTTCATCGTCTTCTTCTTTGTAATTTCTTGCTGATGCGTGCGGCGATAGCAGCTATTTGCTATTCGGGCTGGAAAATGTCGAGGTCGGGCCGTTGGGGGTTTCGGTGACGACCGGTTCCTGGTGCTGGCGGGTTCGGCCTGGCGGCGCGCGACGGTGATTACGCCCCGGCATTATTCGCAGTGTAAGGTTCTGGGTCGGGATTTTCACTTTACCGCTGTTATTCTGAAAGTTGATTTTAAGTTTAACGCGGGTAAAATGAAAAAGTCAGTTACCCTGGTGACAAGATGTTTACACGATGGATGACCCTGAATCCCGAAAGGTCTGTGCTGCTCATCGGTCCCAGGCGCAGCGGAAAGACAACTTTCCTGCGGGCCGCATTTCCCAATTACCGCTATGCAACCCTGGACGATCTGGACCTTCTGGAATGGGCAAGGCGCGATCCAAAAGGTTTCATTACCAGCCTTGGCGACCGCGGAATCGTGGATGAAATCCAGCGCGAGCCGCTGCTGACCGTGGCTGTCAAATACGCCATCGACAACCAGGGCGCCCGGATCCTGATGACGGGGTCCAGTTCCATTGGTCTTCTGGACGCGTCGGCCGACACGCTGGCCGGCCGGGTCGATATGTTGTCGATGCCGACGGCCTGCTGGGGCGAGGAATTTGGCGATCCGACCCATTCGATATTCAATGGAGAACCACCTTTTCCTGTTCTGCAGGCCGGCCAGCGCAGCCTGAACGCGGCTCTGTCGTTCGGCGGTTTTCCCGAAGTTGTCGCAGTTTCCGACCCCGACCAGAAGTTGCAGATTCTGCGCAATTATCGGGACACCTATTTCGTGCGGGATCTGATGCAAATGGCCAACCTTGGAAGCATGTCGGGGTTGCAGGGGATACTGGCAAACGTCGGCCGTTCAATCGGATCGCATCTGGAAACCAGTTCGTTCGCGCGTGAGTCCGGCCTTTCGGTTCCCACGACGAAGAAGTACCTGGACACATTGTTCCAGTCGCACCTTGCCTTTCAGTTGCACGGATATCAGTACGGCCCCGCCAAGCGATTCGTCAAGGCGGCCAAGGCGTACTTCGCCGACAACGGCATCATTTCGGGCCTGGGACTGCAACTCAGCCAGGGCCAGATCCTGGAAAACTTCGTGATTTCCGAATTGGAAAAGCGCCGCAAGCTGGGGCTGTTCCGGGCTGACGGCCTCTTTTACTACAAAAGTCAGACAGGGCGCGAAGTCGATATTGTTTTCGAATCAGGTGGCGTCGTCCATGCGATTGAAATCAAGGCGACCAGGCGTCCGACGCCCCACGACGCCACAGCGTTAAGGGCGTTCATGACCGGGCTGCAGACCCCGTCCAGGGGCTTCGTTTTTCACATGGGCGATGACGTCTTTGACGACGCCGGCGTCCGATTCCTTCCGGTCGCCTCGATCTTCCGGGGTGCGTAATCAACCTGGCGAGGTTCAGCATTCTTATTCCGACCTGATGAAATCCCAGGACGCCATCTTTACTCGACTTCACGAACGTCCAAAAACGTCGCCGCCCGGTCCCGTACCGCGATTCGACACTGCTGATAGAAAATTACCCATTCCAATCAATTTTTTGAAACGTTCATTCGCCAGCGTTCGAAACACGCCTTCGTGTACGGGAAGCTTAGTGGCGTCCAGCACGTTCACGCGGGCGGTTGATTTGTCGGCGGCCGATGTAATAAAATTCGGCCACCCGGAGGTTCCCTGATGAACGATGACATCCGAACCGACTATCTGACCGCGCGTTCAAGTTTTCTGACGGGGTTTGGTTCTGCCATCAATCTGGCTGGAAATTATTACCTTTACAACACCAGTCCAACCCCTGCAGAAGCTGACGAACTGGCCATCCGCGCCGACTGGGCCCGCGTCGGTCAGGACATCCGCGACGCCATGTCCGATCTGTTCCCGTCCAAGTAGCAAATCAACCTTTCAGAGGTGCTCAGATGGGAAAAGCTCGAGATCCCCAGGGGCCGGTTTATCCCGGCTCGTCGAGACCCGTTCAGTCGAGAGCCGCTGATTCGCCTGCTGTTTCTGGCCAGATCAGCGTTTTATCCCACCAGGGCCCGCTGCCGGTGCCCGATCAGCTTGAGGCGTATGACAGACTGATTCCAAATGGCGCCGACAGAATCATGGCGATGGCAGAGAAGCAGATACAACATCGTATCGACATGGAACGCATGATCATCGCCAGTCAACAGAAGCAGAGTGCCCGCGGACAAGCTTTCGGTCTGGCCATAGGTGTTCTGGGGATCGCGTCCGGCACCTTGCTGGGCATGTTCGGTCGGGAATTGGTAGGGGGCCTTGTGGCCGGCTCGACCGTTGTCACGCTGGTTTCCGTGTTCGTTCTTGGTCGCCGTATCCAGCGTCGTCAGTTGGATTCAAATCGTTATGCCATCGCAAAGGATGCTGATGCCGGGCGGTGTTCTTAGGTCGAAATGGTCTTTTTTCCCCGAACCCGGCCACAGCACCAGAACGTCCCACCTTTTCCATGACATCACCAGTTGTTCAACCGTGCCCGTGTATCGGTGGGGATCGGCGCGTGTTTCATGGGTGCGAAAGATGTGACTTGGTTACAATATGCCGCCAGCGGAGGGTCTGAAGATGAAGACAGGACGGAATGATCCCTGCCCATGCGGCAGCGGCAGGAAATTCAAGCATTGTTGCCTTGCAGGGTCATCCAGGCCTGAAACGGACTCCCCACCGCAGGCAGATGATGTCCTGTCGATAGAGAGCCAGCAGTATTGCGGGCTGGTCGAAAAGCTGGTGGACTTCATGGATCGCCCGGGCAACAGGCAGGACCTTAAAAAGGCCCTGATGGACTTTCTGCCGGATCCACCATACAGCGAACTCGAGCTGGACTGGGCCGGGCAGGTGTTTCATCTCTGGTATATGCACTTCCGGCCGGATAAGAATTTTGAAACCCTGAACGAGCGTTTCCTGCGCACCCACCGACACTCGCTGTCGCCCGCAGAGCGCGCCTTCCTGGACGAGATGGGCCGGGAGCGGTTCCGGCTGATGGAGGTTCGGGAAGTGCGTCCATCGGTCGGTCTGACGCTGACGGATCTGCACTCCGGGGAAGCATTTGAAGTCCGCGAGCGCAGCGCATCGCAAAGCCTGGTTCCGTGGGACATCATTCTGACCAGGTTGCGCCGATTTTCGACACACAACGAGTTGGACATGGCGGTTCCGCTGGTAAGAGGGGCCAAGATGCCGATGTTGAATCTTCTTGCCGAAATCCTTCAGACGGCCCCACCGGATGTCCCCGATGCGGCGATTCAGTATCTGATGACATTCGGGATGGCGTATGTCTTTTCGTATGTCGTCATGCTCAATCGGCAGGCATCCATGCCCCCTGAAATGCGCAACTCGGATGGCGACGAACTTGTGATTTGTACCGCCCGTTACTCGGTTATGGATATCGATGCGGTCAGGGATGTCTTTTGCAGGCACAGAAGCTTCAGGGGGAACGACAGCGGCGATGGATTTGTCTGGATTTCCGGTTCGCGCAAGATGCCGGGAGGGCGCACAGACAGGGTCAGCCTGGGAACTGTCCAATTTGATGGTCGGGATCTGATTCTGGAAACCAATTCGGAACCGCGGCTGAAAAAAGGCAAAGCTTTGCTTGAAAAGGTTGCCGGCGAGTGGATCACGCACAGGGGCGATTCGTTCGAGGACTTTGATCAGATTATGGCTTCCGCCCAAATGGCCAAGAGTCAGAACACGGAACCAGAGATCCCGCCGGAAGTGGAAACGCAGATTCTGGCGCAGTTCTTCGAGCAGTACTATCTGGAACAATGGCCCAACGCCCCGGTACCGGCATTGAATGGGCTGACACCAATTCAGGCCGCCGCCGACCCCCGCTGGAAGAATCAGGTGGTGGAACTGGTCAAGGGCATCGAAAACGGCATGGCCCGCGACCCGAAGGCAAACTTCGACATCAATCGGCTTTGGAATCTGCTTCGACTGGAACGAAGCTGACGAACGTGCGCCCCGACGATATCAACTTCTGGCAGCCCAGTGGCCGCCCGCCAGTCCAGTATCAGGTCGATATCTTCGGAAAATCGTTCAATCAGCTTGTACGCCTTTGAAAGCGATGTACCGCCCTTGAACAGAAGTCGCTTCGACAGGCCTGCATTTCCAAATATCCTTCCAAGGATCCAGCACACCCAAAAGTCTTTTTCAATGGTCGCTGGAGACATCTGTTTCAGTCTGGAAGCTTCGATGAATATGTCAGCCCGCTGGTGGTCCGGAAGCAACGCGATCCTGTCCATTGTTGTCACCGCTGCAGATGGATGCGATTGCGATCCGGACCCAGCCAGTGACCGATATGGTATCGGTGGCGACCTTGTGACGGAGTTCCGGTGCAAGCCACCGCTTTATCGCAGCCAGCGCGACCGGTGTTGCATGAGTTTCGCCAAGGGCCTTCAGCGCCTGCACGATCAGCGCGCTTTCGCGAAGCCTGAATCCAGCATCCTTCATGGCAACATGCCTGAATTGAATCGTTTGCCCGTCGATGATAAAGGCGCGCGATGGTCCGCTTGACAGGTAGATCAGCCGCCCAGGAACCTGTGTTGTCAGTCCAAGCATGTTAAGTGCAGTTTCGCCGTCCGTCATGATTCGCCACGCGAACTTGCGGGCGATGGCGGCCGCGACAACTTCCGGATCCGGTGAAACCGCCCGTCCAAGGAGGCTGCTGAACCGGGGCAGGGTGTAAAGCCCGCAGCCAATTCGTTTGATGGTCCCGGCTGCTGCCATGCGGTGCAGAGTCGTGTCGATGGCCGACCTGGTCCCAAGCAAACAGAAGTCCTTTGCAAAGAACACACAACCGGCGCCCTTCGCCCGAACCCTTCTTACTATCTGATGTTCAAGGCTTTC
>ERZ795031.449-NODE-449-length-50935-cov-12.129756_pt1 | contig 50935 bp, 36 predicted proteins | sample MGYA00375123_ERZ795031 | MGnify/ENA primary metagenome ERZ795031 (study PRJEB30166, sample SAMN05720159) | activated sludge metagenome | isolation source: anaerobic digester from wastewater treatment plant | place: USA | collected 2015-04-21 ...
ACCGTAAGTGTCCGGTGAGGCCTCTCGAACCGGACACTTCATGGCCGGCCACAGGCACGACTGCGTCATTCGTCGAGCGGACGGTTGTTCCCGGGACGGGCGAATTTTCATTCGCCCTTACATGTACGGGCGGAGTACCGCACCTGCCTTGTACGGGCGGATTACATCCGCCCGCTGCGGTTCTGCACGACAAGAGTGGCGACGCATTCCGGTGTGAAACCGAACTTCTGCTCAAGGACACCCGCAGGCGCCGAGCTGCCGAAATGATCGAAACCGATGGCGAATCCGCGTCCCTGAATCAGTGGCATCCAGCAGGAAGTCGCACCTGCCTCGACACCGACAAGCATGGCGGACCGCCCCAGAATCGACTCCCTGTACTCGGCAGGCTGCTGCATGAACAAGGTTACCGACGGCACGCTGACAAGCCTGACCTTCAACCCGGCTGCCTCGATTGATGGAATCGCCGCGAAGCAGATCTGAACCTCGGAACCGCTGGCCAGCATGACCACGTCCGGGGTGCCGTCGCAATCCCGAAGCACATACCCGCCCAGGCGGACGCATTCCGGCCCGACCGCTTCGGGCCGCGGGAACGCCGGCACGTTCTGTCTTGTGGTCGCAACGGCTATCGGCCCACGATCCCGTTCCAGGATCATCGACCAGCACCCGGCCATTTCAACCGGATCCGCCGGACGCAGAACCGTGAATCCCGGAATCGCCCGCAGCATTGCAAGTTGCTCGACCGGCTGGTGGGTCGGACCGTCCTCGCCGACCCGGAAGCTGTCGTGCGAAAATACGAAGGTCGATGGCACGCGCATCAACGCTGCAAGCCTGGCGGCAGGCTTCAGATAGTCCGAGAAGATAAGGAACGTGGCGCAGAACGGACGGAAGGCGCCGTGCAGCGCGATTCCATTGGTGATCGCGCCCATTGCGTGTTCGCGAATGCCGAAATGCAGGTTGGCACCGGAATAATCGCCTCGTCGAACATCACCACCGCCCTTGATCACGGTATTGTTGGACGGCCCAAGGTCGGCAGATCCACCGACAAGGTTTGGAACGGATTTGAAGGCCTCCTGCAGGGAAGCCCCGAATACCACGCGTGTCGCCTTGCCGGCGGCGGACATGGCGGAATCCAGGATGCGATCGATGACCGACGCGTCCGGACTGGCCGGATCGAAACATCCGTTCCACGCGGCCTGCCTGTCCGGGTTGGAATCCACGAAACGCGCGAAGTCCCGATCCCACTGGCGGTGAAGCTCGGTGCCGGCACGACCGACCCCGGAAAAGAACTCCGCCACGTCCGCCGGAACATGGAATGTCGGTTCAAGCGGCCAGCCCAGGGCCAGCTTCGTCGCCTTGACTTCAGCGGCGCCAAGCGGCGCGCCGTGGGTTTCATGCGAACCCTCCATCGTTGCCGCGCCGCGTCCGATGAAGGTGTTGCAGATGATAAGGCTGGGCTTGTCGGCAACGCCGACGGCAGCGTCGATCGCATCGTGTATCTGCTGGTGATCATGGCCGTCAACCGTACGGACGTCCCAGCCCTGGGCAACGAAGCGTCCAGCCACGTCCTCGCCAAAGGCGAGATCGGTCGAACCCTCGATCGTGATGCGGTTCGAGTCGTATAGGCAGACCAGGTTGCCAAGCCCCAGATGTCCGGCCAGCGACGCGGCCTCGTACGTGACACCTTCCATCATGTCCCCGTCGCCGCACAGCACGAAAACCCTGGATCCGACCGGACCGCCGTCGGCCGTATTGACGCGCGCGGCCAGCATCCTTGAAGCCAGCGCCATGCCGACACCGTGCGCGAACCCCTGCCCAAGCGGCCCTGTCGTGACCTCGACACCGTCCAGGAAGCCGTATTCCGGATGACCGGCAGCGCGGCTGCCCCATTGCCTGAACTGACGGATTTCATCCAGCTTCAGGTCGTAACCGGTCAGGTGCATCAGGGAGTACTGAAGCATCGAGGCATGCCCGATGGACAGGATGAAGCGGTCACGATCCTTCCAGGCGGGATCCTTCGGGTCAAAGCGAAGGAAACCGGTCCAAAGTACAAAGGCGATGTCGGCCGCGCCCATCGGCGCGCCGGGATGACCCGACTTCGCCGCCTCGATCGCATCGACCGAAAGCATCTTGATGGTGTTGATGCACCTGGAACGCAATTCCGGGGAAATGTCCGATGGTTTCATTTGTTGACCTCTCATGCCTCGTTCACATGGGCGGGCGAATTTTCATTCGCCCCTGCGGATGCCTCGTTCACATGGGCTGGGGCGCCCAGACGCAATCCACCAGCCTGTTGTCAATCAACCGCGTCGCTCCGAACCTGACGGCGGTCACCAGCAGCACCTGCGTGGACTCCGACCCGATTCGATTCAGATCGTCAAGCGTGACGGGATCACACACATTGAAATACTCGACTTCGCCGCCGGCTTCGCGAATCTGCTGCCCCGCCCTTTTCACAATCGCCGCCGGCTGATGCTCCCCCTCACGAATCCATGCCTCGGAATCGACCAGGGTCCGGTTGATGACGGTGGCAGCCTGCCTCTGTTCCGACGTCAGATAGACGTTCCTCGAAGACATGGCCAGACCGTCCGGCTCACGGACGATGGGATGCCGCACGATCCGGATATCCAGGTTCAAATCCGCGACCATCTGCTCGATCACCCTGACCTGCTGGAAGTCCTTCTGGCCGAAGACCGCGACATCAGGCTTGCAGATATTAAAAAGCTTCAAAACGACCTGGGCGACACCGGCGAAGTGGTTCAACCTTGTAAGGCCGCACAGGTGCGCGGGAAGCCGGGTCAATTCCACCCTCGTCTGAAATCCGGAAGGATACATTTCGCCTGGGTTCGGAAAGAAGACGGCATCCACGCCGATATCGGCAAGCTTTGCCAGATCTCCTTCCAGGTCGCGCGGATATCTTGAAAAGTCCTCTGACGGACCAAACTGAGTCGGATTGACGAAAATGCTGACAACGACCCTGTCGCATTGCCTTCGGGCTTCAACAACAAGATCAAGATGCCCTTTATGCAGGGCCCCCATCGTCGGAACAAGCCCGACGGCAAGCCCTTCGGAATGCCAGCCGCGGGACAAGGCCTGCATGCCCGCGGCCTGCCTGATTACCGTGATATCACCCGCGTCCATCAGGATTCACCGCCACCCTTCCGGGCATCCACCGCGCCGGACGAACCGGCGGTGGCAGACGAGTAAAGGCCTTCGCCCGAAAAGGAATGCTGCGGCCCGGGAAATGCCCCGCCACGCACTTCATCGCCGAAGGTATCGACCGCGCCACGGATTACCGACGCCAAATCAGCGTATTTCTTCAGGAACCTCGGATTGAAATCCGGATTCATCCCAAGCATGTCATAAAGAACCAGAACCTGACCGTCGCAATTCGCCGACGCGCCGATCCCGATTGTCGGAATGCCAACCGTTTCGGTAATCCTTGCGGCCAGCGACGCGGGAATGCCCTCCAGCACAATCGAATATGCCCCGGCCTCGGCGACAGCGACCGCGTCTTCCAGGATCGCCGCGGCGGCCCCGGCATCACGCCCCTGGATCTTGAAGCCGCCCATCTCATTGAACGACTGGGGCGTTAACCCGACATGCCCCATCACCGGGATTCCGGCCTGAACCAGCCTTGAAATCGTCTCGGCGACGCGCACGCCGCCTTCCAGCTTCACGGCGTTCGCCCTTCCGACCGAAAGCAGCATCCCGGCGTTGCGCATCGCCTCCTGGGTACTGACCTGGAACGTCATGAAAGGCATGTCGGCAATGATGTGGGCGTCCTGGCCGGCGCCACGCCGCACGCACCTTGTATGATAAATGACGTCGTCCAGCGTAACTTCCAGCGTGTCCGAACGTCCCTGAATTACGTTTCCAAGCGAATCGCCGACCAGTATCGCATCGATGGACGTCTTGGAAATCAGACTGGCAAATGTCGCGTCATAGCAAGTCAGGACGACCAGTTTTCCCTGGCCCTTCTTGGACTTGAAAGATTGAGCTGTCAAATTTCGCATCGGTTGCCCCAGTGTTTCTCGACCCCGCGGATTGAACCGTGACGGTGGCCGGAATGTGGGCCAAGGGTATCGCACCATTCCCCCGGGGGCAATAGCCCGGAATAAATCACCGGCGCCGCCGTTAGGTTCATCAAGGTTGACTTGAACGACCGATTGTCCGAATATTGCGCGGACGTTTTTTCCCGTCCCGGCCGGATGACCTGTCGCGACGGTCGGTTCTCGGAATCGTTTCCAAACTGGAGGAATCCCGGATGAATTTCCGTAATGCCTGTGCTCTTGTCGCTGTTGCCGTTGTGATGGCTTTTTCGGTGCCCGTTATGGCCCAGACCGTCAAGATTGGCGTGATCAACATGCAGAAGGCCCTGTCCCAGACGATTGAAGGCAAGGCCGCGCTGAAGAAGCTTGAAGACATGCAGAAGCGCATGGAAAAGGAACTGAAGGCGAAGCAGGACGAAATCGTCAGGCTGGAAGAAGACCTGAAGAGCCAGGTTCCCCTGATGAACGACGACATGAAGCGCCAGAAGCTGGGTGAATTCCAGAAGAAGGCCGCCGACTTCCAGGAAGCCTACCAGAACAGTGCCAAAAAGATCGGCGAGGAACAGCAGAAGCTGATGGCCCCGATCCTGGCCCGTTTTGAAAAGATCGTCACGAAGCTTGGCAAGGACGAAAACTTCACCGCGATTCTTCACGGCGAAGTCGTCCTTTATTCATCGGCGTCGATCGACCTGACTGACCGCATTTCCAAGATGTACGATTCGGGCGCCGGCAAGTAAGCGCCCCACCTGTCCAGGAGCATTAACGTGCGCCGCGGATTTCCAGGATTGCGGCGATTCTTTCCCAAGCCCACGCGGGCCGTCGGGATCATCCTTTTCGCCTGCATCGCCATTCACGTCGTATTCCTTCTGTCGATCAAGCACGCGCCCATCTGGGCAATGAGAATGCTCGAGTACGGCGCGCTGACGCCGGCGACCGTCCTTCATCGTCCGTGGACCATCATCACGATGGCCTTCCTGCACGATCCCCACAGCCTGATGCACATCATCTTCAACATGATGGCCCTGTGGAGCATCGGTCCGTGGCTCGAGCGCGCGCTGGGCACCCGCCGCTTTTCCATTTTGTACGCCATCTCGCTGCTGGCCGGGTCGCTCGTCTTCGTTCTGAAGGGCTTTGTTTCCGGGGGAGTGTCAGGCCCGGCAATCGGGGCTTCCGGGGCCATCATGGGTGTGGTGGTCGGCTTCGGGTTCGTTTTCCCGGAAGTCGAGTTGCGTCTTTTCGGCGTGGCGCCGCTGAAGGCGAAGAACATCTTCTGGGCGGCCATCCTTGTTGACACAATCATGGTCATCATGAATGTGCCAATCGCGGTGTCCGTGCATATCGGCGGCATGCTCGGGTCATGGCTTTACCTGAGGCGACCCTGGAATCCGCGCTACCGGATGTGGCTGTCGAATCGTATCCGCAATAAAATCAACTGGCTTCGAATCAAATACCGCCTGTGGAAAGCGAGCAGACCGTGAATGAAACCAGACTGAAGTTCGCCGGATGCCTGATCATCGCGGCCGCCGCCGTGGCCGCATATTTTCCGGTCTTTTCGAACTCGTTCGCCTGGGATGACGAATACCTGGTTCTGAAAAACCCGGCCATCCATGACCTTTCCAGCATCCCGGGCTTCTTCACGGATTCCTGGGCCGGCGGCGTCGATTACGAACTCGGCCAGGCCCAGAACAAGCCGTATTTCAGACCGATGGCGCTGACTTCGATGACCCTGGACTGGGCCGTTGCCGGACCGGATCCGGTCGTCTTTCACGCGACGAACCTGATGATCCACATTGTGGCGGCCTGGTGCCTGTTCCTGTGGCTGCTGAAGGTATTTTCGGATACGCCACGTAACGCCAGCGGGACGTTCCGCCGCATTCCGACGCCCGTGCTGGCTGCCTTCGTCGGCGCCATCGGCTGGGCGGTTCATCCTGTTTCGACCGAGGCCGTCAACCTGGTTTCGTATCGCACCAGCCTGATTTCAGGCCTGACCATCTTCGCGGGGCTGATGCTTCTTACGCCAAGATCCCGGGCCGACGAACCGGGGCGAAGCGGCATTGCGGCCGTCATTGGCGCAACGCTCCTGTACGCCGTCGGACTGCTGTCAAAAGAAACCACGCTTGTGATGCCGGGACTTCTTTTCGTCATGGATATCGCGGCCGGACGTCTGCGCTTCCGTCAAAAGGGGGAAAAGGGTCGCCGCCTTTTGTCGGGCCCGACCGCGATGCGCATCGCCAGGGTCTATGTACCGCTTGCGATTGTGGCGATTGTCTGGCTTGGTCTTCGATCCCGGTTCACGGGCGAAGGCGTTTACACGTACTTCGACGGTCTGACGTTCGGCCAGTCGATCCTGATGTTCAGCCGCATCTTTTACCTTTACGTCAGGCTGGCCGTGGCGCCCTGGCCGCTTTGCCCCTTCTATGACTGGGGCATCCTCGGCGTCCCGAAGTCGATTCTGGAACCCGACATCGCCGCAGGCTTCATACTGTTCGCGCTGATCTTCGGCGGGGCGGTCAGGTTCGTCCGACGAAACGTGCTCGCTTCGGCCGGATTGTTCTTCTTCCTGGTCGCGCTGCTTCCCGTGTCCCACATCATCCCGTTCTTTGACGCCGCGGGCGACCGATTCATGTACGTTCCCCTGGCCGGTCTGGCCCTGGCAGCAGGTGGGGCCGCGATAAGTTCGAATTCCGCCCGCAGGTTCCAGGTTCCGTTGAAGATCGTGTCTTTTCTGGTTATTGCCGTCTTCATGCTGCTTTCAGCCGCCCGTTCCGCCCAGTGGAAGGACAGCGAAACAATGCTGCGCGTAACCACGCGGGACTTCCCGACATCGATTTCAGCACACCTCGGACTTGGGCGCCTGCTGCTGGAAAAGAGCCGTCCAACCGAAGCCGTGGTTCCGTTGAAGCACGTCACCGACATCGCGCCGAACCTGGCGATCGGTCACGCACTTCTGGCCGTGGCGCATGCCCGCAACGGCGACATCGCCGCCGCCCGACTGACCCTGCGAAACTCGCCGATGCCTCCTTCCGGAGAAGTCTCGGCCATCCAACTTGCCCGCAGTGAACTGATCAAATCAGGCAATGAAAGGCTGGCCATGCGCCTTGGCCTGATGAGTCCTTGACAGACCGGAAGAAGAGTCTTTCCAATTACACTTCGATCTCCGCACGCTTCCGACCTTTCTCCATTGCACCGGATGCATCCTGCCAACGAGTCCTGCCCGCATATAAGCAATTTGCGACACAGGCGCCGGTTGTTTGACACCAGGTTCAATCGCGTGGCAGACTTCCTCCGATTGCAACCGAGGATTTTCGATGAAACGTGCGAATCGCCTGCGCATCCTGACGACGCCGCTTGCCGTGATTCTTCCGCTGCTGGTGCTTTCCTCATGCGGTCAAGATCACCATGACGTCATGGTTCCGTGGGAATCCTTCACACCTACGACCGTTGCCACGATGGTCGCGCGCCTGCCCGGCGCCGACGGCCCGTCCGGCACCATCAGAATCGTCGGGGAAGCCACAATCAACGGGCGCACATTCCAATCCTACAAAGTCGCCCTGGATCCCGAACATCCCCAGAACGGCATCGAACTGTGGATCGAGAAGGAAGACGAAAATACTTTCACCTTCCAGGGTTACGAAGAACCGGGAGTGATGTCGGTCGTGGCGAATCAGCCACACACGATTCACACGGACGGCCCCGAAGGCGTCCCCGAGATTGTAACCTTCAACGCGACATCCACCACTTTCGAGTCGGGCGAATCACTTCCTGGAACCGCGGTCATCGAGTACGTGAAAGTGTCTGACGACGAGACGATCGATACCGCCTTCGGCACTCTGTCCGGGGTCAAGCACTTCTCGGGAACGGTCACGCTGCAGGGAGAAGCCGCCCCGGCCCTGGTCGCGGGAACGCCCCTGGACGTCGAAATCTGGTACCACCCATCGTTCGGCCTGGTCAAGGGGGACATGCCGCTTCTGGGCGTGGGTCTTGACATGGCGGGCGAGGATGATTGCGGCGACCCGTTGACGCCAGGTTTCAACACCATCCGCAAGGTTGGCGTGGTTCAGCCCGGTGGCGAGCCATTCCGGCTTTCGACGTACGACTGCTCCGGCAAATTCAACGCCGACAAGAACACACACGCCAAGATGCTGCTGGAACTGCGATTCGCCGACGATGAGATGGCCCGGACAACCACACCACCGCCCGTTTTCGAAACTTTCGGGACGATCCTGGGCTATTTCCCGGAGTATCTGACGCCTTCCTCGCTCAGCATCTTCCACCCCGAAGAAAACGGCCAGGGTTACACATTCTGGTATGCACTGGTTGACCAGGCCGCGAAAAACATCGATGGGGACGACGGCATCTCTTACCGAATCGAAGTCGAACCGGCCGATTACATGACGAATGCCGTGCGCGCGACCGCCCGCATCTTCTACAAGGTGATTCCCGTGCCGTGACGGCCGATCGGGCCGATCCACTGAAGAATTGACAACAGAACGAAGCCACGGGAACGCCTGTGTGCGCCAGGCTCGGGAATCCGGTCAGGAACATACATGGTCAGCACATACGCCGCTTACGCAGTCATTCGAATCGAAGCACTTGCGGCCTGAACCGCATGGCGGACACGACCCGCCGCAATCCAGGTCGCGTTCATCAGCGTTCTCCATTTCGTCCACGCAGTGAGCCGGGAAACACAGGCTGTTTATGCAGGTCAACTGAGCGTCATCGCAGTCGGCCGCCTTCAGGCACTCGACGCATACGCCCTTCCCGTCGCACACGTTGCCGCCGCTCTGCGTACACGGCGTACCCGGCGGTACCGGCGGGTTGCTCAACTGGCCTTCCAGGCAGACGTCCTGAGTGCATTCCTTCCCGTCCACCGGCAGGTCGGTGTCGTAAACCGCGTCCGGCACTATGTTTCCCATTCCGTCACACTGGGCCGACCTGCAATCCCCGACCTGGGGATTGGCAACCGTGATTCCAGCCTGCACGAAGTTCGCACCGCATATGCCGGCAAGGCACAGGAATTCAAGGCAAGGTGTACTGACTCCGCAGTCCGATCCGACCATGCACTGAACACAATTGCCATCGCCGTCGCATTGCATGCCGCCGTTCTGAGCGCAAGGCGTTCCCGGCGGTAACGGCGGATTGCTCAACTGGCCGTCCAGGCAGACATCCTGGGTGCATACCTTGCCGTCCACAGGCAAGTCCTGGTCGTCCGGGGCGTCAGACACGATGTTCCCATTTCCGTCACACTGGGCCGACCTGCAATCCCCGACCACCGGGTTGACCACGACTTCGCCCTCGGGCGTAAGGATCTCGCCACAGAAGCCCGCGTTGCACACGACCTGCCGGCAGGCGTTGTCCACCCCGCATTCGGATGCCACCTGACACTGGATGCACGCTCCACTGCCGTCACATTTCGTGCCGCCACCCTGCGTACACGGAGTACCCGGATCCAACGGATGGTTTGATGCAACGCCGGCCATGCAGGAGTCCACAGTACACTCCTTCCCGTCCACTGGAAGGTCGGTATCGTCAGGAACGAGCCCAATCCCGCCGGAGCCGTCGCACACGGCCCGACTGCAATCGCCGGCGTCCTGATCCTGTATCTGCGTTCCGGCCGGCTCGGCCACAAAACCGCATACCAGACCATCACAGGTTCGATGACCACATTCCGTGTCCTTGCCAGGGCAGTCGTCCGCGGTAGCGCATCCGGTGCACGCCCCGTTGTCGTCGCAGGTCAAACCGTCACCGCAGCCTGTCCCGACTTCCACCGACTCATGATTGGGCTGCCCGTCAAGGCACAGGTCAACCGTACAGGGATTTTCGTCATCCGGCACGTCTTCGTCGTAACTGACATTGGTCACGCCGCCATTGCCGTCGCAAATCAGCACCTGACAGTCACCGGGAACCTGTTCAAGGGGCTGGAAATCGACTGGCAACGGTACGGCCACACACTCGCCGTCATCACACGACGGCATGGTGCATGGATTTCCCGTCGCGGGGCACTGCGAGCTGTCGGTGCAAGGGCCCGCGTCCGCATCCTCGGCGACTTCATCGACATCATCAAGGACATCCTCGACGTCTTCGCCGACTTCCGCTGCATCTTCGATGATATCCGCTGCATCCTCGCCGACTTCCGCTGCATCCTCGCCGACTTCCGCTGCATCCTCGCCGACTTCCGCTGCATCCTCGACGGTGTCCGCAGCGTCCTCGCCGACATCCGGGATGACATCGTTCAACACAGCCTGATCGGGCCCGATATCCGCTCCCTCTCCCGCATCCGCACCTGCATCGGCCGCGTCATGATCCTGGCCATCCGGGACTTCCACCTGGTCCGATACCAGGTCTTCATTCTCAACATCGGCAACCGTGTCACCGGTCCCGCACCCCATGGTCGCCGCGATCAGGCCGATAAAGATAAGCGCCACAAAATTCCTTAAAAAGGTCATGGTATCTTCCCGAATCGTGAATTGGGGATAGTCTCTGTCGAATCTCGCCATCAGTCAATCTCGACAGGTTTTGTCTTGTCCCCCGAAGGTGGTTGACATTTTTGCGGCGGGTTAATGGCCCGTATCCCCCTCACTCCACCCTGTCGGGGGTGACGGCGCGGGTGGCTTCCATGATGGGGATGTTGGCTTCGGTGGGGATATATACGATTGTCTTGTTGTCTTCGGACAGCGTCTGAATCCACAGGTAATGCAGGTAATCCTGGTTGCCTTTCAGGCTGTCGGCGATGATGCGGTTGGCCTGGGCGACGCCCTTGGCCCGGGTGACTTCGGCTTCGGCCCGCGCGGCAGCCTCGATCTTGATCGTGTCACGGCTGTATTCGGCCTCAGCTTTCTGTGCCCGGCCGTGCATTTCGGCCGACCACACCCGATATGTCGGGACGCCCCACATGAATATGCCGAAAAGCCCGGCCAGAAACAAAGCCCAGACAAACAATTTTCCTTTCATCACAGGTTCCTTTGTTGGTTTCTGTTTTGTTGCCATATCTTTCGCACCCGGGATGACCGGCATACCGCGCCCCGGGCCGTTTCCATACACTTCGCGCGATGTTAATCCTAACTTTACAAACTTGAAAGCGGCAGACAGGCAGGTAAGATGCGGAATAATGACCTGCCCCCCAAAAACGTGACGGTTCAAACCTGGGACAGTATGGAAACCCGACCTCACGCCAGGTTACAACGGCGCTTGCGCCGGTAAGCTCTTGGCGCACGGGCGCGCGTATTTACGCGCTTCATGCTGACGCACGGGCACGCGTGTTTGCGCGCTTCATGGACCTCTTGAATGCCATCGAGAGATCAACGGCATGATTTCGGGGAGTTGCGGGACATTTCGCAGCCCGCCACGGGAATTGTTACGAAATTTCGCGAAGTTGCGACGGCTTACCATCCCCGCACATTCTCTGGCACTTCAGCTTATCTTGCCTTGACCGGAATTCTGGATAATAATACCTATTGGCAGACGCAGCGATTGGTAATATTTGCCATGAGCCCCACACAAAAACAGACTCGAGCCGAGGAAAACGCGGTACAGATCATTCGGGATCGAGGCGGTGTGGTTCGTACGTCTGAAGCTGTCCGCGCCGGAATCCACCCGCGCACAATCTACTCGCTTCGGGATTCGGGGGAACTGGAGCAACTTTCAAGAGGTGTCTTCAGACTTTCTGATAAGGGCTCGATATCCCAACCGGACCTTGTCATTGTGGCCACCAGGATTCCCCAGGCCGTCGTGTGCCTTACCTCCGCCCTGGTATTTCATGAGATCACCACCCAGATACCTGACAAGATTTTCATCGCACTTCCGAAAGGCGCCGAGCAGCCACGGCTTGATTTTCCGCCACTGTCCATTCACCGCTTTTCCGGTCCAGCCCTTGTGGAAGGTATCGAGATCCACGATATCGATGGTGTCAAAGTCAGGGTTTATTGTCCGGAAAAGACCCTGGCCGACTGTTTTAGATTCAGAAACAGAATTGGCATGGATATCGTACTTGAGGCGCTGAAGCTGTACCGGGCACGTCGTCGCTTCAATCTGTCAGAGCTTGTTCGATACGCCCGACTCTGCCGGGTTGAAACAGTCATGCGCCCGTACCTGGAGGCTCTCTTGTGAAACAGCTTAAAAATGTTTCAGCTTCGGTGCGGCAACGCCTGCTGAACCATTCCCGCGAAAGACATCAGCCCTTCGGTCAGGTGGTTCAGTACTACGCAATGGAGCGCTTTCTGTACAGGCTTGGCAGATCCGCGCTGGTGGACCGCTTCATTCTCAAAGGCGCCCTGATGCTCCAGGTGTGGCACTCGCCGCAATCCCGCCCGACCATGGACATCGACATGCTCGGCAGAACCAGCAACGACGAAGCCGCCGTTGTGGCCCAGATTCGGGAAATCATCTCCACCGACGTGGAGCCGGACGGAATTCAGTTCGACCCGGATTCGATCCGCACGGAAGACATAACCAGGGAAGCCGATTACGACGGGATCAGGATACGTTTTCAAGGCAAACTGGATTCAGTCAGAATCAACATGCAAATCGATATCGGATTTGGCGATCCGGTATTCCCCGGCCCCGAGATGGCAGAACTCCCGACGCTGCTGGACTCGCCGACGCCGAGGCTTTTTTGCTACAGCCGGGAAAGCGCCATAGCCGAAAAATTTCATGCAATGGTGATTCGTGGCCACCTCAACAGTCGCATGAAAGACTTTTTTGACATCTGGCTGTTATCCAGGTCCTTCGCCTTTGACAGTGAAAAACTGGCCAAGGCCGTGCGGCTGACATTTGACTATCGTCACACAGCGGTGCCGGAAAATCTCGAAGTGTTTGACCCAGCTTTTGTCGCGTCAAAAACAGGGCAATGGACAGCGTTCAGAAAGAAATTCAGTCATCTGCACATACCCGAATCGTTCGACGTCATCGTGCTGGATATCAGCGATTTTCTACGTCCGGTAATAGCGGGCGGCGATGCGTCATCATCGCCAAAACACTGGGAACCACAAGGTCCCTGGCGCGATTGAACCTCTGCTTCCAAACGACGTTACTTCAACGAATACCACACCTGCGCGTCACCCGGCCGTCCAGACTTGTACACACGAAGTGGCGAGGCGTTCGACAGCCCCATACCCTGCCGCCATGAAAATCAGAACCATTTCAAAATTTGCCGTCTTATCAATCAGTTACCTTCGTTCCTGGTTCCGTTTCAGAAACGACTGGCCATGGAAAACCTGGCGCAGAGGCAACAGTTGGCGATGTTCAAGCAGGCTCGGCCCCGGCCGATGCCGACGGATGCCGACCGTGTCTTCTGGGTTCTGCTGCGGGAAATGTGGGCGAAGTGGAGCGACACGCTGATCGTGGTGACACCGGACACGATTGTACGGTGGCACCGGGAAGGGTTCCGGCGGTACTGGAATGCCTTTCCGAAACCCAGGAAGTCAAATTTTTCGTCGACAACCTGATCAAAAATGATATCGCATTTTGGTAAAATGGCCTCCGATCCAATTTTGGCGAGGGACTGGACAGTACGATGGTGAAGATCAAATGGACAATGATGATTGCAACAGCCTTGACGTCGGCACTGATATTAACGATGGGGTGTGGCGATGACACGCATGGAGTCAACGATACGGACGACGTAGTTGATGCGGCGGATGCCGAAGATGCGACAGGGCTCGACGGGATGATGTTCGTCCCTTCCGGTTCATTCTGGATGGGTTGTAACGACGCAGCAGCCAACAATTGTAATCCTCAGGAAAGGCCTTATCACCTGGTCACCTTAGACAGCTTCTATGTGGACAGGACTGAAGTGACGATCAAGGATTTCCAGGTTTGCGTGGACGCCGGCGTGTGCAGCCATCACCTGGACGACCAGACATGTTTTTACATAATTCTCGAAAACGGCGATCTGGCACAAAGCGGAATATGGCCAGCATTTCGCGGCACCAACCAACCGATGGTCTGCGTCGACTGGGAACAAGCGAAACAGTATTGCGAATGGGCTGGCAAGCGTCTGCCGACAGAGGCCCAGTGGGAAAAGGCCGCCCGAGGAACTGATGGACGCGTGTATCCGTGGGGAAACGACAATCCAGACTGCAATAACGCGGTCACGTATGTTGACGATGGCTCCGAATGCGCTCCAGAAGTTACCGCCGATGTCTGCAACAAGTCACCGGCTGGTGACAGTCCTTACGGTCTGTGTGACATGGCCGGAAACGTCAGGGAGTGGGTCGCAGACTGGTACGACTCCAACTACTATGACACAAGCCCGACCACTAATCCCAAAGGCCCAGACACCGGATTGTATAGAACCATTCGTGGCAGTAGTTTCTATCCGGGAAATGATCTCACCAACTCTGGCCGGCTTGGTGCAGAGGCATCCAAGGCATTCGTCGATCGCGGGTTTCGCTGTGTTTGGTCAGCAGAGAGTTCAAATCAATGAAGACGCCGCCCTGGTCAGAACATGCTCGCTATCTTGTGGCTGAATCGGACACCTCCCCAAACCCGCCCATGGAAGACGGAATTCTGTCTCCATTTTCGTCTGCCAGTGGCCGAATTTTGGTGATTTTCCATTGAACGAAGGGCAAAAAACGTAAAGAAATCAAAGGGTCTCTGGTGGAGGTAGACGGAATCGAAACACGACTGTCCGCCAAATGACAACGGCGCTTGCGCCGGTAAGCGCCTGACGCACGGGCGCGCGCGTTTACGCGCTTCATGGACCTCTTGAATGCCATCGAGAGATCAACGGTATCATTTCGGGACGTTACAAAACAAAGCGCAGCACACAGCGAAGATTATCACGAAATTTCAGGGAGTTATGGCGGATTACCGTTTTCCGCCCTATTTCGTCGCCCAGAACACGCTGTTTTTCCAGTCAACTGGAATTCCCATGGCTTTGCGCCACCTGGGCTCGGCATCCCAACGCCCCAGAAGGCCAACTATCTGCCGTCTCCATTTATCTCCGCAGGGCTCATCAATCGACAGATGTCTTAAGATGCACAACACCCCGTATACCTTTTTGGGATCAGGTATCGCAGGCGGTTTCCACGCTGCCTCATAGGGAAATTTCGGCGCAACCGACAATTCCCGGTTCCAGAGGCGGGAGTGGTGGGCGCAAATGTTTCTGACAAACGCCAGTGTGTGTAGCCACGACTGAACGACAACCTTGTTGACGCCAAAGGGTCTGGCAAGTACAGCCTGATCGGAACCGTTCAGACCCTTGTACATGAATGAAAGTGTTCCAAACGACATCACTTCCGCAGCCACCCAGACCGGCAGCTTCGGATACTCGATGTAATCGTTCCTGAAATGCTCTACGAACTTTTCCTTGCTGCGTTCGGTTTCGGCGTGAAGACCTTGCAGCCATTCCGAATGGCCAAAGGCCTGGTAGAAATTCCGTGCGTCCTCATGGCAATAGGTCCCATACGTCAACGCCAGGTAATTCGAGATGCTGCAGCGAATCCCCACCTCAACATGCTCAAGCATGTCCATGATAGCAAGGCGCAATTCACGGTCAAACTGGTAAAACTCGATGGCCTTTTCAAACGACGCATCGGACTTGAACGTATCGTCGGGATTCTTGAATGGATGCCAGTAGCCGGAGAGTCGGTAGTACTTGATCCTTCTGAGAAGTTGCAGAGCACTGGCCCGGTCGTCAACCTTCAATCCACGGGCCATCAAAAGATCGATCTGTTCTTCATAGGTCTTTGGCGGTTTGCTGAAGTGTTGCTTCAAAACGCTGCCCGGAAAAAAAGAAACCCGCCGGTTACGCATCAGTTGCCGAAGCAACGCTAGGCGCGGCGGGTCTGTTGCTAACAATACTAAGGCCTCTACCGCCGAAGTCAAGGAAATTATTGGCCGCCAGCGGCTCTCTTTCCTTGGCTGAAGTGATTTGACCTGCGTCAGAGCTTACACCAGAACTTACATCACAGCTTGCATCAGAGGTTGCAGGCGAACTTGTAGCCGGGGTTCTAGCCAAGGTTGTCGCCTGAGTTGCCACAACCGAGGCTCGCACCAAACTACGCCAAGGAGCACGTCCATCACCGGCAGGCGTCACCACACTGCCCGCCCTTTTCCCGGTGTACGGGATTTGCGCTTTTGGGGGCATTACCTGATAAAATCGCCCGTCTGGGGGGGCTTTGAACCTGCGGGGTATGCACGATGAAGATTCTGGGCATCAACTTCAGTAACGACGCGGCGGCCAGCATGGTCGTCGATGACCGGGTGACGATGGCAGTGCAGGAAGAACGCTTCCGGCGCGAAAAGCACTTCTCGGGCTTCCCGGACCAGGCCATCTCGGCGTGCCTGAAATCGGGCGGCGCGCCGAAACTGACCGACATCGACTCGGTCGCCTTCTTCTGGAACCCCGCCATCCACGCGACCACGCCCAACTGGCGCATGTCCACGATGCCGCGCCACCACCTGGAATTCCTGTACGACGTCCCGAACAACCTGCTGCCAAAGGTCGGCCCGGTCCCGGAAGTCATGGAACAGGTCTTCCACCTGGAAGGCGGCAAAAAGTTCCGGGTAAACTACGTCACCCACCACCTGGCCCACGCGGCCGGCGCCCTGTTCACGTCGCCCCACACCGAGGCCGCCATCCTTACGGTGGACGGCTATGGCGAACGCGACTCGACGGTCATCTGGTCGGGCCGGGGAACCGAACTCAAGCGCCTGTGGACCCGCGAGTTCCCACACTCGCTGGGCGCCATGTATGCCGCCGTCACCCAGTTCCTGGGCTTCAAGGCGAATTCCGGCGAAGGCAAGGTCATGGGCCTGGCATCGTACGGAAAGCCGGTCTATATGGACGAGTTCCACAAGATGTGCCGCCTGACCGACGACGGATACGAGCTGGACCTGACGTGGTTCCAATTCTTCGCCGAGCGCCCGACCCGTTACAGCGACAAGTTCATCACTGCATTCGGCGCGCCCCGCAAGGCCGAATCCGAAATCACGAAGCGCGACGAAGACATCGCGGCCAGCCTGCAGGAAATGCTTGAACTGGCCATCCTGCACCTGGCCCGCCTGGCCCACAAAAAGACCGGCATGAAGACCCTGTGCATGGCGGGCGGCGTCACGCTGAACTGCTCGGCCAACGGACGCCTTCTGCGCGAAGGCCCGTTCGAAAATTACTTCTTCCAGCCCGCTTCCGGGGATGCCGGCACCAGCCTTGGCGCCGCCCTTTACGTCAACCATGTCATGGAAGGCCGCCCGCGCGACAGCGCCAGGATGTTGCTGGAATACCTGGGACCGCGCCACACGATGGACGAAGTCCTGGACACGCTTGAAAAAGGCGGCATCCCTTACCTGAAGCCGGCCGACCCGTGGGAAACAGCTGGCCAGCTTCTGGCCAGGGGCTGCATCGGCAGTGTCTTCCAGGGAGCCGCCGAATTCGGGCCGCGCGCGCTTGGCAACCGCAGTACCCTGTCCGACCCGCGCCCCGCCGAAATGAAGGACCGCCTGAACGCCAGCGTGAAGTTCCGCGAGGCTTTCCGCCCGTTCGCGCCTTCCATTCACGCACACCGCGCCAACGAGTACTTCGAGGGATGCGACTTCTCGCCGTTCATGCTGCGGGTCTTCCCGACGCGACCAGAAAAGCTGGACGAAGCCCGCGCGGTCACACACGTCGATGGCGGCGCGCGCGTCCAGACCGTCACGCGCGAACAGAACCCCAATTATTTCCGGCTGATCGAGTCGTTCGAAAAGCAGACCGGCACGCCGATGGTCTTGAACACCAGCTTCAACATCCGCGGCGAACCGATCGTCAACAGCCCGTCCGACGCGGTCAAGTGCTACCTGACCACGGGGATGGATTTCCTGGTGCTTGAAGACGTGCTTCTGGTCAAGAATCCTTCCATTATCCAGTCCTGAAGCGCCATTCCGTGCTGGAAAACCGACGTTCGACGTTGTATATGAATAATTCTGTCAAATCAGGTCGCATAGTCCTGGAGGCCTTGCATGGGAAGTTCGGTTCGGGAATGGGAATTGCTGGACGAAATCGGTCGCGGCGGCATGGGCATCGTCTATCGCGCCCGCCACCAGATACTGCCGGGTGAATGGGCCATCAAGGTCATCCGGCCGGAACTGAGCCAGGATCGTGAGCTGCGTCAGCGCTTCCTGTCGGAAATCATGGTCCTGAAGGCGCTTCGCCACCCGAACATCATCGAAATCGAGACCCCGTTCGAAGAGTCGGGGCAGCTTTTCATGCCGATGGAATTTCTTTCCGGCGAATCGCTTGAGGTTCTGTGCCAGCAGCATCAGGGCCCATGGGAACCCGCGACGGCAATCAACATCATCGGCCAGGCGGCGGCCGGCCTTGGATATGCACACCAGCGCACGCCACAGGTTCTTCACCGGGATGTCAAGCCTGCGAACATCCAGGTTCTGTCCGATGGCAGGATCAAGGTCCTGGACTTCGGCCTGGCAAGAACAATCGGGGATCGCTCGCTGACCGGAACCGGGATGGGGGTTGGGACCCCGGCGTACATGTCGCCGGAAGTCCTGGAAGGCCGCAGGGCCACGCCGCAGTCCGACGTCTTCTCGCTTGGCGTCGTCCTTTTCCGCCTTCTGGCGGGACGGCTTCCACATGACATGCCGCCCGAGGACGCCACGCTGCATGCGGTCCTTCTGGCGGTGGCCAGGTCGATTGAACGTGGAATCCGCGATGTGCGCACGTTCGTGCCAGGCATTCCGGATCAACTGGCCGACATCACGATGAATACCCTGGCGGTCGATCCTGCCACGCGACCGGCCGACTGCGCCGAACTTTCGCGGATGCTTCAGTCCCTTACAAGCGCCCCCGACCCATCTTCGTTCACGGGGCGGGAATTTTCCGCGGACAGCACGCACATCGGAATCGACCTCGGGTCGATCCGGGGAAAGGCATCAACCGGCTCAATCGCGCCGGGACAAGCGACATCGGCCCCGGCGGTCCGGCCGTTGAACCCGCCGGTGCGAACCGACCGCCAGCCACGCCCCTCGCCCAGCCCTTTGCCACGCCCTTCGCCCAGCCCCGGCCCCGAAGTGCGGGATGCGATGATTAATACCCCCCGCCCTGCCGGCACTTCAAGGACGCCCCTGTTTGTCGCAATCGGAATGGCGGTGGCGGTTCTTATTGGAATACTCGCCTTCCTTGCCATCGATCGTTCGACGGGATCTGGAAATGACTCGACCACAGGCCGGCATGAAACAGGCAAGACATCGGTCACAGCATCTTCCGGACAGAGATCTTCCGAACCGGAGTCGCCATCGTCCGGGGCCGCGCCTTCCGAAGGCTCTGGCAGCACCGGTTCCACCTCACGAGCCGGCGGTGCTTCGGATTCCGCGCGCCCCATGATCGACTGGGTTCCCATCGAGGGCGGCTCGTTCATGATGGGAAACGACTCCGGCCAGGCGGACGAACGTCCCGTGCATCATGTGACGGTACCTTCATTCCAGATTGCCCGGACTGAAGTGACGGTCAGGCAATACATGAAGTGCGTCAGCGGCGGTGTCTGCACGATGCCACACTGGGACGACGGGTCCTGTCGCGTCTTCAACGGGGCTGACTGGCCGGCCGCTGTCCTTCCCGAATACATGCGCGGCCTGGACCAGCCGGTTCTGTGCGTCGATTATTCCCAGGCAGCCACATTCTCGGCCTGGGTCGGCGGGCGCCTTCCGTCCGAAGCGGAATGGGAATTCGCCGCCAGAAGCCGCGGTGCCAACACGACCTGGCCGTGGGGAACAACCCATCCGAACTGCAACCTCGCGGTGATGGATTACGGCGCCCGCGGTTGCGGAACATCCAGGACGCTTGACGTATGCTCAAGAACGGCCGGGAACTCGGCCCAGGGAGTCTGCGACCTGATTGGAAACGCATGGGAAATCGTCGCCGACAACTACAACGCCACCTACAACGGGGTGCCTTCGGACGGAAGCGCCTATCAGAACAGCGCGCGCAGATTCCGCGTCGTTCGCGGCGGCTCGTGGTTCGATCCGGCGGGGATCACGCTGCGTTCGACGGATCGTTTCAGCGTGTCCGGAACCTACAAGAGCTCGGCGATGGGCTTCCGGCCGGTCAGGTAGGATGCCCTTGTTTTACAGGCCGGCCAGACCGCCGGTCGGGGGGCCTGGAAGTAAGGTTTGCAATGAAAAAATCAATTTTCACGGTTCTTGCTTTTGTCGCCGTGACAGTCCTTTATGCAGCCGGCAGTGAATGCATTCCCAGGACGCAGGTCGTGACCACCGAGGAAGCAAAGACCGGATCCGCGAAGACAGAAGCGATAAAGACAAAAGCGACAAAGACAGAGGACGCAAAAACCGAAGCCGCGAAGATCGTTGGCGCCGGCGAAGTCGATAAACCGACCTCGACCGATGTCACGCCCACACACCTGAAGGACGGCATCGACACGCTGGCGGCACGCCACAAATTCAAGCGGGTCAAGGCTGCCATGTACGGCGTCGGCGCCGATCGATACTTCATATTCGAACCCGAATCGGCGGGCAACGCGCCGCTTCCACTTGTACTTTTCGTACACGGCTGGGGTGGAATGAATCCGGTAAACTACGGCCCCTGGATTGAACACCTGGTGCTGCAGGGCTTCATCGTCGTGTTCCCGATTTATCAGGTCGAACTGTCGGATCCGCCAAAAGGGGTCACTAAGCACGCCACGTCCGCGTTCAAGGACGCGCTGAACCGCCTTGGAAAGGACGGCCACGCGACCGCCGACCTGGATCGTGTCGTCGCGATTGGGTACTCGATGGGCGCCACGATTTCGGCCAACATGGCCGCTGCGGCCCGAAAGCTGGGTCTGCCACGGATTCGCGGCCTGCTTCTTGCGAACCCGGGCGATGCGCGTCACGTGGCGAAGGGCGACCTGGCAAAGTCCATAATCGGCAAGCTTTCGACACTTCCGGCCGACACCCTGGTCGTCACAATCGTGGGCGATTCGGACAAGCTGGTCAAAGACAGGACCGCAATCGATATCGGCAAGGCCATCTGCGGCATTTCACCGGCGAACCGGCGGATGTACGTCCTGCATTCCGCAAGCCACGGGGCCTGGGCGGCGACCGCGGGACACGGGGCACCCGGGGCGCCGGATCCACGCTACGACTTCGGGGATGACGGCAGCGGCTTCAAGCCGTCCATTCCGCCGGCGCCGTGGCCGACAATATCAAAATCAGTCAACAACTTCGACGTGTTCGCATACTGGCCGCTGGCTGACGACCTTATTGACCGGGTCGTTCGAAACAGAAAGGTGTCACGCAAGGATTCGGGGAAAAAGCTGTTCATGGGAAAATGGCCTGACGGCAAGCCGTTCCCGCGGGCCTCGATCGCGCCCGATCCGTGCCTTCCTGAAATCGAATCGAACTAGGGCATCCTTCCCGTCAGCCACTTGATGACAATCTTTGCAATCGCCTTTCCACCCTCATCCGAAAGGTGTATTCCGTCGGCTGCCCTCATCTTGACCATGCGGCCCTTTGCGTCCTGCAACTGGCTTGCATAGCTGCCGTCCGGCATGCTGACGGCGGGGCTGGACTCCACGTAGTCAATGGTTGGAAATTCTTCCAGCACTTTTTTAACCAGTGAATTGACGTGCTGAATCTTCTTCCTGAAGGATTCGGCCCTCATTACCGGCAATCCGACCCACAAGGTGCGTGTCTGCCCCTTCGAGAACAACTTGGCCATTTCACGGACCCTGGCGCGGTACAGGTCGTCCCATTCCGGCGTTCCGAACTTAAGGACTTTTCCGTTGTAACGCACGTTCTGCGCGTCGTTTCCGCCCATGGCGCATACGACGAAATCGGGACGGTATTCCGCAAGAATCGCGCTGTAGGCTTCGGGCCAACTGTAGATTTCGGGACGGGACAGGCCGGTTGCGGATTTGTGTCCGCGAACGACATTGAACCGACCGTCCTTTTCAAGCGACCTTACCAGCGATGGTGCAAGACCGACAGCCATCATGGAATCCCCGACCAGGATGACTGTCCGCTTGTCGGATGCGGGGGCCTTTGAAGCGGCTTCAGGGGCCGCGATGGCAACGGCAACAGGTTCCGGGGCGGCCGGGTCGGCCTGGACGGGACTGGATTCGACCGTCCCGGCGGCACCGCACGTCCGCGATACACCGCCGCCACCTGCCCCGGCCATTGCTGCCCCGCCCCCGTCGCCGACGGGCGCCTGGTCGTGATGACGCTTTACGATCCGGTCCATGTCAACCATGTCACCGGAAGCGGCGGAATCCGCGGCGACGAAATGCATCGATGAACCCACCGTGTCGGCCAGCGAGATCAACGCCTTTCTTGGCCACGTCAGTCCGACCGCATCAAGCCCGCTTTCCAGCGGCTCCAGAACCGCCAGCCAGCGATCCTGGGCCGGGCCGGCCTCCAGACGCGAGGCCCATGTCACCAGGCCACCCCCTTCAAGCAGCAGCAGACAAAGAGCGAAGCTTGAAGTAACTATCGCCAGATCCCGGGTCCCGTAAAACCTGCGTTCCGTCGCGATTCCGCCATCAATCGAAGTCCGGACCATCATCACACCTCAGAACTGGAAGTAAATGAACGGGGCAATCCCCGACGGACCAAGGGCATCAATCAGCAGGACGGCAAGCGCCAGCAGGAAGCCCTGCATGACAAGCGGGCGCCTGGAAAATCCTGCCTCGACATATTCACGCACCCGGACCGGCAGGCCCTGGGCCAGCACGCCGGCGACAATCGCGATAAGAATGCCGCCGGTGAACCACGGACCGACCGTCCACGCGTTTGAAAGGGATTTAAGTATCTGCCACGAATGCTGCCAGGTCGGGGCCCTGAAGAACACCCAGCCAAAGCAGACGAAGTGGAAGCAGATGACGCGGGCCAGGAAGGGCCACGCCCTGCCCGCCCTGATCTTGCGGATGAACGGCAAGCTGGAATCGGACCACAGGCGGTGAACAACCAGCGCCCCGCCATGAAGGGCGCCCCAGAACACGAAATTCCAGGCGGCTCCGTGCCACAGGCCGCCAAGCAGCATCGTGATCATAAGGTTTACATGGATGCGCACCGGGCCCTTGCGACTCCCGCCAAGCGGAATGTACAGGTAATCGCGCAACCACGATGAAAGCGAGATATGCCAGCGATGCCAGAATTCCTGGGGACTTGCGGCAATGTAGGGTGAATCGAAGTTCTTCGGGAACTGGTACCCAAGAAGAAGCGCGCATCCGATGGCGATGTCGGTGTATCCCGAAAAGTCGCAGTAAATCTGGGCCGCGTATCCGTAGATTCCAAGCAGCACCTCGAGCCCGGATCTCGCGACCGGCGTCTCGAAAACGTGATCGACGATTGCGGTTGCAAGGTGGTTGGCAATCAGCACCTTTTTGACCAGTCCGATGACGATCAGGATCATCCCGCGGGAAACGTCGATCGAGCCGGGATCGCGTTGAACACGAAGTTGCGGCAGGAAGCTGGCTGCCCGCAGGATCGGGCCGGCCACAAGCTGCGGGAAGAAGGCGATGTAAAGCAGGGAATCAAGGAATGGCGCCTTCCTGTCCAGTTTCGCGCGATACCCGTCCATCATCAGGGAAATCCCATGAAAGACGAAGAAGGAGACGCCGACCGGCAGGGCGATTTCGGGAAGAATCGGGCTCCAGTGGATACCGATGGCCGCCAGGGCGTTGACGACGATCCCGGTCGCGAACCCGAGGTACTTGAAAAACGCCAGGATAAGCAGCGACACAGTCACGCCGATTCCAAGCCTGACCTTCCTGCTTCGAACGTCGTCGGTGGCCTGCAGCGCCCTGGTCGATACCCAGGCGATTACGGAAATGACAATCAGAAGCGGAAGGAATCGCCAGTCCCAGAATCCGTAGAAGAAGTAACTGGCAAGAAGCAGAAATACCTTGTGGGTTGCCAGCCACCGCCTGGAGAGCCAGGCAACCAGCAGGACCGGAAGAAAGAAAAGCACGTACTCGGCGGTTGGGAAAAGCATGTCCCGAATCTCCCTGGAAGGGAGATCTCTATCACGGGTTCAGGACGGCTGCCAAAACCACGGCGCAATTAACCAGCAGACCATTTCCAGCGGTTAAACCCATACAGGCATCACCAGCATGTTCGACGGCGACGGAAGCGGATTGCGGCGTATCAGATGAACCGGCCCTCGGTGAAGCTGTACTCCCAGAAGGCACCACGGGCCGAAGGCGGCTGGATCGTGGGGGGGTCGATTCCCAGCACCTTTGTAAGGAACTTCACGACTGGCTCGATTTCCCCGGGCGCCCTCAAGCGTAGCCACCTCACCCCGAAGCCCCGGATCGGATCCTGCGCGCCCTCCCCAGTGGCGATACGGGTGACCTCGGCCGCAATCTGGATATCGAAGGCCGTCGAATCCGGCCTCTTGAAGGCAACCACGATTCGATGACCGACAACGGGTATCTCGCGGGCGTTGATGAAACCCCCGCCGGGGCTGACATCGGACGCGGTCGCCGAAACCGACTGTCCGGCGGACATCAGCCTTACCCCGAGTAACTTGGGCATGCGCCTGGTCTTGCGCCGATCCCTGGAGGACATCGCGACCGTCATCGGCCTGACCGTCGCCCCGGACGAGGCCGGCCTGGGGGTCGGACGATTCGGTCTGTCCTGGGCCGCAACATCTTCAAACGGATTTGTCATTGCCCTTGTGGGCACCGTATCGCGGCGGGACGGGTCTGCCGGGCCTGGTTCCGGCGACGGCGCGGAGTGGATTCCCGACACTTGCGAGGTCGCCCGACGATCGAACGCCGCATGCATAAGATCACGAAATTCCACGTCATCGGTCGGTCTGGCCTCGATCCGCGGATCGACTGTCCGCGCGATGAAATCGACCATTCCCGGCGGAAATCCGGCTTCCGGCAGAACCTGGTCGATGCGCGGCGGAACATCCTTGACCTTCCTGACGCCGATCTCGATCGGGGTTCTTCCGTTTATGGGCAACTTGCCGGTAAGCAGTTCGTACATCACGACCCCAAGCGAATACAGGTCGGTCCTTGCATCAAGCGACTTTCCCATCAACTGCTCGGGACTCATGTATGAAGGCGTCCCGAAGACCTTGCCGGCCATCGTTCCGGCGTGCGTGGGCCCGCCGATAATCTTGGCCACGCCGAAATCCAGCACCTTCACGAAGACTTCGCGAATCGAACGATCCATTACGAAGATATTTTCCGGCTTCAGATCCCGGTGCAGGATTCCAGCCGAATGGGCTTCGGAAAGCGAATCAAGCACCTGATCGGCGATTTCGACAACCAGACGGGGTTCGATCGGGCCCCTTTCCTTCAGGTAGGTCGAAAGTGGCCGGCCCTCCAGGAATTCCATGGCCAGGAACATGTTTCCCTGTTCGTCTTCGCCGAAATCAAAGACGGTCACGGTGTGCGGACTTTTCAGCCTGCTGACGGCGGCCGCCTCGACCCGGAAACGATCCCGCGCTTCCTTGTCGCCGGCCTTGTCCGGATTCAGAATCTTTATGGCCACGTCACGATCGATTGACGTCTGCCTGGCCAGGAACACCATTCCCATTCCACCGCTCGCGATCATGCGCGTCAGCCTGAACCGCCCCGCAAGCAGCTTGGCCTCGGACGCCGAGGGCTTCGAGCCGGCCTTCTTTCCCGCATCCCCTTCGGCGGCCGCGCCAAATCCGGCAACCGCCGTCTGTCCCTTGAATCCCATTGTTAACCACCACAATTGAACCGAGTCGCCATCAGTCGATTCGCCTTCATGCGATTATTCGCATTGTCGAAACCATGAACTGATGTTTGCGCAAATATGGTGATTTAACGAACCGACGTCAATATCGTCAGCCAGAAAACCTGTCTAATAAGCGGCGAACCGAGCGTTATCAAATGATGACTTTTGCGATATCCTTCGCGCCATGGCTGGCGCCCCCACACCATCGATGCAGCAGTACCTGAAGGCCAAGGCGGAACACCCCGACTGCATGGTGCTTTTCAGGATGGGCGACTTCTATGAAACCTTTTACGAGGACGCCCGCGATGCCGCCAGGATCCTGGACATCGCGCTGACTTCACGGAACAGGGACGCCGAGGATCCGGTTCCGATGGCCGGGGTGCCATGGCACTCGGTTTCCGGTTACATCCAGAAGCTGATCGATGCCGGCAAAAAGATTGCCATCTGCGAGCAGATGGAAGATCCAAAGCTGGCAAAAGGAATAGTGCGGCGCGACGTTGTCCGGGTGATAACCCCGGGCGTCCTTCTGGACACCGAACTCACGGATCCGTCGGAATCAAACCATCTTCTGTGCCTCTTAAGGGACGACCGTGGCTGGGCCGCGGCGGCCCTGGACGCGTCAACCGGGGATTTCTTCGGAACTTTCACTACGTCCGACAACGATCTCCGGCTGTTCCTGGACCGCCTGATTCCGCGGGAAGCCCTGGTCTATCTTCCGGACGACGCACTGCTTGCGATGCTTCCGCAATCCATCAGACTGACGACATCGCTGACGCCGGCCGACACCGATTTGGGCCGGCTGGACGCCGACCGGATGGCGCTGTTCGCCAACTTCGATCCGTCCGGGCTGCTTGGATCGGCCGCCGCCTCGATTCTTTCGTACGTCAACCGGACGCACCCGGCCCTTTTGCCGACTATCCGGCCATTCAGGGACACCGTCGCATCGGAAACGATGTCCCTTCCCAACACGACGGTTCGCAACCTTGAACTGCTTTCCACCACTTCGGGTGATCGATCGCGCGGTTGCCTGTTCGCCTTTCTGAACCGAACCAGAACGGGAATGGGGGCCCGGCTTCTGCGCCAGTGGATGCTTGCCCCGCTTTCCGACGCCGACGGGATACGTGCCCGCCAGGACCGGATCAGGACGCTGTTTGACGCCCCGACCGAACGACAGCGCATAAGGGATGCGCTTACGGGCATCCCGGACATCGAACGCCTGCTGACAAGGCTTGCCGGCGGAAGCTGCTCGGCCCGCGACCTGAAGTCGCTGGCGGCCGGAATCGAAGGCATGCGCAAGGCGGCCTGGGTAATACGGGAAACCCCGCTTGACGCGCTTGTGGATCTTGCCGATGTTCCGCCTGCCCTGCTGGATCTGGCGACGACCATTGACAGGATTTTCGTCCAGGACGCGCCATCGACCGTCAAGGATGGCCAGATGATCGCCCGCGGGGTTTCGGACGAGTTGGATCGCGCCATGGACATGGCGGAAAACGGGCGCCGTTACATCGCGATGTACGAAGCGGAAGAAAGGACGCGCTCGGGCATCCCCAAACTGCGCGTGAAATACAACCGGGTTTTCGGTTACACGATTGAAATCCCGACCTCCAGCGCGTCACGGGTTCCAGCCGACTTCGTGAGGCGCCAGACCCTGGCGAACGCGGAACGGTTCACCACGGCCAGACTTTCCGAGCTTGAGCACCAGGTGATGACCGCCGAGGAAACTTCAAAGGAGTTGCAGTTCCAGATGTTCGAGCAGTGGCGCCTGGCCACGCTTGGACTGCGTACCGGACTCCAGCAGCTTGCGGACGGCATCGCGACGCTTGACGTGATTTCGACGCTTGCCGAAGTGGCCCATTCCAACGGCTGGACCAGGCCATCGATCGCCGAATCCAGGGTCATCTCAATCATCGACGGACGTCACCCGATCGTCGAGGCATCCATCCCCGACGGAACGTTCGTTCCGAACGACTTCGTTCTCGACGGCACCACGACCAGCATGGTGATCATCACCGGGCCCAACATGTCCGGAAAGTCGACCATCATGCGGCAGGTGGCGATCATCGTCCTGCTGGCCCACATGGGCAGCTTCGTGCCCGCAAGGCAGGCCGACATCGGCATCACCGACGCCATTTATACCCGGGTCGGCGCCATGGACGACATTGCGGCCGGACGCAGCACGTTCATGGTTGAAATGTCCGAGGCGGCCGAGATGCTGTCGCGTGCCACGGAACGCAGCCTTCTGATTCTGGACGAGATCGGGCGCGGCACATCGACCTTCGACGGTGTCGCCATCGCATGGGCCATCGCGGAGTACATCCAGGACAGGATTCGTTGTCGAACCATGTTCGCGACCCATTACCACGAGCTTACCGACCTGGTGCGAAGCATTCCGGCGGCCAGGAACCAGAGCGTGGCCGTCAAGGAGTGGGGAAATGAAGTGCTGTTCCTTCGCAAGCTGATCGACGGCCCGGCCAGCCGTTCCTATGGAATTCAGGTTGCAAGGCTGGCTGGACTTCCGGACGATATTATCATCAGATCCAGGGAAGTCCTTGCAAACCTTGAAAATTCGGAACTCGACGCGGTCGGGCGCCCTATGCTGGCCAGATCAAGAAGGCGCGCGGGCCCGACGGAAAGCACTTCACAGCTCGACCTTTTCGGGGCAAGCTGTGCATCCCAGCCAGACCCGCTGGTGCTGGAACTGGCCGATATCGACACCGACAGGTTGACTCCGATCGACGCGCTGGCCAGGCTGGCCACGCTGGCCCAGGCCGCAAGGGAACGAAAACGCTGACCGGAAGCTTTGAATATTGCAGGAAACCGACATGCTCTCAACGATTGAAAACGCCATCAGTTATCTGAAGGCCGGCCGGATGATAATTCTGGTCGATGACGAGGATCGCGAAAACGAGGGCGACCTTGTCGTCGCCGCTGAACTGACCACGCCGGAGCACATCGCCTTCATGGCTAAAAAGGCCCGGGGCCTGATCTGTCTCGCGATGGACGGTCCGCTTTGCGACAGGCTTGGCCTGGAAATGATGGTGCGCCACAACACCGCGCCGCTCGGAACCGCTTTTACGGTTTCGCTTGACGCCCGTGACGGCGTTAGAACCGGAATAACCGCGGCCGACCGGGCCGCGACAATCCTGAAGGCGGTTCAGGACGATTCGACCAGGGCCGACTTTGTTTTTCCAGGTTCCGTCTTCCCGCTGCGCGCCGTGCCCGGCGGGGTTCTGTCAAGAACGGGCCAGACGGAAGGCTCGGTTGATCTTGCAAGGCTTGCCGGGCTGAAGCCGGCGGGGGTAATCTGCGAAATCCTTGACGAAGACGGCACCATGATGCGTCTTCCGTCGCTCATGAAGTTCGGCGCGAAGTACGACATTCCGGTGGTATCGGTGGCCGACATCATCGCGTTCCGACTGCGCCACGAGCAGCAGGTCCGCGAAGATGCACGGGCGGAACTGCCGACCGAATTCGGCACATTCACGGTCATTTCATTTTCAACCACGCTTGACAGCCGAACGCACCTGGCGCTTGTGATGGGCGACGTGACAACCCCGGAACCTGTCCTTACGCGTGTCCACCGGGCAAACTTTCCCGGCGACGTCTTTCCGTTCATTGACGGGCAGGGTCGCGAGGAAGTGGCCGCGGCACTGCGGATTATTGCCGCCGAAGGCAGGGGCATCCTGCTTTACCTGAACCGCGAGGAGACGGGCGAGGATCTTCTTGGCACCTTGCAGCGGCTTGACGCTGAAAAGGACGGGGAACACGTTCTTCGCAAGGCGGTCGGCCTGGAATCCGAGATGACCTTCCGTGACTTCGGCATCGGGGCGCAGATTCTGCGTACCCTTTCAGTCCGCAACCTGTGCGTCATTACACGAAATCCACGGCGCTATTCGGGACTTGCGGGATTCGGCCTGAATGTTGACGCGTTCCGGGAGCTGGTTGAAAATCCATGACGTAAGTTCCCTGAACTATGAGGTGGTGAGCATGTCCGACTGTCAGCGAAAGGAACAGAATGCCGCCAGGTGCACATGTTCATACCCCGGCTGCCCGCGCCACGCGGTCTGCTGCGAGTGCCTGCAATACCACTGGTCGAAAAAACAGGTGCCCGGCTGCATGTTTCCGCCCGATGCCGAGGCCACCTGGGATCGCAGCCTTTCCCATTTCATAAGGGTCTGGCAGGAAAAGGGTTTCTGACCCGCGAAGGATGAACGATGGACAGTGAATCGAACCGGGCCTCAAGGGATTTGCCCTGCCCGAACTGGCTTGCCAGGTGGATCGCATTTTCCGTTTCCCGGCCAAGACTTGTGCTCGCCTCTGCCGCGCTTGTTTTCGCGCTGTCGGTGTTTTTCGCGTCGAAGCTGGAACTGAAGACGGATCTGGTCGAGCTTCTTCCAACCGATGCCCCTTCGGTCGTGAACCTGGAAACGATGCGCACTCGAGTTGCGGTTCACCAGAACCTTGCGGTGGCCATCGAATGCCCCGACCTGAAGGCGGCCCAGAAATTTTCCGACGATATCACTACATTGATCCGGGCACTTCCGCCCGAGGAAGTCCTTGCGGTTGATAACAACATCAAGGAAATCAAGGACTACTACACCCGGAACAAGTACCTGTTCGCGGATCTGGAAGACCTTGTCGAGGTCCGCGACAAGATCGCCCAGCGCATCCAGGAGGAGACTGAAGGCGCCCTGGTCGAATCGCTGGACGACGAACCGGCGCCCAGAACAGATCTGAAATTCGACAGGCTTCGCGAGAAATACGAATCCAAGGTAAAGATTCAGGAAAGGTACGTTGACGGATACTACACGAACCCGGATCGCAACCTGGTCGCGGTCTTCATTTACCCTCCGTCAAGTTCGCTGGACACGGCCAGCAACCAGAAGCTTGTCGATAAGGTTCAAGGCTTCATCAGAAGCCTGAATCCCGCCGCTTATCATCCGGAAATGAAGGTTGGCCTGACCGGTGAAATCAAGACCGGTCTTGAGGAACGCGAGGCTCTGAAGTCCGACATGACGTTCGTGTCGCTTCTGTGTCTGGGACTGATAGCCCTGCTGATCGTCGTTTATTACCGCAGCATACGAATCACGGCGGTCATCGGGGTGCCGATGCTGCTTGGCCTGGCTGCGGCTCTTGCGGTCACGACCTTCGCCATCGGGTACCTGAATACTGCCACCGCCTTCCTGGCCGCGATCATCGCCGGCAACGGCATCAATTTCATGTTGATGTTCACGGCCAGGTTCTTCGAGGAAGCCCGATCCAACCCGGATTCGACGGTATCCCAGGATCTTACGACGTCGGCGTGGAGCACTCTTCGCGGAACCCTGATTGCGGGTCTGGGAGCATCCATCGCATACGGTTCGCTGGTATTTGCCGGCTTCCGGGGCTTCCGGCAGTTCGGCATCATCGGGGGCATCGGCATGATCCTGTGCTGGCTGGCCACCTTCCTGGTCGGACCGGCCCTGATCGCCATCATGCATCGGCGCAAACCGATGCGGGATCGCCAGGGCAGCCCATCCCGGTTCGCCCCGGGACGCTTCTTCGCGATGCTGGTCGAAAGATGGCCAAGATTCATCCTGGCTTTTGCCCTGATTTCCACGGCGGCATCAATCCTGGTGATTCTTCCGTGGTCTTTCGACCCGTTTGAATACGACTTCAGGAAGCTTCGAAACGTCGCCGGTTACGCAGGTGGCTCCGCCGCGCTTTCGAAGAAGGTTGACAAGATTTTCGACCTGCCGCAGAGCCCCACCCCGGTCGTGACGGATCGCGCCTCGGACGTTCCGGGAATGAAGGCGGCGATTCTTGCCAGCCCGTCTTCGCGCGCAATCATCGGCGGGGTCAAGACACTGCAGGATTCGGTGCCGGATCGGCAGGCCGAAAAGCTGGAAGTGCTGGCCGAAATCAGGCGGATGATCGATTCGAAGATGGACTTCCTGTCCCCGGCGGATCGTGAAAAGGTCATGGAGTACAGACCGACCGACGACCTGGGGATCATTGGCCTGGACGATGTCCCGGCGTCCCTTGCCCGGCCGTTCCAGGAATCCGACGGAAGCCGAGGCCGCATCCTTTACGTCTATGGACGCAAAGGTGACAGCCTGCTTGACGGAAAGTATCTTCTGAAGTTTGCCCGCTTCATACGCGGGGTGAAATATGAAGATGGAGTCAAGGCCATTCCGGTCGGCCAGCCGATGGTCTTCGCCGACATGATTGATTCGATCCTGTCGGATGGGCTGAAGGTCACTGCCGCATCCTTTATCGGCGTGCTGCTGCTGCTGGTGGTCGCTTTCAGGAAAAGGCTGCCGGTATTCGCGGTCATGCTTCCGGTCGTAATCGGAACAATCTGGATGCTTGGCGTCGCGGCGCTGATGGGGGCAAAGCTGAACTTCCTGAACTTCGTCGTGATACCGATCACTCTTGGAATAAGCGTTGATTACGGTTCGAACATCATCAGCCGCTATCTTCAGGAGGGGCGCGGGAGCATGGGGCGAGTCGTTTCTTCGGCCGGCGGGGCCGTGATGCTTTGTGCGTTGACCACGATCATCGGGTACGCGACCCTTCTGACTTCGACCAACCTTGCACTGCGCAGCTTCGGCCTGCTTGCCGACGTCGGTGAAGTGGCCTGCATCCTTGCCGCCGAAGTCGTCATGACGGCATTCATCGTCTGGCATGAACGTTCGACAACAAAAATCCGGCAGCGCTGATATCCGCTTTTCAAATCGACTGTTTGGGGTATATTCGTTGCAAACGGATTTCGCGGGGGGGACCGTGAAGGAAGAACGACAGACCAGGGTAACCCGGGTCAACAGGCTGTTTACCGGCAATCTTGTCAGTTCGGTCTGTCTTGTCGAGATTTACGGGGCGAATCTGGGTCGCAAGTACGACTTCATGACGGAAGTGGTGACAATCGGTCGGGATCCCGACAACATAATCGTGCTTGAATCCGATTCGGTAAGCCGGAAGCATGCCAGGATTGAGAAGGCAAACCAGGACTGGTACATCGTTGACCTTGGAAGCACGAACGGCACGTACGTCAACGACATCCTGATTATGCCAAGGGCGCGACTGACGTCCGGGCAGTTCATCAAGATTGGCGACAGCATCTTCAAGTACCTTAACGGCGACAACCTTGAGTCGGCCTATCACGAGGAAATTTACCGTACCGTCGTCACGGACGGCCTTACACAGGTTGCGAACAAGCGCGCCCTTGGCGACTTCCTGGAACGCGAGCTGGCCCGTGCAAGGCGGCACAGGCGAACCCTGACGGTGCTGATGATGGATCTTGACCACTTCAAGCTGATCAACGACACGCACGGCCACCTGACCGGCGATGTGGTCCTGAAGGAAGTGGCGGGGATCGTCCGGACCCGCATCCGCAAGGACGAGCTTTTTGCCAGGTACGGCGGCGAGGAATTCGTTTGTGTTCTTCCCGAAACCAACCTTGAAGCGGCAAAGACCCTGGCCGAGGACATCCGTGCCGCGGTCGAGGGGCACGGCGTCAACTTCGAGGGCCAGGAAATATCGGTCACGGTAAGTATCGGCGCGGCCGAATTCGACGCGGAAAAACACCAGTCCACGACCGACCTCCTGATGGAGGCGGACAAGAACCTGTATATCGCAAAGAACAACGGCAGGAACTGCATACATGGCTGATCAGACAGACTTCGAAATCGGGCTGCACAAGGAAATCCAGGTATCGAATTTCTTCGAGGCAATCGACAGGCTTGCCGGCTTCAAGGCCGAGGCGATGCTGCCTTCGGGGCGCTCGGATCCGGTGCTGGCCCAGCGCATCAAGGAACTGGAACTGTACCGCGACGCCTTCCTGAAACAGGTTGCGCTGCGGCGGCCGGACTTCCGGGTGGTCGAGCAGAGCAAGGACGGCAGCCATCCGACCGTGGTCGAGATCGGATACAGTTCGGGCCTGGAATTTTATGAAGGGCTGTCTTTAAGCCTTAACCGGGGCGGGCTTTTCGTGAAGACCGAAGCGCTGCTGCCGATCGACAGCGTGCTTCGCCTGACGGTAAGGATCGAAAACCTGCACATCGAATTCAAGCTGACCGCCAAGGTCATCTGGATCAATCCACGGGAAACTTCGGCAAGGCCTGTCGGAATGGGACTGAAATTCCCGAAGCTTACGAACGAGCAGCGAGCCCTTCTTGAAGAATTCATGCAGGGTTCGGCACCCGCCGCGACCCTGGTTGAACTGAACGAATCCCCGTAAAAGGCTTGACGAGCCACTGCGAATTTTCACGCAGGCGGGCGAATTTTCATTCGTTTTTTCATGTACGGGCGGATTACATCCGCCCGCTGCGGATCGTGGGGGTGCTAGAACCTGGCCATGACCATGACGTTGAAACCGAACTTGTCGGGATTCTGGAACTGCCTTCCGACAACCCTCTGACCGCTTGAATCGTACTCGAGCCTGGTCTGGTTTTCATCCCTGGCGTACTGGAACGTTCCGACAACACTGAATATCTTTGACAGTTCCCACTCGGCGCCCACACGAAGCTGCCCAATCGGCTTTGCCCCGTATCCTTCCGGCAGCCGGTCACGCCTTGTCTGGTCGCGAATGACCTGAACCGTCCTGGGATTATCGGTGATGAACGTGGCCGGGACCTGAACGCCGCCGGTGATGAACGGCGTCACATGCGCGGAATCAAAGCGGTAGTCGATGGTCGCGGCGGCGAAGTATTCCGGCGTCGTCGATGTTCCTGCCTCGGGAATCGCCACAAACGGCGTAAGGCTTGGAACGTTCATCAGGATGTACTCAAGGTTGCGGATCAGCCCGACAAGCTGGATTCGCATGTAGTCGTACTTGAACTGGACCTGGACCGCCCCGGCCCACGCCGGCTGCAGCTTCGTCTTCGCGTACTGCTCGATGCTTTCAAGCTGCTGCCAGACATGGTTGTACTCTGCCGACACGCTCCAGGAAAACTTGTCCTTCTTGTAGGTTTCGCGGCTGGAACTGGCGTCCAGGGCATCGGGATGGTTCCTGTAGAGCTTGTAGTCGATCGATGTCTGGATCGGCAGGCCCTGACGAACGGTCAGGCGGGACGACAGGCCGAACGAAAAGACGGGCTGGCCAATCATCAAGGCGGTTCTTTCGAACTTGCCCTGCTGGAAATACCCGAAACCGGCATCCAGCCTGACCCAGTCGAACAGATCAACCCCGACGCCGCCAAGCACGCCGTAATTGGTTTCCTTGACGGAAATCTGCTCGACTTCCTGGCTTCCTTCCTGGACAACCTGCTTGATTCGGGCGGTCTTGAAGCCGACAAACGCGTCGGCAACGACATGCTTCATCTTTGCGTGCACGTCGAACTTCAACCCCGGGGCCAGGCCCGACCTGTTGTTGGTGAAGATGTTTCCACCGCCCCACGATATGTCGTACAGGTATCCCAGCCTGAAACGCTCGGTGCTGAACGGGAACAACGTCAACGCAAAGTACTTGTCATCCGGATTGTCGCGATCCCATGTATATGCGGCCCGCAGGTACGAACCGTCATCCTGCAGGACATCGGTCACGCCGGGATTATTGCCCTCGGTCAACGCGCCCATGTCCATCCGAAGAACCAGGGCCGCCTCGGTCGTCAGCCCCTTCAGGAAACCGGGCATCTTCTTGTAAAGAACCAGGTGCGTCAGGTTTTCACGACCGGACGTGCGGCTGTTCAGGTTATCCATGAACATCTCGTAACCCGGCCTGTCGCCGATGCCGACGATAGGACTGTCGGGGATGACCTCGCCCGCATTGGCCATCAGATCGTCATCACCGAACGTCCACGTCAGCCTTGTATCCATGAAGTCGCCGGCATATGCCGCGCGGCCGCCCGCCACAAGAGCCAGGGCAAGAACCGCGCCCGCCGCAAGTCGATTCCATCCACGCCCGATCGAAAGATTTCGCATCCTATTCTCCATCCTGGCTGCCAACACACACCTGGGTTATGGGCTTCGGTTCCCCGGTCAGCACGATGTCGTCCTGGCACCGGGGTTCAATGATCCACGGATAAGGGTCAAGAAAGCTCAGATTGCGAAGGGTTCCCGTGATCGCGACAAGCTGTCTGGGAACATCCTCCGCCCATGGATCGAATTCAGGCACCGATTCACGGCTGTTGATCCACACCTTGACGCCCGACTCGCCGCCAAGCCTTGCCGGCCACTGCCCGAATTCGACGTACTGGTTGAACTCGACGCACAGAAGATCCTTGTCGCACTGTTCCCTGCAACTGCATTCATCGCTGCATTCGTTCGTGTCGTAATCACGGAAATCAACGGTGCCGTCCTTGTTGAAATCGCAATCCACGATGTCGTCCGCGGACCCCAGAACGATGTCGCTGACAGTGACAAGCCCGGCCTCGCTTCCTTCAAGCGCCTTCCCGCGGAAATCGGCGGCCATCAGGGCCCTGGGCGCCGGCATCGGACAAGGTCCGTCCGATTCCTTCCAGACCTGCGTGTCCCAGACCGGGAATGACATTTCGGTGAAGCCGTAGAACTCGGAAACACTGCCACCCACGAAGGTCAGTCTGTCGCATATCCGCACCGGAACCGGCCGGCCGTCATTGACACAGCCCAGATTGTCCTGCTCGTCGGCCTCGCAGACTGGAACCGTTGTTGGAGAGTTGTACGTAAACACGAAAAGGTGGTTGTACCCGCCCTGGTCCGATGCGTCCGTCACATACATGCCGTCCGTCGTGACCCTGGTCACCACCAGGTCACCCTTATCAACCGTTACTTCCTCGCCCGCGTAAGGGGACGCCCCGTTGAAGTCGGTCGTGACCCCGGCATAGAAGCCCTGAAGCTGGGCAATCGTCGGCGTGTCGAACATCACGGTCCTGCTGACGCCGGCCGCGCCTGAACCGGACTCCTCGCTGTCATCGGATGCTTCAAGGCACCCCGGATCAAGCGGCCAGTCCGTAAACCCGTCGCCATCATTATCCTTGCCGTCACCGCACGATGGGGTCACGCCAATCCTGGTTCTTGGCAGGTACCCGACATCCTCGGCCCACACCCTGGTCGGCCCGAAGACGTCCCACACGCGAACCTTGACGTTCGACGCGTGGCCCTTTTCCAGAAACACGTCATTGCCGACGTAACGATCCGCCGAAACCACCAGCAGCTTGCCAGGCCGAACGGACATGCGCACCCAGATGTCCTGCTGAAGGACCTGGCTGCCCTCGGCCGCCGCCAGCACATCGATGTCAACCTCGATGTCGATGCCGTTGGCCGAACCGGACGCGGGAAGCGGCAGGATCTGCTGTTCGCCTTCGTACGGATTGCCGCCGGCGGACGTCAGGCTGACCACCATGCCGGTCGTGCGGCCGCTCCAATCCACCTCGTTATCGAGGCCGCACCCGACCCCAAGAAGCGTCACGACGCAGGGGATAAATGCCCAATGGCAAAAACGCATCACTCACTCCATCAACGCGTCACGGCGCAAGCAACAGCAGACGCCCGTCTTCGGCGAATCCATTATTCCTGTCAACACAAGGGGTTGACTGACACTGAGCGTATGCCCTGGCCTTCTGAAGGCACATGCACTCCTCAAGTTCGGGACCACCGCCAAAGGCCACGCAATTGTCGCGGACAAAAAGATCCATCACGTCGTTGACGCAATTGGCCGGCACGCAGAACCCGGAATCCCCGGCGCACTCCCCGGCCTGGACGCAGGCGGCATCGACCTTGTTCCAGACGCTTCGTTCCTGGCATGAGCACATGTAACCCTTGTCGCAGCCACCCTCGCCTTCACCGTCACGGGTGCACGGCTGCAACCCCTTCAGGTCGGGACGCCACCCGCACGGGCGCCCCTGCCTGATCTGGTCGGTCAGCGCCTCGCGCAACGAAATTTCCGTATTCACCTTGGTCGTGTTGCGCTTGAGCATGGTGAAACCGGAACCGCCCGCCGCGATATAGTCGTTGGCGGCAAGCTGGTACTGGGCATCAAGTTTGACGCCCTGGCCGCCGATGACGATCTCGACCGCACACGCCCTGTCGGGGTCGGCATCCGGGAAGCCCGAGGCCGCCCGCCTGGCAACATCGCACCGCCCGCACTGAAGAACCGCGTTGACGCCGGCGACCTGGGCCTGGCTGCTGCATCCGCGGTCGGACGAACGACGCGCGATAAAATCAAACATTTCAACGACTTCACGCCCGGACAAATACATCGTGGTAATCGAGTTTTCAAACGGGAACACGTTGAACAGCCATTCAATCGTGATCGGCCCGGGATAGAAATCCGACCTGATTCCAAGCGAATTGGTGACCGCGAAATCGGTTTCGACACCACGCCGTCCCATCATTGCCTGGGCAACGACATTACCGATCGCCGAATCGCCGCCGGTCGCCCCGAACCTGCTGACGGTCGCGGGCGCGTACCCCAGGATCTGGTTCAACGGCACCGCCTGGTTCAACGCATCGACATAAGGTTCAAGCAGGCGCTCGATCAGCGGATCGGTGGGCACGGTCGAATCGACCGGAATGACGCGATACTTGAAGGATTCCAGATCCCAGTCGGACGAACGCTGGAATCCGTCGGTTGACTCGCTGTTGTCGAGCCTTGAATCCACGCATCCCGGATCCGCCATGTCCGTCTTGCCGTCGCCATCGTTGTCGATTCCGTCGGAACATGCCGAAACCTGCGCAAACACGACGTCCATCAGACCGACGTATTTCGCGAAAGCGCCGGAATGAGCAAGCGGAACCTTGCGGCGGGCCGGCTGGGTCCAGCCGAGCTGCCTGGGGACTTCGTAACACTTGAACGAAACCCATGCGTCCAGGTAATCGCTGACGGCGGCGGGATCGGCGGCCAGCGCCGGGGGAATCACGGCCGACTGATCAAGCGCGCCAACGCATGCATCCAGCAAGGCGCCGGGCTCGACCGGGGGCATAACGCGACCGGGTTCCTCCCGCAGGTTGGAAAACAGCTTTCGCGCGACTTCGGAAATGGTGTCGCAGGCATCAACCAGCCTCGACTCCACGACGGTTCCATCGTCATCGACCGCCTTGCGGAACGCCTTTTCGCACTGGTTCCTTAAGTGGTCGGTATTCCAGGAATAGAAACATTCACCGGCGTCCAGGATCTCCTTGGGTGGATTCAGCACGACATGATGATGCCCGCCCAGGACGATATCCGCCCCGGATATGCACGGGATGAGTTCTTCGTCCGATGTCAGCCCCAGATGCGATGCCACCACGATGACATCGACCTGGGGACGCAGCACGTCGATGTAAAACTGGGCCGTTTCGGCCGCCTCGAGCGGATTGATGCCCATCGAGTTGCCGGCTTCGTACAGCGAATTCATCGTCGACGTGTTGGCAAGCCCGATGACGCCGACGCGCAGCCCCTGCAGGTTGAATATCTGGTACGGATACACCAGGTCACGCAACGGCGGGACGGTCGATCCGCCAACCGGCTCGATAAGATAGTTCGCGCCCAGCATCGGATAAACCGCGAACCGCGATACCTTGTCCGCAAGATTCGGTTCACCGGAATCGAATTCATGGTTTCCAAGGACGCTGACATCCACGCCCATCGTCGAAAGCGACTTCAGTTCGACCTCGCCCTGGAACAGGTTGAAGATGGGAGCGCCCTGAAAGCTGTCGCCGGTATCGATGAAAAGCGACCGCTCGACCTTTGCCCTTTCGGTCTTGGCGATCCAGGCGATGCGGGAAATGCCTCCGAAAGGTCCCTTTTCCGGATCAAGGCCAAGCGTTTCATCGGTCCTGGTCACTTCCATCCGATACGGAATCAGGCGGGAATGGATGTCGGTCGTATGAAGAAACCTGACCGCGACCTCCTTGCCTTCAAGATCCGGCTGGTTGGTCGTCACCCCGCAACCGGCCAGTCCGGCGGCCAGGGCCGCGCAGATGAACAGAAACGGAATGAGTTGGGCGTTGTTTCGGGTTCCCGGTCTGGATTGGAAAGGCGTCATAAGGTCCCCGGTTCGAACCATCAAGAGTGCAGGCGATGACCGGCAGCCATCCTTCCTGGATGGCCCGAAGGGCCACACATGGCGACATTAGATTTCAGGTCAAACCTTGTCAACGATTATCAGGTCGCTGGTCAACAATACTGGCGACATACGGATGATGCATCTATAATGGCCACGTTCCCGGATGCGGCGGATTTCCGACATCCCGGATCATTCCAGGCTTCCCGGTGATTTCCGCCGGCATTATCAAGGTTCCTGCATGAAGACATTTGAATTCGCCAATGCTCACGGTCGCCTGGGGATGCTCATTGCCGGCCCCGAAAAGCCCCCGGTCTGGTACTGGAGCGGACGCGGGGATGTTCCGGAACAGATTCGCAAGGCGCTGACCGAAGGAATCCGGGACCCGGAAACGGGCAGCCGGGTTGCGGGCGACAAGCCCCAGGACTTCATTGAATGCCTTGAGTACGAGTTTGCAAAGGGTCAGCACCTGGTTGGTCGCAGGGGACGAAATATCGACGTGCTGCCACCGGGTGCCCGCCCGGTGCGATATACGCCCGGTGTCAGCGGACTTTTTGATTGAAAAGGGGGAACCCCGATGAAAAGGTTTTTCCTGGCGTGCATGACCATGGCCGTCGCCGTCGCCCTGACGGTTGCATCGGTTCAGGCTTCGGCACAGTCCGAGGCCGCGGATTACTTCCGCATCGGTGCACAGGAAATGGCCAGCGGTTATCCCGACCGCGCCATCGTTTCGCTTGAAAAGGGCGTCCAGCTTAAGCCCGAAAGCAAGGAAGGCTGGTACAACCTTGGTGTCGCGTACGGGGCAATCCGCCAGCACCAGAAGGAAGTCAACGCATACCTGAAGGCGCTTGAACTGGATCCGAACTACGCGAATGCGCTTCATAACCTTGGCCTTGCGTACCTTGACCTGGGAAAGAAGGACGAGGCCATCGATTCGTTGCAGAAGGTTCTGAAGATCGATCCGGCAGCCACTGACGCGTGGAACAACCTGTCGATCGCATTGATGGCGGCCGCAAGGTTCGACGAGGCGCTGGAGACTGCCGCAAAGGCCGTTGAAACCGCCCCGAAGGCCGCCGAGATCAAGTTCAACCACGCACTGGCCTTTTTCAAGAAGGCCGAATCGCTGGCATCGACCGCGGAACGCGAGCCTTTCCTGAAGCAGGCGCTTGCCGCATACGATCAGGTGCTTGAACTTGATCCGATGTTCTTCCTGGCACATTACAACAAGGCGGTCATTCACCACATGATGGGCCAGTCCGCCAGCGAAATCGCCGAATACAGGCTGGCACTGCATGCAAAGCCGGATTACACCCCGGCCCTTTACAACCTGGCCGCCGCGCTTTCCGCAACCGAGGAGTTCGACGCCGCCATCGAGGCCTGGGAAAAGTACGTCGCATCATCCCGGAACAAATCCGACGAAAAGCCCTTCGTCGAAAATGCCCGCAAGGAAATCGCCCGCCTCCGCGGCCTTTGACCACCACCATCCGCAGTCTGCCCCGAATCGTAGGGGCGAATGAAAATTCGCCCGTCGCGGCCCGGCAATTTTTTTCCATCGCGCCCGTCGGTTCCCTGCTACCCGATCCGTAGGGGCGAATGAAAATTCGCCCGTCCGAATCAGGATTCCCCCTGGGGCCCTTCGCTTCGCTCAGGGGTCGAGGAGCTGCCGTACGCCCCACGATATGTGCCGATGGGGGTCCTTCGGGGTTACCCGTCCCGGGAATCGCGGTCGCGCACGGGGCCAGCCCCGTGTCGCGCCGCTGCCTCTCGGCGCGCGACGGTCATTACGCCCCGCAAGGTGTCGCGCGCCTGCGAGAGCTTCCCGGCTACGGGTACCCGCTCGGCCCCCACGCCGCACGCTCACTGTTTCAGTCGTGAAGCCTCACGCCGCCCACTCGTTGCAAAGCAATTCTGCCTGCTCGAGCACGGTCCTGGTGGCTTGTTCCTGCTTGTCGGGCGGATACCCGTATCGGCGCAGGACGCGCTTGACGATGGTCCGCAGGTGGGCTCGGACGTTTTCGCGGATGGTCCAGTCGATGGTGACATTGGCGCGGACGGTCGTGACCAGTTCGCGGGCGATTGTGCGCAGGGTTTCGTCGCCCAGCACCTTCACCGCGCTGTCGTTCGTTTCCAGGGCGTCGTAAAACGCCAGTTCATCCTGGGTCAGGCCCAGCGCCTCGCCCCTGGCGTCGGCTGCCCGCATCTCTTTCGCCAGCGCGATCAATTCTTCGATGACCTGGGCGGTCTCGATGGCGCGGTTCTGGTAACGGCGCAGCGACTGTTCCAGCATTTCCGAAAACGCGCGGGACTGAACCGCATTGCGAGTCCGGCGCGTCCTGATTTCACCCATCAGCAGCTTCTGCAGCAACTCGACCGCGACGTTCTTGTACGGTATGTCCTTAACTTCCATCAGGAATTCGTCAGACAGAATGGAAATGTCCGGCTTGTCCAGCCCAACGGCCGCAAACACGTCCATCACGCCTTCAGGGGTGACCGCCCTGGAAATGATCTGCCGCACCGCGTGGTCCAGTTCCTCGTCGCTTTTCGAGTCCAGGTTCTTCAGCTTGTCCAGCACGCTGCGCACGTCCTGGAAGAACGCCAGATGGTCGGCAATCCGCATCGCCTGCGGGTGGGTCGGAATCAGTGAATGTGCCTTGTTCAGTTCGGCAACCGCCTTCTTCAGCCTTTCGCTGCCGCGCTCCTGGCCCAGGACGTGGTCTTTCGCCGCCAGAAGCAGTTTCATGAACCGCTTCCGATCGGTCCACTTGTATTCCGACCAGTCGAACCCAGGCACGAACTTCCCGTGATCGACATACGACCCGAACAGCCCCTGACAGACCTCGTACTTTTCCAGCATCGCCGCGACCGCGTCGTCCACGTCCAGTGCCGCCCTGCCCTGGCCACCGCTTTCCGTGTACGTCGCCAGCGCGCTTTTCAATTCCTGGGCCAGGCCGATGTAATCAACCACCAGGCCGCCGGGCTTGTCGCGGAACACCCGGTTGACGCGCGCAATCGCCTGCATCAGCCCGTGCCCGCGCATTGGCTTGTCGATGTACATGGTCTGCAGGCACGGCGCATCGAATCCCGTCAGCCACATATCGCGCACGATGACGATCCGGAAATGGTCGTCCGGGCGCCTGAAACGCTCGGCCAGCTTTTCCCGCCGGTCCTTGCTGCGGATATGCTGGCGCCAGTCGACCGGGTCCACCGCGGAACCCGTCATGATGACCTTGACGGCGCCCTGTTCGTCGCCATCACCGGCCCATTCCGGGCGTCTCTCAATCAGCGCCCGGTACATCTCGACGCAGATACGACGGCTCATGCAGACAATCATCACCTTGCCGTCCACCACCTGCGCCCTGGCATCCATGTGCGTCAGGATGTCGTCCGCAACCAGGTTCAGGCGACGCTCGGCGCCGACAATGGCCTCAAGCTGGGCCCAGCGGGATTTCAGGCGCTCCTTGCGCTCGACCTCCTCGCCCTCGGTCGCCTCTTCGAATCCCGTGTCGATGACCGGCATCTCGGCCGGGTCGAGCGCCAGCTTCGCCAGCCTGCTTTCGTAATAGATCGGCACGGTCGCGCCGTCGGCGACCGCCCGCTGGATGTCGTAAATGCTGATGTACGCGCCGAAAACACCCCGGGTGTTGGCGTCGGCCAGTTCAATCGGGGTGCCCGTGAACCCGATGAACGATGCTTTCGGCAAAGCGTCCCGCAGGTTGCGCGCCAGCCCGTCAACGAAGTCGTACTGGCTGCGATGGGCCTCGTCGGCGATGACGACGATGTTCCGGCGCTCGGACAGCATCGGATGCGCCTCGCCCTGTCCCGCCAGGAACTTCTGGATGGTGGTGAACACAACGCCGCCAGACGCCACGTTAAGAAGGCTGCGCATGTGCTCCCTGCTTTCCGCCTGGACCGGGGGCTGACGCAGCAGTTCCCGGCATTTCGCAAACGTCCCGAACAACTGGTCGTCAAGGTCGTTCCGATCGGTCAGCACAACGACCGTCGGGTTTTCCATGGCCGGCTCGCGGATGATGCGGCCCGCATAGAACGCCATCGTCAGGCTTTTGCCCGAGCCCTGCGTATGCCACACGACGCCGATTCGCCTGTCGCCCGGCCGGCCGCCTTCGACACCGCCAAACGTCTGGTACCTGCCAGTCCCGTCGCCACCGTCGGCCACTCCGACCGGCATCGTCAGGGACGCCCGGATCGTCTCGCCGACCGCCGCCAGGACTGCGTGATACTGGTGATAGCCGGCCATCTTCTTGACCAGGCTGCCGCCATCGTCCTCGAAGACGATAAAGTCCCGAATCATGTCCAGCAGACGTCGTGGCTGCAGTATGCCCAGCACCGACACCTGCAACTCGGGAATCCCAGTGTCGGCAAGGTTCCGCCCGTCGATGGTCGGCCACGGCTTCATCCATTCGCGGTTCGCGGTCAAGGTGCCCAGGCGGGCGCTTACGCCGTCCGAAGCCACGATAAGTTCGTTGAAGGCGAACAGGCCGGTCAGCTCGGTGCGATAGGTCTGCAACTGGGCAAATGCGTTCCAGACGGTGGCCGTCGCATCCACCGCGTTCTTCAGTTCAATGACGACGACCGGCAGTCCGTTGACGAACAGGATGATGTCCGGGCGCCGCTTATGGTGGTTTTCGACGATGGTGAACTGGTTGATCGCCAGCAGGTCGTTGTTTTCGGGATTGTCGAAGTCGATGACCCGGACCTGGGCCCCGCGAATGTTGCCGTCGGCCGCGCGGTACTCGACCGTTACCCCATCGACAAGCATCCTGTGCACGGCGCGGTTCCGCCGGACGGTGTCACTGCCCTCGGGATGGGTCAGCCGCCTGAACGCCTGTTGCAGCGCCTCGTGCGCCAGCCCGGGATTCAACCTTGCCAGCGCGTCCCGAAGCCGCCCACCCAGCACGACCTGGTCGTACGTTTCGCGCAGCGGCGCCCCGCCATCCGGCGCGGCCAAACCGGGCACGTGCTCGGCCCCGTTCAGGACCGTCCACCCGACACCTCCCAACCAGTCCAGGGCCGCTTCCTCGACGTCAGATTCCAGAAACCCGCCCACAAAACACCGTCAATTCATCGACTGCGCCAATGTTAGCAGGATATTCATGGAAAAGTTGAAGCAAATCACCGACCGGATTCACCGTTGATATCGACCTCAAGCCGTTCCAGTTCCTGGAAGATTTCATCCATGGTCGGCACTTCACCGAATAGTCTGACAGCCGTTTCGCCAAACAGTTCTTCTCGACCATGCCGCCGAACGATCTGAAGCACACCTTTTTCCACGCCGTCAATCATGAGGATGATTGTAGTTATGGTTAGAAAAATATCGAGTTTTTTCTAACTGAAAACTCCACGCTACGCTTACTTAACGTCATGTTTTATTAAAGTAATATGTACCAATAAAACTGGAATCGAATTTTGCATTGTTCACCACATGACGACAGGTCGGATCCGGATTCGTTTAATCGGCTTACACATGTCAATTCCGGCAGGAATCTTGCCGCCGGACTTTCTATGATGGGCGATGCCGCCGCCTGACTTCTGGACAGTCGGATGAATATGCTTGGGACGATCAAACACCTGATTCCAACCGCGTCGAATTCCAGCCGGTTTGAAAATTTGGATATCTTATGCGGCCTGAAGGCGATCTGTCATTGCGTGACGCATGAAACGCCTTTCGGCCAGGTTCGACATAAGACAGTCTTAAACAAACGCCTGCAAGTGAACCAGAAATCGACATTGATGTAAGATTGCGTTGAATTGTGCCGGGCAGCGATGGCCGGCATGCCGCCTTAGAGTGTAACGATGACAACGGACAGCAAATCACAATCAGTTCAGAAGGTGCCGGCCATGCCTGGACGCCAGCGCCTGGCGCTGCAATTGTTGAATGCTATTGGCGGCGCCGCCAGCAACCTGGATTTCCAGAAGCTGCTTTTCCTGTACTGTCAGGAAATCCGCCTTGATCCCCCATACGAATTTGTTCCATACAAATTTGGGGCCTTCTCGTTCACTTCGTACGCCGACCGCCGCAAATTGGTCGAACGCGGACTGCTTGAAGATGACGACCGCAACTGGAGGATCACCGCCGCCGGTCGCGACAGCGTTGGCCGCGCAATCGAAACGCATCTTTCATCGTTCGCGACGCGGACCGCCGGCATGCGCGGTAACGACCTGATTGCCCTTACCTATCGCCGATTTCCCTTTTTCGCCATCCACAGCGAAATCGCCGAAAAGGTCCTGAAAGGCGATCCGGACGCATATGAACGTGTCCTGGCATTGCGAGCCCGGCCAGACAAGCCCGAAATGTTCACAATCGGGTACGAGGGGCATTCGCTGGAAAGCTATCTGACCGCGCTGATTCGCAACGGCATCACGATTCTGTGCGACGTCAGGCGCAACCCGTTGAGCCGCAAATACGGCTTTTCAAAAAGCACACTCTCCAGGTGCTGTCTGGAAATCGGCATCAGATACGAACACATCCCTGAACTGGGAATCGCATCCGATCAAAGGCAGGAGCTTGACACTCAGGCAGACTACGACGCCTTGTTCGCCGAATACATGCGCAATTGGCTGCCGGGTCAGGCAACATCCCTGTCAAAGATCCGTGACTGGTTCGACGCCGGCGAACGTATCGCGTTGACTTGTTACGAACACTCCCCGGCCCAATGCCACCGTCATTGCGTCGCCGATGAGCTTGAATCGCGGTTCGGCCAGGCGCTTTGTGCCAGACATCTCTGAGGTTCGTCCATGGAGAAAGAACGCATACTGGTGACCGTCAAGACGTAACCAACCCTTTCAACCAAATATGGCGAAACCGTCTGCACCGCAGGGCTGCGCCCTGATGGAACGTGGGTCCGAATATATCCAGTGCCATTCCGACGCCTTGATCAGGAACAGCAATACAAGAAATTTGACTGGATTGAATGCCAACTCGTGCGGAACGCCAAAGACAGAAGACCGGAATCATTTCGTCCGTTTGACCAACTCGACTTGCAAACACCGGTTGGACACGTCGGAACCGACAACTGCTGGCGGGAACGGCGGCAGCGTATCCTGAAAATGGCACGGGTATACGATTCGCTTGATGAAATCATTGCTGGGGCAAAAGCCAATACGATGTCACTCGCGATATTCAAGCCCTCACAGATACTCGACTTTGTCTGGAAGGCAGAAGACCGCGAGTGGCCCACCGACAAAGTTATTCAGCTCCAAAACGCCGCAAATCAGCCCGATCTGTTTACTGACAATGCATGGCGCGACACATTCAAAATCGTCAATCGATTGCCTTACAGCTTTTCCTACCGGTTTAAGGATGCCAACGGTCGGAAAAGCAATCTTCAAATTATTGACTGGGAAACAGGCGCCCTTTACTGGAACTGCCTTCATGATGCTGATGGCGACGAGCAACAGGCCTTGAAGAAGGTCAGGCAGAAATACATGGATGAATTTCTGAAAACCGACCTACACTTCTTCATGGGAACCCTATTCCAATTCCACTCCGTATCTCCGAACCCCTGGCTAATTGTGGGCGTGCTGCCCATTCCGTTTGAAAAGCAGATCGATCTGTTCGACTGTTAGACGACCCTACCCGTCCCTGACAACAAGTTCAAACCCGGCAGAAATCTTGCCGCTGGTCACGCGACACTAGCCCTGAGGCTCGGCCTGTCCTAATCGACGTCGATAATAGACCCTAGCGAAGGTGTGCCATTTATTTGGCATCCAATTTCGTTTCCGCGGGACTTGGCGATCCTGGGCCAGTTGACGATGGAAGCGGTAATGGGCAAATTGGTTATGACCAGTCCATAAACAAGAATTGATGAGTAACAAGTTCTTTGCCGCTGGTAATAACATCGGACAGTGCTACGCTTCACTATCCGAAAAGGGGCCACACATCATGCCGAAACTTCTTTTATTGCTGATGGTTATACTTCTTGCTGGATGCGGTCAGGCGCAGATCAGTAACGACTGCCGTATTAACGGGCTCGGCCAAGGTTCCTGCAGTTTCACCAACACAGGAACCGGAAAAGGCAGCCTTTGTGTGATGCCGCAGATGGTTCGTACTGACGGACAAACCCTTGAATCCAGCCTGATTTGCTCGGGGAATCTGGAATCGTCCTCAACTTCAGTGGTCCAGTTTTTCATCACAGGCCTGATATCGTTCTGCACAAATGACGAATCGGGAAAAACGTGGACCGATTACTGCGAGCTTCAGATCATCCCAAGATCCGATTCGAAGCCACGAAGCGGATTTGCTCTTTCTTCAATCATTTCGGGCGACAATGACAAGATCCGGATGACCAAAGCCCAAATCAACACCATTCAAAACGCCCTTACGACATACTCACTGGACACCCCAATTCCAACAAACCTTCGAGCTATTACGGTTGGTTCGAACAGCATACTTTCGCCTTCCGCACTGATCGATCCATGGGGTTCAGAGTTCCTTTACAGATCCCCTTCCAGCAATACGAAACTTGAATACGACCTTTGCAGCGCAGGACCCGACATGGAATTTAGAACAAAGGACGATATCTGCAATGAATCTGACTGAACCCGGAAGTGGCCTGGACAATCTCATCGCCGAACAATCACGCGAAATCGCGGCCACGAGTCTTACCGAAAACGACATCGTCGAAGCCGTTTGCAGGTACATTCAAGCCCAGGGTATGACCATCGAAAGCAGATGTTCGACCAAGCAGCAGGGCTACGACATCGTCGCCATTCATCCGAAAACTGGCCGACGCCTGATCATCGAAGCCAAGGGGGCAACAAGCGCCTCCGAAACCAGCGCCAGATTCGGAAAGGGATTTTCCACCAACCAGGTTCGCTCGCACGTCGCACGCGCTTTCTATACCGCGGCATCGACCCTACAAAAGGAAGCCGGAAAAGCTGACGCCGCCATAGCCCTGCCTGACACCGAGAATCACCGCCATTTTGTGCAAAACATCGAATCATCACTGAAAAACCTTGGAATAGCAGTGTTCTGGGTAAATTCTAACGGCAGTATTGACGCCGAGAACTGGAATTCGTAGTATGACGCCGGGCCAGCTCAGGAGCACTTGCTCTCAGCAGCCAAAGAATTTTGTCCCTTAAAGATAAACGGGGTTCGGTAACGGATCTCGATTTTTGGAGATTGTGATGGGCATGGATTTCGTCCGTGACGAAAGCCTTGACGTCGATGATGTCAGGCAGATTGCCGACAGCGCGGGAATATCTGGAAAGGCCGGGGATGTGCTGGTCCGGGTTATCCTTGAGCCGGACTTCCTGGATTCGGCCCTTGGACGCGAACGTGACCGCAGCAACGATCTGGACTGGATTCAACGGTTCGTCAAAGCCTCTGCCGAGTGCTTCCGCTTCCAGAATCCTGACGCGAGCCTGCTGAACCTTCTGGCGGTCTTGGCGGGCTATCAAACCTCGGAATGGTTGCCAACACTGATTCCCGCATATTGCATCGCAAAGTGGAACAAAACCGCCTTGGGTCCGTTCCCACGGCCGGTGTGGTCTGACAAGCTCCTGACGGGCATCGATTCGATTGGCCCGGCGATGGTTGAAATCTGGACGGATACCCCTTCGAAGAATCTGTTCAAGTTCGCCGGGCTGCTGTCGGACACGATCAATGTTAAGAAGATGGCCATTCTCGACGCGATCAACACAGAAACGACACTGGCCAGCCTGAAAGATCCGGAATCCAGCGAACTGCCTTCGCCTGCGACGCCAATGTTCTGGTACCTGGCCTTCAATCAGCGTGGGGTATTGAATCTTAAAGGTGGCGAACCCCAGGCCGATACCCTGACAAAGCTTCTGCTTCAATGGGCCGATACTCAAGACAACGAAAACATGGGGATCATCTACCTTTCAATAATCGACGCGCTGATCGTGTGTACCAGGAAGTCGCCTGTTCAAGATCCAATGTCGAACGTAATTCTCGCCTTCCTTACCGGCGGAAATCACTTGCCCATGCTATCGACCAGAAAAATCGTTCTGGACCACTTCTCGATCTTGACCAGGCGTTTTCAAGATTCCGACAAAGGCAGTCGTGTGCTCCTTCTGGCCTGGCTCAAGACCGGCACATGGGTTGCCACCAGACTGCCGACGTCACCCCTACTGGCATCAAGAATTCTCAGTTCCGAGGCAACCCTCAGCATTAGCGACACCAACACGCATAACGAGGCCGCTAAGGCGCTGCTTGCCCACGCAGATCGACTTGTCGGCCACTCCCGAAAGGCCATTCGGGAAGGACAATCTGTCGACTGGCCAGCACTGGAATATTCAATCAAAATCCTGAACTGGCTCGGGTCACCGTGGCGGGCTCTTCGCGCCGTGACGCAGATGATGCTGTTGGCACCAGAACCTTGCACCAGCCCTGACCTCAGGTGGTGGACCGAAGAAGGCCTTCCAAATCCACCAATGCCGTGGGCGTACCTTGCCCAGTGGTTTTCATGGCTGATCCTCTGGTCTGATGTACATGCCGAGCAGGATCCGGATTTCAAACGCGGCCGCGAGGACTTTTCACTGTTCCTCCTTGATCGGCTGAAGGACCGCGATGAAGACGACAAATCACCCGACCAGAAAGGCTTCCGCGTGCCTGTTGAAAGCCGCCCGGAATGGCGTATAGCGATTTGTGAAGCCGCGATTGCTCTGCACGCGAATCCTAAAGGACGCGGTGACCATATCCTCTTTCAGGTGATGAACCACGACCCGGACGAAAATGTTCGCGCGGCTGCAGCGAGTGCCTACAAAAAGGTCCGTTACTACGAAGGTGACTCAAGCGGGCTGGTCGCACGCAACCTCTTCATGAAGGCTTTTTGGTGGCTGCGCCGGGCACAACGCCTATCGCTCGGCCTTGAAATTGACACGGCAGGTGCAACACGCACCGCAAACAAGGAGCTTGACAGGAACGCAGTAAATCAGTGGGTTTGACCAGGTTGCCTAGTAGCTAAGGCGTCGCGGGACATTTGTCCACCTGACATGGGGTCCGCCTTCAGTAAAAAGCGCTTGTTCGACGCAACCCTGTCTGCCAATATAGCGTGAGACAGATGGTTGAAAAAGTTTAGAGTAGCAGAGGCGGGAAGGAAGGCAGTGAGATGTCGAGAGATCAGCAGAAAGAGAAGCAGTCACAAGGTCCGCTGAGCGCTCCGGATGGGGAGGTTAAGCAGGCACCGGATCCGGAGGTGGAGCCGGTCGGGCATCGTCGTCGGTTCAGTGCGGCGTACAAGGCACGGATCCTTGCGGAGGCCGACGCGTGTGAGCCGGGGATGCTCGGGGCACTGCTTCGTCGGGAAGGACTGTATTACA
>ERZ795031.451-NODE-451-length-50862-cov-9.292145_pt1 | contig 50862 bp, 56 predicted proteins | sample MGYA00375123_ERZ795031 | MGnify/ENA primary metagenome ERZ795031 (study PRJEB30166, sample SAMN05720159) | activated sludge metagenome | isolation source: anaerobic digester from wastewater treatment plant | place: USA | collected 2015-04-21 ...
ATAACCATCTACGAGTCCTATGGCTCTCCTATCATATCCCGTACAGCAATGTTGAGACTTTTATCTTGAAAACTGCTCTTCGTTAAATAATAGTTTGCACCCGCCTCAAGACCTTTTATTCTGTCCTCCTCCCTGTCCTTATATGAGACAATAATGACGGGTATCTGTCTAAGCCTTGGGTCGCTCTTTATCTTCTTGATGAGTTCTATCCCGTTCATTCTTGGCATATCGATGTCTGAGATAACAAGGTCGAATGTTTTAAGCTGTAATGTATTCCATCCGTCAACACCGTCTACAGCGACAGTAACATCATATCCGCTGTTCTCAAGCAATCTACGCTCAACTTCTCGAACCGTCAATGAATCATCAACTACAAGAACACGCTTTCTCTTGCCTTCTGAAACCTGGTTTCTTTCTCCAACCTTATGAAGCCTCCCGTGTGTGAGAAGATTATCGATAGAGCGAACGAGGTCATCGACATCGAGGATAAGGACAGGCGAACCATCCTCAAGTATCGCACCAGCACTGACATTTGGAATTCTGCCGAGACGTGCATCAAGCGGAATAACCACAAGCTCACGCTCACCGATAAAATTGTCCACAACAAGGCCATAGCGGTTCAGACGGTCACTGATAACCACAATAAACAACGCTTGCGTCTTGTCATCAGGGGCAGGAATCTGAAGTACCTGGTGTGCATCAACAATACCTATATGTTCGTTCTCAAAGACATAAAATTGCTTGTCCTCCAATATTTTAAGTCTATCTGGACTTGACTCAATGATACGGTCAATCCTGCTCAAAGGTATTGCATAAGGTTCATCACCTATATCCACAATAAGCGTCCTCAAAACTGAAAGCGTCAAGGGTAACTGCAGATAAAATGATGTCCCCTGCCCTGGCTTTGTGTCCACACGAACTGTGCCGCCCACTTCTTGAACCATCGACATAACAACGTCAAGACCAACACCTCGACCCGATACCTCTGTAACCGCATTCGCAGTGGAAAAACCTGGAAGAAAAAGAAAATCAAACAGTTCACCATCCAAAAGATTCGTTGCTATTTCCCTTGAAGTATGACCCTTCTCTACTACCTTCTGGCGAAGCCTTTCAATATCTATACCTCTTCCGTCATCAGAAACCCTAACATAAAGCATCCCGGAGCTATGCCTTGCCTCGAGCGTCAAAGTGCCTTCGGCCTTTTTGTTGGCTGCAAGCCGCTCTTCAGGCGTTTCCAGCCCATGATCAATAGCATTACGGATTAGATGTGTCAGTGGCGCTTCAAGTTTTTCGAGTATATCTCTATCAATCCTTGTTGTCTCACCGAGAATTTCAAAGTTTGCCCTTTTGCCCATTTTTTTTGCAATGTCACGAACCATACGTGGAAAACCTGGTAAACCATCTGAGAAAGGTCTCATCCTGATCTCTACAACCTCGTTGTACAACTTATCTGCCAGGCGTTCGAGATTACGAGAAAAATGCTCAAAATCAACAATCTGTTCAACAAGCAAGTCGTTTATCTGGTCAAACTGCTTCAGTGATTCACTGAATCTTTCTCTTACCTCCTTTGATAAGGCAGTGCTTTTTGCAGATTCAAATATACTCCCAAGCAGATTTCCAAGCTCAAGATGCCAATCCTTTATCTTCAAAAGAGATACAGAAAATGGTTTTGTTGATCTCGCCTGAACGAGACATTCTCCTGCAAAGCCCATCAGACGATTGAGGCTTTCCGAAACTACCCGGACAAAGCTATCTTCTTCCTTCTCAAGCGGTTTTGCCTTTAAAACATCCTCTCTTTTTTCAGGTACTGGGATTTTTTCCTGTGATATCCGCGGTGGTTCTTCGTGCTCAATAGTAGATGGTCTTGTGTTTTTTGTATTTGGTATGTCAGGTGTTTTTCCTGTTAAAATCCCTCTGATACTCTGGCCTATTTTATCAATAGACTCAGCTTCATCTTTCAGCCACTGGGGCATTGACCTTATCTCGACAGCGGCAAGCCTGACAAATAAATCGTTGCCTTTTAAAAGCAAGTCAATATCATCAGAAGATAATGACATTTTACCATGCTGAGCAGCAGATAAAACATCCTCTATCGCATGGGCAAGGGAAACGACCAGGTCAAGTCCAACTATGCGCGCAGCACCTTTAATCGAATGAGCAGCTCGCATAAGAGGCTCAATCTTCTCCGGAACAGAGTTCTGCTCCACCTCAACAAGACCCACCTCTAAGAGTTTTGTATAATTCTCCAATTCAATACGGAAAAGATCGAGCATCGAAAGGTCTGCTATATCTATGCTATCCTTGTCTTTCAACCCCCAAGGCTCCTTTTAAACGAATCGACAAGTTTATTCTCTCCCAATAAACCAACCTTTTTTTCATCAAGGTCAAAAACTCCATCAATAAGCGTTTGCGGAGCCTTTGTTAGAGTCACAGGCGGTTCTTTTACATCGCTTAAAGATATTCGATATACACCAAGTATTTCATCTACTGGAAATACATACCTCTCGCCATCTTTGCTCACCACTATCATTCGTTCGTAGATCGTTGTATCTATGTCTTTTCTTGTCTCTTCGACCGAATACTCCATAAGGTCGGCTATTGATACACATAAAAGCAACTCGCCATTTATGTTTGTAACACCTTTTAGTACATTGTTGGTTCTCAAGGGGATACGGTGCACAGGGCGGATATCCGTCGTTTCTTGTAAGTATAATGTCTTATATGCCAGCCACTCGTCTTTTATCCTGAATACAATGACAGATATGGTATCCAGTGCCTCTTTTTCCTTGGCGCCGATTAAGTTTTCCGTCCATTCTTTGAGAATATCTTGAGAGACCTCCCTGTCAAACAGTCTTCTACCGGCCTTATTATATTCTTTGCAATTGCGGCAATGCACCAATTCCAAGAGCTTAGGACATGAGCAATCCCCTAAAACACCTATTTCTTTCCAACACTTTACCATGTTCATTACTCTCTATTATGCAAATAACCACTAATTCTTAACTGTTTTCTCATTCGCCCTCTTTATTCTCTCCATCAAAATAGAAGCCTTCTCGGGCTCGCCCTTTTTTTCATGCAAAAGACTCATATGCAACAACACATCGTGATAAAAAGGGTCCAAATATAGCGCCTTTTGAAAAAAATCCTCCGCCTTATCAAATACATCCATTGCAAGGTTTATAAGACCCATGAGATAATAAGCCTCCTTGTTATCACTATGTTCCTTCAGGAATAGTCCACACAGTCTCAATGCCTCGGTCAGATTACCTCTGTCTGCAAGTTTGCGCACACGCTCGAGGACATCTTTGGGTTCGCTGTTTTTAAAATGTTTGTCATCGATACTTTTTGTCTCTAAATGACTGTCATGGGTATGCAAGACATCTTTGGTAACGTTTTGAGGCATAATATTCCTTTTTGCAGAAAAAGGTCGAGCAAACGTTTCTAATTGCATTTTATCCTTGATGCCTATTTTTTTACACGCAAATGCCCTTGCATGTTTAATAGGCTCATATCCATTTTCCAAAAATGACATCATCTCTGAATGTCCTGTAAAAACAATGCCATCATGAAAGAGAAAACGGTCAATGTTTTTAAAAACCTGTTTTCTCGCATCATCGTTTAGATATATAAGAAGATTTTTACAAAACAAGATATGATATGGCTGATGGCCGTTGTGTACATGTAGTTTAACAAAATTATCCAAATAAAAATGCACCATGCCGGCTACATAACCTTCAAGTCTAAATCCATCTTCAGTTTTAATAAAAAATCGTGGTTTGTAGCCACTGCATTCACCCCGAAAAGACCCTTTGCCGTAAACGGCATTTTTTGCGATCCCTATCGATCTGCGGCTTATATCAATTGCATCGATGCAAAATTGCTCAGGTGATAAACCCGCATCCAAAAGCGCCATCGCAATAGAATACGGCTCCTCTCCGGTTGAGCAGGGAACAGACAAAACCCTGAGTACCGTGCCCTGACAAAGCGATTCTTTCAACTTCTCTACATATCTCTTTAAAAAATTAAAAGACTCCCTGTCACGGAAAAACCATGTCTCGGAAACCACTACCTGATCGATAAGTTTTTCAATTTCCTCCTGGTTTGATATAAGCATCTTCATATAAATATCTTCATCAGATATCATACGCTTGTCCATACACAATTTTATTGCATCTTCAATGCTTTTTCTTCCAACGGATTCAGGATTTAACCCTAAATTGTCAGAGAGAAATGTTTCAATGTTACTATAGCAGGTCATTATTCTCCTTGAGTGCTATAAAACGACGCCCTCGTTGATAATCCTTTATGGTATCGGGGGGTAGTTTTTCTATCCTGACCCTCTGAATCATCCCTGATTCGTCAAATATAACATCACCGAGGTATTCTGCCCCTTCAACGACAACCCCTGAAGGTTGAAAGTCTTCTTCTCTGCGAGAAATAGTCTCTGTTGCCTTTTCTGTCAAAAGACCTATTGTATGATGTATATTGTCCCCGCCAACATAATCAACCAATATGATACGGGTACTAAAAAGAGGTCTGGATGGTCTTCCTGCAATCAACATAGAGAGGTCAACAACCGGCACCACAACACCCCTGTAATTGAAAACCCCAGAAATATATGCAGGGGCATGAGGCAACTCCCTGAATATTACAATGGGTGTAATTTCTATAATACGGGACACTTCCAGGCAATACCGCTCATTGTCTATCTCAAAAACGAGAAATAGCATATATACCTATGAACTTATTGAAAAACGAGAGACTTCATTCTGTAGATCCCTAACCGCTTCATTAAGTTGTTCAGTTACCTCTTTGAACTCAACAAGAGAATCCCTTGTCTGTTTTGCAGACTCATTCAGTTGCTCCATAGCCTCGCTAATCTGAGCTGCGCTTTGTGACTGAATCTGCATACCCTGATTTGCAGATTCAAATTGCGGCGCCAAATCCTGCGTATGCTCGATAGCCCTCAATAAATCTACGCTTATCTCAGCAATCCTTTCGGTGCTCGTCATTGTCTGATCGGTATATTCTGCAACAGCAGACATACCTTGTTTCATTGCATCCTGAGTTTCCAGAATAAGTGCCTCTATATCAATTGCAGCAACAGCGGTCTGGTCAGCAAGCCTTCGTATCTCACGAGCCACGACAGAAAAACCTATGCCGTACTCTCCGGCCTTCTCCGCCTCTATTGCAGCATTCAAAGAAAGGAGGTTGATCTGATTAGCAACCTTCGTGATGGTTGTAATAACCTGAGTGATATCGACCATCTTTTCGTTTACAGTTTTAAGCTTTCCAAAGCTTTCAGTTATATTTTCAAGCAATGATTTCATAGTTGTATTGATATCTGAAAGACTGTTCATGCTCTCGTTCGCCAGTTCCGATGCCCTAAAGGACATCTCTGCCACCCCATTCATCGTCTTTGCAAATTCATGCGCTGTAGCGGATATTTCCTTACTTGTTGCGCTAACTTCGTTTATCGATGAAGCCTGTTCTGCAACGGTCGCCTCGAGTTGCCTTGCAGCAGCCGATATCTGCGTTGAGGAAGATGTAACCTGAATGCCTGATTTACGAACCTGGGCAAGCAACGAATCCAGACTTGCAGTCATGGTCGATACCGCTTTAAAAAGCTGCACTATTTCGTTTTTACTATGCCGTAAACCATCCTTATCTTCATCACCATACATGAATTCATTTTTACCTATAGCTTCAAGATCTGACTTTGCTTTATGGATATTGCCTGCGGCAATTTCTCCAGCAATGCCGATTACCTTTCCAAGAGAACGTGTTATGCCTACTGAAACTATAAATATTATCACTGCTGCAAGTAATAACGCCGCAAGGCTAAGCGAGATAGCAATGAGTCTTTTTTGAGAAAAGTTTTCAATTCTTCTTTTGAGCAATAACTGAAGTTCATGGAATGATGTCTCCCTTAACTGGGCACCAGAATTTATCAATGCCATCGCTGATTCGAGAAACTCTTCTATGCTTATACTCGAGCCAGGGTCATTGGCAATCCTCTTCAACACAACAAGAAACGGTACAACAGATGCCTGATAGTTGTTTAGAGCAGGAGGTATATTTTTCTGGAGGGATTCACTTATACCATAAAATAGTTTGTCCTCCCGTAAGGCATTTGTGATGTTCTGTTGGATACGCTCCGAGCTTTCTTCCAAATTTCCTGCAAACACTGCGAACTTAATCATATCATCACGCGAACGGAAACCCTTGAAAATGACAGATTCACTGTAAAGCAAAAACTCAGACAACGAGTTTAATGTGTTTGGCAGAATAACAATGGCAGCACTTGACAAATAATGTGAGTCAAGATCAGGGTCAAGGATTATATTTGACGTTTCAGCCACCCATTTAATCATCTCTTTTACCGGTTTTATAACCATTTCATGTTCCACATCGTTCTGGACTATCGAATTTTTCTTATAATTTTTTCTTAACTCCTGCCACATAGCATGTGCATTTGAATAATGAATCTCTTCCATTTTTATACTCTTAAGTGTATTTACATCAAACCTAAGTGCCCTTTCGTACCTTTTCCCCTCCTTAAAAAGCGTATCGAAAGCTTCATCTATCTTTTTTGCTGTATGATCGATCCTGTCTTGAACGTTTGTATTACCCTGCAAAAAAAGTCTTACCAAAAGTTGATGTTGAGACACAAGTTCTGAAAGCGTTGTCAGTGGGCTTAAAAGCTTGCTTCCCCAAACCTCTTTACGGGCAAATTCTATGTTATTGTTAAAACCTGAAATCATATAGAAAAGCAAAATGCAGACAGGCAATGCAAAAACAAAGACACTGATGATAATCTTGTGTAAAATTTTAAATCTGTTGAAATATCGTTTCATGCTTACACACGATTCAATTTAAAGCGGGAGACTTCACTCTGCAAGACCTGCACAGCCGCATTAAGCTGCTCTGTTACACGTTTATATTCCGACAAAGAATCCCTCGTTTGATCCGCTGCAGTCAACAGTTGTTCCATAGCTTCACTTATCTGTCTCGCACTCTCCACCTGCATGTACATCCCTTTATTAACAACCTCGAAACGAGGACTTAAAGTCTTTACCTGATCTATAACCTGACCAAGTTGCTCACCAATTGTTTCAATAGACACAACGCCCCGTCTAACCCCTTCTGCAAACTTATCCATTTCCATAACACCGGAAGACACCGAAGACTGCATCTCTTTTACCATATATTCTATATCCTTTGTCGCTATCGCGGTTTGGTCTGAAAGACGCGTTATTTCCCTCGCAACCACTGAAAATCCCTTCCCGTATTCTCCTGCTTTTTCAGCCTCAATAGCAGCATTAAGAGATAAAAGATTCGTCTGGTCAGAAATCTTGTTAATAGTTGTAACAATGCCGGAAATCTTATTCGCCTTTTCGTTTATAACGCTGAGCTTTGATGAAATATAGCTTGTGGCATCAATGAATTCACGCATCGACGATTGCATGCGATTCAGTTTTTCTCGTCCTGTCTCCGCCATAGAGGCGGTGTCAAAAACGGTTTTGCTCACCTCACCCATAGTCTGCATAAGATTTTCGGATGTAGACGTTATCTCAATGTTGGTTGCATTTACCTCACGTATAGATGCCGCCTGCTCGGTTACTGTCGCCTCAAGTTGTCTTGCAGACGCAGCGATCTCAGTAGCGGATGAGGTGACCTGAATCCCTGAAAGTTGCACTTGACCGATAAGCGAATCAAGACTTTTTCTCATATTGTTAAGGGTGCCAAGTAGTTGTCCTGTTTCAGATGAAGTTTGCTTAAAAACATTGTGCATCTCATCTTCTCCAATGCGAAGATCACCGCTTGCCATATTCTGAAGTCGCTTTTTAACTATTGAAAGCGGTTGGGTTATGCTCCTTGAAATAATCCATGATATAAAAACGATCACAAAGGTAATAATAAATAAAAGAATGCCGAGTTTAAAGGCCTTATCGATAAAATTTTTCTGGACATCATCTATATATATGCCTGACCCCACAATCCAACCCCAAGGTTCAAAAGACTTCACATATGCAAGTTTAGGGGTAGCCTTTTCAGAGCCTGGCTTCTTCCACACATAATCCACAAAACCTGATTTTTGATTCTTGATCAATTCAACAAAAGCTACAACGATCCTTTTTCCATTTACGTCTGTCAATCCTGTCTGGTCTTTTCCCTCTAATTCGAAATATGGGTGTGCAACCATAAACCTGTTCATATCGTTTATCCAGAAATATTCAGTACCCTCGTAACGAAGGGCCTTTACCAATTCTTTGGCTCTTTGTTGAGCCTCCTGCTCTGTTATCTTTCCGTTTTTTGACTCATTATAATAATGCTGGATCATTTCATATGCCGTTTCAACAACACTGCGCGTGCGCGTTTTTTTTTCTTCGATAAGGTCACGCTTGAGGTAAATCAAAAATACAAACTCTGTGAGCACAAGACACAACAAGGATATTCCTACAATTAGCCATAACTTGTATTTTATCTTCAGTTTTTCAATAAAATTTCCCATAACAGACCCCTCACTAATGCACCTTTATTTGATCTTATCATATTCGTATTGACATCGGATAGTTTAAAAGAAAGTGGATAATGGATGTTCGATGTCCGATATTTGCTATGCTTTTTGCATTTTTTTGTGGCTTTAGCCCTTGAAACCTATTCGATATCATTAACAACATGGTTGTATTGTCTTTTTTCCATCCTATTTCATCTTCATTGCGCCTGGCATCAGCACGGCTACTACCTCTCCACGAACGCACACAATGTCGTTAGCTGATATTTCAATTGACACGACTACCTTGCGTTTGCTTATACTCTTGACCCTTCCTTTTGCCACAAGTTCCACGTCAAGAGGTGTCGGACGCAAATAGTCCACCTTCAAAGAGGCAGTCACAAAACGAAGCTTTGGCTCCGTATCCATTGCCCTGCCTTGATGCCTGTACATCGCTGCAGCCGCTGTCCCGGTTCCATGACAATCGACAAAAGATGCCAATAAGCCTCCATACACAAAGCCAGGCGCTGACATATGATAAGGCTTCGGTATAAGCCGTGCGATTGATTCTTCTCCATCCCAAAAGCTTCTTATATGTAAACCATCATCGTTCAGGCGGCCACAACCGTAACAATAGCTTACATCTTCCTCATAATAATCTTGAAATGCCTTTTCATTCATAATCCAATCCTTCCATTATATGTTTTCAATCAAAAATTTATTTATTTTTAACATAAATGCAATTGGATGAACATGGAAATGTTGTAAATGTTTCTCAGGTTTATCATTAATCGAATGCTGTTATGATACGAAACCGACTAAGGGGTTCCATAAGGGCATATACCTTTTTTTGTCTGCAACCAGCTTTTTACTCCAACAGAATAGCTTTGACAACGCTGCATTTGATTTGTTATAGACAGAATATTTGACATCATCTAAATAACTGATTTTTGCCATGTAGCAAGAAAAAATACATATAAAAAAAGGAGCCGGACATGGATTATAAACATATTATTACAAGCTCAGGAGAAGATCATGTCGGTGAAATCATATTGAACCGGCCAAAGCAATGGAACGCCTTTAATACAGTAATGGCAGGCGAACTTGACGATGCGCTCTGGGCATTCGACAGGGATAAGAATATAAGGGTTATCATTTTAAAAGGGGCAGGAAAAGCATTCTGTGTTGGCATTGATGTAAGCGAATTTCCTGGTAAAAGTGCACTTGAGTATCGTGACTGGATAGGGCACATGGGGAAAAGCCTTGCTACTATTGGTCGTATCAGAAAACCTGTAATAGCACAGGTTCAGGGCGTGGCAGCGGCTATTGGGACAGGCCTAACCGCAGCCGCTGATCTGGCAATTGCATCTGAAGATGCATCTTTTGGATTAACAGCAATCAATGTTGGCCTTAACTGTATTGGTCCGGCCGTTCCTGTCTCCCGTTCAGTTGGGAGGAAACGTACTCTCGAACTTTTGTTATACGGCGATATGATAAAGGCGCAAAGGGCATTAGATATTGGGCTGATTAACAAAATAGTAAAGCAGGATGAACTTGAACAAAACACCCGCGAATGGGCTGCTACTCTTGCAAGAAAAAGTCCCCTCGCTGTTCAGACTGCGAAAAAGGCCTTCTATGCGGCAGCGGATATGGAGTATTTTACATCTCTCGAATACATGACAGATACCCTCTCCCGGCTTTGCACATCAGAAGATGCTATGGAAGGTATAAACGCATTCTTGGAAAAAAGGGAACCAAAATGGAAGCAGAGATAGACATCAAAATGGAAATATATCTGAAACCAACGATCATTATAAATTCTGACCATGTGTCTATCATCAAAAAGGCAGTTGAGTTAACAACCCACTGTAACAGCGAAAGTGAAAAGGCTATAGCGCTTTTCTATTTTGTTAGAGATAGCATACACTACAGCGTATATATGATTTCGACGAAATTTGAGGACTTTGTGGCAAGCACTGTGCTGGAAAGGGCTAAAGGCTATTGTGTGCAAAAGGCAGTGCTTCTCGCTGCACTTGCAAGGGCAACAGGTATACCATCTCGTCTTAAATTCGCAAAGATCAAAAACCACAGGATGCCAAAAGATTTAATAGAGCAGACGGGGATCAATTTTTTTCCAAGCCACGGATACACACAGATTTTTATCAATCAAAGATGGTTGAATGTAACGCCGGCGTTTGACAAATCACTGTGCGAAATAAGCGGTGTGCCGGTTGTTGAATTTGATGGTATTAACGATGCTACACTTGCCCCATACGGTTCAGATGGAAAACCCTATATAGAATACATCGAAAAATACGACCCACAACCCGATCTTCCGTTCGAATGGCTACATAGCAAGGTTTCCTCTATATGGGGAGAAAAAAATGCCTGGCTCACAAATGAAGACTCTCGAAACCACAAAATGCCATCAGGATATGAATTTAAATAGAAGTATTTATTTGAAATACTGAATACGACAACGACTGAAATCAGCCGAAAAAAAATGTCCACAGAATGATGAATGTAAAAATGATACCTATCAATAGGCTTACATAACCAAACGTAGACGAAGCGATCTTCAATGCTAAACCAGGGTGTTTTATCTTGAATTCATCAAGCCTTTTTTCTTTAACCAGTCTTTCATATTCAAGCGTTCTTGATCTCCACAACTCCTCAAGCTTATAACTGCCTGTAAAAATGATAGGATCCATAGGAAATTTTGTGGGGATCAGATGCGTGTTGAAGAAGTGGACTGTGAATATAAATAGTGCTGCAAGCAAGGCCTCCTCCGAATGGAAGATGCTTGCAATATTAAAAACCCAACCAGGATATACATATGACGCCATTTCAGGCGCCCAGAGGGTAATGCCAGAACCGCCAATGATAAACATACCCCAGAAGACCGCAAGAAAATCAAACTTCTCCCAGTATGTCCAACGGTCAAATTTTGGATATTCACCCTTATTGAAAAACCACATTACCATTGCCTTAAACTGCCGCCAGTCCTGCTTGTTTGGCATTAAGGAATCAGGACCAAAGAGTCTGTCAAGCCATCCTTTTCTGTCTTTTTTGCAAAAACCCTTTGGAAATAAGAAACGTATACTTCTCCATATCGCAACAAGAAAAAGCCCGATGAGAATAATTGCGGCTAATCTGTGATAAAGGCCAGCATTATGTGCGCCACCCATAATTTTTATAATGACCTTTGCCCAGGGCACATTGTGATATTTAATCGGAAATCCTGTAATTACGAGACCAAAAAAGGATATTATCAATAATACATGCATAACACGGTCTTTTATTGAAAACCGCCTTATTTCCTGAATATTCTCCTCATGGGCAAATGGACTTTCAGGCTTTATGCCGAGTTGTTCAAGTTTATGTTTCTCCCAGTAAACCTTTCTCCACCAGAGGAGTGTATGGGTCCAGTAAAAGGCAAATGTAACAAGCAGCAACACAACCATAGACAAAAAGCTTACATATAGAAGCGGGTATCGCTTTCTGTCTTTGTAGTCAGGATGCGCCTTATATTCTGCAAATCTTGGATGGATTCCGTGATGACATTTTTCACAATTTTTCGTCAGGTTCTTCGGATTTATTGCTGAATCAGGATGTCTTTTAGCCAGGATATTGTGAGTAGTATGACAGTCTGCACAGCCAGCAACACTGGTCGGGTATCCTAAATCCTGTACCTTGCCGTGGTATGTCTCCTCATAATACTTCACGGTATCAGGAGAAAGTCCGTTCCTTATCATCATCTCCCTGTCTGAGTGACACGATTTACACGTCCTATTATAAAACTCCCTCGCCTCGAGGATATACCGCTCAGTTGATGTATGGTAAGCCTTTGTATCATGGAGTCCGTGACAATCGCTACATGTTGCTGAATCCTTGTTGCCCTTCATTACTGCAGCGCCATGGCCTGAAAGTGCGTATTCTTCATTGGTATGACATTTCGTGCAATTTTTTGCGACCGTAATCTTAAATTGTCCCTTTTCTGGTCTCAGCGTGTGAATCTCATAATGGCAGTCATAGCAACGAAAATCCTCGTAAAGGTAATGAAAACTGTTTCTATAGGCCTTATCGATTTCACCGTGACATTTTCCACATGAGATTAGGGAAGGCTTTTCCTTTTTGATTATATGCCTATCGAGACTTTTAATATCCTCGTGACAGCCCTTACAACCTATGTTTCCATGAACAGATTCTTTATACATGCCCTTATACTTTGCGCTTGTGTGGCAGTCAACACAATTTATCTTCACCTCAGCAGAAAATATCTCACCTGCAAAAAATAAAATCATCAGGATAAAAAGGGATGCGAACCAGTTTTTGTCTGCCATAATTATCCTTTTTTTCTTTCTTTAGCCTCTTTGTATTTCATTCCCCCGTAAAATCTTATGACGTCTTTAACCCCATTATTGATTAGCCAGCAACATACAAGAAACGACTTCTTACCATTCTCATCAATCACAAGCACAGGTCTATTTTTGGGAATATCTTTTAGTCTCTTGTTTAACTCATAAAGAGGGATATTTACAGCGCCATCTATATGGCCCGATCTATACAGATCCTCTGACCTCGCATCAAGAATGAATAGGTCTTTTTTCTCTTTGATCAGTCTTTCCAGCATATGAGGTTTTATGGAAACAACCGGCGCCCTTTTGATTCTGTGGATGGATTCCACTTCATATCCTGCCTTTTTCCATGCCGGCAAACCACCATTTAAGATAAATATGTTTTTGTAACCGAGAATTTTTGCCTTTTGGTATGTCTGCCCTGCCCTGAGACATTCGTCCGATTCACAGTAAAAGATGATATGCTGCCCTTTGTTCTTCAAAATCGCCTTTGACTTTTCTTCAAATTCTTCAAAGGCTATACAGAGCGAATCTGGGATCCTATGATCCATACATTCAAGGTAACTCATAGTATCAACGAATATAGCGCCCTTCTCTTTTTTGAGGGCAACCGCCTGGGCTGGTTCAATGGATGCCTGTTCAGTCAATGGAGGCTGCTGGTGGGCGGTACACGATATGATAAGATACAAAATAACAGTCAAAACAGTTATTATCCTCAGCAAAATAACCCCCTGCCTTAATTAATATCCAGTGGAGCCATATTGAATATCAACTTTTCATTTGCCCTTGAGCCATTTTTCAAAAGTGATCCTCGTGTAAGAAAATCCTTTTTATTTATGTGGCATATATCACACGAACGTGTCCTATCCGTTGATTTTCTTATGTTATGGACAGGTGCAGCCCTGTAATCAGGGATTTCATCGAATTTTTCCATCTTTATTCCATATTTAGCAAAGGTGTTTCGCTCAATCGGCAATGCCCTTAAAGTGGTCAGAGACTTCCTGTCAATAGGATTAACGCCAAGGATAAATGATGGTTTTGAAGAAGAGGCGTTTCCGTCATGACAATCATAACAGTTACTATATGCTGCATGAACATGACAACCATAACAACTCACCTTTCCCTCGTGTTTTGAGTGTGCCAAACGGGATATGACCTTGGGCTCCCCGCCCGTTTTGTGACAGTCATTGCATCTTGGTTTGTCTTTTGTTTCGTCCTTGTTCGTATAGCTATTGCCACTTCCGTGCATTTGCCCCTTTTTATGACAGTCAGTGCATCCCATGCCTTTCTGAAAATGGATGTCAGGCGTTCCGCTTAGTTTACCGATATATTCAGGGTAGATCCTTCCACCATGACACACGGCACAGGTTTTACTTTCATCCTTTTTCACAAATCTGTGCCCATCTATAAAACCTCTGCGCATCCCTTTAACAGAGGGTGAACTTACATGACAATCGCCGCATGATGCATGACAGCTCTTACAGGATTGTCCAAATACCTTATCTTTGAATAATCTGTCCTCATCTTTTGAAAACCTTTTTGTGATCTTGTCCAAAAAACCTGCAAGATTATAGTGCAAAGAGCTACTATATATCTTTGCAATATCATCGTGGCAGTTTCCGCATAATTTCAGATCAGCAGAAGGTCTTTTTACAACACCTTTGTGCGCAGATTCCTGGTCTATTGATTTAGCATCCCCTTTATGACAAAAGACACACCCGTTTTCAAAATGTGGGTCTTTATTTAGGATGCTTCTATCCACCAAATAACGCCTGAAATATGCATCCGTCTTGGTTGGGGGCATTTCCCCTGCAGGATTGACACCTAAAACCCTTTCTAATTTGGGGGGATTAACAAGCATCTGAAGGATTGATTCATCTGTATGGCATTGTATACAGCCTTCGTTGCTTGCTTCAGCAAAAACGACCAATGTAAAGAGGCACACGAGAATGTGTATGAATCTCATGGGGTTAGCTTCTAATTAACAAATATACTAAATCATGTCAAGGCATATCGATGTATTGCCCCCTCATGCGTTTCATATTTTATATGTGAACCTGATTTTTGTTTAGAGATATCCGATAAGCTTCGAGTTTTCCATCATATTTTTTTTATTCATAAATTTCAAAATCCAAATTGACAAGATATGATTTGGTTGCTATATATTAGTCTATTGAACCTATTTCCTCACATACTGCATTTGTTTTTCATATCCCTATTTCAGGGATTAATTTTATACAGGCAACTAAATTTTTAGGGAGGTGAAAGGATGGATGAAGATACCCCTTTGCTGAACGAATTGGAGAAAGGTCCATGGCCGAGCTATGTTAAAGAGATTAAAAGAATGGCCAAAAAAAACAAGGCTGCAAAAGACCTGCTCGGCATCCAGGAGTTATCTTACAAAGATCGTGTAACGCATTGGAAGCATGGTGGAATTGTAGGTGTTACCGGCTATGGTAGCGGTGTAATAGGCAGGTATTGTGATGAACCAGAAAAGTTCCCTGATGCAGCTCAATTCCATACTATGCGTATCAACCAACCTGCAGGATGGTTCTATTCCACAAAGAGCCTGCGTCAGATTTGTGATATATGGGAAAAATATGGAAGCGGTATGACAAACTTTCACGGCTCAACAGGCGATATTATCCTGCTTGGAACCACCACAGACAATTTACAACCATGTTTTGACACCGTAACAGAAGCCGGTTTTGACCTTGGCGGTTCAGGCTCTGCATTACGCACAATCTCGGGTTGTGTGGGCCAGGCACGTTGCGAATGGTCCAACTTCGACACACTCAAACTCGTTTATGACCTTACAATGGAATTTCAGGATGAGATTCATAGACCACGCTGGCCATACAAATTTAAAATCAAAGCATCTGGTTGCCCAAACGACTGTGTGGCGGCTATAGCCAGGGCGGATTTCACGATTATAGGCACTTGGAGAGATGCGTTGAGGATCGATCAAAACGCAGTAAAAGATTATGTTGGTAATGGTTTTGACATAAAAGGACTCGTTGTTGACAAATGCCCAAGCGAGGCACTTGAATGGGACGATAAGAATAAAGAATTAATACTTAAAGCAGATGATTGCGTCCGGTGCATGCACTGCATAAACAAGATGACAAAGGCAATAAGACCGGGCATTGAAAGCGGTGCCACTATTCTTGTCGGCGGCAAGGCCCCTATCATAAAAGGCGCATATCTTTCATGGGTTTTGGTGCCTTTTATCAAGATCGAGCCTCCTTACGACGAGATCAAAGATCTGCTTCGCAAGATATGGGATTGGTGGGATGAAAACGGCCGCACAAGAGAAAGGCTTGCAGAACTAATCGAAAGAATGGGGCTTAAGAACTTCTTAAAAGAGGTGGGCATACCGCCAGTTCCGCAGATGGTTTACAAACCAAGGGCAAATCCGTATGTATATTTTTAATGCTATGCGCAGATCGCGTAGCGCAAGCTTATTAACCATTCGGAGGTAAATTATGGGAAGAACAGATTTAGGACCGCCTGATTATAGGGACATGCTACCTGATGCAATAAAAAGAAATTACGGTAAATGGAAATATCATGAAAAGGTTCGCGCCGGTGTTTTAAAGCACGTTTCTGAAACCGGCGATGAGGTCTATACAGTAAGGGTTGGATCGCCAAGGCTTGTAAGCGTAGATTTTATTAGGGATATATGCGACATCGCAGACAAGTATTGTGACGGTCATTTGAGGTTTACAAGTCGTTATAATATAGAATTTATAACTGATAACAAATCTAATGTTAACGGCATCATCGAGGAGGCTGAAAGGCTTGGTCTGCCAGCAGGTGGTACAGGAAACAGCATCTCAAATATCATTCATACCCAGGGCTGGATCCATTGCCATAGTGCTGCAACAGATGCATCAGGTCTTGTAAAGGCAATAATGGATGAGATGCATGAGTATTTTACAAGCATGAAATTACCCGCATATGTGAGGATCGCGGTAGCATGTTGTATCAATATGTGCGGCGCGGTCCATTGCTCTGATCTGGCAGTGGTAGGTGTACACAGAAAACCGCCGAGGGTAGATAACGAAAAAGTGTTGGCTCAGTGTGAAATCCCTACAACCATACAGTCATGTCCCACCGGTGCAATAAGAAGACACCCTGACCCCAATGTAAAGAGTGTCGTTGTACGAGAAGATTTATGTATGTACTGCGCTAATTGTTTTACTGTATGTCCTGCCATGCCTCTAGCCGATGCTGATGGCGACGGTGTTGCAATCTATGTGGGCGGCAAGGTCTCCAATGCAAGGAAACCGCCAATGTTCTCCCGTATGGTTGTACCGTTTCTCCCGAACAATCCACCAAGATGGAAAGAGGTTGTGGATGTGTTAAAGAAAATAGTAGAGATATATGCCAAGAATGCAAAACAGTATGAGAGAATGGGTGAATGGATAGAAAGGATTGGCTGGGAAAAATTCTTTGGTTTGACCGGAATACCATTCACTGACCAACATATTGACGATTTTACACACGCTGTAGAAACATACAGAACCACCACACAGTTTAAATGGTAAGGATAGCTCGTTGCTGATAGTTCACGGCTCATATCTGATAACAAAGACAAAAGCACAATGAGTCGTGAACTTCGCTGTTTCAGCCAGCGTTGAAAGGAGGAAATACCGTGTCGAACGAGATAAGCAATGAACTAAAGCAAAAAGTGATAAATTATCTGAAAACAGTATCCAAGGCAAAAAACAAGGAGGTTGCCCGCGGGATAGGCGAAGACAAACATACCGTAGATAAGGCAATCACTGAACTTAGCAAGGAAGGTATAATAGAATATGTATACCTCGGCGCATCTTTCGTAAAACTTAAAGACTCATAAGAAACACGGCTTTTAAAGTTTATGCCTGGTTTTTTGGCTGCCATTCAATAAAAGGATCCAAGTTCGTACATGAATGACATAAAGGGTTGTTTAAGGGGTCAGCAAAACTTATATGACAATTTTTAAAAATTTAAGATCCAAGATCATAGCTTCAAAATGGCTTCCGGGGGATTTATGCCACCTCGCATCATGATTGCAGCTCCATGTGGTCGTTCAGGTAAAACCATTGTCAGCATTGGTTTGTGTGATGCCTTCAGAAGAAGGGGCTTAGCGGTTCAACCTTTTAAAAAGGGGCCTGACTATATAGATGCGTCGTGGCTTTCTGCAGCATCTGGGGTAGACTGTCGAAATCTTGACGCATTCCTAATGGATGAAAAAACTATTATCGGAAGTTTTGAAAGGGTGTCAAACAAGGCAGACCTCGTCCTGATAGAAGGAAATATGGGCATCTATGATGGGATAGATATAGACGGTAAAGGAAGCTCGGCTCATCTGTCAAAACTGCTCGCCACTCCTGTAATCCTGGTAATTAATACAATGAGGATGAGTCGAAGCGTTGCAGCACTGATAAAAGGCTTCCAATGTTTTGAACCGGAAATAAATATTGCAGGGGTCATCATAAATAATGTCGCTGGCGAAAGACATAAATCAAAACTAATCCAATCAATCGAAAAATACTGTGATATCCCGGTTGTTGGTGCCATCCCGAGAATAAGGAGTCTCAACATAGCCGAAAGGCATCTCGGGCTTATACCATTTAACGAAAGCAAAACAGGGTCATCCTTTGTTGAAGATATTGGCGCTTTTGTCGAGCGCCACATAAATCTTGATGCAGTGTTATCGATTGCAAAACAGGCTCATGATAGCCACAACGCTTCATCCACTATTTCTAATCCATCCGACGATAAAGAAGATTATCAAAGAAGCAATGCTATTGTACGTGTAGGTGTCATGTTTGACAGGATTTTCAATTTTTACTACCCTGAAAACATAGAGGCCTTAAAAACAGCAGGTGCTGAGATTGTACATATCGACTCCTTGCAGGACAGAATGTTGCCAAAGGTAGACGCACTTTACATAGGCGGTGGCTTTCCAGAACTGTACATTGAAGAACTGTCTAAAAACAAAGGCCTAATGCATGATATTGCCGTTGCAATCGAAGACGGTCTGACAGTATATGCCGAATGTGCTGGATTGGTGTATCTCAGCAAAGGATTAAGAGCAAACAATAAATTATACAACATGGTTGGGATAATCCCATCTGAGGCGGAAATATCAAGGCATCCCGTTGGGCACGGCTATATTGAGGGGAAAATTATATATGATAATCCATTTTTCCCTGTGGGTACTTTAATGCGGGGCCATGAATTTCACCATTCGAAACTTTCTTCAGTCGATGGGCTTCAGTGCGCGATAACACTCAAAAGAGGGCACGGCATCAACGGTACGCTTGATGGGATTGTTTATAAAAATATGTTTGCCGCATACACTCATATCCACGCACTCAGCGCACAGGGATGGGCAGACGCTTTTGTTGCAAACATATTGAATGAAAGATGTTTTTTTAAAAATACACGCATGAAAACGTTGGAGATTCGACTCAAACAATGAACTAAGCGCCATGAGCTAAATAAAGGAGGATGGATTATGGCAACAGTTTGTCCGGTTTGCAAGGTAGAGGTAGAAGAAAAAAAGGCAAGAGCAACAAGCACTTATAATGAGCAGACCTATTTTTTTTGTTGTAAAGCTTGCAAGAAAAAATTTGACGAAGAACCAGAAAAGCATGCAAAAAAGGATAAACAATCTGTATAAAAGGATAGAAAAAAGATATATTGCTCAAAACCATTAAACTCAATAGGAGGTGTCGTATGTCAAAGACAACGCTTGGAGGAATTGAAATTGAAATTGACGAGGATGGTTTTATCCAGGAACCAGAGAAGTGGAATAAGGAAGTGGCTGAAGATCTGGCAAAGATCGAACAGGCGTTTCCAATGTCAGAAGAACACTGGAAGCTGGTCAACTATCTTAGAGATTATTTTATAAAATACGAAATCGCTCCGCCCATCAGAATGCTTGTTAAACAAACAGGGATAGATCTGAAGAAAATCTATCAATTATTTCCTGGTGGCCCAGCAAAAGGTGCATGTAAAGTGGCTGGCTTGCCCAAGCCTACTGGATGTGTGTAAGACTTAAGGGGTCTTATGGGGGTCTGGAAAAGGTTTTTTAGAAACCTCAGGCCCTCAGATCCAGGACTTTCTTTATGAACATTTTTCTTGTCATTTTTACCTATTTCTCCTACTGCTTCATTGCAGTGGCATATACCATTAAAATCGCTAAATACATCAAACTACCAGTACATCTCCGATGGGAACTATATCCGGTTATGCATGAAGAAAAATACCACTATGGGGGTTCTTATCTTGAGCAAAAGGACTGGTGGGACTATGGTCAACACAAATCCTTGTGGAAGGCGCTTAGATATCTTTTAAGGGATTATCTCTATTTTGAATCTTATCTCAAAAAGGATAAAGTGTATTGGTTTTTTCTTTATATCGCCCATATAAGCTTTTTGGCTCTTATCCTTTTCCAGATCCTTATAATCTCAAGCGCAATTATCGAACTAAATGGGATAAGGATTGCAGGAGATTCTGCATCATTGATAAAAATATCTGGCATTATCTGCTTTATCACAGGCATAATAGGCAATATGGGCCTCTTTATTATAAGGCTTTCAAGGCCTGACCTTCGTATTTATACAAACATACTTATATACTTTGGCTATATGTTTTATATTCTCTTGTGTATCATTGGTCTTTTAGCATTGTATTACGCTGATTCTCACTTTTTATGGTACAGAGAGTTTTGGAAGGGTATGTTTATTTTACAACCTATTAGTGTAAGTTTTATAATGGCAATCTTCATCATGCTTATAAATCTCCATCTTGTCTATTTGCCTTTTACAAAGGCAATCCACTATATAACACGTCTATTTGCCTTTTTTTTAATTCGCTGGGATGACAAACCAAATAAAAAGGGTGGAAAGCTTGAGAAAAAGATTATGGAGAAAATGGATCAGAAGGTTAGCTGGTTAGGGCCCCATATAGAGGCAGGAAAACGTTGGATTGATCTTGCAAAAATGGATAAGAGATGAAAATAGAGGATCTAAGTAAAAAAAGCGAACAACTTATAGAGATTACACCCCATGATTTGATCCCACTGCCGTATCCCTATGATAATCCGACAGACGAACCACCCATGAAAGGATTAACAGAAGAGCAGAAGGCACGGTATGAAGCATCCCTTGATGGGATACTTGCCATAGGTATACCAAAACCATCAAACAAAGAAGAGGAAGAAGGTTTTGTTAAGAGGTTTCTTTCAGGCCTTGAAAAACTGCTTACCCCTGCAAACAACTGGACCTTTCTGCAACCCCTTTACCACTCCCTTGAATACTGTGTCAAGTGTCAGATATGTAACGACTCATGTCCAGCATATTTGGCAAGTGGAAAAAAAGAGATTTATCGACCTACATATAGAGCCGAGGTGCTTCGGAGAATAATTAATAAATATATAAAAAAGAGTAACAAGGTACTTCTAAAACTGGCTGGCAGCGATATTGACCTTAACTGGACCCTTGTGGCAAGACTTGGAGAACTTGCATATCGATGCACACTTTGCAGAAAATGCGCGCAAGTTTGTCCCCTTGGGGTTGATAATGGTCTTATAAGCCGTGAGATAAGAAAGATATTCAGCCAAGAGATGGGGATAGCCCCCAAAGAACTCCATGAAATGGGTACTGTGCAACAGTTAAGGACGGGTTCATCAACAGGTATTACCCCAAAGGCACTTGGAAATATCATAGAATTTATGGAAGAGGAGATAGAGGAAAAAACTGGAAGAAAGATAAAAATACCTGTAGATAAAGAAGGTGCTGAAATACTATTGATCCATAATGCAGGGGAATTTATCTCCTGGCCAGAAAATACAGAGGCATTTGCTATAATCTTTGATGCAGCAGGTATAGACTGGACCCTCGCAAGCGACCTTATAGGCTATGATGCAGTTAATTATGGGGTCTGGTATGACGATGTTCAGCTTGCACGGATTGCCGTTAAACACGCTGAGATCGCAAGACAACTGAAGGTGAAGAAGATAAATGTAGGTGAATGCGGCCACGCCCATAAGGCAATGATAGTTGTAGCAGACAGAGTTCTTACGGGAGAGTTGAATATTCCCAGAGAGAGTGCGCTGCCTATACTTCAGGAACTGGTATGTAATGGGAAGATCAAACTTGATCCATCCCGTAACAATTTTCCTGTAACACTCCATGACCCCTGCAATATGGTAAGGCTCATGGGCATTGTTGAACCACAGCGACAGATAATGAGAAATATATGCCCTGATTTTAGGGAGATGGAACCCCATGGGGTTGAGAATTATTGCTGCGGTGGCGGTAGTGGATTCGCTATCATGCAGTCTATGAATTTTCCTGACTGGAGAAGTGCAGTATCGGGCAGGTTAAAGCTAAAACAGATCCTTGAAGTATTTCAGAGTGTGATTTCACCGGAAACAAAAAAGTATGTGTGTGCACCCTGTTCCAATTGCAAGGGCCAGATAAGAGACCTTTTTGCATATTACAATGTGTTTGAAAGATGCAACATATTCTACGGTGGCCTTGTAGAACTAATAGTAAATGCCATGGTGGACATAAAAAAACCCTTTATAGAATGGGAGTGGCATTAAAATGTGTATTTGGACTCTCAAATGATAGGTTTATGTTAAAAATTTAAGCAAAGAAAGGTGCATTATGAACAAAACAAAAGACAAAGTTATTGTATTCAACTCGGAATATGTAGGCAGAGGAGATGATACACTTGGTTTTGAAATCACTATAACCCTGCTCGACGCCCTTATAGAAAGGGATGACAGACCTAAGGCCATGATTTTTTTGAACACGTCTGTAATGCTTTTAGTAGAAGGTTCACCAACTTTTCCCCGCTTGAAGACACTCGAAAAAAAAGGCGTTCAGATACTCGCTGGAAAACTTTGTCTAAACAATCTGTGCATCTCAGATACAATTGTGGGAAAACCTTCTTCAATGGACGAGATACTTGATCTACTTCTTCATAATGATGTAATAACCTTATAATTAAAGAGCTTAAAACATCATACAGATTCTCGCAACTCAACAACTCACAATTTAATATAAAGAAAATTAAAAAAAACCTTTTTGTAAGATCAAGGGCGCTAATAAAAGTAAAAAGTGTTATAATAAAAATGTTTAACATATAGTGCAAATTTTGACGTATGATTAACTGATCAAGTCTATTCAAATCAGGAAGGTGATTATGATAATGAAACATATTGACGGTAACGAGAGGACAAAACTATCCCTGTATGCTTTGAGTACATGCATCTGGTGCAAAATGACAAAAAAACTACTCAACGATCTTGGTTTAGGATACGATTATGTTGACATGGATAACCTCGATGGTGAAGAAAAGGAAAAGGCATTGGAAGATTTAAAACGATGGAATCCGAAATGTTCGTTTCCTTCCCTCATAATCAATGACGAAAAATGTATAGTCGGTTATGACGAGAAAAAGATAAAGGAAACAATAGGACTATGAATGAACATAATCAAACCGATCGGAAAAATATAGATGATTTTTTTGAAAAATTATCAAAAGAAACCCGGCTAATCGGATATTACCTTAACCCTGATGTAGAATTCACAAAAGCGCTAATCGGCGGTCTCATTACGAATCAAAAAAGATATGGATATGCCTCATGTCCATGCAGACTCGCCTCGGGAAACAAAACAGAAGACCTCGACATCATATGTCCTTGTGACTACAGAGATCAGGACATAGACGAATACGGGGTCTGTTATTGCGCCCTATATGTTTCTTCGGCTGTTTTTAATGGAGAGAAAAAGGCCGTCTCCATTCCGGACAGAAGGATGCCTGCCAAGGAGCGAAGTGCAGGCAACGCACAGACTCATGCAGGCATTATCTCGTCTCTACCTTATCCCATATGGAGATGCAAGGTATGCGGTTACCTGTGCGCCAGGGAACATCCTCCCGAAGTATGTCCTATATGCAGGGCAGAGAAGGAAAGATTCGAGATATTCGTATAAGTTTATGCAAAAAAACTCAATTAACGGATTAATGATAATAGATATAGAAGTAGACCAAAATTTTAAGTACTGGAAATATATATACTTATGGGCTTATACCACAAAATAAGGCAAAACAGGAAGGTAATCCTCGAAAGGTGTTTCAACCTTATTGCCGATACATATCCTCCGGCAACATCCAGCTCGCTAAAACAAGAAAAAGATAGGTTCTTAAACCCTGTCGGATACAATATCAAAAGCGGTATTGAAAACATTTTTGAAGAGCTTACTGGTAAAATGGACTTAAGCAGATTGATTGCAGCGCTTGAGAACATCATCAAAATCAGGGCTGTTCAAGGTTTTTCACCATCCGAGGCTATAGGGTTCATTTTCATTCTTAAAAATACGGTTTTGCAAACCGTATTGGACGTAGATCATAGCTTGTACAACAAAGAATACAATACAAGCGAAGAAAAAGACGTAATAGTTAATGAATTTATCGAGTTTGGACAAAGGATAGATAAAATTGTATCAATGGCTTTTGATATTTTTATCAAATGCCGCGAGAAGATCTATGAAATAAAAATAAAAGACATGAAAGGGGCTTATGGAAAATAATTCAGGTCTTAACATCATGACTGCGAGAGGTTCTGCAAAAGCCAAATACCCAAAACGTATTCTCGGCCTTGTTGGCTCTCCTCGAAAACTCGGCAACTGTGAAGTATTCATAAAGGATATATCCAACAATATAGAAACACCTCACGAATTAAACCTCATCAGACTACCTTCTTTGAATATACAGCCATGCAATGCCTGTTACGGGTGTATCATGGGAAACCCTTGTCCGCATAGCGATGATATGGGTTTTCTGCTCAATACGATCGAACAGTCCGATGCGATAATTATAGCCACACCGGTTTATTATCTCGGCGCCCACAGCGTATTCAAGAAGATACTCGACAGAGGATTCCTGTTTTACGACTATATCGAGAAAACATACGAAAAACCCTGTATCCTTATAAACATTTACGGCATTAAAGACAGAATCGGTATGTCCCCGCAGATGCTTATGACATTTGCATCGTTTCTCTGCTTAAACATTAAAGCGAGTGTGCATATAAAAGCGGCTCTTCCCGGTGAAATCCTTGTGGATAAGTCAAATAGAAAAAAGGCCAAAAAATTGGCTGAATTGTTGTTTTCGGATGGAAATACCATCAGAAAATACGGATGTCCTTATTGCGGATGTGATATTGTAAGGATTGAAAAACAAAAATTTATCTGTACATTATGTCATAGTCATTTTTCAATTAACAACAGTGGGAAAAGAATAAAAATAAAGGATGGAGGCATATTTGGACCTCCTGATCATATGTATAAACACAGAGAATGGCTAAGGGGGATGAAAAGCAGGTTCCTTGAAAAAAGAAGGGAAATACTCAAAAGTACAATTCCCTACAAAGACGTGGGGAAATGGGTCAAACCCCCGACCTCTTGACGTCTTGAACCCTCGACAACCCGAACCATTTTATTGATCACGCTGTACATTCCCTTATATCCACTCTGTAACCAAGAGTTCTAAGGTGTTGCATAATTGTATCCGCATCTTCTGTTTCGAGATGCAACACAAGATCAAACCGACCCCCAACAGGCGGAATCCAAAATGTTTTTATCCTCAAACCTGTTTTATTAATGATATCCATTATTTTGTTGGACTCTTCTTTTGTCCCAGCATCATAAATAATGATACGGGTACCTGCAATCCCGATCCCTAAAAGAGGACAGAGAATCTTATAAAATGCGTCTGTTTGGGATACAATACCTAAAACCCTATCACCTTCAACAACCGGAAGACAACCTATCTTGTTTTTTTGGGCAATAGCCACCGCCTTTTCTACGGTTGTGTCAGGTGAAACGGTAACAACATCGGTTTTCATGATATCTTTTACGGTTAACTTAGATATCAGATAAAAAAGCTGCCTCTGGTTTGCCGGTGTGGTTGAAGATGGACTCGCCTTAAGAATATCATCCTTTGTAATCAACCCAACCAATTTGCCTTTGTCAACAACAGGCAATCTGCCAATCCCGTGAAACTCCATGATCCTCTCTGCATCAAGCACATATGTATCACTTGTTACCGTTATCACATTGCTAACCATTATATCTTTTACTAACATTGTCTTACCTTAGTTTTATATTCTTACTTAATTACCTATCTGATCTTATTCAACGTCGTTTTCACTCTTCTCAATCTCTTAGGTAGTTTTCTCGGATTACCCTTTTTTTTAACATTGTATGAACCTTCTTCCGATTCTTCCTTGTCTATCTCAAGCCCAACCTGAGAGATCATCGCTTCAAACTGCGAAGGAACAACAAATGTTATATTATATCTTTTAGCCTCATCAATTATTGCACGGTCAGAGGTAACTACTATAACACCTTCTTTTTTCTCTCTTATCCAGCCAATCATTACATCATCGGCAGTCTCGTTTTCTTTTGAATATACAACATTGATACCCTTGTAGTTTTCTCTTTGCCTACCGGTTGAAAAACCTTTATATGCATCAAATACTACTGTAATTTTAATATCCTTTCGCCTCTTGTATTTGGCAAATCTCTCCAAAAATGTTCGACGCAGCATATCCATATTTATGTCAGCATGTATATCTGAAGAACTAATTCTATGGATATAATTATAACCATCTATGATAATGTGGGGCATTTCATAAACCAAATGTCGAAAAAATGAAAAAAGGGTTTTCGAAAGGCATCATTGTCTCTTCAAGACCCATCCTTATGAGTATTAGGTTCTTTGAGCATTGTCATGTAGATTCTCTTTGTAATGATCCTTAAAAATCCTATCCATCACCCCATTGGTAAAATTACCTGAGTCTTCGTTACCATATTTTTTTGCAAGCTCTATTGCTTCGTCAATAGCAACTTTTGGCGGTATATCCTCGGAAAATAACATTTCATAAATACCGATCCTCAGGATGTTTTTGTCAACAAGGGCTATTCTGTTAATCTTCCAGTGTTCACATGCATTTTTTATAAAATTATCGATCGCTTCACAGTTTGTTTTTACACCATCTATCAGGGATGATGCATAATCTATTATGTCTTGCTGATATGGAAAGACTTTACAGTAGTTCTCTAATGCAAGCTCAGGCTTTGAATTGTTGGTTTCAAGCTGATACAGCATTTTTAGGGCTAATTCACGGGACTTTCTTCTGCGCACAAAACATTATCCTTTATGATATTTACCATCTCGATGGCAGTCATTGCTGCGTCGTATCCTTTATTACCCGATTTAGTGCCCGCCCTTTCAATTGCCTGTTCAATATTTTCGCTGGTTATAACACCAAAAACAACGGGTTTGCCAAAATCAAGAGATACCTGTGCAACTCCTTTTGCAACCTCAGACGCAACATAATGAAAATGCGATGTCGCACCTTTTATAACTGCACCCAAACAAATAACAGCGTCGATTTCCCTTTTATTTGCCAGCAACTTAGCCATCAGAGGTATTTCAAAAGAGCCTGGAATCTTATATATTTCAATCTTTTTTTCGTCGGCCCCATGTCTTTTCAATGCATCGAGTGCACCTTCGAGAAGTCTTTCGGTTATAAAGCTGTTGAATCTGCTGACAACAATACCAAACCTGAAACCTTTCGCATTAAGCTTGCCTTCTCTTATCATAAACACTCCTTACAGGTTATTTAAAATATGTCCAAGCTTTTTCTTCTTGGCCTTAAGATATTTAACGCTTTCTTTTGTAGGTGATATCTCAAGAGGAACCCTCTCGACAACAGTAAGACCATAACCCTCAAGTCCTTTTATCTTTCTAGGGTTATTCGTCATCAATCTCATTTTTCTGATACCAAGGTCATTCAATATCTGGGCGCCAATGCCATAGTCCCTTAAATCAGGTGAAAAACCAAGTGCTATGTTTGCCTCAACTGTATCATGGCCAAGATCTTGAAGGTTATACGCCTTAAGTTTATTCAAAAGCCCAATACCCCTGCCCTCCTGTCTCATATAGAGAAACACACCTTTGCCTTCTTTTTCTATCATCTTCAATGCAGTTTGAAGTTGGTCACCACAATCACATCTCATAGACCCAAGAACATCCCCTGTAAAGCATTCGGAATGAACCCTAACAAGCACACTGTCTTCAGGTAAAATATCACCTTTTACGAGCGCAAGATGTGTCTTTTTGTCCAAATCGTTCTCGTACCCAATGAGTTTGAACTCGCCACCATAACGCGTTGGAATCCTTGTTTCTGTAACACGTCTCACCAATCTTTCATTTCTTGTCTTGTATTTAATCAAATCTGCAATGCTTGCAATCTTCAGTCCGTGTTTCTCAGCAAATATCTCAAGATCGGGCAGCCTTGCCATTGTCCCGTCTTCCTTCATTATCTCGCATATAACACCAGCAGGCTTTAAACCGGCAAGCCTTGCAAGGTCAACCGAGGCCTCTGTATGCCCTACCCTGACAAGCACACCACCGTTTCTTGCCATAAGAGGAAAGATATGACCCGGTCTGGCAAGATCGTCCACCGTCGAATTATCATCAATAGCCACCTGAATAGTTCTTGCCCTATCATAAGCCGAGATACCCGTAGTAACACCCTCTTTTGCCTCAATGGATACAGTAAAGGCGGTGTTATACGGCGAGGTATTATCCTGAACCATGAGGGGAAGGTCAAGCTTTTTTACCCTTTCCTCTGTCATAGAAAGACAGATAAGCCCACATGCATATCTCGCCATAAATGTTATTACTTCAGGGGTGGCCTTTTCCGCTGCAACCATTATATCCCCTTCGTTCTCTCTGTCTTCATCGTCAACAACGATGATCATCTTACCTTCGCGGACATCTTCGATGATATCCTCAATTCTTGAAATCGCCATCTTTTAATCCCCTTTTATAAAACCATGTTCATAGAGAAAATTTTTGTCCAAACCCTTACGTTGATCTATGTTCACAAAACTCTGTACATATTTACCAATTATATCAGCCTCTATGTTAACCTTATCTCGTAACCCCTTTTCTTTTATTGTGGTTTTAGACGCTGTATAAGGAATTACATTAACTGTAATGATATTAGCATGTTGCTCATTGACAGTCAAACTTATTCCATCTATCGCGATTGAGCCTTTTTTTACAACGTACAGAGATGCCTCCGTTGGAATTTCGACATCGATCCTCAACGAATCACCTTCTTTCTTGATGTTCACAACACTACCTATTCCGTCGACATGTCCCATGACAAAATGGCCACCAAATCTTCCTCCTGTACCCATGGCTCTTTCAAGATTTACCCTATCCCCCACCTTTTTGTCATAGAGGGTTGTAAGTTTAAGCGTCTCAAGGGATGCATCAACATAGAACATATCGTTTTCAATTTTCGTAGCCGTAAGACAAACACCGTCTATTGCCACGCTATCACCTTCGCGTATACCGCCGCCTAAGATTTTTGAGGAAACCTTAAACTCCCACTTGCCCCCTGACTTTTTTATACCTGCTATTTTTCCTATATCTTCAATAATCCCTGTGAACATAACCTTCTATAAGAATATCCTCTTTGATACGTTTTATCGTAGAAATATGAATCTTATGGGCATCTTTCAGAAAGTCTATGCCTTTGCCGCCTACAAGATTCAAAGCACCTTTGCCACCAATAATAATAGGGGCATAAAACAGAAGGATTTTATCTATAAAACCCTCTCTCAAAAGGCTACTGTTTGTTTCCCCACCGCCTTCGACGAGGACATTCACAACATCTCTCCTATAAAGTTCCTCGCATACATATTTCAATGACACCCTTCCACTTTCTTCTCGAGGAATCCTTATTACTTCAATACCCATCGAGCTTAGCTTGTTACTCTTGTCATGCCTTGATTCCTCCGAAGTAAATATCCATGTCTTGTACTTTTCTGCTGTCTTTACAACATCGGAAGATAAGGGTATCCTGAGCTTGGAATCAAGTATAATCCTCACAGGAATTTTTTTTGGTCTTAAAACCCTTGGCACAAACAAGGGGTTATCTGTAATAACCGTGTTAATTCCAGCCATTATACCATCCATATTCGACCGCAGCTTATTTACATACTTTCTTGATTCCTCATTTGAAATCCACTTGGAATCGCATGTCTTTGTAGCTATCTTTCCGTCGAGACTTGCGGCAGCCTTCATCGTAAAAAAGGGTCTCTTTTTCTCCATATAAACAATAAACGCCTCATTCAATCTCCTCGCTTCTTCTTCGAGCAAGCCAACCGTTACATCAATACCTGCCTTTTTAAGTGCTTCTATACCCTTTCCGTTCACACTTGGATTCGGGTCAAGCATGGAGATTACAACCTTTTTAATACCTGCCTTCTTTATAGCATCTACGCACGGTGGTGTCCTGCCTGTATGGATACATGGTTCAAGGTTAACATAGAGCGTTGAACCAAAGGCCTCGTCTTTTGCGTCTGCGATGGCGTCAACCTCAGCGTGAGGCTGACCCGCCTTTTTATGATAACCCTTGCCAACGACCTTTCTTGATTTTACTAAAACAGCTCCAACCATCGGATTCGGGGATGTTGAACCCATACCCCTTCTGGCAAGGGAAATAGCCATGCGCATATATTCTTCTTTTTTCATGTCACCAACCCCCCAAAATTAAGGTTCGGACTCTCTTTGCCGCATGAACCCTTATTGCTGTTCGCCTTTTTTTATCAGAAGATCTTTTAACTCTTCCATAAACTCATTAATATCCCTGAACTGCCTGTAAACAGAGGCGAATCTTACGTATGCCACCTCATCGAGCTTTCTCAGTTCATCCATTACAACCTCACCAATTTCAGTGCCTTTAATCTCTCTATCCCCTCTCTCGAGGAGACTGTACTCAATACGTGATACTATTTTTTCAAGATTGTTGATACTTATAGGCCTTTTCTCACAGGCCTTCTTAAGCCCATTTAATATCTTTCCCCTGTCAAATAATTCCCTGCGTCCGTCTTTTTTGACAACAAAAGGAAGGCCTTCTTCTATTCGTTCTGCAGTGTTAAAACGTTTTCCACATTTCAGGCATTCACGACGCCTTCTTATGGCGTCCATCTCTTTACTTAATCTTGAATCAAGCACCTTACTTTCTAAATTTTCACAATATGGGCATTTCATAATGTTAATCTTTAATCATAAAAAAATCCACATAACCCTTAGTGATAACTATTCAATGCCTGCCGTTTATTTCTCAGTGCTTATTCCATCTGCATTTTTCAGATGTTCGATGTCCGACATTTTTATATTAGCTCATAGTTCATAGAAAAGTCATCTCTATCTTCTCCAAAACAACCCCTGATTCATTCACAAGCTCCAAAGAAAGATTATCAGGATAACCATCGATGTAAAAAACCTTTTTAATGCCTGCGTTTATTATCATTTTCATGCATATTGAGCAAGGAAGGTGCGTCGAATAGATATCTGCCCCTTTTATACTTACACCGTGATACGCAGCTTGTATGATTGCGTTCTGCTCTGCATGTAATCCTCTGCACAGTTCATGCCTTTCACCAGATGCCACACTCAGCCTCTCGCGCAAACAACCCAAATCAATACAATGAACCAACCCAATAGGTGCCCCATTGTAACCAGTTGAAAGAATTCTTTTTTCTTTGACAACAACTGCCCCAACATTTCTTCGCAGGCATGTAGATCTTTTTGAAACTATGCACGCAATCTCCATGAAGTAGAAATCCCATGTAGGGCGGTTATTATTCATATTTAATGGTTGAGTGAATATAGTGAAAAATCCTTGCACAAAGCCTTTACTTCATCTTTTATCTCAAGGTGAAGGGATTTATTGTTTACGTCTTTCAAGGCTCTGTCTATAAGATCACAGATTGTTTCCATCTCTTTTTCCTTCATTTTACGGGTTGTTACTGCAGGTGTGCCAATCCTGATACCGCTCGTTATATTTGGCCCCTTCGTATCGAATGGAATTAAATTTTTATTTACCATAATACCGCTTCTTTCAAGCGCAATCTGTGCTTCATTCCCGGTTATCCCCTTACTTGTCAGGTCAACAAGAAAAAGATGGTTGTCCGTACCTCCTGAAACTATTCTGTAACCACATTTTTCCATACACATGGACAGGTGCTTTGCATTTTTTATAATCTGATCTTGATATGAAACAAACTCTTGACTCATAGCATTCTTAAATGCAACCGCCTTAGCAGCAATGACATGCATCAAAGGTCCCCCCTGAATGCCAGGGAAAACAGCAGAATCTATCTTTTTTGCAAATTCCTTTTTGCAGAGTATCAAACCCCCTCGAGGTCCACGCAATGTCTTATGGGTTGTTGTGGTAACAAAGTCTGCATACTCCACGGGACTCTGGTGTAACCCTGCTGTGACAAGTCCTGCAATATGCGCAATATCAGCCATAAGAAAGGCGCCTACCTGATCGGCAATCTCTCTGAACTTCATAAAATCGATCATCCTCGGATAAGCGCTCGCACCCGTAATAATCATCTTTGGTTTTTCGCGCAGCGCTATCTCTCTTATTTCATCATAGTCAAGCAATTCATCCCTTTTTGAAACGGTATATCCGAGCGCCTTATAAAGCCTTCCTGAAAAACTAACCTTTGAGCCATGCGTCAAATGACCACCATGAGCGATATCCATCCCAAGAATTGTATCTCCAAAATTTAGCACTGAATAAAAGACCGCCATATTTGCCGAAGAACCTGAGTGAGGCTGAACATTGGCATGCTCGGCCTTGAAAAGTGTTTTTGCCCTCTCAATAGCGATATTTTCAATATCGTCATAATACCTGCAACCGCTGTAATAACGCTTAGAGGGGTAACCTTCAGCATATTTATTTGTCAGTACACTACCTTGAACCTCTAAAATCTCTTTATCTACATAATTCTCAGAAGCGATCAGGATAAGGCTATGCTCTTCCCTTTCCTCCTCAAGTTTTATCAAATCGTACATCTCTTTGTCTCGGTCTTCAAGTTTCATTTTAGGTATTTTTCCTTATTTTTACTTCAAATATTCTGTCTCGAACTGTGCTATCTTTTCTATCCTCTTTTCGTGTCTACCGCTTTCAAAAGGCGTATTGAGCCATGCATTTACTATCTCCTCTGCAAGCCCTTGGCCAGTAACCCTTCCACCAAGAACAAGTATATTGGCATCCAGGTGTTTCCGACTTTGTATTGCGGTATAAATATCAAATGCAAGGGCAGCCCTGACACTTTTTACCTTGTTTGCTACAACACTCATCCCGATACCGGTACCACATACAAGAATCCCCTTGTCAGCCAATTTGCTCGACACAAGGTGCGCAACCTTAAAACCAAAATCAGGGTAATCAACCGAACTTTTGTCATATGTACCAACATCTGTAAGGTCATATCCTTTTGATAACAAAATCTGTTTTAAATATTCTTTCAGCTCAAAACCCGCATGATCCGATCCAATGGCTAATTTCACAATAAGTATCTCCTGAAAACAAGCGTGGAGTTTGTGCCACCAAAACCAAAAGAATTCGAAAGCACCACATCAATCTTGTGTTTTCTTGAAACATTAGGAACATAATCCAGATCGCACTGGGGGTCGGGTGTTTCATAATTAATAGTAGGGGGACATATTTGGTCTCTTATACTCAAAACTGAAAAAATCGCCTCAATAGCCCCTGCTGCACCCAATAAATGGCCTGTCATGGATTTTGTAGAACTAACCGGAATTTTGTATGCACCATCTTTAAAAACCTCTTTGATGGCAAGCGTTTCTATATAATCGTTCAACTCGGTAGATGTACCGTGCGCATTGATGTAATCCACCTCCTCAGGCCTTATGTTAGCATCTTTCAGCGCCACCTTGATACAACGAACAAAACCGTCTCCATCTGGACAGGGAGCTGTTATATGATACGCATCACCGTTATATCCATAGCCTGCTATTTCTGCATATATCTTGGCGCCTCTTTTTTTCGCATGTTCGAGTTCTTCCATAATAATGATCCCACACCCCTCGGACACAACAAAACCATCTCTATCCTTTTCGAATGGGCGCGATGCCTTTTCGGGTGCGTCGTTTCTTGTCGAAAGAGCCTTCATCGCATTAAAACCACCAACGGTCAGAGGGGTAAGGTTCGCCTCTGTCCCGCCGGCCACCATTACATCGGCATCTCCATATTGGATAATCCTGAAAGACTCACCTATTGAATGTGCACCTGTTGCACATGCAGTCACAATACAGAGATTAGGGCCTTTCATTCCAAACTGTATGGCTATATGGCCTGGCGCTTCGTTCGCAATGAGCATAGGTATAAAAAAGGGGGAGATCCTTCCGGGGCCCCTCTCCAAAAGTATGCTGTGATATTTTTCAAGCGTTGGAAGACCACCAAGCCCAGTTCCTACGACAACACCCACCCGTTCTGCCTCTTCCCTGCCCATATCGAGACCAGAATCTTCAATTGCTATCTTTGAAGCGGCAAGGGCATACTGGATAAAGAGATCTATCCTTTTAATCTCTTTTGGAGAAACAAAATCCCCTGCCATAAAATCCTTAACCTCACCAGCAAATTTTGTATCATGCTTGGTAACATCAAATCTCGTTGTTGGTCCTATACCTGACTCACCATTTAGAATTCTTTTCCATACGTTTTCTATTCCCACACCGAGAGGCGTAACAAGACCAACCCCTGTCACAACGACTCTTCTTTTCAATGCATCCACCTCATAATTTATTTGTTCGCCAGATGTTCCTCGATATATTTTATTGCATCACCGACTGTTTCCATTTTTTCTGCATCTTCATCGGGGATTTCAATCCCGTATTCATCTTCAAGCGCCATGATAAGCTCAACGATATCAAGCGAATCAGCTCCAAGGTCATCAATAAATTTCGCCTCTGGAATTACCTCAGCTTCACTTACACCAAGCTGGTCTACGATCATTTTCTTTACTTTTTCAGTTACTGTCATTGTTTTTCACCTCCTGATTTTTTAAAACCCAATCAAATTTTTTTTTACAACAATCCAAAAATATATCTTTAAAATCTATTCATTACATATACAAGCCACCATTAACATTTATCACCTCCCCTGTAATATAGCTTCCATAATGCGAAACAAGGAAATATACCAGATGTGCTACATCAAGTGGTTCACCAAATTTTTTTAAAGGGATAGCCTTGAGCATTTCATCCCTTAAACGGTCATCTATTGCATCGGTCATCTTCGTTTTGATAAAACCGGGTGCAATAGCATTCACCCTGATACCCCTCTCTCCGTATTCCTTTGCGATTGTTTTTGTAAAGCCAATAATACCTGCCTTGCTTGCCGCATAATTCGCCTGGCCTGCATTACCCATAACCCCTGCAATTGAGGAAATATTTACAATAGACCCGCCTGTTTTCAACATATGCCTTATAACAGACTTGGTACAGTTAAATACACTTTTCAGGTTTACCTGTATCACCCTGTCCCAATCCTCTTCTTTCATCCTCAACAACAATTTATCTACCGTAATACCTGCATTATTGATTAGATTATTAATTTTTCCCATCTTTTTCAAGACATCTTCGACACCGGATTCCACAGCTTTCAAGCTTGATACGTCCACATTGAAAAAATCAGCGTTCACACCCTTTGAGCGCACTGCATCAACTGAATCAGTTCCGTCAACTACGTCAAATATCGCTATGTTTCCGCCCTTTTCAGCAAGAAATTCAGCAATACATCTACCTATACCGTGAGAACCACCTGTGACAATAGTAATAGTATCCTTCATAAAATAACTCTCCTGCAAGAAATTCCAAATCCCAGGCATAAATCGCCAAACAAGTCGGCATTCTTTTTGCACATATAATCAAAACACAAACCATTTTCAACGGTCCCAGACATTTGAAGATACGGGTTTTGATATTTTTCAAGATTCATATATTCAAATTTAGAGTCCATTTTTTGCCATCTCTATTTTGCTAACACATTTATTTCTCATGATAAAGCCTTTTTAAAGGCTTCGACATCCTCGATTTCCTCGATATTGTAACACGGAATATCTGGCGTTATCCTCTTTATAAGATTCGAGAGAACCTTTTGCGGACCCACCTCGAGAAAAATCTCCACGCCCTCTGTTGCCATTCTCTTTACACACCTTTCCCATAACACCGGTGAAAACATCTGTCTGTACAGTTTATCTTCTATATTTTCCTTATTCTGCTCTGGTATAGCATCCACGTTACAAACAATGGGCATAAGGATATCCTTTTTCGAGATTTTACTCAATTCTATTTTCAATTTATCGGCTGCATCCTTCATAAGCGGACTGTGAAAAGGACCAGAGACGTTCAAGAAAACAGCCTTTTTGTAGCCAATACCTTTTAGTCTTTCCACGCCTTCCTTAAGGGCATCTATATCCCCCGACAGAACAACCTGTTCGGAAGAATTAAGGTTGGCTGGCACAGCAACATAATCACCATGGGAAATTTCTTTCAACACAGGCTCAACTTTGTCCATCACAGCGCCAATCAGAGCAACCATCCCGCCTTTTCCTTTGGGGCAGGCATCCTCCATGAGAAGACCCCTTTTTCTGGTTATCTTAAGGGCATCTGCATACGAAAAAAACCCGCTTGACAATAGAGCAGTATATTCACCAAGGCTGTGTCCCGCAAAAAGATATGGCTTAATGCCAATCTCTTTTTCAAGTATATGCCAAACAGCATAACTTACCATAAGTAATGCAGGTTGGGTATTATAAGTCTGTCTCAACTCATCCTCGGGGCCTTCAAAACATAGTTTTGTTATGGGAAAACCAAGTATTTCATCGGCCATCTTGAAAAGATCCTTTACCCCATCAAATCCTTCATAAAGCCTTTTCCCCATCCCTACTTTCTGTGAACCCTGACCGGGAAAAACAACACCAATCTTTTTCATTTAAATCTCCGTATAAATGAGCATCTCATCCTAATCTCAACATAGAACATATAATCAATTCTATTTCTTTTTCTTTGACGCCGCCTCTTTAATAAGTTCAAGGCCAATTACATTCCTCTGTATCTGGTTAGTGCCTTCATAAATCTGCAATATCTTTGCATCTCGCATCATCTTTTCAACTGGATATTCCTTCATAAAACCATAACCGCCGAAAACCTGTATTGCATCTATGGTTACCTTTATGGCAATGTCACTCGGAAAAACCTTAGCCATTGCCGAATATTTTGAAAAATCTTTTGGGTTACTGTCGATGTACCTCGCAACAGAATATACAAGAGAACGTGCGGCCTCTACCTGCATTGCCATGTCTGCAAGCATATGCTGAATTGCCTGAAACGAGATGATCTTTCTATCGAACTGTTCTCTTTCCCGCGCATAATTGACTGCTGCTTCGAGTGCCCCCTGGGCAACGCCGACTGCCTGTGCTCCGATACCTGGTCTTGTTCTGTCGAAGGTCCTCATGACAAGAATAAAACCCAATCCTTCCCTGCCTATAACATTTTCTTTAGGTACTTTGCAATCCTGGAACACAAGTTCTCTTGTTGCCGAAGCCCTTATGCCGAGTTTATTCTCCTTTTTTCCAAAAGAAAACCCTTCCATTCCCTTCTCGAGTATAAAGGCGGTTGCACCCCTTCCTCCCCTGCTTTTGTCAGTCATTGCCACTACACTGTATATTTCTGCCTCTCCACCGTTTGTAATCCACTGTTTGGTACCGTTGAGTATGTATTCATCCCCAACCTTTTTCGCCTCTGTTCTTATGCCCTGCGCATCACTTCCTGCATTTGCCTCGGTAAGGCCAAATGCCGCAAGCTTCCTCCCGCTTGCTATTTCTGGAAGATACTTCTTCTTCTGTTCTTCAGAGCCACCGATGAGGATAGGGTAGGCACCGAGAAGGCTGGCAGCATAACTTACCGAAACACCAAGACACGCCCTGCTCAATTCTTCCACTGCAATGCAATTCTCAAATGTTCCACCGCCGATTCCGCCATATTCTTCTGGTATACTGACACCAAAAAGGCCTGTTTCAGCACATGCCTTCATGATACTCCATGGAAATTCCTGCTTTTCATCAAGTTCCGCCCTTATCGGGACAACCTTTTCCTCTGCAATTCTGCGTGCCAACATCTGAATATGTTTTTGTTCATCCGTTAAGAAATAATCCATTTCATTTCTCCTTTATCCTCTGAAGTAACTGAAAGTTTTGCATCTTCTCTTTGATGGAATCGTTTAACCCTTTTTCAACAAAACACTTCGCCATCCCAACCGCGTTTTTAATTGTCTTCTCGTCAGACCTGCCGTGACAAATGACACAAACACCATCAACACCAAGTAAAGGTGCCCCGCCGTATTCAGAAAAATCGATACGGCGCCTGAGATCATCAAACACCTCTTTAAGAAAAAGATAACCTATTTTGCTTTTTATACCTTTTTCGATATTTTCTTTGAAAAATGTCATCAAAATCTCTGCTACGCCTTCGCTTACCTTCAAGGCTACATTTCCTACAAAACCATCTGTCACGACAACATCAACATTTCCTTTATACATATCCATGCCTTCAACATACCCAACATAATTTAAACCAAGACCCTTAACAATAACATGTGCTTCCCTTGTCAAATCATTTCCCTTTTTTATCTCTGATGCATTGCTCAGTATCCCTATACGAGGTGCACCGATTCCGAGTGTACTTCTTGCAAATGCATCGCCCATTACAGCAAATTGGGCAAGGTGTCCTGGTTTACAATCAACATTCCCTCCTGCATCAAGAAGTATAAATTTACCCCCTTTCGCATTTGGGTTTAGGGTCGCTATCGCAGGCCTTTCGACAAGCTGAAATCTTCCAAGCGTAAATATAGCAAAGGCCATCGCTGCCCCTGAATTGCCAGCCGTTACAACCCCCTGTACCCTATTCTCCTTTAATAATGCGAATGCCTTATTCATGGAAGAATTTCTTTTTTTCCTAAGAGCAACAGAGGGCGATTCATCCATGTCAACATTGTCCGTAGTATGTACAATCTCAATTCCGCTTGATTTGTCAATCAAGGGTCCTATAACATCTTTATTGCCAAGGAGGACGATGTCAGCCAAACCCTCCCTGTAGGCAAGTTCCGCCCCTTTCACAATAGCATGGGGGGCAAAATCCCCTCCCATTCCATCAACCGCAATTTTAACCATTGATGTTATAATTCTTCTACGTTTAGATACTTCTTGCCCTTATAATAGCCACATTTCGGACAGACAATATGCGACAATTTCGGCTCTTTACAATTAGGACATAGGCTTACATTAACAGGTTCAACCTTATAATGCGTCCTTCTTTTATCCCTTTTTGACTGAGACGTTTTTCTTTTTGGAACTGCCATAGCTATCTCCTTGAAGTGCTAAAAAAGATTTTAATTTCTCACCGAAAGGTGTCTCTTGTTTCTCATTACAACTGCAAATTTCATGGTTCCTGTTTTTTCCGCATAAACCGCAAAGTCCCTTACATTCTTCCATGCACAGCGGTTTCATTGGTATATTCAACAACACCTCTTCATATACAAGAGGATTTAGATCAATTTCGTTGTTTTCAAAAAAATATACGTCCAACTCTTCCCCTTTTAACTCGACTTCATCCTCGACGTGCATAACACTTTTCTGGGTTATATCTATATCCATATATGACCGAACTGGATACTTAAAGTCATCAAGACATCTGCTGCACAAAAGGGACAGATCGCATGCAATGGTCCCTTTAAGCTGCACCCCATCTTCAAACCTTTTTACACGAAGCTCATACATAATAGGGGAAAGGAATGAAAAATCCTCATCGCCGGCAGTTTTATACTGTAAACCGTCTATCTCTCCTTTAAGTACAGCACCATCTTCTATCTCTAAAAACTTTATAACCATTGTTCCCTTTTTTTAAGTCTGATAATATAATTGACTTGCCTTTTCTTGTCAAGGAAATTAACTACCTGTAAACGTTAGAATTTCCAATACAAACGACATAAAAGCCATATCAGTTTAAGATAAATAGTCGACTGTCCACATCACATAAAAAACAACACCTCATATAAAATATTAGTTGAAGAACCCTTCATTTTTTGTCATTATGCTAACATATTGTATCGATTACATTATTATCAACAGGTATAAATACGACCTTACGCCTGTCTTTTTCTCCCCTAATGATTTTTATCTCTGATTTTTTTACCCTAAACGTATCAGACAAAAATTCTATTAATTCTTCGTTTGCCTTTCCATCACGAGGTGAAGATATCAGTTTTACCTTCAAGAAAAAACCTTCACGTACAATCTCTCTTTTCTTTGCATTCGGGACAACCCTTATCTCAATATTCATGGTTTAACTCACAAAAAATAGTTTATTGACGATCATCCTTTACAAATCGTTCGATTGCATCCATGTAAGATTCAAGTCCACGCATCATAAGGTCATTATGCCCTGCCTGTGGAATAAAAAGTGACTCCTTTTTACTCGAAGCCGAAAGTTCATATAGGGTTCTTCCTTCACTTACCGGAATGATCTCGTCCCACTCTCCATGAATAATCAACGTGGGTATGGTAACCTGTTTGATTTTCAGATCATTTCCAAACCCTATGGGGTTTTCTATTTCATTTAAAAGGCTTGATGCAGCAAGACGCATAAATTGGTTTTGTGCGCTCGCAAAACCGCTTTCCACAATCAACCCTTTCAACTGATTCTGGTAGCGATACGCAACCTCAATAGCAGGTGCGCTTCCCAATGACCTTCCCATTACAAATAACTTGCCCGTATAACCCCTTTCGTGAAGAAATGCTGAAAAACCATGAAAGACCGGGTGAGCATCTTCAATCGTATTACTGCATGTAGGACTACCATCGCTCATGCCATATCCGCGATAATCAGCAACAAAAAGATTGATGCCCCTTTCGCTATAAACAGGAGCCACATAATCATAATCAGGTGCGGTTTCTCCATTGCCATGAAAATAAAGGATATTCGGCGCATAGGACCCTGAAGGATAAAATCGGCAACCAATGGAGATGTTATCCTCTACTTTTATCATATAGTTTATCGCCTTTGGAGTCTCGGAGTCCTTACAAAATTCACGACGAGGGAAAAACAACCTCGACAGAATATCAGGACGATCCATCTGCCTGGTCCCTTCTTTAAAGTCAATCATGCTTCACACTCCATCTTTTAAATAATTGTGTTAAAAATTGTCTTTATTATTCTGTTTTAATAAGTTATTATCCTTTATGTTGTCAAGAGGACTTTTATCTGAAGATATCAGTTCTGTGCAACAAACATTCAATATCAATGGGTTTTCGGCTCTTTTCAGGGTTGTTTGCACATACCTGATGTCTCGTATCTTCGTTATGTCTATAACGGGTACTATATCAATAGATGTTCCCAGGGGGCTTTTAAAAGGATAACAAAGACAGAGGGTGCTATGAGTTTGCTGATTTTTGCTTTAATAATAATAGTTCTGGTTGCTGCCTTCTCGCTCCAAAATGCAGCACCGGTAACGATTTCTTTTTTGCTCTGGAAATTTCAGGCATCCCTCGCAATAGTAATATTTCTTTCCGTTCTAATTGGTGCCACTATCGCCACAATAATTGCATTCTGGCTAAAGTTTCGAAAAAAAGAACAAAAACTTGATTAGATGCAGTTAAAATTCGGATATTTCTGAACGCAAACCAACGGTTGCCATATAAATAACTGTTTCCTCGATTCCATCAACACCTACTATTTTGTTTACAACATCATCATAAAAGGCGCCTATTGCACATACCCCGAGTTCAAGACTCTCCGCTGCAAGGTATAGATTTTGACATATATGTCCGGCATCAAGATAAATATATCTGTATGTCCGTTCACGATATTTCCATTTGTCCCTGGCAATGATTGCCGACCATATAAATGTAGCTTGCGATGAACCAACTATATCCTGTTCAAGCGCCGCAGAAGTAAGGTCCTTTGATTTATCACCTTTTTCTATAAATTCAAGGTCAAATATGCCAGGTCTAAAATGATAAATGCCTGGTTCAAGTCCATCAACTAACCTTACAGACAGGTACGTCTCCACAGGGTATAGGCCTCCGGCTGAAGGTGCGGTTCTAAAATACACATTACCCCATCTTGCTGTAACTCCTTGTGTTGCCCATAAAAGACACGATATCTGTTGCAGGATAAGCGCCTTATCGGTTGAATAGTTTCTCCTTGATCTTCTCTTTTGAAGGGCCTTCCATATATCGGGATTGCCAGTTGGTTCGGGCTTTGGAAGCTTTATTCTCGTAATGCATGATTCATAATTTTTATATTGTTCTGCAATCTCCGGCCAATTTAATGTATAACCGCCCATCTTTTCAGGAGCATATTTCGTTTCTTCCTGAAACCTCAGTCCAATCCCCGAATGCCTTCCATCTGTTCCAAAATTGTTCATTTTTTTTCCTCGACTAATTATTCTAATAAAACCAAAATATTATACAAAATCAGGATAATGCCAAAAAGATTTACAAACCATGTAGTATAAAATCAATAATACCACGTTTTTTGATCTGATAAAAACAGTACTCGTAAGGCTGAAATACCTCCCCACCCCACTTCTCTTTGAAAAACGCCACCCCCCTGTTTATGCCAAGCCCAAGATTTAAAAAAACCTTCCCTTCCTTTTCTGCAATATTTATAAGTTCCATCAAAAGCAGATCCGATACACCTGGCACCAAGTTTCGGTAATCAACAACATTAAACATATAAAAGGCATATTTTTCACTTGCAAATTCCGCGACATCAAAGGCAATCAACCTGCCGTGTACATCTCTTGCATTTATTACACGGGCGGTTTTTGATGTTGAAACATACGCTGGCATCGAATTAAAAATGTATTTTGTTTCGCTGTTTACATTATGTCCCTTTAGAAATATTGATATGAGTCCTTTATGCTCATCGCTTAAAACAGTTGAGTGTTCTACAATAACCTCACGGGAGGCCCGTTTAACCATATTCTTCACCTTACTCGGAATTTTCAAATCTGCAGGTCTTATTCTGTAGTATCGGTCTGAGACATAACCACATCTTTCACCACCGTATATATCACATGACGGCGCAATAACATCAAGCCTTGCCGGTTTTAATGTCCTGACCGCAACTTCAAGAGTTCTTTTTATATTTTCTTTATTAAATAAGCCTTCGAGCGGATATCCCACAAAGATCAAGGTATCTTCTTTCCTATAACACATACACGAGTCAAACAAATAGGGTTCACCTTTTGACATCGTGATTCCGTAATCCAACACGTGCTCTGGCAGGTATGCATTGGTATTTATATACTCTATATCGCTTTCAGTTATCATATCCGGCATTGTGACACGATATAACCTTCTTTTTCGAGCATCCGTAAAATACCGCCTATATGCGTTGTACCTACAAAAACGCCAGTGCAGCCTCTTTCAACATACGGCATCATCCTTTCAAATAACTTCGGATCCCTTTTCTCAATGATCGACTCACATCTCGTCGGAAAACACAATGTTTCACGTATCATTGATTCATAGTCACCTCTCAGATAAGTTTCTGCATGACGTTTTGCAAAATATTCCCATTTTTTTGCGCAGTTAAAAAAATTTACTATGCCTTCGAACGGAATCCCATTCAGGGCAGCAATTTGTTCTTCAATGGTCTCAAGGTAGTAAATCTCTTTTCCCATTTGCCGTGCAACATCAAGTGCCTCGAGATCAACGGAGTATGTCCATCCCCTTTTACCAAGAAAGTATGACCATATCTTGAAAAATGCCATCCAGCCTTTCAGACCATCGATCTCCCTTTTAAGTATATCCTCAGTTTTTTTATGGAAAAGATCAACGAAAGGCACGGATGAACTTGAATGGGATACATCAACTTCTTTATTCAGAAAAGAAATGACCTCTGAGGGCAATGCATCGTATAATGACGGTAAAGCACCCTTTTCCAATGCATCCTGTCTCACTGCATCCATATTCGACTCATCAAGCGGTCCTTCGATCAAAACAATATCTATTTTATCCATCAATCGCCTAAGAGACTTCTTTACGCTGTAAGGAAAAAAATGTGCAGTTCCAACGAGAAAACTCTCCTTCTCGTCTTTTGTTATTTTCCAAAGCATTTTCAAAGCCTTGTCTTTAGAAATAAAAAAGACCATATTTAATCCTTCTTTTCATGGCTTTAGCTCAAGGGAATCGATGAATGGAAAAATCCGAAATCGTGTCTTTGCGTATTCACAAAATTCATACCTCATATATGGAATACCACCCCATTTTTTCTTAAACCTCACGATTCCGCTGTTCACACCAAGTCCTAAGTTTATGCAACCTTTCATCTGCTCCTTTGCAACATTAATCAACTCAAAAAAGAGCACATCAGAGGCGTGTGAAACATAATGCCTTTTAGAATGGCAACCAAGCAGATATGAAATGAAATGTTTTGCTGCAAGCTCCAAAATGTAAAATGCAACAAGCCTCCCTTCGCTGTCTTTTGCATTCAAAACAAGCGCTGTATCAGATTTTCTCACATAGTCTGTCATACTCAAATATAACTTTTCTATGCGTTCGTCAGGTTTCACGCGCTCAAGCATTTCATTTATAAGCATCGTATGTCCTTCGTCTATCACGCGCCCCCTTTCAACTTCCACAACACTCAATGTCTTTTCAACCTCTCTTCTCAGCGACCCTTTGATGTGGAATTTTTCTAGAGGAAGGATGAAATATTCATCAGACGAACTATTTGTAGACCTTTTTAAAAAGACTTCTGGCAATTGAGGCGCAGCCATACGAAAATATTTACATGGTATTGATTTCATAAGTGATTTTACAAACCCTTCGAAATGATTCAATGAGAATTCTTCTTTTAAAGGATAACCAATGAGGATCGCAAGATCATCTTTTATGTAGTAAACGTAGTCGTCGGTGAGAAAAGGCTCACCCTTTGACAGGATGGACATAAGGCTAACAATATGTTCAGGGATATAGGCATTCTCGAAAATGTAAATTTCTTCATCTTGTGTTAACATCGTGCCTTTTTCTGACCTCTTTTCAATTGCTTTTCAAGCTTCGGGTCAATTTTTCAGGCCTTAAACGCCCATCTGTAGCCGATAAAGATGTTTTAAACAATGCAGACACAGAAATCAAGCATGAAAACTCGAATGAAAACCTCTTCAGACAGCCTTGATACAACGAAGACTTCTGGGAAAAAATTATTTTGCAATAATGTTGTTGGGTCGTTTCTGATGATCAAAGAAAAAAACATCTTGCATCAAACTAAATGTATATGATAGAAAAAATACCATAAAATTGAGTTTAACCTTCAAGGGAAGTGAAGTGAAAATCTTCTGCTGTCCCGCAACTGTGATGGGCATTAAGGCAAAACACAGGCAAATGCCAGCCACTGTTTCTTAAAATGGAACGGGAAGGCGTGTGAGCCACATCCCTAAGTCAGGAAACCTTGGGTTAAATCTTTAACTGCTCGATCCTTACGAGGCATAAGGAGGTACTTTATGAAGCCAGAAACATCCTGATTCACTCTTTTTCATCATCTCAACAAAAATATTCTCAACAAACACATGATGAAAGGAGGACAAATGCGTTCAATAAACACATTAACAATTTGCTTTATCTTATTGTTTTTACTACCATATCTTGCATCAGCCCAGCAGGGTCCATACAAACTCGACGAGGTAGTCGTGACCGCCTCCAGAATACCTACGCCCCTCGTAGATGCCCCTGCAAATGTCTCTATAATCACCGACAAGGATATTGAAGAGATGGGTGCAACAAGCATAACTGATATATTCAAACAAGAGCCGGGCGTCTTTACCACAAATCTTCTCAACAATCCCAAGCAATCGCAGGTGGATATACGCGGCTCAGGCGAAACAGCACCGTCGAATGTTCTGTTTCTCATAGACGGCAGGAGGATAAACAGCATCGATATGTCAGGCGCTGATCTGTCACAGATATCGCTCGAAATGATCGAGAGGGTGGAGATATATCGTGGACCTGCAACAGTGCTATTTGGCGACAATGCCATTACAGGCGTCATCAACTTCATTTTGAAAAAAGGAAAAGGGAAACCTAAAGTAAGCGCAGGACTGTTAGCAGGCAGTGATGGCATGTTTGCACCAAAATTGAGCGTATCAGGAAAACAGGATAAACTCGCATACTATGTACTTGTCTCATCATACGATACAGAAGGCTATAGGCACAACAACTCCATTTTTATGAAAGATATATTTGGCAGCTTCATTTTTGACGCCTTCAAAAACCTCTCGATCTCTTTGAAGACAGGTCACCACCGTGATACATGCGGCATGTCAGGCGCCTTATCGTTTGCTGACCTAACCACCGGCAGATACGGCAGGACAGATTCTAAAACCCCAGATGATTCGTCAAATACAGAGGATAATTTCGTTGACCTCGGCGCAGACATAAAATTTGGGGACAACATAACCTTTTCTGTCAACGGTTCATACAGACTGCGTCACAGCAGTTCTACCTACATATCCTCCAACTGGTACTCAATGAGGACATTTGAAACATACGGTGTTACGCCTAAGATATCTGTAAATACACCGCTTTTGGGTTTCAAAAATACATTCGTAGCAGGTTTTGATTACTACAGGTATCCAACAAAAAGTTCAGATTTTTCGCCAGGCATATGGGCAACCGACTCAACGACAAAGATAAATAAAACCGACTACGCCTTTTATATCAATGATGAAATCTCGCCCATAAAAAACCTTTTCTTGAATTTTGGTTACAGAACACAAAAGTCTTCGTGGGATGTCAAGTATACCGATAATTTGGGGGTCACAGCCTCAGTTGATGACACAGTAAATGACAAAAATGATGCATTCAGGATATCTGCAAACTATCTTATAGGTAAAAATGGCAATGCCTTCATAACATATGCAAAGGGTTTTAGGACACCCGCAACAGATGAATTGTTCAATGTTTTTACCGTTCCACCCATCAATCAAAACTTAAAGACCCAACAGGCAAAAGAGGTTGACGTAGGTATAAGGTACAATATCACTGATTGGATAGGCGGCAGTCTAACATATTTTAATTCAAAGACTGATAATGAAATCTATTATGACCCCTTCACATTTGCAAACGGCAATTACGACAAAACCAAACGGGAAGGCATTGAGGCCGCGGTCTATCTAACGCTTATGAAGGGTTTGAACTTAAACCTTTTGTATTCATATACTGATGCAAGGTTTGACGGGGGCGCTTACGACGGCAATACCATACCGCTTGTACCAAAAAACAAATTCTCCAGTAAGCTGACATATATATGGAACGATTTAACCACAAACGTTATGCTCACATATTTTGGAAATCGATATATGATAAGTGACCAGAAAAATCAACTTCCAACGCTTCCAGGGGTAACAACCATTGACATAAATATAAAATATGTACTCAAGGGATTGGAAACGATTTTTGGCGTGAAAAACATAACAGGCAAGCAATACAGCGAATATGGTGTGGCAAGCTACCCATTTGGTCAGCCTCCAACAGGCAACTTCTATCCATCACCAGAAAGACAGTTCTTCTTCGGATTGTCCTATTCATACTGAAAATGAGGAATAAATTGCTTAAGGGGAAAAAACGTTCGTTAAAGGGGGTAAAACATGGATATGTCCGCACCAGGCATCGAATATGGTTTTGATAAATATGGTAGAACATTGTAGAAGATATAACAATCCGACAATAATGGAACTTTTTAAGAAAAGGCAATCTGTAAAGTCCGTTAAAATAAAGATATATGCTATAATCACATGCATTCTAATAGTTGCCATCACAGGTTCATTTTCAGCAAACAGGGCATTTGGCAGTCCTTCCAATAACCTCGGCATCATATCGCTCAGCCCAGTTATTACGGAAGGACTCTATCTTCTTGGGATGGGAGACAATATTATCGGCGTTACCATATATTGCCAGAGACCATCCCAGGCAAAGGACAAACAAAAAGTCGGTTCCGTAGTAGATGTAAATGTAGAAAAGATTGTAAATCTGAAACCTGATATCGTATTCGCCATGAGTCATACAAACACAAAAGATATAAAAAAGCTAAGAGATACAGGCATTAATGTAATCACATTTGATATTCCGAAAACATTTGAAAGGCTCTGTGAAATATTCCTCGCCCTGGGCAAAACAATCGGAAAAGAGAAGGAGGCTATTCATATAGTAAACGCTTCAAAAAGGAAGGTTTCAGACATCAGAAAAAAGACATCAGGGCTGCAAAAACAAAAAGTTTTCATACAGATAGGCGCAAAACCGCTCTTTGCTGCAACAGATGATTCTTTCGTTAATGACTACATCGAATTTTCTGGAGGTATAAATATTTTTAAAGATGCAGGTTCTGGTCTTATAAGCAGAGAAGAGGTGCTCAAAAGAAACCCTGATATAATTCTCATAGCTACTATGGGGGTTGCAGGCAAAGACGAACAAAAAATATGGCATAGATACAAAATGATCAATGCCGTTTGGAACAACAGGATCTACCTTGTTGACCCTTACAGGATATGCAGCCCTACGCCGGTAAGTTTTGCTGAATATCTTACGACAGAAATAGTTGGAAAAATACAACCAGGAATAGTTAAATAAAAAGGATGAGAAACCCTAATTTCAGATATCGGAACGAGATCCATTCATGATGAGGATTTTCAAGATGGAAACTTTTAGATGAAAAACAGGCTATCCCGATGGACATTTTCAATCCTTATCTCATCTGCATTTCTTGTTGCAGCAGGCGCTTTATCGTTGTGCATCGGTTCTGCAGGTATCCCCATAACAAAAATAATATCGATTTTACTTGATGGCAGAGGAACTTCCGAATACAGCATCCTCGTTGATATACGATTACCCCGCATCATATTGGGTTTTGCTATTGGAGGTGCATTAAGTCTCGCGGGCGTTATACTGCAGGGCATGTTCCGCAACCCCCTTGTCGAACCGTATACGCTTGGTATTTCAGGTGGAGCAGCCCTTGGTACGTCTATTTGCATTATCCTGAAACTAAACCGGTTGATACCCGATATAGCAATGCCTCTTTCCGGTTTTATCGGTGCACTTCTCGTTATATTGTTGGTTTACTTTATCAATACAAGAAGGGGCATCTTCATGATACAGGGCTTATTGCTTACTGGTGTAATGATCAGTTTTATCTCATCATCTCTGGTCATATTAATTCTCGCTATATCACGAACTGAGGATTTGCACGGTATCATCTTCTGGATTATGGGTTCGCTCGAAGAGCCAAACTGGGTATTGATATGGGTAGCAACTACTGCTTCGCTGGCATGCCTTGCATTTTCTTATCTTTTTTGTCTCGATATGAATGCATTATCCCTTGGCGAAGAAGAAGCGATTCATCTTGGTGTCGATGTAGAAAAAAAGAAAAAATTATTATTCCTTATCGCTTCAATACTAACAGGCATCAGTGTATCCGTAACAGGGCTTATAGGTTTTGTAGGCTTAATTGTTCCTCATTTTATGCGAATGTTTGTCGGCTTTGATCACAGGATACTGCTTTTATCGTCGTTTTTGGCTGGTGCAGGTTTTTTGATCTTCTGCGATATGCTTGCAAGGATAGTAATTGCCCCTATTGAGTTGCCCGTAGGTGTTATTACCGGCATAATTGGTGGAAGTATTTTTATTTACGCATTAAATAAGAGGTCATCCTTCTGAATCTATGTTAAAAATGTCAGATTTATCATGCGGATACGGAACAAAGATTATAATCAACAGAATAAATCTTCATATAAAAAAAGGTGAATTTGTCTGCATAATAGGTCCCAATGGATCCGGCAAAACAACGCTGCTTAAGGCTATAACACGCATCATAAAACCAGCAAAAGGCAATATTTTCCTTGAAGGCAGGGATTTAAACAACATAGACAAAAGAGAGATTGCAAAGAAAATGGCGGTTGTTTCACAAAATCTGCCAATAGTATCGATGACGGTGAAAGAGTTCGTTTTACTCGGAAGAACACCACATTATAAAACCCTGCAACTTCTTGAAAATGAAAGTGATATCGAAGTTGTAGAGCACGCAATTAGTATGACAGGCATAGAAAGGCTTCAAAACAGTCTTATGTCAGAAATAAGCGGTGGCGAGGTACAGCTTTCCTTGATTGCACGTGCTCTTGCCCAAGAGCCATGGATACTGCTTCTCGATGAACCCACAGCGCATCTCGATATTACCCACCAGGTAAATATCCTGGATTTAATAAAAAGACTTAACAAGGATTATCAGCTTACGGTCATCATTATTCTTCACGACCTCAATCTGGCATCTGAATACTGCGATAGACTTATACTTATGAACAATGGACAGATAACAAAAACAGGTACACCTGAAGAGGTTCTGAATTCTATCGACCTCGAAGAGGTTTACAAAACACTCGTCGTAGTAGAAAAAAACCCATTGTCAAACAAACCCTTCGTATTGATTGTGCCTGAGGAGGTAAAAAAACATTGCGGAAGATAGCCTTTATCCTTGGAGGGGCACAATAAGCGAAAAAAAATACAATGTATTGAAAGAGGCGTTAGTTGCAGCAGCAAAAAGGCATTTGTTGCCCCATAGCAAGTAGGTGCATTTCAGGACATATTTTTTCTCACAATCTAAATAACATCTGACAGGAGACAAACAATCCCCTCCTGTCAGGTTATTGTGCAATGGTTAGGATATTGCGAGAAAGGATAGTCAGATTAATGTGAGAGGTGACACTGCCTTCTGTCTTCTGTCTTCTGTCTTCTGACTTCTGACTTCTATCTTCTGTCTTCTGACTCCTGTTTTCTGTTTTCTGCTAACCCTCTAACCCTCCAACCATCCATTCATCTGCCTTTCTCCACTTGACCCATTTGCTTATTAGCTTCTAAGTTTTGAAAAAAGATACCAAGAGAACCACTTGACCCCTTGAATCCTCGACTCCTTGAACCCTTCTCTTTTCGACTCCTCGAATCCTTTCTTCTCCGACTCCTCGAATCCTCGAATCCTTCGCTTTTC